>Ga0268264_10004882_pt1 | contig 11363 bp, 8 predicted proteins | sample KBSSwiS32_FD_190357 | JGI IMG/M metagenome (GOLD analysis project Ga0268264, IMG submission 190357) | Switchgrass rhizosphere microbial communities from Kellogg Biological Station, Michigan, USA - KBS Switchgrass S3-2 (SPAdes) (version 2) | ecosystem: Host-associated > Plants > Roots >... | reverse complement strand
ACGAAGGCATGGTGATCGGCATCCACAGCCGCGACAACGACCTGGTCGTCAATCCGATCAAGGGCAAGCAGCTGACCAACGTCCGCGCGTCCGGCAAGGACGAAGCGATCGCGCTGACGCCGCCGATCCAGCTGACGCTCGAATACGCGGTCGAGTTCATCGCCGACGACGAGCTTGCCGAGGTCACACCCAAATCGATTCGCATCCGCAAACGGCATCTGCTGGCGCACGAGCGCAAGCGCGCAAGCCGCGAAGCTGCGTAGGTCGCGGCAACCGGAATGCGGCGCGAATGGCGGCTCGCTTTGCCGCGCTGAGAGCGGCGACGTAAACTGTTGGCAATGGAATCGACCATCTGGCTGACTGCCCTGGGACTCGGCTTCGTCGCGCTGGCTGCGCTGCTCGTCGTCATCCTGAGTCGTGTGCAGGCGCTGTTTCGAATCGCGGCCGGCGTCGAATTGAAAGCTCGTCTCGACACGATCGGCGCGCAAAACGAGCGCCTGGAGCGCGAGCTGCGCACAGAGCTCGCACAGGCGCGTGGTGAAGCGGCGCAGAACGCCCAGACCGGGCGGGCCGAGCTTGCTGCCGCCCTCAATCAGTTCACGCAGGCGCTGCAGAATCAGCTCGCCGGCAGCGCGCATGTCCAGAACGAGCGCCTGGCATCGCTGACGCAATCGAACGAGCTGCGGCTCGAGGCTGTGCGCGCGACAGTCGAACAGCGGCTCGAGATCATGCGCGGCGACAACGCGCAGAAGCTCGAGCATATCCGACTCACCGTCGACGAAAAGCTGCACGCCACGCTCGAGCAACGGCTGGGCGAATCGTTCAAGCTCGTCTCCGACCGTCTCGAGCAGGTTCATAAGGGACTGGGCGAGATGCAAACGCTCGCGGCCGGCGTCGGCGATCTTAAGAAAGTTCTGACCAACATCAAGACGCGCGGGACCTGGGGCGAAGTTCAGCTTGAAAATCTGCTTGAGCAGATGCTGACACCGGCGCAATACAGCAAGAACGTCGTCACCCGGCCCGGCCAGTCCTGGCGAGTCGAATTCGCGATTCGCCTGCCGGGCCGCGACGAAGGCAAGAGCGAATTCTGGCTGCCGATCGACGCCAAGTTTCCGCTCGAGGATTTTCAGCGCCTGCAGGATGCGCAGGAAAGGGCTGACCTGGTGAGCGTAGAGCTTTTCGGAAAGGCGCTGGAGGATCGCGTTCGCAAGCAGGCCAGGGACATCCACGAGAAATACATCGAACCGCCGCATACGACGGACTTTGCGTTGCTATACCTGCCGGTAGAAAGCCTGTATGCGGAAGTTCTGCGGCGTCCGGGGCTCGGCGACCTGATACAACGCGAATATCAGGTCACGCTTGCCGGTCCGACGACATTGGCCGCAATCCTGAACAGCCTGCAGATGGGCTTTCGGACGCTTGCCATCGAGCGCCGCTCCGGCGAGGTATGGCGGCTGCTTGCTGCCGTGAAGACCGAGTTCGGAACGTTCGGCGACATCCTCGCCAAGACCAAGAAACAACTCGAGATGGTTGGCAACACGCTCGGCGCGGCGGAGATACGATCGCGATCGATCGAGCGAAAGCTGCGGGGAGTGGAAGCATTGCCGGAAAGCGAGGCGACGCTCCTTTTGCGCGACCAAACCGCGATCGTGATCGACATCGAGACCGGAACCAGCGCGGATGCAGAGCTCGATCTCGAACCGCCGGCGTCCAATAGCGCGAGCTGAAGGTTCGCGCGGGCGGGAACGATGTTCGAAGCGATCCGCAACTGGCGCCGCCGGCGGACGCTGGCGACCGCGGCGATTCCGGAGACGTTATGGCGCCAGGCGCTGGACGCGCTGCCTTTTCTGGCGATTTACACTGAAGACGAGATCAAGCGCCTGCGCGAGCGCGTCGTCGTGTTCCTCTCGGAAAAAGGCATCGTCGGCGCCGCCGGCTTCGCGGTAACTCCGCTGATGCGCGTCCTGATCGCGATGCAGGCCTGTGCTCCGGCACTCTGGCTCGATGCGGATTGCTACGACGGCTGGGAAAACGTCATCGTCTATCCGGACGAATTCATCATCGCGCGCGAGTTCGAGGACGAAGCCGGCGTCGTGCATCGGCACCGGGAGCAGCTGGCCGGCGAGTCGATGCCCGGCGGGCCGGTCGTGCTGTCCTGGTCCGACGTCGAAGCGGGCGCCGACTGGGAAAGCGCCGGGATGAACCTAGTCATTCATGAATTCGCGCATAAGCTCGACATGCGTAACGGCGACGCCAACGGCTGCCCGCCGCTGCCGCCCGATATGCGGCCAAACGATTGGCAGCGGACGATGAAGATCGCGTACGAGCACTTCCGCGCGCGCGTCGAGTCCGAAGAAGACACCGCGATCGATCCGTACGCCGCGGAGAGCCCGGCGGAATTCTTTGCCGTCCTGTCCGAAGTTTTCTTTGCCGAACCGGCGCTGCTGCTGCACGAGTATGCCGATGTCTACGATTTACTGCGTCGATACTACCGGCAGGACCCGGCGCGCCGGTCCGAGCTGCTGATGGACTGGGACCACGTGCTGCCGGGGGACGGCCCGGCGCCAAGCGCGGTGTAAATAGTGCTCCGGCCGGCCGCGACGGACGCGGTCACCCGCATCGGCTCGTTTGTCAGCCGCCGGCCTGGGTGAGGACGCCGGCGCAATCAACGCCCGACGGCAGCGTTCCCAGCGCACCTGAATAGCTTTCGCCGAAGCGAGATGCGCAGAACGCATCGGCGACCGCCGGAGCGGCGTTTCTCACCAGCAACGCCGCAGCCAGCGCCAGCGCAACATCGGCGGCGAGCCGGCGCGCTCCCGCCTCATCGAGCGCGCCGTCGCTGAACGTCGCGCCGAGCCGAGCGATGTGCCGGTCGAGACGCGCATCGCCTCCGCTCGCGAGTGCGAGCTCGTCCAGCAGCGCCGCCACCGCGTTCGGCTCGCGCCGCGCGGCGCGCAGGACATCGAGACACATGATGTTGCCCGAGCCTTCCCAGATCGAGTTCAGCGGCGCCTCGCGGTACAGGCGCGGCAACGCGCTTTCCTCGACGTAGGCATTGCCGCCCAGCACTTCGATCGCCTCGGCGACGACCATCGGCGCGCGCTTGCATAGCCAGTATTTGAGTGCCGGAGTCGCGAGCCGCGACAGCGCCGCCTCCGCCTCGTCTGCGTTTGCCTCGAACGTCGAGGCCAGCCGCAGGGCCGATGCTGCGGCGGCTTCGGCCTCGATCGCGAGGTCGGCGAGAACGTTCTGCATCAGCGGCTGCTCGGCCAGAGGATGGCCAAACGCGCGGCGGTGCTGCGCATGGTGGAGCGCCTGCGCCGCAGCGCTCTTGACGATGCCGGCGCTTCCAATCGCGCAATCGAGTCGCGTGTGCTGGACCATCTCGATGATGACCTGCACACCGCGGCCCTCGTCGCCGAGCAGCCAGCCGGCGGCGCCGGCGAACTCGACTTCGCACGAGGCATTCGAGCGATTGCCGAGCTTTTCCTTCAGTCGCTGCAGGCGTACCGCGTTGCGTGCGCCGTCGGGCAAGACACGCGGCAGGAAAAAACACGACAGGCCCTTCGGCGCCTGCGCGAGCACCAGATGCGCATCGCACATCGGCGCCGAAAAAAACCATTTATGCCCGGTCAGCCGGTATTCGTTGCCACCGACTGGCTCGGCACGGGTCGTATTGGCGCGCACATCGGACCCGCCCTGACGCTCGGTCATGCCCATACCGATCAGCGCCGACGCCTTTTGCGTGACCGGCAACGCGCGCGGATCGTAATCGCGAGACAGAATTCTCGGCAGCCATTCGTCGGCCAGCCACGGAATGGCGCCGGCGTGCCTGCGCAGCAGCGGCACGGCGGCGAAGGTCATCGTCAGCGGGCACTGCGTGCCGTTTTCGATCTGGGCGTGCATCAGGTACGCGGCCGCGCGCGCGACCTGCGCGCCGGCACGCGCTTCGATCCATGGCGAGGCATGCTCGCCTTCGATCATCGCCAGCATCAGTATCTCGTGCCAGGCGGGATCGAATCCGATCTCGTCGATGCGATTGCCGAAGCGGTCATGCGTTCGAAGCTCGGGCCCGAAGCGATTGGCGCGCGCCGCCAGCGCCGACAGCTCGGCGCTGCCCAGCGCCGCACCCCACTCCTCGAGCCGGCTGTGCGACCACGCGGCGCCGCCTCGCTCGACGGCGGCGCGCAGCGCGCGATCCGCTAGATAGAGGTTGCGTCCCTCATACGGCGGCGGCTGGTTGGTGTCGTCGGCGGCCATCGCGCGCGGTTTCACACCGACGGCGGGCGCAGTGCGCTCTTCGGACGGAAGACTTTGCAGACTTCGTCCTTCGTCTCGATGTAAGGGCCGCCGATCAGGTCGATGCAGTAGGGCACGGCGGGAAAGACGCCGTCGAGCGTTTCCTTGATGGCCTTCGGCTGTCCGGGAAGGTTGAGGATCAGAGCGCCGCCGCGGATGACGCCGACTTGGCGCGACAGTATCGCCGTCGGCACGTATCGTAGACTTACCTGTCGCATCTGCTCGCCGAAGCCCGGGAGCACCTTGTGCGCGACGGCCAGCGTCGCTTCCGGCGTGACGTCGCGCGCCGCGGGCCCGGTGCCTCCCGTCGTCAGCACCAGATGGCAGCGCACGGTGTCGACGAGATCGATCAGCGTGCGCTCGATCAGCGCTTGCTCATCGGGGATCAGCCGCGTTTCCATCCGCCACGGCGTCGTCAGCGCCGCACCGAACCAGTCGGTGAGGCCCGGAATGCCCTTGTCCTCGTATACGCCGGCGGATGCGCGGTCGCTGACGGAGACCAGGCCTATCAAAAGCGATGCGACCTCGGTCATCGGCAAGTTCCAGCGACATCGCGCTCTGCGCCCGGCATCACGTAGCGTGCACCGTCGACAACAACGTGTTCAGAACGCGAAAAAGCTCACGATAAGCATGCGGCGGTGCGGCCCGCGCTCGCTCGCCTTGCACGCGCGTCACCAGCGCCGAAAGGAGTGCGCGGTCGGCATGCGGAGCAGCGGCGCACAGTTGATCGAGCGCGGCCGAGTCCACGAGCAGGCGCTCGCGCCAGCGCTCGACTGCGGCCAGACGAGCTTTTTCGGCGGCCGGCGCGGCGCCCCACTGCGCGAGCCGAGTCCGGATCGGCTCGGGATCGACATCGCGCATCAGCCTGCCGATGTATTGCATTTGCCTGCGCCGTGCCTCGTGCTTGCGGATCCCGCGCGCCTGCTCGATCGCGTCGGCGAGGCGCTCGGGCAAGCCCAGCTCGGACAGCCGCGCGGCGGAAAGTTGAACCAGCGTCTCGCCTAGGCTCTGAAGATCGTGCATCTCGGCCTTGCGGCGCGTTTTCGACAGGATCGCGACCTCGTCGCTGGGCAGATCCGGCGTCGATCGGTCGGGGGCGCCGATCGCCGGCGCCGCGTGGCGGCTGCCGGGAGAGGACGGTCCGCGTCCCTCCTGTCCCGTTCGCCGGGGTGTTTCGTCGGATCGTCGCATGGCGGCGCCAGGGGTCGCGAAAGGGGTTTGCTATCATAACCGATCAGGGGTCCGCCTTCCGCTTCGAGTCCGTCGATGACCAGCTCAGTGAGCACGTCCGAGAATCGTTTTGCACTCGCCGCCGGCGCGCTCGCCGATGTCGCCGCACAAGTGCTGGACGCCGCGCGTGCGGGCGGCGCGACCGCCGCCGAGACCGAAGTCTCGCAGGCTTTCGGCCAGAGCGTTACCGTGCGCAAGGGGGATGTCGAGACCATCGCCTACAACCGCGACAAGGGGATCGGCGTCACCGTCTACGTCGGCCAGCGACGCGGTCACGCCAGCACGGCCGATTTCGAGCCGGGCGCGATACGCGACACCGTCACCAAGGCGCTGACCATCGCACGCTACACCGCCGACGACAGCTGCGCAGGGCTGGCCGACCCGACGCTGCTCGCGCATGACTGGACCGATCCGGATCTGAGTCACCCCTGGCCGTTGACCGTCGAGCAGGCGATCGAGCTCGGACGCGAATGCGAGGCCGCGGCGCTCGGCGTCGATGCGCGCATCAACAATTCCGAAGGCGCGTCGGTATCGCTGCACGAGGCGGAATTCGTCTACGCGAACAGCAACGGATTTTCGGGCGGCTACGCGAGCTCGCGTCATGGCATCTACTGTGCGGTGATCGGCGAAGAGGATGGCGCGATGCAGCGCGATGACTGGTATACGTCGGCGCGATCGCCCGCCGACTTGATGCCGGCGCGCGAAGTCGGCAGAAAGGCGGGGCTGCGTACGCTGCACCGCCTCGGTGCGCGCAAGCTCGCGACCATCGAGTGTCCGGTCGTTTACGAGGCTCCGATCGCCACCGGTCTGATCGGTCACTTTGTCAACGCCGTCAGCGGCGGCAGCCTGTATCGCAAGTCGTCGTTCCTGCTCGACAGCGTCGGTATGCAGGTGTTCGCTCCGCACGTGTCGATCCGCGAAGAGCCGCACCTGCCGCGCGGGCAGGCCTCGACGCCGTTCGACGACGAAGGGGTCGCGACACGTTCGCGCGATGTCGTCGCCGACGGTGTCGTGCAGGGATATTTCCTCGGCAGCTACTCGGCGCGCAAGCTGGGGCTGCAATCGACGGCCAACGCGGGCGGCAATCACAATCTGATCGTCAGCCACGGCGACGATGATCTGCCGGCGCTGCTCAAGCGCATGGACCGCGGCCTGCTGGTCACCGAACTACTGGGGCAGGGAGTCAATCCGGTCACCGGCGATTATTCGCGCGGTGCGGCCGGCTACTGGGTCGAAGACGGGGAGATCGCATATCCGGTCGAGGAGATCACCATCGCCGGAAACCTGAGCCGCATGTACCGGGATATCACGGCCATCGGCAAGGACGTCGATCGCCGCGGCTCGCGCCACTGCGGATCGATCATGATCGGCAAGATGGCCGTGGCGGGAAACTAGCATGGCTGATCCGATCCATCGGCTCGGCGTCCCGCGGCTAATGCGGCCGCGCTCCCGGACGGCGGCGTAGTGCGAGCGCAGTTGGCCAAGCGCGGCGTCGGCGAGCGGATCGCGATCTGGAGACGGTCGCTCTCCGATCCATTGCGCAATCCGGCCGCAGCGGCGCGCTGGATCGCGACCTTGCCCGCCACCGACGCGCTGCAGCTGCAGCACGAGGCGCTTGACCTCGTCACCTCGTTTCCCGGCGGTCGCCGCGCGATCGGTCCGGCGCAGGCCGAGGCGCTGCTGTCGATCGACGCGCGATTCGAGCCGGTCATCGGCGATCTGACCGAGCAGTACACGGCCAATTATCAGCGCTCCAGCAGCGTCGAGACGCGGCTGTGGCATGCGGTGTTCGATCTGGTCAAGGCGTTCATCGCGGCCTACGAGGCGGCGGTCAAGAGCGGCTACGGGGGACGCGACGACAAGCAGTGGAAGGCGGTCATGCCCCGGGTTCTGTTGCGGCTTGCGCACTACAAAGGACTCGATGGCAAGTTCCGCCTGTTTCGTTACGGGCACTGGATACCTGCGCAATGGCGGGAAATCCACGAGCTGTACGAATTTGCCCGCACCCGGGGCTGGCATCGCGAAGGCGGCGCCGCCGGATTCCGGCGCCCGACCAAGACGCAGGAGCAGGAGTACGTCGCGACGCTGCTGCTGATGCGTCTGGATAGCGGAAGCTTCACGCCCGATCAGGTCGAGTGGGTGGCGCGCGCGCTCGAAGATTGGGTCGATGCGGTTACCCTGGTGCCACAGCACGGCACCAACGCCAATTTTCTTGTCGACCTGTCGGGTACGCATGGCCTGCGGCGCGGCGACCGGCCGCGCGCGGGCGGGCGCGTGCTGTATCTCGATGCTTCGTCGGTATACGCCAAAATCGTCGAGCGCATGCGCGTCCTGCCGGACCGCGACGACGACAAGCCGTTGGACGGCGATCTGCCGCCGCGCGAGCAGAAGCTGTTGCTGATGCGGCTGGCGGCGCTCTACGGTCCCGATGCGCTGGCCTACGCGCCGCGCGCGCCACGGCAGCGCACCGAGCACGACGTCCGCGTCGTCGTCGGGCTGCAGGCCTTGACACGGGCGGTCGCCGAAGTCGAGCACCTGTCACCGCAAGCCAAGTCGGTCGGCGCGATGATGAGCTACGACGAGATCACGCAGATGGTGAACCCCAGCGCCAACCCCGACTCGGTAGCGCGGCGTGTTCGTGGGTCGCAATGGCGCTTGGTCGACCACAGCGACAGCGGCTGCCGGTTGGTGGCGCCCGCCAAGGACGTGCCGGCCAAGCTGGGCGAGATCATTGCCTTTCAGGCGCCTGAAGGATGGAGCCTCGCGGTCGTGCGCCGCATGCAGCGCGAGCAGGTGGACGAAGTGATCTGCGGCGTCGAGATCATCGCGCGGCGCATCATCCGGGTGCTGCTGCGCACCTGGGTCGCGCCGCTGGACGGTGAGCGCGCTGCGATCGACCGGCCGTTTTTCGGTGTCTATATTCCCTCGCACGCGGCCAATCGCGAGGCCACGCAGCGCAGCCTGATCGGACCCGACGACCGCCTGATGTCCGGAGGCATGGTCGAGCTCGATACCGGGAATGCTCGCTACCTTGTGCGCTTCAACCAGACGATCGAGCGCCAGGCCGGCTGGTCGTGGGGCCTATTCAGCGCCGTGCGGAAGCTGTCCGGCTGAACGGCTACACGCTAGTCGAAATACGATAAAATCACAGGCGGAGCAACGAACACCGTCTGGACGCCGACGACTAAGTCATGCGCCCCCGCGGATCACCAGCGCAACATCCGGCGTCGCGCCGCCGGCAGTTCTACGGCGCGCCAGTATCGAATTTCCCCTGGAGGAGTTCATGGAACGTCGTTCATTTCTGAAAAAAGCCGGGGTCGGTCTCGCCGCCGGCGCCGTTGCCGCGCCGGTCGTCGGCCAGGGCACGCAACCCGAGGTCAAATGGCGGATGGCGTCGAGCTTTCCGAAGGCGCTGGACACGATTTTCGGCGGGGCCGATGTCATTTCCAAGCGCTGCGCCGCGGCGACCAACGGCAAGTTCCAGATCCAGGTGTTTGCCGGCGGAGAAATCGTTCCGGCGTTCGGTGTCGTCGACGCCGTACAGACCGCCACCGTCGAATGCGCCCATACCGCGCCGTACTATTTCTTCGGCAAGGATCCGACCTTCGCATTCGCTGCAGCGATCCCGTTCGGCCTCAATACGCGCCAGCAGAATGCCTGGATGTATCACGGCGGCGGGCTTGCGCTGATGCGCGAGTTCTACAAGGACTACAACATGATCAGCTTCCCGGCGGGGAACACTGGCGCGCAGATGGGGGGCTGGTTCCGCAAGGAAATAAAGACGGTCGCCGACTTGAAGGGCCTGAAGTTCCGCATCGGGGGCACGGGCGCGCTGCCGCTGGCCAAGCTCGGCGTCGTGCCGCAGCAGATTGCCGGAGGAGACATCTATCCGGCGCTCGAGAAGGGAACGATCGACGCCGCGGAATGGGTCGGACCCTATGACGACGAGAAGCTCGGGTTCTACAAGATCGCGAAGAATTACTACTATCCGGGCTGGTGGGAAGGCAGCACCGGAGTCGATTGCTACGTCAACATCAAGGCGTGGGAAGCGCTGCCCAAGGACTACCAGGCGATATTCGAGGCCGCATGCTTCGAGGCGAATATGGACATGACGTCCAAGTACGATTCGCTCAATCCGGCGGCGATGAAGCGGCTGATCGGCAACGGCGTCAAGCTGCAGCCGTTCTCGAATGAGATTCTGGCGGCATGCTACAAAGCGACGACCGAAACCTACGACGAAATCGCCGGCAAGAACGCAAAATTCAAGAAAATTTACGAGCCGTGGAAGGCGTTTCGCGCAGAGCAGGTGTCGTGGTTCGCCGTCACGGAAAACCGTTTCGACAACTTCATGATTGCAGCGGAGCGGCTGGCTAGTCGCAAATAGCGGATTACCCACCGGTACCGCGACCGGGATCGAAACAGCATGCGCCGGGCCCATAACCCGGCGTTTTTTTGGCTTACTTCTTTTCTTCGGGAGCTTTGGCGCCGCCCAGCTCTTTTTGCAGCGCCTTTTCCACGTCGTCCTGCTGGTTGCCGGGAGCGCTTTCGGTCTGTGAGCTGCCTGGGTCCTTCGTTGCGCCGCCGAGCTCCTTTTCCAGTGCTTTCTCGGCGTTCTCCTGTTCAATGTTGGTGGTGCCCTCGGACCCGCCTCCGGCCGGCTGGCTGCCCGGCCCCGATTGGTCTTCCGGCACGATGATCTGGATCTTTTTGATGTCGAACGCTTTCTCGCTGGCCTTGTAGACCATCACCATCTGCGGAAAACTGATAACCAGCGCGATCATCACGATCTGGATCAGCACGAACGGCACCGCGCCCCAGTAAATCTGGCCGGTCGTCACCTTCTTGGTCAGCCTGCCGGTGACCTTGTCGAGAAAGTCCTTGGCAGGCGCGACGCTGCGCAGATAGAACAGCGCAAATCCGAATGGCGGGTGCATGAACGAGGTCTGCATGTTGACGCCGAGCAGCACGCCGAACCAGATCAGGTCGATGCCTAGCTTGTCGGCGACCGGGCCGACCAGCGGAATGACGATGAACGACAGCTCGAAAAAGTCGAGGAAGAAGGCCAGGAAAAAGATCAGCACGTTGACGACGATCAGGAAGCCCAGCTGGCCGCCCGGCAGATGCAGCAGCAGCTGCTCGACCCAGACGTGTCCGTTCACGCCATAGAAAGTCAGGCTGAACACGCGCGCGCCGACCAGGATGAACACGACGAACGTCGAGAGCTTGGCGGTCGTGTCCATCGCCTGGCGCATCAGTTTCCATGTCAGCCGCTTCCGGGCCACCGCCATGATCAGCGCGCCGCTCGCGCCCATCGCGCCGCCTTCGGTCGGCGTCGCGACGCCGAGGAAAATCGTGCCCAGCACCAGAAAGATCAACGCCAGCGGCGGTATCATCACGAACACGACGCGCTCGGCCAGCCGCGACAGCAGTCCGAGCTTGAACACGCGATTGAGCACCGCGGCAAAGAAGGCCACGCCGGTGCCGACGCTGGTCGCGACGACCAGCATCTCGTCGGTCGGATCGTCGGGGCCGTACTTCCAGTGTGCGAACGCGACTGCGGACGCCGCCGCTACGATCGTCAGCACCAGCAGCGAACGCGTGCCGCCGGCACCGCTGGGCTCGCGCAAGGTGCGCGCTTCCAGCGGCAGCGCCGGCGCCCACGCCGGCTTCACCGCGCAGACGCCCATCGTGTAGAGCGCATACAAGCAGGCGAGGCTGATCCCGGGAATGAACGCGCCCGCGTACATATCGCCGACCGACTTGCCGAGCTGGTCGGCCATGATGATCAGCACCAGCGACGGCGGGATGATCTGCGCCAGCGTGCCCGAGGCGGC
>Ga0268264_10004874_pt1 | contig 11372 bp, 9 predicted proteins | sample KBSSwiS32_FD_190357 | JGI IMG/M metagenome (GOLD analysis project Ga0268264, IMG submission 190357) | Switchgrass rhizosphere microbial communities from Kellogg Biological Station, Michigan, USA - KBS Switchgrass S3-2 (SPAdes) (version 2) | ecosystem: Host-associated > Plants > Roots >... | reverse complement strand
CTGCACCGCGTCGGCGGGCTCGATCGTGGGCTTGTCGGGAGCGGGGTCGCGCTTCTGCCTGAACATGGTGGGCCGAGCGTGCGAAGCCGGACGGCGGGTGCGAAGCGCTGCGGCTCAGGAGGTGCGGTGGCCGGAGCGCTCCGGAAGGCCCTTCTCCAGCACGCCGCCGACGGTGAAGAACGAGCCGAAGACGACGATTCTATCAGCGGGGTCCGCGGCGGCCATCGCGGCCGCGAGCGCGTCGGCCGGCTGCGCATGCGTCGCGACCGTCGCGTGCGACGCCTTGTCGGCGCGGCGCAACGCGGCGGCGAGCTCGGCGGCCGTCGCGGCGCGCGGCGTCGGCAGGTCGGTCACGTGCCAGGCGTCGACGAGCGGTGCCATCGTGTCGACGATCGCGGCGACGTCCTTGTCGCGCATGACGCCGAAGACCGCGTGGGTGCGCGGAAAGAAGCCCATCTGGTCGAGGTTGGCGGCGAGCGCGGCGATCGCGTGCGGGTTGTGGCCGACGTCGAGAACGATCGTCGGCGTGCCGGGCACGACCTGGAAGCGGCCGGGCAGCTCGACGGTCGCGAGCCCGCTGCGGATCGCCTGCGCGCTGACCGGCAGCCGCGCGCGCATGGCCTCGAACGCGGCGAGCGCGCCGGCGGCGTTGAGCAGCTGGTTGGCGCCGCGCAGCGCCGGATACGCGAGCCCGCCGAGCCGCATCGCTCGCCCCGACCAGCTCCACTGCTGGCGGTCGCCCGCGACGCGGAAGTCGCGGCCGACGAGCCAGAGGTCGGCGCCGATGCGCACGGCGGCGTCGATGACGCTCTGCGGCGGCAGCGGGTCGCTGACGATCGCCGGCTTGCCCGCGCGCAGGATGCCCGCCTTCTCGCGGCCGATCGACTCGCGGTCGGGGCCGAGGTACTCGGCGTGGTCGACGTCGATGCTGGTGACGATGGCGCAGTCGCCGTCGAACGCGTTGACCGCATCCAGCCGCCCGCCGAGGCCGACCTCGAGGATGACGAGGTCGAGCGGTGTCGCCGCGAAGAGCGAGACGATCGCGAGCAGCGTGAACTCGAAGTACGTGAGCGCGATGTCGCCGCGCGCGCGCTCGACGGCCTCGAAGTGCGGCAGCAGCAGCGCGCCGTCGACGCTCGCGCCGCCGATCCGGCAGCGCTCCTCGAAGTGGACGAGATGCGGCTTCGAATGCAGGCCGACGCGGTAGCCGGCGGCGAGCGCGATGCTCTCGAGCATCGCGCACGTCGAGCCCTTGCCGTTGGTGCCGGCGACGACGATCAGCGGCGCGGCGAGCGCGAGGCCGAGCCGCGCCTTGACGGCGGCGATGCGGTCGAGGGTGAGCTCGATCGTCTTCGGGTGCAGCTGCTCGCAGTGGGCAAGCCACTCGGCGAGCGTCCGGCTCATCGCGGGCGACTCGCCGCCGCCGCGCTCAGGCGACTGCGTCGGAAGGCAGCCGCTGCAGCATCGCGATCTGCCGCGCGATCGTCGGCCGCAGCTCGCGGCGGTCGACGATCATGTCGATCGCGCCGGTCTGGAGCAGGAACTCGGCGCGCTGGAAGCCCTCGGGCAGCTTCTCGCGCACGGTGTTCTCGATGACGCGCGGGCCGGCAAAGCCGATCAGCGCCTTCGGCTCGGCGATCACGACGTCGCCGAGGAACGCGAAGCTCGCCGAGACGCCGCCCATCGTCGGGTCGGCGAGGACGCTGATGTACGGCAGCCGCGCCTGCGCGAGGTGCGTCAGCGCGGCATTGGTCTTGGCCATCTGCATCAGGCTGAGCAGCCCTTCCTGCATGCGCGCGCCGCCGGTCGCGGTGAAGCTGACGAACGGCGTCCTCTGCTCGACCGCGGCCTGGACGCCGCGCACGAACCGCTCGCCGACGACCGAACCCATCGAGCCGCCCATGAAGTCGAACTCGAACGACGCGGCGACGATCGGCATGCTCATCAGCGCGCCGCCGAAGACGACGAGCGCGTCGGTCTCGCCGGTGTTCTCGAGCGCGTCCTTGAGCCGCTCGGGGTACTTCTTGCTGTCCTTGAACTTGAGCGCGTCGACCGGGATCACCTCCTGGCCGATCTCGTAGCGTCCTTCGGCGTCGAGGAAGCTGTCGAGCCGCGCGCGCGCGCCGATCCGGTGGTGGTGCGCGCACTTCGGACAGACGTTGATGTTCTTCTCGAGGTCGGTCTTGTAGAGGACCGTCTCGCATGCCGGGCACTTGACCCAGAGCCCCTCCGGGACCGTGCGCCGTTCGCTCGGATCGGTCGGCTGGATCTTCGGCGGCAGCAGCTTTTCGAGCCAACTCATCGCGGAACTCCTGGTGATCGCGCGCTGGGCGCGTCGAGCGCGCTGCGGATGCCGGCGACGAACTCGCCGGCGACCCGCGGCGCGTCGTCGCGTGACGCGCCTTCGAGCAGCTGGACGAGCGCACTGCCGATGACGACCGCGTCGGCGACGTCGGCGACCGCGCGCGCCGTCGCGCCGTCGCGGATGCCGAAGCCGACGCCGACCGGCAGCCGAACGTGCGCCTTGATTCTCGGAATCATGTCCTGGACGGCGGCGATGTCGAAGTGTCCGGCACCGGTCACGCCCTTCAACGAGACATGGTAAACAAATCCGCGCGCGGCCTTGGCGACGGCGGCGATCCGGGCGTCGGTCGACGTCGGCGCGACGAGGAAGATCGGATCGATCGCGGCGTCGCAAAGCAGCGCTGCGAACTCGGCGCATTCCTCGGGCGGATAGTCGACCACGATGACGCCGTCGATGCCCGCGTCCTTCGCGTCGGCGACGAAGCGCTCGACGCCGTAGCGCTCGATCGGATTGGCATAGCCCATCAGCACGATCGGCGTGCGCGCGTCCGCGGCGCGGAACTCGCGGACGATCGCGAGTGCCGTCGCGAGGCCGACGCCGCGCGCGAGCGCCCGCTCGCTCGCGCGCTGGACGACCGGTCCGTCGGCCATCGGATCGCTGAACGGGATGCCGAGCTCGATGACGTCGGCGCCGGCGGCGACCATCGCGCGCATGATCGCGGCGGTCGTGTCGGCGTGCGGGTCGCCGGCGGTGACGTACGGGATGAGCGCCTTTTGGCCGCGCGCCGCCAGCGCCGCGAACGTCGCCGCGATGCGGCTCATCGCCCCGACCTCGCGTCGAGCTCGGCGACGGTCGCGATGTCCTTGTCGCCACGTCCCGAGAGGTTGACGAGCAGGTGGCGGTCGCGCGCGAGCGTCGGTGCCAGCTTCATCGCGTAGGCGACCGCGTGGCTCGACTCGAGCGCCGGGATGATGCCTTCGGTGCGGCAGAGGCGGTGGAACGCGGCGAGCGCCTCGTCGTCGGTGACGCTGACATACTCGGCGCGACCGGTGTCGTGCAGGTAGGCGTGCTCGGGACCGACGCCGGGGTAGTCGAGGCCGGCCGAGATCGAGTGCGTCTCGATGATCTGGCCGTCGTCGTCCTGGAGCAGATAGGTGCGGTTGCCGTGCAGGACGCCGGGGCTGCCGGCGGTGATCGACGCCGCGTGGCGCCCGGTCGCGATGCCCTCTCCCGCCGCCTCGACGCCGATCAGCCGCGTGGCGGCGTGCTCGATGTACGGATGGAAGATCCCCATCGCGTTGCTGCCGCCGCCGACGCACGCGATCACCGCGTCGGGCTGGCGGCCGATCAGCTCGGGCATCTGCTGCAGGCACTCGGTGCCGATCACGCTCTGGAAGTCGCGCACGAGCATCGGGTACGGATGCGGTCCGGCGACGGTGCCGATGATGTAGAACGTGTTCTCGACGTTCGTCACCCAGTCGCGCAGCGCTTCGTTGAGTGCGTCCTTCAGGGTCTTCGAGCCGCTCTCGACCGGGACCACGGACGCCCCGAGCAGCTTCATGCGGTAGACGTTCGGCGCCTGCCGACGCACGTCCTCGCTGCCCATGTAGACGACGCACTCGAGCCCGTAGCGGGCGCAGATCGTCGCCGTCGCGACGCCGTGCTGGCCGGCGCCGGTCTCGGCGATGACGCGCGGCTTTCGCATCCTGCGCGCGAGCATCGCCTGCCCGATCGTGTTGTTGATCTTGTGCGCGCCGGTGTGGTTGAGGTCCTCGCGCTTCAGGTGGATCTGCGCGCCGCCGAGCTCGCGCGACAGCCGCGCGGCGTGGTAGATCGGGCTCGGTCGGCCGACGTAGTGGGCGAGCTCGGAGCGGAACTCGGCGTCGAACGCAGGGTCGCGTCGCGCTTCTTCGTAGCACGCCTTCAGCTCGTCGAGCGCGTGGACGAGCGTCTCGGCGACGAAGCTGCCGCCGTAGCGGCCGAAATGCCCGCTCGCGTCGGGCTGCTGGTAAGGAGTCATGGCGATTTCATGCGATCGAGGCTGCGATCCGGGAGTCGGCCTCGCGCACCGCGTCGCAGAAGCGACGGATCGCCGCAGCGTCCTTCACGCCGCGTGAAGACTCGACTCCCGAGGAGACGTCAACGGCCCACGGCCGGACGCGCAGGATGCCGTCGCAGACGTTTGCGGCATGCAACCCACCAGACAAAACGAGCCGATGCCTTGAGTCTGCCGGGAACCCTGCCGGGACGAGCGACCAATCGAATGCCTTTCCACCGCCGCCGAACCCTTCGACATGGGCATCGAGCAGGAGGCCTTGCGCCTCGCCGAAGCGGCGCGCGAAGTCTAGCAAATCGAGCTCGGGCGTCATCCGCACCGCACGCAGGTACGGGCGAGCGAACTGCGCGCAGTCCGCGGGCGTCTCGTCGCCGTGGAACTGCAGGACAAGCGTCGGGATCGCCTGCAGCGCCGCGTCGACGTCGTCGCGGGTCGCATTGACGAAGAGTCCCACCGGCGTGACGAACGGCGGCAGCGCGCGGGCGAGCACGCCGGCGCGCTCGACCGTCAGATGGCGAGGGCTGTCGGGATGGAAGACGAAGCCGACCGCGTCGGCGCCCGCGTCGACCGCAGCGTCGATGTCGGCCTCGCGCCCGACGCCGCAGATCTTGATCCGCGTCCGCTGGTTCATGGCGCGGTCGTCTGCTCAGGGCAGCCAGTCGACCGCGGGAGTTCGCTCGGGAATCGCATGGACGGCATCGTAGTACGGGCCCAGGAAGTAGAGCCCGTCGGGAGCGAACGTCGGCGCGGCGAGCGCGCGGTCGCGCGCAGCGAGGACGTCGGCGAGCCACGTGTCGCTGCGCGCACCGCTGCCGACCACGACCAGCGAGCCGACGATGTTGCGCACCATGTGGTGGAGGAACGCGTCGGCGTCGAAGTCGAATCGCCAGTACGCGCCGCGGCGCTCGATCGCGAGCGAGCGCAGCGTCTTCACCGGCGAGAGCGCCTGGCATTCGGCGGCGCGGAACGCGCTGAAGTCATGGTTGCCGACGAGCAACGCCGCGGCATGCCGCATCGCGTCGGCGTCGAGGCTGCGAAACGTCCAGCCGGCGAGGCCGTGCTCGAGGGCCGGCCGCACCGGCGACTCGAGGAGCAGGTAGGCGTAGCGGCGGCCACGCGCGCTCGCGCGCGAATGGAACTCCGCCGGGACGAAGCGGCTCCACTGCACCGCGATGTCGGTTGGCAGGTAGCGGTTGGTTCCGCGCGTCCAGCCGTCTTCGGCGCGGACGACGTCGGTGTCGAAGTGGACGACCTGGTTGGTTGCGTGCACGCCGGCGTCGGTGCGGCCGGCGCAGATCGTCGAGACGGAAGAGTCGGCGAACGCGGCGAGCGCCGCTTCGAGCTTGTCCTGCACGGTGCGACCGCTCGGCTGGCTCTGCCAGCCGCTGTACGCGCTGCCGCGGTACGCGATGCCGAGGGCGACTCTCACGGGGAGCGGGCGCGCTGCGCGGCGCCGCCGCGGCAGGCGCGCCCGGGCGGACTCAGGTGATGCGGTCCAGCATGCCCTGCGCCTTGGTCTTCGTCGCGCCGCTCGCGGTCGCGAGCACCTCGCGCAGGAGATCGCGCGCGCCGTCCTTGTCGCCGATCCGCTGGAACTCCTCGGCGAGCTCGAGCTTGCGCGAGAGCGGATCGCCGCTCTCGTCGAAGCCGCCCGGCGCGGTGTTGTGCGCGTCTGCGGCCTCGGAAGGATCGAGGTCGAGCGAGATTCCCGAGAGATCGAACGGCAACGGTTCGTCGCGACGCTCGGCCGCAGGGTGCGCGCCCGCCTCGTTGGCGACGAGCGGCATCTTCAGCGTCGTGTTGTACGACACGGGCTCGGCCGGACGCGGCGGGATCGACTCGGTCGCGTCGAGCTGCGCCGGACGCGAGGGCACGCCGATGTCCGGGTTGTCGAGGTCGAGGTCGATGTTGTCGAACGCGCTGTCGCGCGCCGTCGTGCTGCCGATCGTCGAGCCGAACTGCGACGGCACCGGACTCACCGATTGCGGCAGCGTGCTCGCGCCGAGCGACTCCGCGACCTCGGCGCCGTCGCCGCCACGGCCGGGCGTGCCGCCGGCGCGGTAGAGCGGGTTCTCGGGATCGATCTGGGCGCCGAGCTCCTGCGCCTTCGCCCAGTCGTCGCCCTCGCCGCGGGTGAGCGCGAAGAGCTGCGTCGCGAGCAGCTCGAAGCCCTTGATGTCGCGGCGCTTGGCGTAGACCTCGAGCAGCTTGGTGCGGATCGCGAGGCGCTCGGGGTTGCTGCGCATCGCCTCCTTCAGGATCTCCTCGGCCTGGAGGTCGCGGCCGTAGGCGAGATAGACGTCGGCTTCGGCGACCGGGTCGACGTCGCCGATCGCGTCGAGCTGCGACAGCGAGTAGGTCATCGACGACGAGCTGCCGCCGGCGTCGCGGGTGTCGATGCGCTGGCCGCCGCTGGCGCCGAAGAACGAGTCGGGCTGCAGCCGGCTCTCGAGGAACGACGTCTCGCCGCTGTCCTTCTTCGAGCGCTGCGTGTAGCGGTACGCGCCGTAGCCGACGAGCAGCAAGGCGAGCGCGCCGACGCCGAGATAGAGCGGATTGCCGCTCGTGATCGAGTCGATGAAGCTCGGCTCGGGTGCCGGACGTGCAGCGGGCTTGGGACGCGCCGCGCTCGCCGGCCTCGCCGCAGCGGGCGGCGTCGCGCCGGCGCCGCTGGCGGTGGCGACGACGACCGGCGCGGCGGTCGCCGCCGAAGCGGTCGCCGGCGGCGTCGACGCAGCTGCCATCGTCGTCGCGGGCACCGGCGACGAGGACGCGCCGGCAGGAGCCGCGGCGAGCGTCGGCGGCGTCGTGATCGAAGGTGTCGGCGTCGTCGACGGCGGCGTCGCCGCGGCCGTGACTGGCGGCGTCGGCGCCGTCAGCGGCGGCGGCGTCGTCACCGGCGGCTGCACCGCGACCGGCGAAGACGCCGGCCGCGCCGCGACGGCGGGCGGCGGGGCGACCACCGGAGGCGTCGGCGCCGCGGCCGTCGTCGTCGCCGTGCGCGGCGCGGTGGCCGGCGGCTGCGACGCACCACCCTGGATGCGCTTCAGATCGCTGAGGTTCTTGTTCAGCTCGGCGACGCGGGCGGCTTCGGCCTGGCGCTGCCGCTCGCCCGCGAGGCGATCCTCGGCGCTGCCGGGCGCCGACGGCGGCGTCGCGCCCTTGCTCAGCTTGAGCGTGTCGGGGCTCGTGTTGGCGGCGAGCTTCTTGTCCTCGACGGCGGCCTGCACCTTGCCGCCGCTGCGCCGCTTGTTCGGCTCGGCCTCGGGGGTCGTGCCGAGCGTCGCCTCGGCGAGGCGCTGGCGGTAGGCGCCGAAGTCGGCGCTTTGCGCAACGATGGTCTTGCGCGCCTCGGCGGGCGGGACGGCCTGCGCGGTCTCGGTCGGGGGCACCGAGAGGACGACGCCGGCGCGCAGGCGGTTCATGTTGTTGCCGCTGAACGCGCTCGGATTGGCGCGGAACAGCGCGACCAGCATCTGGTCGAGCGAGACGCCCTGGCGCTGCACGCGCGTCGCGATCTTCGAGAGCGTGTCGCCCGAGCGCACCTTGACTTCGTCTTCCGACGCGCCCGAGCCGCCGGCGTCGGCGGCCGCGGTGGTCGCGGCGGAGGCGCGCGGCGTCGCCGCCGCGGATTCGGCCTCGCGATTGGCACGCGACTCGGCGGCGGCCGCCTTCTGCGCGGCGCGGCGCTCGCGCTCCGCGACACGCGCGGCTTCGCGCTGCTCTGCCTTCGTCATCGCGGTCGTCGGCGGCGGCAGCGGCGCCGCCGGCGCGGCGGACATCACCGGCGACGTCGTCGTGCCCGGCGTCGGCTGCGCGCCGGCGCGGATCGTCGCCGGCGGATCGAACAGCAGCGTGTATTCACGGACGAGGCGGCCGGTCGCCCACGAGATCTCGAGAATGACGTCGACGAAGGGCTCCTGGACGCCGCGGTCGCTGACCAGGCGGACGAAGAGACGCCCGTCGGGGCGCTTCTCGAACGTCGCGCGGGTGCTCGGCAGCACCGGGTTGTAGTCGACGTTGGCGGCTCGGTACGCCTCGGGCGGCGCGACGCGGATGCGCAGGCTCGCCTGTTCTTCGGGGGTGAGGCTCGTGACCTCGATCTCGGCGCGCAGCACCTCGCCGAGCGACGACTGGACGTTGAGGCGGCCGAGGCCGAGCGCCGATGCGAGCGGAGACGCGAGGCACAGCGCAGCGGCGAGGCTGGACAGAGCGAAGCGCCCGGGCAGGTTCAGTTTTCTTTTCAAGGCGTCCCCCGAAATGACAAAGCGGACCCGTCACAGGGTCCGCAGGAACGGAGCGGACTCGTCAGCGAGCCGCTGTGTCGACGCGGGCACCCACGGCCCACCCGCTCATCTCGATCCAACCGCCTTCTCGATGGACGATGCAGCTTCAAATCAGCAGCTGGGAAAAGACGGAAATGACCATAACATCAGTGAGATACGGTGACAAGCTAACGCATTGGCTGACGTTCTCGCGAAGGCCGCTTCCGAGTCTTCTGCACGCAGTTGTTGCAAGCTGACAACGCAAAACCAGCCCCCTTCAGCGCTCGAGCAGGATGCGCAGCATCCGCCGGAGCGGCTCCGCGGCGCCCCAGAGCAACTGGTCGCCGATCGTGAACGCACCCAGGTAGCGCTCGCCCATCGCGAGCTTTCGCAGCCGACCGACCGGGATCCGCATCGTTCCGGTCACGGCGACGGGCGTCAGCTCGCGGGTGCTGGCGGTGCGCGTGTTGGGAACGACGTGGACCCATGGGTTGTCGGCCGCGATCATGGCCTCGATATCGGCCAGCGGCACGTCGGACTTCAGCTTGATCGTGAGAGATTGACTGTGACAGCGCATTGCGCCGACCCGGACGCAGATCGAATCGATGGGAACCGCGGGCTCGCCGCCCGTCCCCAGACCGAGGATCTTGTTGGTCTCGGCGCCGCCCTTCCACTCCTCGAGGCTGGTGCCGTCGCCGCGGTCGACGTCGATCCACGGGATCAGGCTGCCGCCGAGCGGGACGCCGAAGTGCTCGGTCTCGGCCGGGCCCATCGCGCGCTGGCGCTCGGCGACCCGGCGGTCGATCTCGAGGATCGCCGACTTCGGGTCGGCGAGCAGGTCGCGGACCTCGGCGTTCAGCGCCCCGTACTGGGTCAGCAGCTCGCGCATGTGCTGGGCGCCGCCGCCCGACGCCGCCTGGTACGTCGTGCACGTCATCCACTCGACGAGGTCGGCCTTGAACAGCGCGCCGACGCCCATCAGCATGCAGCTCACCGTGCAGTTGCCGCCGATGTAGTTGCGGATGCCCCGTGACAGCGCGTTCTCGATCACCGGCAGGTTGACCGGATCGAGGACGATCACGGCGTCGTCCTGCATGCGCAGCGTCTTGGCGGCGTCGATCCAGTAGCCGTTCCAGCCGGCGGCGCGCAGCTTCGGGTAGATCTCCTTGGTGTACTCGCCGCCCTGCGCGGTGATCACGATCTCGCAGCGCTTCAGCGCCTCGATGTCGTAGGCGTCGAGGAGCCTGGTCTCGTTCCTGGCGTGCGCCGGCGCCTTGCCGCCCTTGTCGCTGGTGCTGAAGAAGAGCGGCTCGATGAACTCGAAGTCGCCTTCTGCGGCCATGCGCTCGAGCAGCACGGAGCCCACCATGCCGCGCCAGCCGACCAATCCCGTGCGTTCCATCGTTCGTCCCGTCCTCTCCATGGTCTCGAATCTCCGCCCCGACGCCTCGGCCGGGCACGGCGAGACGAACGGGCGCGCGCTAGTGCTTGGTGGTGATCGGTTTGCCCGCGAGCGCGGCCACCACCGCATCGCCCATCGCCCGCGTGCCCACCTTCGTCGTCCCGTCCGACCAGATATCGGCAGTCCTGAGCCCGGACGTGAGGACGTCCTGCACCGCGCGCTCGACGCGCGCGGCGGCTTCGGGTTGCTGGAGGGAGTGACGGAGCATCATGGCGACCGACAGGATTGTAGCCAGCGGGTTGGCGACGTCCTTGCCGGCGATGTCGGGCGCGCTGCCGTGGCTCGGCTCGTACAGGCCCTTGCCGCTGTCGTCGAGCGACGCCGAAGGCAGCATGCCGATCGAGCCGGTGAGCATCGCCGCCTCGTCGGAGAGGATGTCGCCGAACATGTTGCCGGTGACGACGACGTCGAACGCCTTCGGTGCGCGCACCAGCTGCATCGCCGCGTTGTCGACGTACATGTGGTCGAGGGCGACGTCGGGATAGTCGCGGTGGACTTCGGTGACGACGTCCTTCCAGAACTGGAACGTCTCGAGGACGTTCGCCTTGTCGACGCTCGTCACGCGCTTGCTGCGGCGCCGCGCCGCCCCGAAGGCGACGTGCGCGATGCGCTCGACCTCGGGCCGCGAGTAGCGCATCGTGTCGAACGCCTCGGGCGAACCGGCGAACGGCCCGTCGGGGGCGTCGCGGCGTCCGCGCGGCTGGCCGAAGTAGATGTCGCCGGTGAGCTCGCGCACGATCAGGATGTCGAGGCCGGCGACGAGCTCGGGCTTGAGGCTCGAGGCGGCGACGAGCTCGGCATAGCAGATCGCCGGACGCAGGTTGGCGAACAGGCCGAGCGACTTGCGCAGGCCGAGGATCGCCTGCTCCGGACGCAGCGCGCGCGGCAGGGTGTCGTACTTCCAGTCGCCGACGGCGCCGAAGAGGACGGCGTCGGCGGCCCTCGCGAGTGCGAGCGTCGCCTCGGGCAGAGGGTGTCCGTGCGCCTCGTACGCCGCGCCGCCCACCACGGCGCGCTCGGTCTCGAAGCGCAGATCGAGAGCGCCGAGGACGCGCTCGGCCTGGGCGACGATCTCGGTGCCGATGCCGTCGCCGGGCAGGACCGCGATCTTCATCGTCGTCGTCGCGCCCTCAGCGCACCGTCGTCGCCAGCCACGGTTGCTTCAGCAGCCGCTCGGCTTCGAAGGCGCGGATCTTGTCGGCGTGCCGCAGGGTGAGGCCGATTTCGTCGAGGCCGCCGAGCAGGCAATCCTTCCGGAACGACTCGACGTCGAACGCGATCGGC
>Ga0268264_10004871_pt1 | contig 11376 bp, 8 predicted proteins | sample KBSSwiS32_FD_190357 | JGI IMG/M metagenome (GOLD analysis project Ga0268264, IMG submission 190357) | Switchgrass rhizosphere microbial communities from Kellogg Biological Station, Michigan, USA - KBS Switchgrass S3-2 (SPAdes) (version 2) | ecosystem: Host-associated > Plants > Roots >... | reverse complement strand
CGTCGCTCAAGGGTCCGGCCAGGCTGGACGACCCGGACCCGGACGAGCGCACGCAGGAGCTGACCGCCGAGGAGCTGGAGAAGCTCTCCTCGGAGGACGGCCCCGGCTCATAGCGGCGGAGCGGGCGGTCGGCCAATCGGAGCCATGCACGTACCGGTCGTGACGGGGCCCCAGAAAGCGCAGAACAAGCTCGGTATGCAATCCAGGTCCTGCATGCAACCGACTCCGCCGGTGCAATCCCGCCCAGGTTGAGTGCCCGTACACGTCGCGTTGCAAGTGCCACAGGCAACGTTGTTGCCGTCGTCGCACGCCTCAGCTCCATTCACGATGCCGTCCCCGCAGTATCCCGTGACGTTGAGCACTGCGCTGCAGGTGGAGTTGCATCCCTGACAGGTTGACACGCCGTACGGGCAGCTGGTCTCGTCCACGTTGTTTCCGTCATCACACGCCTCCACCCCTCCCCCCGGAAGCGGATCGGTGGCGCCGTCGCCGCAATATGGCCCGGTGAGGTTGATCGTCTGGCAGGTGGAGTTGCATGCCTGGCAGGTTCGAGCACCATACGAGCACATGGTCTCGGTCACGGTGTTCCCGTCATCGCACTGCTCTCCGGCAGAACCGTTGCGGAGGCCATCGCCGCAGACCGGGATGGTACAATCGGAGTCGCAGGTGGCCGAATTGCCGGCCGTGTCGCAATCTTCCCCAGCGTCACGGTTGGCATAGCCGTCGCCGCAGGCCGCCGACGTGCAATCGAAGTTGCAAGTGGGGGTATCGACGCCACCGCGGTCGCACTGCTCGCCGCTGCTGATGTTGGTGATGGAGTCGCCGCACCGCGACGGGGTGCAGTCGGAATTGCACTGCGCGGACTCACCCTGGTCGTCGCAGTACTCCTTGTGGCCCCCGTCGGGAGTGCCGGCGTCGTTGATGTAGCCGTCTCCACAGTACGCGGTCTTGCAGGTCCATGGGCAGTCGTCGTCGTTGTTCGTGTTGTTGTCATCGCACTGCTCTTTGAGGTCGATCACTCCATTGCCGCATCGCTCCACGCGGCAGTCGAAGCTGCATCCGTCGCCGGAGACGGTATTGCCGTCGTCACAGCCCTCCCGGATGTCGACGATCCCGTTACCACAGATCTCGGCGTGGCAATCAGAGCTACACCCATCGCCCGGCGAGTTGTTGCCGTCGTCACAGCCCTCCCCGGGGTCGAGCCTGCCGTTGCCGCAGGTGGCCTTGACGCACCAGTCCACCCCCGTGATGACGATGCACTGGAAGCCTGCCGAGCACACGGTCTTGCCCGAAGGGCACACCGGGCTGTCTGGTCCGCGGCAGGTGCTGAGCATGGCCACGACGGCCATGACGACGGCTGCAATTCCGGCTTGTCGCATGATGTGGCCTCGATCAGAAGTTCAGGGTGAGCACGACACCGCGGGATCCCGGCACCACCATCGGCGAGAGCGCCACCAGCGGCTTCCAACCCGATACGTCACCGCTCTCCGGATCCACGAGGAAGGGCTGGGGAAAATTAAGGGAGAGGAGTACGGAGGCGACCCCAAGTCCCACGACGCCGGCGCCATAGAGGGTCACCGCGATCGGTTGCTTGGACTTCCCCTCGTCGAGCAGGCGCTGCAAGTCCGACGTGATGGCGTAGGCCGGGTAGGAGATGGTCTCCGGGGAATGGCTGCCGAGCGCTTCGACGCGAGCGTCGAACTCCCGGAACGAGAACAGCTGGATGCCTCCGCCGAGGCCCACCGCGCCGACCCCGCCACCCATCACCAGCCATGGCATCCACGCCGGCCAGCGGCTCCGGGTCTGGGTCCACTGGTCTTCGGTGTACAGGTTGAGCTGGAGTGGGTGCCGCTCCCCGGGCTGCAGGTTCAGGTGCTTCGTCGTCGTGTGGAAGCCCTTCTTCTTCACCTCGACGACGTGGATGCCGGGCTGCGCCCATTGCACGAGCGCTCCGGGGCAGGAGAAAGGCGCTCTGCGGTCGTCCACGATGACCATGGAACCTGGCTCGCTGCAGGAGAGCTCCAGCCTCGACAGCTGCCCCTCCACCTCCGCCAGGATGCCCATCGCGTTCTGGTACTTCTCCGGCTCGCCGAGCGGCTCCGGCCCGTAGCGCGTGGCCGCCTCGAGCTGCTCGTGACACTCCAGGGTCCTCGAGACGGCCAGCAGCGCGATGGCCAGGTTGTAGTGGAAGGCCGGGTGGTCCCAGAAGACGAGCGCCTGGCGATAGAGCGCCACGGCGTTCTTCATCTCGGACTGGTGGACCGCCTGGTTCGCTTGCTGGAAGAGCTCCAGCCCCTTGGCCCGGTTCTCCCGCGGGACGAGCGTCCAGGACGCCTCCCGGACCCCTGGAGCCGCGACGCGCGCCCCCTCCTGCGGCCCCGCTCCCAGGATCGAGAGCCCTACCCACACCGCGAGATGCACCACGCCGCTCATGGCTTCGCCCCCGTCTTCGCTCCGCCCTTCTTGGGATCAACGGGCTCGTAGATGAGCCGCCAGCGCTTGTTCCTGGCCTGCTCCTCCTCGAGCCTCTTCTGCAGCTCTTCCTTCGCCAGGCGCTCCTGCTCCTGGGCCCGCCGCGCCTCCTCCTGGGCCTGGCGGGCCTCCTCGGCCATGCGCCTGGCCTCCGCGGCCTCCTCCTCCGCGGCCCGCTCCGCGGCGGACAGCTTCCCGACCGCCTCCTCCGCCCTGCCGCGGGCCTCCTCCGCCTTTCGCCGGGCTTCCTCCGCCTCGGCCTGCGCGGCCGCGCGCTGCGCCTCCTTCTCCAGGGCCGCCAGCATGTTTCGGGTGGCCTGCTCCTGGGCGGCCCTCGCCGCCACGGCCTGCTCCTCCGCCCTCCGCTGCTCGCGGCGGATCACCACCAGGGCCACCGCCGAGGCGACCACCATCAGCAGCAGCACCGCCGAGGCCCCGAGGAAGAGCGCCCTGCGGACCCGCGCCGCCCGCGCCTCGTTCGCGAGCACCGCGTCGAGGAAGTCGCGCTGCAGTCTGGGGAGCTCGCCGCGATACCGGCGCTTGAACCTCCGCGCCTCCTCCACCATGTCCCCGCGCCAGAGCAGCCCGCTGTCCAGGTCTCTCGCCTGCCACTGCCGGGCCGCGGCGCGCAGTTGCTCCAGGAAGCCTGAGTCTTCCTGGCTCTCGTCCAGCCACCGGCGCAGCGTGGGCCAGCTCTGGATGAGCGATTCGTGGACGATCTCCGCTGTCGCTCCCGTCCCCTTGCCGTCGGTCTGGACGACCAGCAAGCGCGCCTGGATGAGGTGCTGCATCAGGCGCTGCGCCTCGGCCGCGTCCGAGGAGAGGTAATCCAGCTCCTCGACCGGGACGAGGGCGCGCGTTCGCTCCGGCGTCACCAGACGCAAGAACAGGACCCGCGCCAGCGCCTGCTCCGCGACGGACAAGCCGGCCAGGACGCTGTCCGCATGCGTGGCGAGCGCGCCGGCGATCCCGCCCATCTCCGCGTAGGCGCGCTCCGTGAGCAGCTTTCGGGCCGCGTCGCGCGCCTCCCACAGCCGCGTGGCCGCAAACTGGAGCAGCGGCAGCGCCCCGGGGATCGACTGCAGGTGCTGGAGCATTCGCTCCACCAGATCCGGCGTCTCGAACCGGTAACCGGCCATCTCCGCCGGCTGCACCAGCGCGTCCCGCAGCCCGTCCCGCTGGGGAGGGCCCAGGAAGAACAGCCCCTGGGTCACCTCATTCATGAAGTGCTCGTCTTCCGACACGCGGTCGAGGAAGTCGGAGCGCAGCGAGATGACGACGCGGGTGGGGTCGGTTGCGTCGTCAGCGATGCTCGCCAGGCAGGCCGTGAACGCCAACCGCTCGGCTGGATCGGGCACCTGGGTGTACAGCTCCTCGGTCTGGTCCACGAAGAGGAGAATCTGGCGGCCGTCGTGGCGGGCCCGGCTCCGCAGCACCGTTCCGGCGTAGCCGGGCTCGGCGCGGAGTCGCTCCACCAGCTTCCGCTGCTCGTTGATCTCGTCCTCCAGGGTGGTGAACGTGCTGACCAGCGGCGCGAGCGTGGCCGCCAGCGCGCCCAGCGGATCGCGCCCCGGGCGCATGATCATCGCCTCCCATGCCTGCCCCGAACGCTTCAAGGCGGGCACCACCCCGGCGCGAACGAAGGACGACTTGCCGGCGCCCGAGGGACCGACGACCGCCATCACCGGCCGGTCTCGGAGGCGATGGACCAGCGAGGTGATCTCTCGGGCGCGGCCGAAGAAGCGATCGGCGTCTGCCTCCTGGAACGAGCTGAGCCCGGCGTAGGGCGCCTCCTCCACGCGCAGGTCTCGCGCCGCGCGCCCGGGGAGGAAGGGCTCCAGGGCCCGCAACAGCGCCATCGCGTCCGCGAAGCGCTCCTCGCGTCGCTTGCGCAGACACCTGTCGACGACGCCCGCCAGCTCCGGCGCGACGTCCGGCGCGGCCTCGCGGATCGAGGGCATGGGCTTGCCCAGCTCCCGGGTCACGATCAGCTGCATGCCCTTCAGCGGCGCCAGCGGATGGTGCCCCGCGAGCATCTGGAACAGCATGATTCCCGCTGCCCAGATGTCGACCCCATGATCCAACTCGGAGACGCTCCACTGCTCCGGAGCCATGTACGGCAGGGTGCCCAGGATCACACCCCGCCGCGTGAGCTCCGCGGTGTCATCCTCCGGCCCGGCCAACACGACCTCGGCACCGGGATCGCGGGTAACGACCCCCGGCTCCGAGGACTGGAGGATCTTGGCGATCCCGAAGTCGAGCACCTTGATGGTGCCTGAATCGGTGACGATGACATTGTCTGGCTTGAGGTCCCGGTGGACGATGTTCTGGGCATGCGCGCAGGCCAGCGCCCGCACCACCGGCACGATCAACTCCACCGCCCGCGCCGCTGGCACCCGCTGGCCGGAGACGAGCTTCTTCAGGGATTGGCCCTGGAGGTACTCGAGGACCATGAAGGGCACGCCCTCGTGCTGCCCCACCTCGTGGATGACCACGATGTTCTCATGGCTACAGCTGGCCGTGGTCCTGGCCTCGAGGAGAAAGCGCTGGCTGAACTCCGCGTTCTTGGCGCGAAGGAACTTGATGGCCACCCGGCGCCCGAGCCTGGTGTCGCGCGCGAGGAAGACGGCGCCCATGCCGCCGCTCCCCAGCTCTCGGATGATCTCGTATTGCTGGACGGTCATCCCCGGCACCAGGGCGGCGGTCGCGGTGCGGTGGTCCGGAAGCGTCCCCCCGGCGATTTCGACCACGGTCTTCGCAGATGGCTCGTCTTGGATTTTTACCGCAGCGCTGGTCATGTCTGCCCCCGTCCCTCAGTCGGGGAGACGTGCGCGGGAGTGATCTCTTACCTGCAATTATCTCGGGATTTTTGGTGATGAGGTCGCGTGAATAATCTCACATACTTATAATGCACGTCTGTCAGTCTAAGTATTGATTACTGTGTTTTCTACTTTCTGATTTGCCGCGAGGCGGCATTACTGGTAACGACCGGCGGGCGGCACTCAGTCCGGGCGAGTGGCTGTCCCAAAGGACGCTTGAAGAGACCGCACCCAGCTGACAACATCACGGCCCCCGGAGGGCGCTCATGAACGGTCGCGAGTTCGAAGAATTCGTTCGCACCGCCTGGACCACCACCGAAGTGCCGCTCACCGACGAGATCCTGGGGCGGATGTCCGGCCTGCCGCGCTCCGACGTGGAGCACCTGATGCGGGGGTTGATGCGCAAGGGCATGGTGGACATGGACGTGACCCCCAGCGGCGCCATTGCCTGGTCCGTCCGGGGCGTGGAGCGCGCGCCGTCGCCGCCTGCTCCGGCACCGGCGCCCACCGCCAGCTCCGCCATCACCGCTCCGGTCGAGCCGCCGAGCGCGATGGCCGTGGCCGTGCAGGTGGCGCCGCCTCCCCCGGCCGCTCCACCGAAGTCGTACGCGGTCTCGGTTCCCGGCACCGGCTTGCGGGTGGACTTCACGCCGGACCCGGAGCGCAAGTCCATCCTGCTCTCCGGCGGCGCCTCGCTCCTGTTCGGTCCGTTCGGGTGGGGGTACGCCGGGGCCTGGAAGGAGGTGCTGCCGGCGATCGGCATCTACGCCGGCCTGATCATCCTGCTCCCCAAGTTCCTGCTCGCCACGCTGCTGGGGGTCATCCACCCCGCCTGCGGCGTCGTGGGGATGATCTACGCCTACCGCCACAACCGCGCCCGCGCCCGTACCCCGCTGCTCCTGGTGGATCGCCCGGTCACGGTCCCCGCCGGCGCCACACTGGGCAAGGTGCCCGATCGCCAGGACGGACCTGGGGATCAGACCTAGGCGATCCACATTCGCAGTGCGGATGCGAGCTCCGTACGACACGCCACCCCTAGACCCGCACCCGGAAATTCGCGTAAGAGGCGCCCTTCTTGCCGACCCTCCGGAGCCGCTCGATGCGAATTGCCCGCGTTCTTGTCCCTGTCCTCGCCGCTGTCGCCCTCGCCTGCAACGGACCCGCTGACGACGACGTCGCTCAGACCTCGGCCGCGCTCCGCCCGGAGAACGCCGGCCTCGTCGCCACGATCTCCGCCGCGAAGTCGACCTTCGGCGCCGGCGATCCAGTGACGGTGACCCTCACCCTCCGCAACGCCGGCAACTCCGAGCGCCAGCTCCTCCGCTGGTTCGGCCCCTCCGCCGAGCTCGAGGAGCCCCTCTTCGCGGTCGCGCGCGACGGCGCGGCGGTCGAGTACATCGGCCCCCACTACAAGCGCCCGGCACCGGACAGCTCGGACGTGCTCTCCATCGCCCCCGGGCAGTCCGCCAGTGCGGAGGTCTCGCTCTCGGGTTTCTATGACTTCTCCACCACCGGCTCGTACTCCGTCCGCTACTCGGTGGGCTCGCTCAAGTCCAACCCACTGACCCTCTGGGTCGAAGGCCGCCAGACCGTCCTGCCCGCGGCGAAGCCCGGCCCCATCACCTCGACCGGCAGCCTCAGCTTCAACCGGTGCGACGCTACGCAGCAGTCGCTGGTCACCCAGGCGGTCGCGCAGGCCACCACCTACTCGAGCGGCGCGCTGAGCTACCTGCAGACCACCAACCCCAGCGGCACGCCCCGCTACACCACCTGGTTCGGCGGGTTCACGTCCTCGGGTTGGTCCAAGGCGACGAACGACTACACCGCCATCCTCGACGCCTTCCAGAACAAACCGGTCACCGTCGATTGCGGCTGCAGGAAGAAGTACTACGCCTACGTGTACCCGACCCAGCCGTACGTCATCTATGTCTGCAACGTGTTCTGGACCGCGCCGATGAGCGGGACGGACTCCAAGGGCGGCACGCTCGTCCACGAGATGAGCCACTTCAACGTCACCGCCAGCACCGACGACTGGGCCTACGGCCAGACCAATTGCAAGAGCCTGGCGATCAGCGACCCCACCAAGGCGCTCGACAACGCCGACAGCCACGAGTACTTCGGCGAGAACACCCCGGCGCAGAACTAACGCTTCGACTTCGACCGCGCCGGAGGCTTCTTCTTCGACCCAGCCTTCGGCGCGGCCGCCATCAGCTCGCACCACGCCGCGGCGATCTTCCCCAGCTCCTTCGCCCGCGCGTTCACCTCCGCCAGGTCAGCGAAGCGCATGAACCGCGCGGTGGGCCCCTCGCCCTCCAGGTGCGGGAAGTCACCCTCGATGATCGCCCCGCGGTTGAACATCAGCGAGACCGGCGTCTTCTTCTTCCACCGCACGAACGAGCAACAGTCGCCGCCGCCGCCGGCGAACACCAGCGTCCAGTACTTCACCTCCACGCCCATCCGCTCGTCCGCGCCGAGGATGATCTCCACCACCCGCCGCATCGCCTGCCGCGGCGGCTCCCCCAGCGCCCCCAGCCACTGCTCCACGTCCTTGGCCAGCTTCCTCACGAGCGGCCGGCGGACGCCGCGGGCTTGAGCGGCGGCGGGCCCTTCAACGGCAGCTTGGACCGCGCCAGCTTGGCGATCCCGTACGCCGCGACGAGGAAGCACCCGTACTGCGCGGGCGTCAGCCCGAAGTAGCGCGCGTCCACGTACGGCAGGTCCGTCGCGCGCAGGGTGTCGAAGAAGAACCGCATCGGCGCGTACATCACCGCCAGCACCGCCAGCAGCCGGTGCCTCAGGATCCCGTTCCTCCGCATCCAGAACAGCACCCCGGCGATGGCGAACAGCCAGATCGAGTCATACAGCCCGAGGTCGTGCCGCGGCCCGCCCCAGTACTGCACGGGGAAGTTCACCGCGAGGGGGAAGTCGGTCCGCACCCCGGGGTGGTCGTGCACCAAGAAGCAGCCGATCCGCGCGATCGCCCACCCGGGCGCCATCCCCACCGCCAGCGCGTCCGCGTAGGTGTCGAAGGGGATCTTCTTCATCCCGAAGAAGATCCACGCCACCACCAACCCGCCCAGGATCCCGCCCGACGACGACAGCCCGTCCCAGAACTTCAGGATCTGCACGAACCCGTGCTGCTGGAGCTCCTCCGGGTGGTAGCCGAAGAGGTGGACCAGGTGGGCGACCGCGACGCCGCCGATGACGCCCCAGAAGGCGAAGTCGGCCATGGGCGTGGGGTCCAGCCCTTCCCGCTCCGCCTGGCGCCAGTTGATGCGCGCCGCGACGTAGATCCCGATCGCGACGAAGACGCCGAAGATCTCGAGCGTGAACGGCCCGAGCTTGTAACTGGGGAAGTGGATGTAGGGAATCATCGAGGGCGCGCGACTCTACGTCGCCGCGCGCGCCTCCACCACCTCACACCAACGTCTCAATACGCGTTGTTGGTGCCGAAGTTCGACAGGTTCTTCTTCAGGGTGGACGACTGCGCCGTCTGGCCCTGGTTGGAGACCGTGTCGTTGCCGGCGAGCGCCTGGGCCGACGCGGCGAAGAGCTGGCGGACGTTGTCGCCGAACAGGGTGATCACGCCGATGGCGGCGATCGCGATGAGGGCGACGATGATGATGTATTCGGTCATGCCCTGGCCGCGGGCCTTGCGGCGCTGCAGGGTCTTACGGGCCTTGGTCGTCATGAGGGCGCTCCGCTCCGGGGGTATCCACCAACAGGAGAACTTCGAAACGGTGCGGACAGTGCCGCATGCCTGCCCGGCCCACTATCCGTCAATGGGAGGATGGCACCAGAACCGCCTCTTTTCGGGGATTTAGCCCCGCACAAGCCCCTTCCGGGAGGGCTTTGCACAGCGCCTGGACCGCCTCCTCCACCTCCGCGTGCCCAGCCGGGGCCTCCCTCGCCGCCCGCATCGCCAGGTCCACCGGCGCGGCCTGCCCCAGCACCACCGACCGCCGGTTCCACGCCACCTGCGCCGCCGCGCGCGCGAACGCCGCCACCAGCTCCGGCGTGCGGTCCCCGCGCTCCACCAGGCCCTGCGCCGCCTCCAGCGCGGCCACCGCGTCCCGCTGGGCGAGCGCGGCCCGCGACACCGCCGACGCCGCCGCGACCGACTCCGGCGCCGCCGCCCGCCACGCCTCCGCCACCGACCGCACCCACGGGTCGTCCGGCGCGTGGTAGCGCGAGGCGTTCCCGTACAACCCCTCCAGCTCCGCCCCCGACGGCGCGCGCCCCGCGAGGTACGAGGACAGCCACAGGCGCTCGCCGCCGCCCGGCGCCCGCCGCTCGTCGCGCACCGGCACGAAGTCCCTCCGCAGGAAGAACGCCACAGGCGACGCGTACTCCAGCAGGTTCAGGTCGTCGGTGTTCAGCGGGCCGTCCCCGGCGAACGCGCGCTGCGCCTGGTCCGAGTGCACCTGCGCGGCGAGCAGCCCGAACGGGTCGCGGATTCCGATCCGCGCCAGGTCCTCGCGCACCTCCGGCCGCGCCATCCGCGCCGCCAGCGCCTCGAAGTCGACCCGCATCGGCGCGCGGCTGGCGACCAGCACCAGGTCCTGCGGCCCGACCCAGGTGGTGGCGAAGGGGAACGTCTCTCGCAGGGTGCGCATCACCAGGCGCAGCAGCGACTCGTCGCTCTCGAAGGTGTGGATCCACTGCACCAGCACCCCGTCGTCCGCCAGGTTCGCCGCCACCGCGCGGAAGAACTCGCGGGTGAACAGCCCGGAGACGCCGGACACCCACGGGTTCGACGGCTCGCTCACCACCAGGTCGTACCGGTCCGCCGCCGCGCGCGCGCCGGCGAGGAACGTCTTGGCGTCGTCCACGTGCACGCGCGTCCTGGGGTCGTCCAGCGCGCGCCGGTTGTCGTCCGCGAACAGCCGCGCGCCCTCCAGCGCCGCGGGTGAGATCTCCACCAGGTCCAGCCGCCGCACCGGGTGGGCGAGCACCGAGCCGGCGGTGATCGCCGTGCCCGCGCCGATGACCAGCGCCCGATCGACCTGGCGCGGGTGGAGCAGCACGCCCAGCTGCCCGAGCAGCACCTGCGTCTCCAGGTCCGCCCCGTTGGAGGCGTCCACCTTCCCGTTGATCTTCATCATCCGGTGCGGAGGGCCCTCGAGCCCCGCGGGCGCCTCGGCCACCACCACGGTGGCGAAGGTGTCGTCCGCGCGGAACCTCACCACCGCCCCGCGCTCCACCATCGCCCGGTAGGCGCCGAAGCTCTCCGGCGGCGCGCCGCGCATCCGGATCGTGGACCCGTTCGCCAGCGCGGTCCCCCATCCGCCACCCCCCAGCCCGGCGGCGACCAGCGCCGCACCCGACAGGGCCGCCACCCAGGCCCGCCGGCGCTCGGGCCACAGCGCCAGCGCCACCGCCGCCGCGTTGCAGGCCACGCCCAACCCGAAGCACCGCTCCAGGCCAAGCCACGGCAGCAGCACCAGCCCGCCCAGCAGCGCCCCGGCGATTGACCCCACCGTGTTCCACAGGTACGTGGTGCCCAACTGCCGGCCGATCCGCTCCAGCCTCCGCCCCGCCACCTGCGCCGCCGCTGGGAACGACGCGCCGAGGAAGAACGCCGGCACCACCAGCACCGCCAGGCAGCAGGCGAAGGTGAGCGCCTGGTACCACGGCCAGGTGTCCAGCGACCGCACCATCCCCGCCTGCGCCCGGTAGAACCAGTACGGCAGGCGCACCGCCACGGGCCCCGCCGCGCACGCCGACGCCGCCAGCCCCGCCTGCATCCACGCGAACGCGCGCAGCGGCGAGACGCTCCACCGCCGCGTCGCCAGCCAGAAGCTCCCCAGCGCGATGCCGAGGATGAACGCGGTGAGGATCAGCGTGAACGCGTACGCCGACGCGCCGAGGACGATGGACAGGACGCGGATCCACCCCAGCTCGTAGAGCATGGCGGTGAAGCCGGAGAGCGCCGCCCCCGCCAGCGCCGCCGTCGCCAGGCGATCCTCCTCCGCCGGCCCGGGACCCACCCCCCCTTGGTCCTCTTCCACCGGCGCGAAAGGCGGCCGCTCGGAAACCAGCGCCACGGGCCGGCGCCCCAGCCACACCGCCCCCACCCCCAGCG
>Ga0268264_10004870_pt1 | contig 11377 bp, 14 predicted proteins | sample KBSSwiS32_FD_190357 | JGI IMG/M metagenome (GOLD analysis project Ga0268264, IMG submission 190357) | Switchgrass rhizosphere microbial communities from Kellogg Biological Station, Michigan, USA - KBS Switchgrass S3-2 (SPAdes) (version 2) | ecosystem: Host-associated > Plants > Roots >... | reverse complement strand
AACTTCGGTTTAAATCTGTTATTCATTTTTTATGCTTTGTGCTTTATGTTAAACGCTGACCGTTTAATTCATAACGCTGTTCTAATTTGTTCTTAAACCTTCGCGTTCGGCGTTATGCGTTCCGCGTTCGGCTTGCATTGGCTATAACACTTCAGGAGCCAACGATATAATTTTCATATAACCTTTATCGCGCAATTCTCTTGCAACTGGTCCGAAAATACGCGTACCACGTGGTTCATCAGCCGGGTTCAGAAGCACTACCGCGTTGTCGTCAAAGCGGATGTAGGAACCATCTTTACGGCGCAATTTGTTTTTTGTGCGAACGATAACCGCTTTTGTAACCGTTCCTTTTTTAATACCGCCGGAGGGCAATGCATCCTTTACTGTCACAACAATCTTATCGCCGATCTTCGCATAGTCCTGACCGCTATTTCCCAATACACGGATACACAACACTTCCTTGGCGCCACTGTTATCAGCTACATTTAATCTGCTTTCCTGCTGAATCATTTTATTTAGGTTTTAGTGTCCGCCCGAGACGGACAATTTTTTATTTTGCCTTTTCAATAATCTCAACCAGGCGCCAGCGCTTGGTTTTACTTAAGGGACGGCTTTCCATGATTTTTACTACATCTCCAATATTGCACTCATTCTTTTCGTCGTGCGCATGGAACTTGGTCGTCTTTTTCAAGAATTTACCATAGATAGGATGCTTTACTTTTCTTTCAACAGCAACCGTAATGGTCTTTGTCATTTTGTTGCTGGTTACGCTTCCTATCCTTGTTTTCCGTAGATTTCTGTCTGACATGATTTCTTTTTATTTAAATCGAAATGTGGGAAAGTGATTTGCACATTTTTCATTCACATTCCACATTTATTATGCATTTTTTCTACCGTTCAATTCTGTTTTCAAACGAGCCAGATCCTGTCTTAAAGAACGAATGCTCATCGGATTTTCAAGTGGAGATATTGCATGCGCAAATTCCAGTTTCTTCAACCTCAGTTCATCTTCCGATATTCGAGCTTTCAGATCTACATCGCTGAGATCTTTGAGACTTTTTACAAAATCAATTCTCTTTGACATCTTTTTATTTTTTTCTCCGTTTGACCCGGAGCGTTAATCATTAATTTTCTTCTTCAACTTGTTCTTGACCACCTTCTACTTTAGGAGCCGCTACAAACGCTCTGGCGTCATGACGAACAACAAATTTTGTTTTGATAGGAAGCTTTTGCGCCGCGAGCAACAATGCTTCTTTAGCAACTTTTTCAGAAACACCATCAGCTTCAAACAGGATGCGACCTGGTTCGACAACTGCTGCCCAATATTCAGGATTTCCTTTACCCTTACCCATTCTCACTTCGAGTGGTTTTTTGGTAATCGGTTTATCGGGGAACACGCGGATCCAAACATTTCCCTCACGTTTCATGTGACGTGTCAATGCCTGACGTGCTGCTTCCAATTGGCGATTTGTAAGCCAAATGCCTTCCAGAGCTTTTAATCCAAACGAACCGAAAGACACTATGCTTCCTCTCTTCGCTACTTCACGTATACGACCTTTTTGCGCCTTTCTATGTTTCGATCTCTTTGGTTGTAACATCGTATTATTTTTGAAAAATGATTATTCCAACTCGATGAGGAATAAATTTTTTAATGTCTTCTGTCTCCCGCTCCTCTTCTGTCGCCACCACCTCTGTGTCCACCACCACCGCCACCTCTTCTGTCACCGCCACCACCACCTGGCCTTCTATCACCTCTTCTGTCATCACTTCTTCTATCATCACCATGTCTTTCTCTCCTGTCACTTACATCACTCTTACCGCCAACAAAGTTTGGATTAAGATCTCTTTTTGTCAGCACTTCACCTTTGCATATCCACACTTTCACTCCAATCTTTCCATATACCGTCAATGCATACACGCTCGCATAGTCAATATCCATTCTCAATGTATGCAACGGAGTACGTCCCTGTTTGATTTCTTCAGTACGCGCGATTTCAGCACCTCCCAAACGTCCGCTCACTTTCACCTTAATTCCTTCAGCACCCATACGCAAAGCCGAAGCAATCGCCATTTTAATCGCACGTTTGTAGTTGATACGATTTTCAATCTGGCGCGCAATGGTATCTCCTACAATATTTGCATCCAGTTCCGGGCGACGGATCTCAAGAATGTTGATCTGCACGTCATCCTTTCCTGTAAGTTTTTTCAACTCTTCTTTGATACGATCAACTTCGCCACCACCTTTACCGATAATGATACCAGGCTTTGACGTGTGAATCGTAACAATTAGTTTATTTAATGTTCTTTCTATAACAATCTTAGCGATGCCACCCTTATTGATACGGGCGTTTAAATAGGTCCTGATCTTATTATCCTCAATCAACTTGGTAGAATAATCTTTCTTACTTCCGTACCAGTTAGATTCCCACCCGCGAATGATACCTAATCTCGCTCCAATAGGATTTGTTTTTTGACCCATATTATGGTTTAATTTTTATCAATTAATTTTTAGCATCTACGATTACTGTTACATGATTGCTGCGTTTACGAACTCTGTAACCGCGGCCTTGTGGAGCTGGACGCATACGCTTCAAAACCCGGGCGCCGTCCACAAATATTGTCTTCACTACGAGACCCGCATCTGCTGCGCTCTTACCTTCATTTTTTTGTTCCCAGTTCTTCACTGCAGACCACACTAATTTGTGCAACGGGGTGGATGAATGCTGTGGATGATGTTCCAACAAAGCCAATGCTTTTTCGACATGCAATCCGCGAATTTCATCTGCCAACAAACGCATCTTGCGTGGCGACGTCGGATAATTTCTCAGTTTAGCTACTGCTTCCATTTTTAATTTCCAATTTATAGTTTACAGTTATTGTTCGTTGCCGTTCTCTAACTGTTAAGCTCCTTCAGCAATTTTTTTACTTGAGTGTCCTTTGAAGTTGCGGGTTGGCGCAAATTCACCTAGTTTATGACCTACCATAAATTCCGTAACATACACAGGAATAAATTTATTCCCGTTGTGCACCGCGAAAGTATGTCCAACGAAATCAGGTGTAATGGTTGAACGACGGCTCCAGGTTTTAATAACACCTTTCTTACCCTTTCCTTCGTTAATCGCCAATACCTTTTTCTCAACTTTCGCGTCTACGTAAGGACCTTTTTTAATTGAACGACCCATATTTTTAATTTGAAAGTGTGATACTATGAAAATGTGAAAATGCTCTCACTTCATACTATCGTTTAAATTCTTTAAAACTATTTTTTACTCTCCCTCAATACAGCATGTAAAAACCCATTCTCACATTTCCATATTTCCACATCTCCACATTTGTTACTGTGATATCTTCTTGCCGCTCTTTCTCTGAATGATCATCTTATCGCTTCCTTTGCCTTTCGTTCTCGTCTTCAATCCTCTTGAGTATTGTCCATTTCTGGAACGGGGTTGACCTCCTGATGCTTTTCCTTCGCCACCTCCCATCGGATGATCAACAGGATTCATTGCTACACCGCGGTTGCGTGGACGAATACCTCTCCAACGATTGCGGCCTGCTTTACCCATGCTCTGCAAACTGTGATCACTGTTTGATACCACACCAACTGTTGCATAACAATTGATCAACACTTTTCTCAATTCGCCGGAAGGCATTTTCAATACAGCATATTTATCTTCCTTGTTCGTCAACTGGGCCGAAGCACCTGCACTACGAACAAGTTTACCGCCCTGGCCAGGTTGCATCTCAACGTTGTGAATGTTTGTACCGAGAGGGATGTGCTTCATCTGTAAAGCATTTCCAACTTCCGGGGCAACATCATCTCCAGACATAACGGTTGCGCCTACCTGCAAACCCTGGGGAGCAAGAATATATCTTTTGTCTCCATCAGCATATTTCAACAACGCAATAAACGCGGTACGATTCGGATCATATTCAATCGAAGCAACAGTTGCAGGGATGTTCTTTTTGCTTCTTTTGAAATCAATGACACGATACATTTTTTTATGACCGCCACCGATATAGCGCATCGCTCTTCTACCCTGGGCATTTCTGCCACCTGTTGCCTGCACTTTTTCCAAAAGCGATTTTTCGGGTTGATCGGTTGTTACTTCTGCATAAGCATTCCCGATCCTCCATCTTGTTCCTGCTGTTATCGGTTTATATTTTTTTAATGCCATACCCTTTGATTAATATTTTTATTCAATTTCCGCCTCGGGCGGATTGTTATATGTTCGCGTACAAATCAATTGCTTCTCCCTCCGCAACGGTTACCAATGCCTTTTTATAAGCTGGTTTCCGTCCCTGCACCATTCCGGCTTTTGTTGACCGGACTTTCGTTTTGGCAGGCACTACAGTTGTGTTGACATCGATGACAGTAACACCATAAAAACCTTCAACTGCTTTTTTGATTTCAAGCTTGTTCGCCTTACGGCTTACTTTGAAAGCATAACGTCTCAGTTTTTCAGTTTGAGCATTTGCCTTTTCTGTCAGGATCGGTCTTATTAAAACATCAGAAAATCTCATCGTATCAAATTTTTATTTTCTCCGTCGACCGGATTTAATTTTATTCTTATGCTTCCGCTACAGCTTCTTCTTCAGAAAACATTTTCGCTGCTGCCTCAGAAATAACAAGTACATCTGCATTCACGATATCGTATGTGTTGATGTCGGCCAACAATGAACTTTCAACATGCGGAATGTTACGAAGACTCAAATGCAGGTTGTCATTATATTCCGGAACAACAAATAAAGATTTCTTGTCTTCAATCTTCAATCCTTTGAGGATGTCGGCAAACTCTTTTGTTTTCGGAGCATCGAGCTCAATATCTTCAATAACAACGATCGCATTGTTTTTAGCTTTAAAAGCAAGCGCCGACATCTTTGCCAGATCTTTCACTTTACGATTCAATTTGAAATCGTAATCACGGGGCTTAGGTCCGAAGATCGTTCCACCACCCTTGTATAATGGATTGCGGATATTTCCTTTACGGGAACCACCAGTGCCTTTTTGCTTATGCAATTTTTTGGAAGAACCTTTTACTTCAAGACGCGTCTTCACTTTATGTGTACCCTGGCGTTGCGCAGCGAGATACTGCTTTACAGCAAGGTAAATCACATGCTCATTGGGTTCGATCCCAAAGATCTCATCAGGCAATTCAACAGTCTTGCTTGTTTTTTTCCCTTTTATGCTGACTACATTTATTTGCATCGTACTCTTATTAATTTATTTCTGAACAAAAACGATTGCTCCGTTATGACCCGGAACAGAACCGCTTACCAACAGATAATTTTTATCAGGAAAAATTTTTACAACCTTCAGGCTTTTCAACTTCACACGATCTCCACCCAAACGACCCGCCATGCGTACTCCTTTCATCACACGTGATGCGTCTGAAGAGTTACCTAAAGAACCGGGAGCTCTGCTACGGTCATGCTGACCATGCGTTGCACCACCCACACCAGTGAAACCATGGCGCTTTACCACACCCTGGAATCCTTTTCCTTTTGAAGTACCGACAACATCAACATTTTCGCCTTCGGCAAAAATGTCAACCGTTACGGTTTCACCTAAGTTTTTTTCAATTGAAAAGTTGCGGAATTCTTTGACAAATTTTTTGGGAGAAGTATTTGATTTGGCGAAGTGATTTTTTTCTGCAGCGTTGGAGTGTTTTTCGTTTTTGTCGCCAAATGCTAGTTGGAGAGAGCTATACCCGTCAGTTTCCTGTGTCTTGACTTGTGTAACAACACAGGGCCCTGCCTCGATAATGGTGCAGGCGATCTGCTTACCATCGGGGGCGAATATGCTGGTCATTCCAATTTTCTTTCCAATAATTCCTTTCATTGTTTTTACTTTTTTGCCTGGAGTATAAGGACATTCGACAATCCGCTTTGTTCGACCCAAAGCTGACCATGATTTCAATCCCCCTGTTTGCAACCGACCTTTTCTTTTGTTATCGCCTCAGGCGATTCAGAAGTACCGGTAGTAAACAAACCCCGAACGGCTTGTTCATATGTAATCGCGGATTTACGGATTTGAACGGATTTTCGCGGATAGCGACTCCGTTTGTCCAAAACCTGCGTGTTTATTTTTAAGAATCAGAAGAATCCGACAATTCACCGTCTTCTTCTCATCTTACCCAGCGCTCCTTTTTCCCTCGCCGCTGGCGAGAAATTGAGAGATGGGAACTCGGTATTTTAAGAACTATTCTAAACAATAAACATCCGCGTAAATCCGCCGACGAATCAGCGTAATCCGCGATCATGCTTTAATCTCTACATCAACCCCTGAAGGTAAATCCAGCTTGGACAACGCATCCACTGTTCTGGATGTAGACGTATAAATGTCAAGCAGGCGTTTATGCGTATGCAATTGGAATTGCTCACGTGCCTTCTTATTTACGTGGGGTGAACGCAACACAGTAAAAATTTTCTTCTTGGTTGGTAAAGGAATAGGACCCGTTACCACTGCACCTGTACTGCGTACTGTTTTCACGATCTTTTCGGCAGATTTGTCCACCAGATTGTGATCGTATGATTGTAATTTGATCCTGATTCGTTGAGACATAAGTCAAACCCCATTTTTCGAACGGGGATGCAAAGGTATGGACAAACTTTTAATCGATCAAAGATTTGAAAGATTTTTTTGGGAATAATTTACCTCGGACCACCGGGACAATGTTCCTGCAAATAGCTTGTGAACAACGTTTGCAGATGCACAGATGTTCCCGGCCCTTCGGACATAGCATGCGTCCGGTTTGGATATGACATAAACCGGAACTGCTTATTATATTTTACCAGTTCATTGATCAGCATTTCAGCATTATTATAATGTACGTTGTCATCGCCGGTTCCATGCATATAAAGCAGGTTACCTCTCAGGTTCTTTGCGTACGTTATAGGGGAACCTTTGACATAGTCTTTCCTGTCTTCCTGTGGGAGCCCCATGTACCTTTCTTCATATATATTGTCGTAGGTTAACAGATTGGTGACTGCAGCTACTGCAATACCTGTCTTATAGATGTCCGGGTATTGGAACATCAGGTTGAGAGTCGCCGATGCACCCCCACTCCAGCCCCAGACAGCTACTCGCTCAGGATCCACAAATTTCCATTTCAATATTTCCTTTGCGCCCATCGCCTGATCTCGAATGTTGACAATTCCCACGTTGCGGTGGATCGCCTTCCTCCAGGCATTCCCCTTTGGAGCCGGTGAACCCCGGTTATCAATCGACATGTATATGTATCCGTCAGTCGCCATGTCTCCGATGTAAACCGGGTTGTAATGAATTCCAAAAATATTTTTTGTTGTTTGCTCCGCTGCTTCCGTGTAAACAAAGAATACAACCGGATATTTTTTTGTGGAATCGAAGTCGACGGGCTTTGCCATCCAACCATCCATTTCGACACCATCAACTGTCTTCAGCTTGAAGAATTCAATATTTGATTTCGTTTTATTTGCATTCGTTACCGCGTCGTAAACATTATGATGATGGTCTGCAACATTGTGGTCCGGCAACGTGATCCATTCCGCCACCGGCGGGACATAGTAATTGGAAAATTTATGATAAGCATATTTGCCATTTGTTGAAATCTCATAATCATGTGTTCCAATTTGATTCGTTGGAGATACCAATTCTGGTTTTCCTTTTCCGTCTAACCTGCTTCGATACAAATACTGTTGCGTGGCATTATTTGGCGAAGCGAGGTAATAGACATATTTATTTTTTTCATCAATGCGGCTGATTGCTATCACATCGAAGTTTCCAACAGTCACCAACGTTTCCTTTTTCCCGTCGCGACTGATTTTGTATAAATGCCGCCACCCGTCTTTATCACTCGCCCATAAAAAATCTTTTCCTTCGTTCAACCAATCCCATCCACCCATTTTATAATCATCATCCCATGATGAGAGAATGTCAATCCACGCAGTATCCTTTTCAGAATATATTGTTTGGGCGGCGCCAGATGAAACATCGCAAAGCATGAGGTCACTTGCGTTTTGCCTGCGATTGAGATGCTGTACGATGAGCTGATTATTAGTCGCAGCCCATTCCATTCTTGTTAGATAACTTCCCCAGTCGGGGTCAGATGGAATATCCATCCATTTCGTTTGTGCATTGCCGATATCCACCACACCTATTTTGAACGGAGAAGGCTTTTGCCCGGTCACCGGGTACTCCACCGGGATCACTTTCGAGTATACAGAGTCAGTCGTATTAAGCATTAAATAATTCCTGACGGTATTATCATTGATTTGCCAGAAAGCAATTTGTTTGCTATCGGGGCTCCATCGAAATCCATCCCGGCAGTCAAATTCTTCTTCATAGACCCAATCAAATGTACCGTTAATGATTGCAGCTGAACCGTCAAATGTGAGTTGCTTGACTTCATTCCCGGAAATTTGCTGAACATATAAATTATGGCCGCTCACAAATGCCACTTTCTGATTATCCGGAGAAAATTTTGCGAACATGAGTGAAGAAGCCGGTAAGGTTGCTCCCATTTGCTTTAAGGAACCGTCTTGCAAATTGTAAACCCAGTAATCACCCCTTGTATCATAACGCCAAACAATTGCACTGTTCGTGTAAATAAGAATTTTTTGTCCGTCGCCTGAGATGGAAAATTTTCGAATACGCAACGCGCTCGATCGACCCGCGGGAACAAGCTGCTGCTTCGATACAAGAGCAGTTTCCTTATTATCAGGCAGGGTAACCTGGATAATTTCATTTCCTTGCAGTTTATAATAAGAGTTGCCATCCCTGCTCCAGTTAAATTGCTTTTCGAATTGCGCATGCGCACCAAGTGAAATACACAAACAGAAGACGACAAAGAAAAAACTAAATAAATTTTTACAGGGAGACGACATATAATTGCTTTGAAAGATAAAAATCTGGATTATAACTGAATTTATTTTTCCGTTCAACAAAAAAACCGGACTCATCCGGTTTTAGTTTTTTTATCCACGCGTTTCCACGCGCCAGCGATCCAGGTCCATCCCTGATATGTATGTCGCCAATGACCAGGCGCCCACGCCGCATCTGAATATGGGGGCTTCGCCCATCTGCGGCCATGCCATACATATTTTCCTTTTACCCACTGCCAATCGCTTTCTATATAAGCATATCCTACGGCGGGCATTGGAGGGCGCACCGCTGGAACAGCTGGTGGTGCTGGTTGAAATTTGACATAATGCTGGGCACTCAAGTCAAGTGAAAGCAAAACAAATACTGCAACCAACAAAAAGATCCTGGTAAAAATTTTTTTTATATCCGAAGATTTTCAGAATATAAATTTAGAGAAACATTATGATTGAATAATTCAAAGAAATTTCTTTGAAAATATAAAGAGGAGAAATTGAAGCACACACGTGCCAACGATCCAAACAATTGTTTCTGTTTTTGACTTGTTGATTCGATCAATAATTTCCAGCTTATCATCTTTCGATAAAAACGCAGTTGATTTCATATCCATTTCCGATTTAACTTCCGATTTTACGAATTCCATGAATTCCACGGTTTCCTGCTCCCCAAGTTTTTTGCGTAGGATTGGATATTCTGCCATTCTAGTCATACCCAAATTTAATTCCATCTGAAGTCCTTCACAAGGGTATTTTCACCCTTTTTTCCCGGGCAAAAAAAAAGCCCGCTCAAAAAGCGGGCTTTTGAAATTAACGAAAATATCTTATGCACTCACCTTACCTTTTCCTTTGACCTTTGCTATAACTTCTTCAGCAATATTATTTGGTGCAGGTGAGTAATGTGAGAATTCCATAGTTGATGTTGCACGTCCTGAGCTGAGTGAACGCAACTGCGTCACATAACCGAACATTTCACTCAACGGAACTTTTGCTTTGATAACTTGTGCATTTGCTTTGCTGTCCATTCCTTCCAGGATACCACGACGACGGTTCAAGTCACCCGTCACATCACCCATGTATTGATCCGGAGTGATTACCTCCACTTTCATGATTGGCTCAAGTAACACCGGTTTTGCTTTTCTTGCAGCTTCACGGAATCCGGATTTTGCACAAAGCTCAAACGACATTGAATCGGAGTCAACCGCGTGGAAACTTCCATCAAATACACGAACCTTTAAATTATCAACCGGGTAATTTGCAAGTACCCCGTTTGTCATCGCGCTCTCAAAACCTTTCTGAATTGCAGGAACAAATTCACGCGGAATTGATCCTCCAAAAATATCATTCACGAATTGGTAGCGACCTTTATCCTCTTTCAAAAATTCTGCATCAGCAGGTCCCATTTCAAAAACGATATCAGCAAACTTACCGCGACCACCCGTTTGTTTTTTCAGGACTTCCCTGTGTTCAATGGTCGTTTGGAACGCCTCTTTATAAGCAACCTGGGGAGCACCCTGGTTTATTTCAACTTTGAATTCACGCTTCATTCGATCCACAATAATTTCAAGGTGCAATTCACCCATTCCACTAAGGATCGTCTGGCCAGTTTCCTCGTCAGTCTTTACACGCAACGTGGGATCTTCTTCGACAAGTTTAGAAATCGCAAGACCCATCTTGTCAACATCAGCCTGCGTCTTTGGTTCAATGGCAATTGAGATAACCGGCTCTGGAAAGTTGATGCTTTCCAAAATGATTGGATGATCTTCATCACAAAGTGTATCTCCTGTTTTAATATCCTTGAATCCAACAGCTGCTCCAATGTCACCTGCCTCAATAAAATCAATTGGGTTCTGTTTATTGGCATGCATTTGCATGATGCGCGAAATACGTTCTTTCTTTCCCGTACGAGTATTCAGCAAATAAGAACCAGAATCAAGATGACCACTGTATGCGCGGAAGAATGCAAGACGACCAACAAATGGATCAGTCATGATCTTAAATGCTAATGCAGCAAATGGCGCCTTAGCATCCGGTTTGCGTTCAATTTCTTCACCTGTATTTGGATCAGTTCCTTTAACTGCTTCAATATCCAAGGGACCTGGTAAATAACGAACGATCGCATCCAACGCTGTCTGCACACCTTTATTTTTAAAAGATGAACCGCACATCATCGGAATAATTGACAAGTCGATCGTTGCTTTACGGATCGCACTATGCATTTCATCTTCAGTGATGCTATTCGGATCTTCGAAGAATTTCTCCAATAATTTGTCATCGTATTCTGCAACGGCCTCAACAAGGTGTTGTCTCCATTCCTTCACGTCTTCCAACATGTCATCAGGAATCGGAACTTCTTTGTAAGTCATACCCTTTGTTTCATCTTCCCAAATAATTCCTTTCATCTGGATAAGATCCACAACTCCTTTAAAAGCATCTTCCGCTCCAATTGGTAACTGTAAAGGAACCGCCTTTGCACCAAGCATTTCTTTAACTTGTTTAACCACATTTAAGAAATCTGCACCTG
>Ga0268264_10004869_pt1 | contig 11378 bp, 5 predicted proteins | sample KBSSwiS32_FD_190357 | JGI IMG/M metagenome (GOLD analysis project Ga0268264, IMG submission 190357) | Switchgrass rhizosphere microbial communities from Kellogg Biological Station, Michigan, USA - KBS Switchgrass S3-2 (SPAdes) (version 2) | ecosystem: Host-associated > Plants > Roots >... | reverse complement strand
CACCAACACGAAGACCGGCGATCCCGAACTCAATGCCGGCTACGTTCCGATCGCACCGGGTTCGCCCTCGATCGACAGCGGTACGCAGATCGTGCCGGGCGGCCTGCCGTCCACCGACATCGTCGGCAACCCGCGCGTGGTCGGCAACGATGTCGATCGCGGTGCCTACGAATCGTCCTACGACAACTCAGCGACGCAACTCGTGACCAACACCGACGACAGCGGTGCCGGCTCGCTGCGCGCGGCGATCCACAATGCCAACCTGACCGCCGGCGCGAACACGATCAAGTTCGCGATCGGCAGCGATTGCAGCCCGGTCAAGATCATCCAGATCGATTCGAATCTCGAGGCGATCGCCGGCGACACGGCGATCAAAGGGTTCTCGCAGCCCGGCGCGTCGCGCAACACGCTCGATATCGGCAATGACGCGAACGTCTGCATCATCCTCGAACCGAGCGCTTCGAGCACGGCAACCGACGGTCTGCGTGTGGCTTCCGGCGCGGGCAACGGCGTCAACCTGACGGTCGAGGGCCTCGCTATCGGCGGCTTCGCCCAGGACGGCATCAGCCTGCTCGGCGGCAGCAGCCACAACATCAACGGCAACCACTTCGGCGGCACCGTCGGCGGCCATACGCTTGCGGCGAACAACGTCAACGTGCGCATCGGCGCCGACGTGCATGACGTGACCGTCGGCGGCGACGGCGCGGGCCAGCGCAACATCATCGGCGGCGCGACTGCGGCCGGCATCTTCGTCGCCGGGACGAATTCGCCCGCGCACGACAACCAGATCGTCAACAACTACATCGGCATCGGCTGGTCGAGCGGTTTCACCAACCGCGGCAACGGCACGAACGGCATCTACCTGGCCGGCGCGAACAACACCGTTGCCGGCAACCTGATCGGCAACAACGGCAATGACGGCGTCGACATCGACAATACCGCGGCCAGCGGCAATACGATTACGCAGAACTCGATTGGCGGAACCGGGGACGGTTCGGCCTTCGCGAACGGCATGGCCGGCGTGCGCGTGGAGAACTCGGCCAGCGACAACACGATCAACTCGAACACGATTACCGGCAATACAAATGCCGGCGTCCGCGTCGTCAGCGGGATTCACAACAAGATCCGCAGGAATGCGATCTCGGCCAACGGCGGCCTCGGCATCGACCTCGCCGCAGCCGGTGTCACGCCGAACGACGACGACGGCGCAATCCTTCCGGTTGACTATGCAAACCGCGGACTGAACTTCCCGCTGCTGGCGACCGCCGCCGGCGGCCACTACAGCGGCAAGGTCGGAGGCAGCCTGACGACGACGCCCGGAGACTATACGATCGACCTGTACACGCATCCCGGCTGTGACGGCAGCGGCAACGGCGAAGGCAAGCAATGGCTGCGCAGCCTCGCCGTCACGGTTCCGACACCGATGATCGGCAACCAGGGCACGATCAACTTCAGCGCCAGCATCAGCGCCGACTTTCCGCAGTCGTTTACCGGTTCGCGAATCACGGCGACGACGACCGACAGCGTCGGCAACACCTCGGAATTCTCCGCGTGCCAGCTGTACACCGACGACACTATTTTCGTCGACGGCTTCAATTACGGTTCGATCTGACGAAACTGAGCCGTCGCGCCGCGACTTCGATGCGTGCGTGCTTGTCACCCTCCCCGCCAGCGGGCGTTAGCAGTAGGTGCTGATGCAACCGGCATGGAGCGTTCCTCCCCGCCGGCCGCATGGAGCGATGGCTGTACGCCGCCATCGGCTATAGTTGGGCCTTCGCGGCAACGCCGCTTTGGCCGGATCGCGTGACGATGGATATCGACGGACTCCGCACCCTGTGCAGCGCCTGGCCGGGCGTCAGCGAAAGCGTGAAATGGGAGGACGACCTGGTGTTCTCGGTCGCCGACAAGATGTTCGTCGTGACCGCGCTGCGCGGCCCGCACAAGGGACGGATGTCGTTCAAGGTCGATGCCGACCGCTTCCTCGAACTCACCGATCAGCCCGGCATGATCCCCGCGCCGTACATGGCACGGGCGTTCTGGGTGTCGATCGTCGAGCCGGAGCGTTTCAGCGACGCACAGACACGAGTGTTCGTCAGGCGATCCTACGAGCTCGTACGCAGCGGGTTGTCGAAGAAGCTCCAGGCACGGCTTGTTGAAAGCCAGACATGACTAATCCCCGGTCCCCTCCTGGCGGAGCGACAGAGTTGCATTTGTCCGTCGTCCGACGCGCTCGCCCTCGCCCGTCGCCCGCATCTTTTGAAAAAAATGCCGCGCGATCAGCGTGTTGACTGTATGCTGAACGACATCTTCGCTTTAGATGGCGTGCTCTAGAAGGCGACGGCATCGTGGCCGGCATGGACAACTCCTCTGCAGTGCCACGCGCGGACCTGACGCGCTTTCAGACGCTCTCCGGCCGACCGCCGCCGCGTGAAGCGCGCTTGCGCGCGCTCGTGCCCGCCGTCACGCCGGCCGCCGGCGAACCGGTACGCATGCGCGACGGCCGCACGCTGTGGCTGCGCGCGATCCGCCCCGACGACGTCGATGCGCTGCGCCGCGGCTTTGCCGACCTGACGCCCGAGGAAGTGCGCATGCGCTTCCTGCATCCGCTCACCGACCTGCCGGCGCACATGGCCCGGCAATTTTGCGAAATCGATCCCGACCACGCCGTGGCGATCGTGTTGCTCGAAGGCGCAGAAACCCTGGAGCCGACGATCCGTGCCGTGGCGCGCGCTTATGTCGATCCGGCCACGCTGGCCGCCGAGTTCGCGCTGATCGTCCAGCACGCCTATGCCGGGCAGGGCCTCGGCACGCTGCTGATGCGCCGCCTGATCGAGTCGGTACGCCGGCTCGACGCAGTCGAGATCTGGGGCGATGTATTCAACGACAACGGCGCGATGTTGCGGCTGTGCGAGCACCTCGGCTTCGAGCATCACCTCGCTCCGCACGACCCGGGCATCACGCGCGTTTCGCTCAAGCTGGCCTGACGCAGCGCCTCTGGACGGCATGGCCGATGGCGGGACCCTCGAGATCGGTCAGCGCGTCGGTGCCGGCCCTCCGACGGTTCGGTCTGCGCCCGCGCTGCGCCGATGCCGCAGCTTGTCCTGCAGGCGCTCGAAATACAGATAGATCACCGGCGTCAGGTACAACGTCAGCACCTGCGAGGTCAGCAGTCCGCCGACGACAGCGAGGCCGAGCGGGCGGCGCGATTCCGATCCGGCGCCGAGGCCGAGCGCGATCGGCAGCGTGCCGAACAGCGCGGCGAACGTCGTCATCATGATCGGGCGGAAACGCACGAGGCAGGCATCGAAGATCGCCTCGCGCGGCGTTTCGCCGTGGCGCTGCTTGTCAAGCGCGAAGTCGATCATCATGATCGCGTTCTTCTTGACGATGCCGATCAGCATGATCAGGCCGACTGCCGAGTACAGGTTCAGGTCGATGCCGAACAGCAGCAGCGTCAGCAGCGCGCCGAATGCCGCGGTCGGCAGGCCGGACAGGATCGTCAGCGGATGGACGAAACTTTCGTAGAGGATGCCGAGGACCAGGTAGATCACGAAGATCGCCACCAGCAGCAGCCAGCCCATGCCGGAGACCGACGACTGGAACGCCTGTGCGGCGCCCTGGAACGACGATGTCACCGTATCGGGAATCTTCAGGCCGGCCCGTGCCGCTTCGATGCGCTCGACCGCCTGGCTTAGCGACACGCCCGGCGCGAGATTGAACGACAGCGTCACCGACGGCACCTGGCCGAGGTGACCGATCGACGAAGGACCAACCGATTTGTCGAAGTGCGCGACCGCCGACAGCGGCACGAGCTGGCCGCCGCTGCCGCGGATGTACAGCTGGCCGAGCACGTTCGGATCGTTCTGCCGTTTCGGATCGACTTGCATCTGCACCCAGTACTGGTCGATCGAGCCGTAGATCGTCGACACCTGGGCCGGCCCGAATGCCGTGTACAGCGCATTCTCGACCTGCGCGGCGGTCACGCCGGTCGCCGCCGCGGCGTCGCGGTCGACCTTCACGTTGATCTGCGGCGTGGCGATCTGCAGATCGCTGGTCACATCCTGGAATCCCGGCAATTTCGCGATCGCGTCGACGACTTTCGGCACGGCATCGAACAGTTCCCGCGTGTCGGTACCCTGCAGCGTGTACTGGTACTGGGTCTTGGTCAGCTGGCCGCCGATGCGGATGATCGGAACGTTCTGCAGGTAGACCTTGAAACCCGGGATGCCGGTCAGCTTCGGCCGCAGCTCCTGGATCACCTCGTCCGGCGAACCGCGCTCGCTGCGCGGCTTGAGCGCGACGATCATGCGGCCGAGATTGAGCGTCGCACTGCTGCCGGACACGCCGATGAAGCTCATCACGCCGGCGACGTTCGGATCGTCGCGGACGATCTTCGCCGCTTCATTGTGCTTGCGTGCCATCTCGTCGAATCCGATGTCCTGGTCGGCCTCGGTGAACACGAACAGCTGCCCGGTGTCGTCGCTCGGCAGGAAGCCTTTCGGTACGTGCAGGAACAACAGCACGGTTGCCAGCAGGACCAGCGCGAAACTGGCCACGATCCAGCGCCGATGATCGAGGCAGAAAGCCAGCGAGCGGCCATAAAAGCCCTGCGTGGCGTCGAATACGCGCTCGAACAGCTGGTACAGGCGGCCGTGCCGCTCGTTCCGGTGCGGCCTGAGCCAGCGGCTGCAGAGCATCGGCGTCAGGCTCAGCGAGACGAATCCGGACACCAGCACGGCCGCGACGATGGTGACCGCGAACTCGTGCAGCAACCGGCCGATGATCCCGCTCATGAACAGCACCGGGATGAACACGGCAGCGAGCGACAAGGTCATCGACACGATCGTGAAACCGATTTCGCGCGCGCCGTCGAGCGTCGCGTCGAGCGGCGTCTTGCCCATTTCCATGTGGCGCGAGATGTTTTCCAGCATGACGATCGCATCGTCGACGACGAAGCCGACGCACAGCGTCAATGCCATCAGCGACAGGTTGTCGAGGCTGTAGCCGAACGGGTACATGACCGCGAACGTGCCGACGATGGACATCGGCAGGGCCAGCGACGGGATGATCGTTGCCGACAGGTTGCGCAAGAACACGAAGATGACGAGCACGACCAGGCACAGCGCGAGGCCGAGACTGAACTGCACGTCGGCGACCGATGCGCGGATGCTTTCGGTGCGGTCGTAGAACACCTTGAGCTCGGCGCCGGCCGGCAGCTGCTTCTGGAAGTCCGGGAGCACCGCGCGGACGCGCTCGACCACGGCAATCGTGTTGACACCGGGCTGGCGCTGGATGGCCAGCAGCACGCCACGTTCGCCATTGACCCAGGCGGCCAGCTTGTCGTTCTGCACGCCGTCGTGCACGTGGGCGATGTCGGCCAGGCGCACCGGCGCCCCGTTCTGGTAGCTGACGATCAGGTTCGCGAACGGCTTGGCGCCCTCGAACTGGCCGTTGACCATCAGGTTGTAGGTACGCGCGCTGCCGTACAGCGTGCCGGTCGGCAGGTCGACGTTGCCGCTGCCGACCGCGGCCGCGACCTGGTCGATGCCGAGGCCGCGGCTGGCCATCGCGCCCGGATCGAGGTCGATGCGCACCGCGTACTTCTGCGAGCCGTAGACGTTGACCAGCGCCACGCCGTCGACCATCGACAGCTGCTGCGCGAGCAGCGTCTCGGCGTATTCGTCGACTTTCGACAACGGCAACGTCTTCGACTTCATGCCGATGAAGAACACCGGCGCGTCGGCGGGATTGACCTTGCGGAACGTCGGCGGGGTGGTCATGTTCGGCGGCAGCTGCTTGAGCGACGTCGAGATCGCCGCCTGCACGTCGAGCGCGGCGGCATCGATGCTGCGGTCGAGCGTGAACTGCAAGGTGATCTGGCTCTGGCCGATGCCGCTCTGCGAGGTCATCGAGTCGAGACCCGGAATCGACGAGAACTGCTTCTCGAGCGGCGTCGCGACCGCCGACGCCATCGTCTCCGGCGACGCGCCGGGCAGCTGCGCGGAAACCTGGATCGTCGGAAAATCGACATTCGGCAGGTCGGCGACCGGCAGCGACCGATAGGCAACGATGCCGAACACCAGGATGCCGACCATGACCAGCGTCGTCATGACCGGGCGGCGAACGAAAATTTCGGAAACTGAACTCATCGTCTCGGCAGGACTTCGGCAAGATCACGCAAGATCAAAACGATCACCACGAAGGCGCGAAGAACATGAAGAAAAGCGAGCGCCCGGGTCAAGCGGCGCTTGGATGCGTATTGCCGCGGATGCCGGCGATCCCTGCGGCAGCAAGTCTCCTTGTTCGCGTCCGTTCATGACCTTCGTGCCTTCGTGGTGCATCTTGCCCTCGATCGTCTTCTGCGTGTCCTTGGCGAGGCTGCGTCGTGCGTGTCGCGCTAGTCCTTGCGGTTTCGCCGGTTCCGAACGCGGCTCAGCGCTCTGCCGTTTCCTTGTCTTCATGCGCGATGGCCGGCTTGACCTTGGCGCCGTCGACGAGGCGCGACTGGCCGTCGGTGACGACGCGCTCGCCGGCTGCGAGACCCTTGGCGACCACCGACTCGCCGCCGACCGTGCGCGCGACTTCGACATTGCGCTGCTCGGCGCGATCGCCGGACCTGATCACGAAGACGTAGCTGCCTTTCGGACCGGCCTTGACCGCCGCCTCCGGCACGACCACGGCGTCGGCATCGCTGCCGACGGTCAATGCGATAGTGACGAACTGGCCGGGCCACAGCGCCTGGCCTTCGTTGCCGAAGCTGGCGCGCAAGCGCACCGTATTCGTCGCCGGGTCGACGGCATTGTCCACAAACGCCAATTTTCCACTTTGCGCGGCTGCGATTCCGTCGCTGCGCGCCTCGACGACCAGCGCGGCCAGTGCCTGTGCCCTGCGCACGCGGTCGACGAGGTTGCCGGGAATCGAGAAGTTCACGAAGATCGGCGCGATCTGGTTCAGCACCAGCAGTGGATTGGTATCGTTCGCCTTAACGAGGTTGCCGGGCTGGACCAGAATGCGGCCGGCACGGCCGGCGATCGGCGCATGGATATCGGTGTAACCAAGGGTCAGCCTGGCCGCCTCGACGTTGGCCTGATCGACCTTGACGCTCGACGCCGCGGCCTCGTAGGCGGTGACGTACTGCTGCATCTGATCGGCGGAAATGAAGCCCTTGTCGGCGACCGGCTTGTAGCGCGTGACCTGGGCATGAGCAAGGTCACGCGCCGCGACGTCCTTGGCCAGCGCCGCCTGCACTTGCGCCAACGCCGCCTGCGCCGGGCGCGGGTCGATCTTGAACAGCAACTGGCCGGCCTGCACGTCGTCGCCGTCCTTCACCGCGCTGTGCAGCAATTGGCCGTCGACCAGCGACTTGACCGCGACGCTGTTGATCGCCTCGACCGTGCCGACGGCACTGACCAGCTCGGGCATGGTCTTCGTTACGGCGACGACGGTACTGACCGGCACCGCCGGATCCACCGGTGCAGGCGCCTTCGACGAGCATCCGGCCAGCAGCGCAGCCAGCAGCATCGCCGCGGTGCGCAACCTGCACATTGAACTGGGCCTGTTCGAGACCAACATGTTTCCTTGACCTGCGGCCGGGCCGCGATATTCGACGGAGCAGGCATCGTCGCGCTGCCGCCGCACATTATCTCCGAACGCTGCCGGCCGCCGCGTAAATACATGTGAAAAATCGTGGCCCCGGTCGAACATGCCCTAGGCCGAAAGTCACCCATTGCCTGCGTGCCGCGCAGCCGACGCGGTAAACTGCGCGCCCCGCGCTGGTCACTCGTGATCCGGCGCTGCTGTTGTTGTGGAAAACGATGCCCGAACCGCTGATCTCCCCGCCGCTGCCGCGCGACGCGAAGCTGCGCCGCTACTGGAATGCACCGCATGGCAGCGCGAACGCGCTGGCCATTGCCGAGGCTGCGCGCACGCATGCCGGCGTGGTCGTCGCGGTGACGCGCGACACGCAGTCCGCGCACGCGCTCGAGTCGGACCTGCGCGTTTTCGCGGCAAGCTCGACCACGCAGACGGCGCTCGACGTGCTGCATTTCCCCGACTGGGAAACCCTCCCCTACGATCTGTTTCCGCCACATCCGGAAATCGTCTCGCAACGCATCGCCGCGCTGTATCGCCTGCCGACGACGGTGCGCGGCGTGCTGGTCGTACCGATCGCCACGCTGATGCAGCGCCTCGCGCCGCGCAGTTTTATCGGCGGCTCGAGCCTCGTGCTCGGGTTGAAACAGAAGCTCGATCTCGCCGCGGAACAGCGCCGGCTCGAAGCGGCCGGGTACCGGCACGTTCCGCAGGTCGGCGAACCGGGTGACTTCGCCGTGCGCGGCGCGTTGCTCGACATCTTTCCGATGGGCACAGCCGAGCCGTATCGCATCGAGCTCTTCGATCGCGAGATCGACTCGATCCGCACCTTCGATCCGGAGACGCAGCGCTCGGCACACAAGGTCGAATCGGTGAACCTGCTGCCGGCACGCGAGTTTCCGCTGACGGAAAGCGCGGTAAAGGCGTTCCGCAACACGCTGCGCGAACGCTTCCCGATCGATCCGCGGCGCTGCCCCCTGTACCAGGATATCAAGGAAGGCACGACACCGGCCGGCATCGAATACTACCTGCCGCTGTTCTTCGAGCACACCGAAACGCTGTTCGACTACCTGAGCGAGCAGACGCTGTTCGTCCTGGCCGAACACACGCTCGAAGCAGCGGACGCGTTCTGGCAGAACGCCCAGGCGCGCTACGACAGCCGCGCTCACGACATCGAGCGTCCGATCCTGCCGGTCGCCGAACTGTACCTGGCACCCGACCGCCTGCGCGAACAATTGAACCTGCGGCCGCGCGTCGAGATCGTCACGGCGCAGACCAACGCGCATGCCGTCGACCTCGGTGTGCAACCGGCGCCGTCGTTGCCGATCAATCGGCGCGGCGAAGCGCCCGCCGAAGAACTGACCAACTTCCTGCACACGTATGCGGGCCGCGTGCTGATCGCCGCGGATTCGGCGGGCCGGCGCGAGGCGCTGATCGACCAGCTCGCGCACGCCGGCCTGCGCCCGCAGGTCGTCGCTTCGTGGCAGGCGTTTCTGCAACCTCTCCCCTTCTCCTCAACCTCTCTCTCGCAAGGCGAGACGGGCGCGGAAGCGGCGCGCTTTTGCATAACGGTGGCCGCGCTCGACGACGGCTTCGCGCTGGCCGATCCAGCCATCACGGTCCTCACCGATCGCCAATTGTTCGGTGAGCGCGCGCAGCAATCGCGGCGGCGCAAACGGGCGGTACGCGATCCGGAAGCGGTGCTGCGCGACCTGTCCGAGCTGCAGATCGGCGCGCCGATCGTGCATGCCGACCATGGGGTCGGCCGCTATCAGGGACTGATCAAGCTCGACGTCGGCCGGCTCCCCTCGGACCGTGCCCACGGCGAGTTTCTGCAGATCGAGTACGCCAAGGGCGACAAGCTGTATGTACCGGTCGCGCAGCTGCAGCTCGTGTCGCGCTACTCCGGCACGGCGCCCGAGCTTGCACCGTTGCACTCGCTCGGCGGCGACGCCTGGGAGCGGGCCAAGCGCAAGGCGGCGCAGAAGGTGCGCGACGTCGCGGCCGAGTTGCTCGCGCTGTACGCGCAGCGCGAGGCGCGGCAGGGCCACGCGTTCGACTACGACCGCATTCTCTACGACCAGTTCGCGGCGACGTTTCCGTTCGAGGAGACGCCGGACCAGATCCAGGCGATCGAGGCGGTCATCGCCGATCTGGCCTCGGGCAAGGCCATGGATCGCGTCGTCTGCGGCGACGTCGGCTTCGGCAAGACCGAAGTCGCGCTGCGCGCCGCGTTCGTCGCAGCGACCGCGGGCAAGCAGGTTGCCGTGCTGGTGCCGACCACGCTGCTCGCGCAGCAGCATTACCAGAACTTCGCCGACCGATTGGCCGATTGGCCGGTGCGCGTCGAGGTGATCTCGCGCTTCAAGTCCAAGAAGGAAGTCGACGCCGCGCTGGCGAAGCTGCGCGACGGCCGGATCGACGTCATGATCGGCACGCACCGCCTGCTCCAGGCGGACGTCAAGTTCAAGCAGCTCGGTCTCGTCATCGTCGACGAGGAGCATCGCTTCGGCGTGCGCCAGAAGGAAGCGTTGAAGAAGCTGCGCGCCGAAGTCGACCTGCTGACCCTGACCGCAACGCCGATCCCGCGTACCTTGAACATGTCGATGGCCGGCCTGCGCGACCTGTCGATCATCGCGACGCCGCCGGAACACCGCCTCGCGGTCAAGACCTTCGTCGCCCAGTACGACCCTGCCCTGGTCCGCGAGGCGTTCCAGCGCGAGCTGGCGCGCGGTGGCCAGGTGTATTTCCTGCACAACGAGGTCGACACGATCGAGAAGACCGCACGCGAGCTGCAGGCGCTGATTCCCGATGCGCGCCTGCGCATCGCCCACGGCCAGATGCCGGAGCGCGAACTCGAGCAGGTCATGCTCGACTTCTACCGGCAGCGTTTCAACGTGCTGGTATGCACGACGATCATCGAGTCCGGCATCGACGTGCCGAGTGCGAACACGATCGTGATCAATCGTGCCGACCGCTTCGGCCTGGCCCAGCTGCATCAGTTGCGCGGACGCGTCGGCCGCTCGCACCACCGCGCTTATGCCTATCTGATCGTGCCGGACCGCCGGTCGATCAGCGCGGATGCCGAAAAACGACTCGAGGCGATCGCCTCGCTCGAGGAACTCGGCGCCGGTTTCACGCTGGCAACGCACGATCTGGAGATTCGCGGCGCCGGCGAGTTGCTTGGCGAGGAGCAAAGCGGCCAGATCGAGGAGGTCGGCTTTTCGCTCTACACCGAGCTGCTCGAACGCGCCGTGCGCGCGCTGAAGGAAGGCCGGATTCCGGACTTCGACCTGACCAGCGAACACGACGCCGAGATCGAGCTGCACATCGCCGAGCTGATTCCGGACGACTACATCGGCGACGTGCATACGCGCCTGACCCTGTACAAGCGCATCGCCGGCGCACGCGACGCCGACGCGCTGCGCGAGTTGCAGGTCGAGATGATCGACCGCTTCGGCCTGCTGCCCGAACCGGTCAAGAACCTGTTCGCCGTGACTGCGGTCAAGCTCGGCGCGAACGCGCTCGGCGTGCGCAAGTTCGATCTCGGCGACAAGGGCGGGCGCATCGTATTCAAGCCGCAGCCGAACGTCGATCCGCTGCGCGTGATCAAGCTGATCCAGGCACAGCCGAAAGTATACTCACTCGACGGCCAGGACAAACTGAAGATCCGGCTCGAACTGCCCGGCGCCGCCGAACGCCTCGGCATGGCGCGCGACCTGCTCGGCAAGCTCGGCGGACGCAGTGTCGAATGATGTGCTGCGGGAGCGGGAGTTGCACATGGGCGG
>Ga0268264_10004866_pt1 | contig 11380 bp, 10 predicted proteins | sample KBSSwiS32_FD_190357 | JGI IMG/M metagenome (GOLD analysis project Ga0268264, IMG submission 190357) | Switchgrass rhizosphere microbial communities from Kellogg Biological Station, Michigan, USA - KBS Switchgrass S3-2 (SPAdes) (version 2) | ecosystem: Host-associated > Plants > Roots >... | reverse complement strand
GACCTTTCGGAAGAGGCATACGAGGAGCGCCACCGCGCCCGCGTCGCCGAGAGCACCGATCTCGAGACCGCCACCGAGCTGATCCAGTGCGTCCCGCCCGAGTACCAGTGGCGGGGTCTCAATCGCTACTGGGAAAAGCGCGCGGCCGCTTAGGGCGCGCTTGCATTTCGGCAGCAGTCGGGTAGGTTGCCTCCATCACTAAGATTTATCTGTTCAAACTATGAGGATCCCTCGGAGGAGCCGGTGAACATTGCGACGACGATACGGGGCCGGTCTTGGCCACTTGCGGTTCTTGTTGCGGCGGCGATCTTCGTAGTACCGTCACATGCGGGTGCATGCACTGTCATCGGCAGCTACGAGAGCCAGTTCGGCAAACTGGGTCCTGCCGATGGCCAAATCTTATATGCGGAAGCAATCGCCATCGACTCCGCGGGCCACATATGGGTCGCCGATGGCAGCAGGGTCCAGGAGTTCACGGCCGAAGGGGAATTCATCCGCAAATTCGGTAGCTTCGGTTTGGGCAACGGCCAGTTCAACTCTCCCCAAGGAATCGCTGTCGACTCGAAAGGCGACATCTGGGTCGCAGACGCCAATAACCATAGGATTCAGGAGTTCACTGCCGAAGGGGAATTCATCCGTAAAGTCGGTAGCGAAGGCTCCGGAAACGGAGAGTTTCAATATCCATGGGGAATAGCAGTGGACGTAAAAGACAATGTCTGGGTCGTCGACTACGAAAACCATAGGATTCAGGAGTTCACTGCCGAAGGGGAATTCATCCGTAAAGTCGGTAGCGAAGGCTCCGGAAACGGCCAGTTCGAATATCCCCAGGGAATAGCCATCGACTCGAAAGGCAACGCTTGGGTTGTCGACTCCGGCAACAATCGGGTCCAGGAGTTCAATGCCGAAGGAAAATTCATCCGCGAAGTCGGTAGCGAAGGCTCGGGTGACGGTCAGTTCGGTGGCCCCATGGGGATAGCTATTGACTCGGAAGACAGCCTGTTGATCACCGATGAGGGCAGCAGCCGAGTCGAGGAATTCAATGCCGAAGGAAAATTCATCCGCAAATTCGGCAGCTATGGCTCGGGCAGCGGTCAGTTCGAATATCCCAACGGAATCGCCGTCGACCCCAAAGACGAAACCTGGGTGGCCGATCTGGTCAACAGCCGGGTTGAGCACTTCAACGGGAAAGGAAAATACCTGAGCCAGTTCGGTCCTGCTCCAAACGGACAGCTCTGGGACCCAAGAGCTGCTGCCATCGATTCCAAAGGCAACGTCTGGGTTGCCGACTCCGGCAACAATCGGATCCAAGAGTTCACGGCCGAAGGGGAATTCATCCGCAAATTTGGCAGCAAGGGCTCGGGTGATGTCCAGTTCTTATTGCCTCAAGGAATAGTAACCGACTCGACGGGCAATGTTTGGGTTACCGATACCTATAACAGCAGAGCGCAGGAGTTCACCGCCGAAGGAGAATTCATCCGTAAAGTTGGTGGCGAAGGCTCGAGCAATGGACAGTTCAAATTTCCCCACGGAGTGGCGATCGATTCCAAAGGCAACGTCTGGGTTGCCGACTCCGGCAACAATCGGGTCCAAGAGTTCACGGCCGAAGGGGAATTCATCCGCAAATTCGGCAGTGCAGGTTCGGGCAATGGTCAGTTTTTATCTCCACTGGGAATAGCTATTGATTCAGAAGACAATCTCGTAGTCGTGGATGAAGGCAACAACCGGGTCGAGGAATTCAATGCCGAAGGAGAATTCATTCGCAAATTCGGCAGCGCAGGCTCAGGCAACGGCCAGTTCAAATCTCCAAGGGGCATAGCCGGCGACTCCGAAGACAAGACCTGGGTTGCGGACGCCGGTAATCACCGGATCCAGCACTTCAACGGCAAAGGTGGCTATATCAGTCAGTTCGGCTCAGAAGGTTCCGGCGCCGAACAGTTCTCCTGGCCAGAAGGTATCGCCATCGATGCGGAAGACAAGATCTGGATAGCCGATACTGGCAACGACCGCATTCAGACTTGGAAAATCGTGTGCCTCTAGTCAGCTGAGGTGCTCGCGCATCCGCTCGACGGCCTCCCTGATGCGGTCGTCGGGGGTGGTGAGCGAGATGCGGAAGAAGCCCTCGCCGCTCGGCCCGTACATCGAGCCGGGTGAGACGACGACGGCGGCCTCCTCGAGGACGAGCTCGGCGAAGGAGGTCGAGGTGTGGCCCTCGGGGACGGGAGCCCAGATGTAGATCGTCCCCTTCGGCGGGGTCACCTCGACGCCGATCTCGCGCAGGGCGTTGACAACGAGGTCGCGCCGGCGCGTGTAGGTCTCGTTCATCCGTTCCATCGGGCCGCTGGGCCCGCTCAGGGCCGCGGCGCCGGCCAGCTGCACGGCCTCGAAGAGGCCGGAGTCGACGTTGGTCTTCAGTCGCCAGTAGGTCTGCACGGCCTCGGCGTTGCCGAGGATCGCGGCACAGCGCCAGCCCGTCATGTTGTAGCCCTTGGAGAGCGAGAAGACCTCGACCCCGACCTCCTTGGCCCCCGGCGTGGCGAGGAAGCTCGGCGCGACGTAGCCGTCGTAGGTCGTCTCCGAGTAGGCGTTGTCGTGGACGACGAGGATTTCGTGCTCGCGGGCGAATGAGACGACCAGCTCGAAGAAGCCCTCCGGCACGGTGGCGCCGGTCGGGTTGTTGGGGAAGTTGAGGAACATCAGGCGCGCCTTGGCGGCGACCTCGGCGGGGACGGCGCCGAGGTCTGGGGCGAAGCCGAGCTCAGGCGCCAGGGGCAGCAGCTCGGCCGTTGCGCCGGCGAGGATCGGGCCGCCCGTGTAGACGGGGTAGCCGGGGTCTGAGGCGAGCGCGACGCCGCCCGGATCAAGGAAGGCGAAGCAGAGGTTGTAGATGCACTCCTTGGCGCCTATCGCCGGGATGACCTCGTTCTCAGGGTCGATCTCGACGCCGAAGCGGCGCTCGTAGAAGCCGGCGAAGGCCTGGCGGAACTCGTCGCGACCGCGGTTCGTCGGGTACTTCTGGTTGCCGTTCTCGGCGACCGCCTCCTGCATCGCGGAGACGATGTGGGGGTAGGTCGGCTCGTCCGGATCGCCGATGCCGAGGCTGATCACGTCGATGCCGGCGGCGCGCTTGTCGGCGATCGTCCGCTCCAGTTCCTGGAACTTGTAGGGAGGCATCGCCTCCAGGCGCTTGGACGGGTCCGAGATCCCCATGGGCGCGGAAATCTATTCGTCCAGATCGGCGAGCGCTGCGAGCAGCTCGGGCGAGAGCTCACCGGAGCAGATCGGCTCGGCCCAACCGCTGAGGCGCACGTCGAGGTCGTTGGAGATCTCGACCTCGAGCTCGCCGCCGTCGAGCTCGACCGTTATCGGGCTCGCCGCGCCGCTCAGGAAGGCGGCGATCGCAGCTCCGCTGGCTCCCGTGCCCGAGGAGAGGGTCTCCCCCACCCCGCGCTCGAAGATCCGCGCCCGCACGCGGCTGCCGACCGCGCTGAAGAAGGACACGTTGGTGCGGTTGAGGAAGAGCTCGTGCGATTCGATTACGGGGCCGATCTCGGCGAGGTCCAGCTCCTCGAGCCCGTCGGCCACCTGGATGGCGCACTGCGGATTGCCGATCGAGACGTGCTGGAAGCGCCACTCGCAACCCGCCGCCATCAGCACCCCCCTGCCGTCGGCCTTGCCCGAGGGAAAGTCCTTCGACGCCGTCGACGCCCTGCCCATCTCGACCGAGCAGGTGCGCTCCGACGTGATCGTCGGGGCGATCGGTCCGGCCGCGGTCAGGATCGAGAACTCGTCCGCGTCGGTCCAGCCGTTACGCCGCAGGTAGAGGATCGCCTCCCGCGCTCCGTTGCCCGAGAGCTCGGCCTCCGACCCGTCGGGGTTGAAGATCCGCAGCTGCGCGACATGGGCGGGGTCGTCGCTGGGCGAGAGCAGCAGGACGCCGTCGGAACCGATGCCGAAATGCGGATCGCAGAGGCGTCGCACCCGCCCCACCGTCAACTCCCAGGGAAGGCACTCCGCCTCGACGATCAGGTAGTCGTTGCCGAGCGCCTGCCACTTCTCGAATCTCATGTCGACAGCCTATTCGCGGCTTGCCTTCGCTGACTTCGCCTTTAGTAGTCCGTATGCCCCCATAAAGACGAAGTCAGTGGAGATGATCGGCGATCTGAGAGGCGACCTCGGCGTTGGAGAGGTCAGTGCGCTCGATCCAGCGGAGGTTGGGGACCTTGCGCATCCAGGTCAGTTGACGGCGGGCGTAGTTGCGCGAGCGCTTCTTCATCGCCTCGACGTTGCCAGCGAGCAGCTCGTCGAAGCCGAGGGCGACGCGGGCGGTATGTGACGGTCCCAGCTCTTCGGCGCGCAGCACCTCGTCGCGGGCGCCTGCTGCGACGATCGCCTCGGTCCGGGCGTCGATCCGCTCGTACAGCCGCTCACGCTCCATGTCGAGCCCGAAGACCGCCGTCGGATGGCGGGTGTCGGGAGACCAGAGCTCGGAGTCCTCGGATTCCGGCGGCGCCTTGACCAGCGAGAGTTCGGCCAGTGCGGCGCGCATGTAGAGGCCCGTCCCCCCCACCACGATTGGCCGACGCCCCGCCGCCAGCACCTCGTCGATCTCGCGATGGGCGAGCGGCATGTAGTCGCCGACGTTGAACGACTGCGTGACCGGAACGAAGCCGACGAGCCGGTGCTCAAGCCGTGCCTGCTCCTCGGGTGTGGCGACGCCCGTCAGCACCGACAGGCCCTCGTAGACCTGCAACGCGTCGCAGGAGATCGCCACCGGGTCCTCCCCGCGCTCGCGCAGCAGCTCGGCGAGCTCGACTGCGACACCGGTCTTGCCGACCCCTGTGGGGCCGAAGATCGCTATGACCTTCACAGAGGGATCGGCTGCGCCGCCACGCCCGCAAGCGTCTGTGAGGTCGCCTCGACGATCTCGACCTCGACCATGTCTCCCGGACTCGCCTCCCCTTCGAAGTTGACCGCCTTGTTGTGGCGGGTCCGGCCGCGCAGCCTGGTCTCGTCGGTGCGGCTCGTGCCTTCGACGAGGACCTCCATCTCGCGGCCGACGAAGCGCTGGGCGCGCTCGGCGGCTCGTCGCTGGATCACCTCGACGAGCCGTTCCAATCGCTCGACCTTGACCGGATGGGGCAACTGCTCGTCCATCTCTGCGGCCTCGGTTTCGCGCCGCGGCGAGAAGACGAAGGTGAAGGCGCCGTCGTAGCCCACCTCCTCGGCCACCTCGAGCGTCTGCTCGAAGTCGGCCTCGGTCTCGCCCGGGAAGCCGACGATGATGTCGGTGGTGATCGCGCAGTCGGGCACGTGCTCGCGAATCAGCGCCACCCGGTCCATGTAGCGCTCACGGTCGTAGGTGCGGCGCATTCGCTTCAGCATCGCGCTCGAGCCCGACTGCAGGGGAAGGTGGATGTGCTCGCAGAGGGCCGGAAGCTCGGCGTGGGCGCGGATCACGTCCTCCTTCATGTCCTTCGGGTGTGGGCTGGTGTAGCGGATGCGGTCGACTCCTTGGACCGCGTCGATCCGTCTCAGCAGCTCGGAGAATCCGATTCGCGCCTCCTTCGGCAGGTCGCGCCCGTAGCTGTTGACGTTCTGGCCGAGCAGGGTCACCTCGCGCACGCCGTCCGCCGCCAGCACCTCGGCCTCAGCAACCAGCTCTACCGGGTCGCGGCTCACCTCGCGCCCGCGAGTCGAGGGCACGATGCAGTACGAGCACCTGCAGTTGCAGCCCTGCGAGACCTGCAGCCAGCCCTGGAACTCGCGCACTCTGCGCGTCGGCAGGTGCCCCGAGAAGTCCTCGAACTCGAAGTAGCCCTGGGCGCTGAGCGAGTCGGAGTTGAGGAACTCGGCCAGCTTGTGTATCTGCCCCGGGCCGAAGGCGACGTCGACGAAGGGGAAGCGCTGGAAGACCTCCTCCTTGACCGACTGGGCCCAGCAGCCGCCGACGCCGACGATGCGGTCCGGGTATTCGGACTTGAGCCTCTTCGCCTCGCCGAGGTGGGCGACGAAGCGGGTGTCGGCCGACTCGCGGATCGAGCAGGTGTTGAAGAGGATCAGATCGGCGCCTTCGCGATCGGACGCCTCCTCGTAGCCCAGCGACTCGAGCATGCCGCGCATGCGCTCGGAGTCGTGCACGTTCATCTGACAGCCGAACGTGGTGACGTGATACCGCTTCCCCATGCCTGAGAGGGTAGCGTCGCCGCGCCGACTCGCGCTGCTATTCGATGGTGAGAGTTCCTTCCATGCCGGCTTCGGCATGTCCGGGCACAGTGCAGAGGAAGGTGTAGGTCCCGGGCTGCAGGTCAGCGCTGACCGATGTCTTGCCTTTGGCGATGGTTTCCGAGATCGCGATCTGCTTGCCGCCCTGCTCGATGGCCACGTCGTGTTCGAGCGCCGACGGATTGTCGAAGTCGATCGTCACCTCGCCCGCCTTGGCCGACAGCTTCGTCGTGTCGAAGGCGATTTGGGTCGGGTCGGCGGCCAGTTTCAAGCTAGTCGCGACGGTGCTGCTTTCGGCGGGCTCGGACGGTGCCTCGCCTTCGGCTTCGGATTCACCCTGGATCGGTGCGCCCGCCTCCTCTTCTTCGACCTCTTCACCGGCTTCTGAGAGCTCTGCCGCTTTCGCTTCCTGCTCGTCCTGGGCGTGGAGGATGGCGAAGGTGGCGCTGGCGCCGACCAACGCCACGAACCAGAGCGCGACCAGCGGCGCGAACCGCCCCGGGAAGCTCTTCATGCGAAGACCGAGAACGCTGATCGCCACCGCGGAGACCGCGAGCACGCTCCCGCAGACGTAAAAAAGGTCGCCGTTGCTCATTTGCGAGGCGGAATCCTATCCGCAGGGACGCTAGGCCGCTTCCGCGACGCTCGGCTCCTCGGCCGGTGCCGGCGCATCCGATCCGATGCCCAGCGCGGTGCGGATCTTGGCTTCGATCTCGGCAGCAATCTCCGAGTTCTCGAGCAGGAACTGCTTGGCGTTGTTGCGGCCCTGGCCGAGCCTCGTCTCGCCGTAGGAGAAGAAGGCACCCGACTTCGTAACCAGGTCGTGCTCGATGCCGAAGTCGAGCAGCTCGCCCTCGCGCGAGATGCCTTTGCCGTACTCGACCTCGAACTCGGCCTGGCGGAAGGGCGACGCCACCTTGTTCTTGACGACTTTGACCCGCACGCGGTTGCCGACCGCCTCGGTGCCGTCCTTGAGGGTCTCGATGCGACGGATGTCGAGGCGCTGGGAGGCGGCGAATTTGAGCGCCCGTCCGCCCGGCTGCGTCTCCGGCGAGCCGAACTGAACGCCGACCTTTTCGCGGATCTGGTTGGTGAAGAGGCAGACCGTGTTGGTGCGGTTGAGATTGCCGGCCAGCTTGCGCATCGCCTGCGACATCAGCCGCGCCTGCAGGCCGACCGTCTGGTCGCCGATCTGACCCTCGAGCTCCGCCTTCGGCGTCAGCGCCGCGACCGAGTCGATCGCGATCACGTCGATCGCCGTCGAAGCGATCAGGCGGTCGGCGATCTGCAGCGCCTGCTCGCCGTAGTCGGGCTGGGAGACGAGCAGCTCGTCGGTGTCGACCCCGATCGCTTTCGCGTAGACCGGATCCATCGCGTGCTCGGTGTCGATGAAGACGCAGACGCCGCCCTTGGCCTGGGCCTCGGCGATCACGTGGTAGACGAGCGTCGTCTTGCCCGAAGACTCGGGGCCGAAGATCTCGACCATCCGGCCGCGCGGAACGCCGCCGATCCCGAGAGCCAGATCGAGGGCGAGCGAACCGGTCGGGATCGCCTCCGCCTTGACCGTGCTCTCGGCGCCGAGCCGCATCAGCGACCCCTCGCCGAACTCGCGTCGGATGTGGGTGACGGCGTTCTCGAGCGCCGCGTCCTTCGCTTTTGCCTCCTTGGCCGAGGCGTCCTTCAAAGTCGCTTTTTTGTCTGCCATCTCTTTCACCTCAGCTTGACTTGCGCCAGCGGGCGGTATTCCGCACCCGACGGCTTGAGTTCAGAACGGTAGAGCGTGACCCGGCGGCAAACCGCCGCCTGCAAGAGGTCTTTCGGAAGCCGGCCGGGGAGCTTCTCGACCCGCCGTGGCCGCTTCGAGCCCTTGCCCTCCGGCTTGACTCGAGCAACCGTAACGTGGGGCCAAAAGGGACGCTTCTCCGGCTTGTAGAGCCGCTCCCCGACCAGCTTCTTCTGCAACTCGGCCTGTAGCTCGACTGCTGCGGACGAGTCGGCCGGCAGGGCGAAAAGGCGCGGATGGCGACCAAGCGGCCTTGCCACCGGGTCACCCAGCCGGATCTCAGGCGCTGGCGACGTCAGCCCGGCGACGATCTCGCTGAGCCGTGCGATCTCCTTCTCCGGCAGGTAGCCGAGGAAGGCGAGCGTGACGTGCAGCGACTCGGGCGGGACGACCCGCAGCGCGGGATCCGTCAGCTCGCGCTTCCCCCACGCCACGATTCCCGCCCGAATCTCCTCCGGCAGGTCGAGCGCGACGAACAGCCGCGCTCGCGGGCTCTTCAGCCTCTCCTTGGTCATCGCCGGGCACGCTAGGGGGTCTCGACGCGCGGAACAACACCACTATGCAGCGAAACTGTCAATTTCTTCAGTCGGCGACCCGTCAATAACGGCTATGCACAGACCCCGAAAGCGAACGACCCGCCGGAGCGGGTCGAGCCTGTAAAGCGGGGAACCACCCCGCGGGCAACTGATAATCACCTTAAGGCTACAAAGGCGACTCTTCGCCCCGCAGCAGCAGGCGCAGCAGGTGCATGCCGACCAGGGCGGAGCGCTCGCGCACGTCGGCGCGGCCGCCGGGGATGACCGGCTCGCGGGCGATCGCGGTGCCGTCGGCGAGGCGGGCGTTGAAGCAGACGTAGCCGACCGGCTTCTCCTCCGTTCCGCCCTCCGGGCCGGCGATGCCGGTGATCGAGACGGCGACGTCGGCGCCGAAGCGCTCGAGCGCCCCCAGCGCCATCGCCTCGGCGACCTCGGGCGAGACGGCCCCCGCCGCCTCGATCAGCTCCGGATCGACGCCGAGCAGCTCCGCCTTCGCCTCGTTCGAGTAGGCGACCACCCCGCCCGCTAGGTAGGCCGAGGCCCCCGGCAGATTCGTGATTCGCGCGGCGAGCAGTCCCCCGCTGCAGGACTCGGCGAGGCCGAGGCGGTGGCCGGCGAGCAGCCCGGCCACCTGCGAGTCGATCGTCTCGCCGTCGAGGCTGAAGAGATGACGCGGGTGGCGCTCGGCGAGGCCGGAGCGGACCGCATCCGCCACCGCAACGGCCCCGTCGCGGTAACGGACGTCGATCTCGATCTCGCCACGGCGCAGGCAGGTGGTGATCTCCACCTCGGGGAGGACGACGCCATCGGACTCGATCTCGCGCAGGCTCTTGGCGATCTCCGACTCGGGAACGCCGAACATGCGCAGCGTGTAGCCGTGCAGCGGCGTCGCCTTGGCGAGCAGCTCACGAAGCGGCTCGGTCTCCAGCGCCGCCGGCCACATCGGCTGCAGCTCGCGGGGTGGACCGGGCAGGACAACTACTACGCGGCCGTCGGCGGGGACGACCAGGCCCGGCGCGGTGCCGACGGGGTCGAGGGGGATGGCGCCCTCGGGGACCATCGCCTGCTTGCGATTTGCCTCGCGCACGGCTTCCTCGTCGAAGTTGAAGCGGCGGGCGAAGCCTCGCAGGATCTCGGCGATCTTCTCCTCGACCTCCTCGTCGAGCACGAGCTCACGACCGGCGAAGCGGGCCACGATCTCGGCCGTCAGGTCATCCGCGGTGGGGCCGAGCCCGCCCGAGGTGACGATCAGGTCCATGCCCTCCCGGGCCATGAAGCGCAGGCCGGCCTCCAGGTCCGCGGGACGGTCGGCGACGACGAGGATGTGCGCCACCTCGACTCCCAGCTCGGCGAGGCGTTCGGAGATCCACGGGCCGTTCAGGTCCGCGATCCGCCCGGTCAGTACCTCGGTCCCGGTAACGACTATGCCCGCGCGAACGTCGCTCATCTCATTCGCAGGTGGGCCGTTCCGATTCGCTCAGCTCGTTCAGCTGACCCGAGGACCCGATCGCGTAGCCGACCGGGCTCGCCGTGGGCGGTATCTCGGTGCGCTTGCCGTCGATCGTCATCGTCACTTCCCCGTTGCCGAAGGAGACGATGAAGCTACCGGAGCGAAAGGAGCCGGCTTCTTCCCCGGCCTGGAGGATCTGCCCGTCGACCAGTCGCCGGCCGTCGCCGTCCAGCACGCAGGCCCAAACTTCCGCGTTGGCGACGAGCTTCATCGAGACGCCGCCGGGCGGCTCGGGAACCCGACCACGGCCGTTGGAGGTTTCGGCGCCGGCGCCCGGTTGCGGCGCGGACTGGACGGCTGGTCCTTCTCCTCCTCCCCCGTCCCCACCGGGGATCGCGAGAACCGCGATCGCTCCCACTGCCAACACGGCGGCGAGGGCGAGCCAGCCGAGCGGCGGTCGTCGGAGCTCGCGACCGTTACCGGCGGGCTTGCGACTCGGACCGCCTGTGGGCGTATCCCTGAGCGGGGAGGGACTCGTCCCTTCGACCTCGCGGCTGTAGTCCTCCGCGAGGCGATCGCCGTCGAGGCCCAGGTAGGAGGCATAAGTGCGGATGAAACCGCGCGTGTAGAAGCCCCCAGGGAGGACGTCCCATTCCTCGTTCTCGAGCGCGGAGAGGAAGCGGGCGCGAATCCGTGTCGCCGCTTCGACCTCCCCGAGGTCTATCTCGCGACGAGTTCGAGCTCGCCGCAGGTCGGATCCGATGCGGCTTGCCATGGCCGCATTGTCCTACCCGGGAGCTACTCGGGGGCAACGCTGGAGGGCTCGACCTCTGCCTCTGCGGCAGGGCCGCCCCCCGTCAGGCGCGCCAGGTCGGCCTGAGTGACCAGGACCTGGCGCGGCTTCGAGCCTTCGTAGCCGGAGATCACGCCGCGCCGCTCGAGCATGTCGATCAGGCGGCCGGCGCGGGTGTAGCCGACGCGCAGGCGGCGCTGGATCATCGACACCGACGCCGTTTCGGTCTCGACCACGACGCGGATCGCCTCGTCGAGCAGGTCGTCGCTGTCGGGGTCGAAATCGCCCTCGGCTTCCACGCCTTGCTCCTCGTGGACCTCGAGCAGCTCCTCCTCGAATTCGGGTTCGCCCTGCTTGGCCCAGTGGCCGGTGATGCGGGCGATCTCCTCCTCGGTGACGAAGGCGCCCTGGATGCGCTGCAGCTTCGAGGTGCCGGCGCCGCGGAAGAGCATGTCGCCCTGGCCGAGCAGGGCCTCCGCCCCGCCCTGGTCGAGGATCACGCGCGAATCCGTCTGCGAGGAGACGGCGAAGGCGATCCGCGCCGGGATGTTGACCTTGATCGTGCCGGTGATGATGTCGGTCGAGGGGCGCTGCGT
>Ga0268264_10004865_pt1 | contig 11381 bp, 8 predicted proteins | sample KBSSwiS32_FD_190357 | JGI IMG/M metagenome (GOLD analysis project Ga0268264, IMG submission 190357) | Switchgrass rhizosphere microbial communities from Kellogg Biological Station, Michigan, USA - KBS Switchgrass S3-2 (SPAdes) (version 2) | ecosystem: Host-associated > Plants > Roots >... | reverse complement strand
TGTAAGACCGCCGGCAAACAACTGGTCAATAGCCGGAGAAGCAAAGTATTGACGAAAAGCATTAAAACCAGATCCATGAAATTGTTCTTTGGTTACACCGGCCAGTACTGTAATGGCGTGGTTACCAATGGTATGATCGTAAGAAAGAATACCCTCCAGCATCGTATTGGTTTGATCAAACGAAGCCTGGTTAAGAGTCGGCTGTGTAGTGGGGCCCTTCTGCACTTTGGTCATGATGGGTGTCACACCATCTGCCTGGAAACCACTCCAGTTGTAGACATACCAGGGTGTTACCCAGGTCTTGGCTTGTTTCACATATTTATCGAAGGCAACGTTTACAGTAAATTTTAATCCCTTCACCCATGGGTTGGTAATTTCAACTTTGCCGTTGGTCTGATAATAATAACGGGTGTCTTTATCATAACCAGTCTGGTTAGTGGTAATCACCACGGGCTGCTCACCATTTTCAATATCGGGCGCCGGCAATCCATTGGGCCAAATCGCATTTTTATATGGATAGCCACGCATCAACATTCGGAATATAGAACCAGCACTTTTTGTTGGGAAAAAACGGTTTTCCTGTCGTGCTGTTATGCCGAGCGAAGTGCTTATGTATTTATTGATTTTCGCATCCAGGTTAAGACGCATATCATATTGCTTGTAACCTGTTGCTGAGTTTTTATATTGACCATTCTGATTTTCATAACCCAGTGAAGCAAGGTATTTCACTGTTTCAGTACCGCCTGATATCTGCAAATTTTGGCGGCTTTGCGGAGACCAGTCTTTCAACACCGTTTTGAACCAATCGGTATTTGGATGACCCCATGGATCGGAACCATCTTTATATTTTTGAATATCAGCCTGCAGAAATGGCGCTGTTGATGTAGCTCCTGAAACAGGATCTGTATAGGTGCCGGAAGGCGTTTTATAGGCAGCGGCAGCAGCAGCCCAGTTGGCAGGGGCCAGTTTATACAATTCAATTTCATTGGCCATGGTGATGTACTCATTTGCATCCAGCATCTTTGGTAAGATGGTTGGAGCGGCCCAACCCTTATTGTAGCTATAAGACAATTCGGGCTTTCCTGTTTTTCCGTGTTTGGTTGTAATCAGGATTACACCATTTGCTGCGCGGGCCCCATAAATAGCTGCAGACGCATCTTTCAGCACAGACATACTTTCTATATCGGCCGGGTTTAAGCGATCCAACCCTCCTGCGCGCGCCGGAACACCATCAATAACTATTAACGCATCATTATTACCAAGAGAGTTCACTCCACGAATACGGATAACAGAACCATCATATCCGGGTTCGCCACTTCCATTCATGGCCACAACACCGGGCAAGCGACCGGCAATTGAGTTGGAAAGGTTCACCGCAGGTGATTTTACCAGTTCAGATCCCTTAACAACGGCAACTGCTCCTGTAAGGGTAACTTTTTTCTGTGTGCCGTAACCCACCACTACCACATCGTTCAAAGTGCCGGTGGACAGCGCAAGGTTTACGTTAACACTGGTCTGGTTACCCACCACCAATTCCTGGGTGGTGAAACCCAGGTAGGAGACTACCAGCACAGATTTTTGATTAGGAACATCAATTGCAAAGGCACCATTGGCATCGGTAGATACACCGGTTCTGGTGCCCTTTACCGTTACACTGGCATTGGATGCCGCAACGCCTTTGTCGTCTTTAACGATGCCCGTTACATGAATTTTGCTTTGCGCGTGTACTGTTAAACCGCACAAAAACGGGGTGAGAAAAATCAAAGACGCAAAAAATTGTTTGAAAGGAAAATGCAAGTAGAGGCGGCTACAAGACCGAAACGTAGGTATACGCTTTTTCATGCTGGCAGTTTTTGGTTAGAAAAGCAGTTATCTATCTAAAAATTTTTTATGCAATCGTTTACATAAACTATGGTGTCTATTTGACACTTATTATTTTTACGAGTCTTTTTACCGCAGAAATGCTATTCCTGTAAATAAAAATCCCACAAATAATAATAAGAGGCAGGTTAAAAAGCGGCAATGCAAACAATTGCGACAAAAGTTTACCGATTAAGCCCCTAACCCTGGGGCAAATTAACATTTAATTATCAAAAACATTAGAATTGTTAATATTTTTTTTAATTGATGTTTGCAACAAGATAACAGCACGAAATTTTTCACTGAATGCGTCCGTCTTTTTTTTCGATCTACCTATTTCAATCCGCGAAGCGAATTAATTGATTCACCGTTGATAACAGGCATCGTTGCCGGGAACGTTTGCGTAAAAAAATATCTTTAAATCAACTTCCTGCCAACGCGGATTGCGTAGACTTGCTAAGCTGTTTAGGCGTACAGATACAGATACGCCAACGCCAGATTGAGAACGAAAATGCTTGCCGTGATGAAAAATTGCTGCTGTAAAAATTACGGGCCTAAGCCCCATACCACTAGCCCCGCTTTTCTTTTTCCCCTGCATTTTTTATGGTTCGCTTTAATCAATGAATGCAGCATCATTTGTTTCAGCGGAACCGGCCGCTTTTCTCACTGCGTTGCACAACTATCATTAAGGCTCTATTTAAAAACTGCGCTATGATTAGAACTTACAAAAAAAAACTGGCCACACTATTTTTATTTTTATTATTCAATTGCCTCTTTGTTTCATTGCAGGCTCAGAACCGGCAGGTGACCGGAATGGTTACTGCGTCCGATACCAAAAAGCCATTGGATCGGGCAACCATTGCCATAAAAGGAAGCAAGGTTTCAACGTTTACCAATGCAATAGGAGCTTTTACCCTTTCCGTTCCGGCCGATGCTGCTGTGCTGGTAATTAGCCATACCGGCTATTCCAATATTGAAATACCCATTGCCGGTAAATCAACGATCTCAGCCGAACTGCTGCTGGATGTAAAAGGACTGGAAGACGTGGTGGTGATTGGGTACGCCGCTGTTAAACGACCCGATTTAACCTCCGCCGTCTCTTCGGTGGGTGCAAAAGATTTAAAAGATATTCCGCTGAATTCCGCCGCCGCCGCCCTCGCCGGTAAACTGGCAGGTGTTCAGGTTGTCACTTCCGAAGGCGCACCCGGCGCAGATGTAGATATCTATATACGCGGAAGAAATTCCATTACCCAAAGTGGATCGCCACTGTACGTGGTAGATGGCGTGCAGGTAGACAATGCATTGAACGTACTTTCTCCGCAGGATATTCAATCAATCGACGTGCTGAAAGATGCTGCGTCCACAGCCATCTATGGCGCCAGGGGATCAAATGGCGTGGTGATCATAACAACAAAAGGAGGAAAAAATACGGGCGGCAAAACAACCGTGTCCTACAATTCTTTTTTTGGCATTACCAAACTAACGAAGGAACTGGATTTTATGGATCCGTATAATTTTGTTTTATATGGATACGAAAGAGCAAAATTTACTGAGAATCCGGCCGACACGGCGGTAGTGGCACAATACATCAAAAGGATGAACAATTTTGATTCTATCCAAACGTATAAAAATTACCCGCGCACAGAAGACTGGCAAAAAAGAATTTTAGGCCGAAATGCATTTCAGTCTACGCATAATTTGAGCGTTAATGGTGGCACTGCAGCTACGCAATATAATTTGAGTCTAACCCTGAATAAACAGGAGGGCCTTATTTCAAATTCGGATCTAAACAGGAAACTGGCCAGCTTCCGTTTCGATCACAGAATAAATGATCGCCTGAAAATAGGGTTCAACACCCGGTTCAACCAGCAGAAAATTACCGGTGCAGGCACTTCAGATGTAGGCGGTGCCGGTTCCAACCGCCTTCGCTAGTATACACGCTACCGCCCGTTGATTCTTCCTGGCCAGAATGAAGACACCTATGATCAAAACCTGGACGTGACTTTAAATCCGGGTAACAGCCTCAGTCTTATCAACCCATTACAATTGATCAACGCAGAATACAGGTTAAGAACAATTACCGTATATAATTTTAATGGATACTTTGATTTGGGCATCACCAAAAAATTATCATTCCGCAGCACATTCGGTTATGATGTCAATAAAACAGAGTCGCGCGCCTACGATGATACCATTACCACCAATTCAAAAGCATTGGGCAAGCAGCCCGTGCTGAATCTGAATAATAATGATATTACCACCATTAACAATTCCAATGTTTTTACCTATTCCAATTTGTTCTCGCCGAACTCCAAACACAGCCTGAATATATTGGTGGGACAGGAAATCTACCAAACCAATGCAAAGGCAAACGGGTTACAACTAAATTATTTCCCGCTGGGTACTACACCCGACCAGGCATTTGCGAACTTGGGGTTAGCGAGTCCGCCACCAGGTATCTCCCAACCCAAACTGGCTTCTTCTGAGGTTAATGTTCACCAGTTTTCCCTTTTTTCAAGGCTGAGTTATTCCTTTGATCGCAAATACCTGCTTACCCTGAATTTCAGGGCCGATGGTTCATCTTTATTTGGTCCTGATTATGGCAGCCCGGTGGGAACCGGCAATGCCAGCAATAATAAATGGGGCTATTTTCCTTCCGCTTCATTTGCCTGGAAAATTTCCGATGAAGTTTTTATGCAAAAACTTTCATTTGTAAACCTCGCTAAACTACGGTTAAGCTATGGACAGGCCGGCAATAACCGCATCAACGCTTATGGTTATACAACCGGTTATTCACCGCCGGCCAATGCAGGTTATGGATTGAGTGATGCATTGGCCTATACATTGGTGTTGCCGAACCAACTGGGCAATCAGGATATTACCTGGGAATCATTGAATTCAACCAATCTTGGTCTTGATTTAGCTTTTTTCCGCAACCGTTTAACAGTAACCGCCGATTTTTATTCCAATACTACCAAAAACCTCTTGCTGTTAAATAAAATACCGCCTACTTCAGGTTATGGCTTGCAACTGCAAAATGTAGGAACCGCACGCAACAATGGTGTTGAACTGCAACTCGCCGGGGTAGTGATGCAGAAAAAGCGATTCTACTGGAATGCCAATTTTAATATCGCTTTCAATTCAAATAAGATTACCAGCCTTGGCAAACAGAACAAGTTTACCGCCAATTCTGGTTGGTTTAGTACCACTACGAATCCCGATGACTATTTAGTGCAGGTGGGCCAGCAGCTAGGCACGATGTATGGCTTGAAAGTAGACGGTTTCTATACCGTAAATGATTTTGATGCTACCAACTATGTAAATGCAACCAACAACGCTAAATATCCCACTTTGCTGTACCAATACACATTAAAGAAAGGGATGCCCAACCCGGTAGCAGTATTGAATGATTATGTAGCACCGGGCCAGATAAAATACAGGGATATTAACGGAGACGGGAAGATAACACTCGACAGCGATCGCACGGTTATCGGTCATGCATTACCGAAATTCACCGGCGGCTTTAACCAGCAGTTTACTTTCAAAGGTTTTGACGCCAGCATTTATGTTAATTTCTCGTATGGCAATGATATCTACAATGCCAATAAACTGGAATTCGCCAACCAGTACGGGCAGGACCAGAACATGCTGTCTATTATGAACGGCCGCTGGAGGGTAATTGATGCCGCGGGCAACCTGGTGCAAAAGCAACCCGATGCTACCACCGTAATCGGTATTGCCCCCGATCAGCTATCGGCCTTAAATGCCAATGCAACTATATGGCAGCCCTATAAATCAACAGGAGGATATGCACCCATGAGCTTCGCCGTGGAAGACGGGTCTTTTATCAGGATTAATAACTTTACCCTGGGCTATACTTTTCCGCAGCAGTGGACCAGCCGCGCAAAAATCTCCAGTTTGCGGTTGTATGTTACCGTTAATAATGTGGCAACCATTACGGGGTATTCAGGCTACGACCCCGATGTGAATGCGAGAAGAAATACAACGCTCACGCCCGGCGTGGATTATGCTGCCTACCCAAGGGGACGCACATTCATAGGAGGCATCAATTTATCCTTTTAAATTAAAAAAATCGTTTGCTATGCGATATACCTCTCTTTTTTTAACCAGGTTGTCTCTCAGTGTTTTGCTGGTTACAACCGTATGCATCTGTTCCTGCAAAAAATATTTGTCACCGGCCCCTTTATCAACCATCGACCCCAGCGTAGTATTCAGCAACCTCGCCAACGCGCAGGCCGCCGTAAATGGTGCCTACCTGGCAATGGCGGGCGACTTTGGCTATGGCATCAGGGTGAGTTTTTATTATGCGCATGATGATGATATTATCATGGGCGGCGGGTCGGGCATTGCAGCAGGAAGGCAGGAGGAAGCACATTATACATTGACCGCCGGTAATACTGATATCGGCAGCACCTTTAACCAGTTTTATGCTGGAATAGAACGTGCTAATAATTGCATTTACTATATCCCGAAGATGAAAGAATTCAGTTCATCCAATGCTGGTGAAAAATCGCAGGCACAGCGGCTGCTGGGTGAAGCACTCACCGTGAGGGCCCAGCTTTTTTTTGAATTGATCCGCATCTGGGGCGATGTGCCGGCCCATTGGGTGCCCTCGGTATTTGTACCTGATCTTTTTGAACATCGCGTAAGCCGCGATACTATTTACGCGCACCTGCTGGATGATCTTGCATACGCCAAAACGCTGATGCCCTGGCGCACCGCGGTTACCCAGGACGAACGTTTTACAAAAGGATCGGCCATGGCCCTGCGTGCTAAAATTGCTTTGTTTGCAGGCGGTTATTCACTGCGGCAAACCGGCGGCATGCAACGTTTGGCCAACTATCTCGATTACTATAAAATCTGTCGCGCAGAATGCGACACTTTAATGCAGAACCGGGCACAGCATAATTTATATCCCAGTTTCAAAGGACTGTGGAAAGATGTGGTAGACGCGCATAAAGCTGTAGACGCTTCGGGCGAATTGATTATGCAGGTGGCTATGGCCAATGGAACACAGTCCGACAGTAAGATCGGCGCGCAATCGGGAACAAAAATAAACGGGGTGGGCGGTTCGCTGGGCAATATGTATCCTACCTACTTCTATTATTTTGACTCTACCGATCTGAGAAGGGATATAAGCTTTGTTCCGTTTGAAGTGGTAAGGGATGTATATGGCCGAGGACACGCATCCAATAGTTTGTACGATGGAAAATTCCGCCGCGATTGGATTACCAATCCCAGCTATTACCAAAGCTCAGGTGCTACTACCGGCAATAACCCGGTTACGCTTACGCCCGTGTCGAACAACAATATCCAGAACTTTCAGTTAAACTGGCCATTGATCCGTTTTGCGGATATACTGCTGATGTATGCCGAGGCCGACAATGAAATAAACGGCGCACCCAGTGCTGCCGCCATTGCAGCATGGAAAGAGGTGAGCCTGCGTGGCCACGGGGGCAACGCCGCGTTGGTACCCACAGCGCCTGCCGATCACGATGGCTTTTTTAAATTGCTGGTAAAAGAAAGAGCATTGGAATTCGGCGGCGAAGGCATTCGCAAATTTGATCTCATCAGGTGGAATCTGTTGGGCAACGCATTGTCAGAGACAAAAGCCAATTTGAACAGGATGGCGGTCGGCAGCCCGTTGCAAAGTCTTTCGTTTATGGCCGACCTGCCCGCTTATTGCCTTTCCGATACCAACAGCATGCCCAAGTTTATGTTCTTTTACCAGAACGGACTGGCAGAAAACACCGTCAGCAATAAAACGGGTGCTATATGGGCCAATTCATTTTATAAACATTCGCCCAACCCGGGCAGTGGGTTAAAGGATACTACCATAAGCCCTGTGAACGCTGATCTCACGCTGCCCAATACCAGCAGCAATATCAATCGCGTGGCCTGGTATGCCAATACCAATATCACTACTACCTACAGCAACTGGATTGGATACGGTTTTGTAACGGGCAAGAGTGAACTATACCCGATACCGCAGGCTTCCATTGATGCTAACGGTAACCTGCGACCGCAAAATCCCGGCTACTGATGAACGGTGGGGTTTATCTTTTATAAAAAATGATCTATGAAAACACTTGTTTTATTAAGTTCTTTTTGTCTTTATTTTTTTGTTCTTCCTGCCCAGGAAAAAACAGGTGCCACCGCAACGGATAACAAGCCATTGGCCTTTCCAACGGCCGAAGGCTTCGGTAAATACAGTACCGGTGGACGCGGGGGAAAGATTTATATCGTTTCTAATTTAAACGATGATGGATCCGGCAGTTTCCGAGAGGCAGCAGAAGCCAAAGGAAAACGCATGGTGCTGTTTGCTGTTGCAGGCACCATTCATCTTGAAAGGAAAATATCTATTAAAAGTGATATTACCATAGCTGGCCAAACAGCGCCGGGCGATGGCATCTGCCTGGCGGATCAGTCGGTACTTCTTGCTGGCGATAATATCATTGTACGCTACCTGCGTTTCAGAATGGGCGACAAATACCAGCGGGGCGGTATGGTAGACGGGAACGGAGGCGATGATGCATTTGGCGGAACAAGAAAGAAAAATATTGTGGTGGATCATTGCAGCCTGAGCTGGAGCACCGATGAAGTGTTTTCAGTATATGGCGGCGATAGCACCACCCTGCAATGGAATTTAATTGCGGAACCGTTGAATTACTCGTATCATTTCGAAACCGGAGATAAAGACTACGAGCAGCATGGCTATGGCGCGATCTGGGGCGGCAAACATTCTTCTTTCCATCATAATTTATTTGCAGATTGCAACAGTCGCACCCCGCGGTTCGATGGGATACGGAATATCCCGGAAGAAAATGCCGATTTCCGCAACAACGTGATTTATAACTGGGGGCACAATAATATGTATGCCGGCGAAGGGGGCACTTACAACCTGGTAAACAATTATTATAAATGGGGACCCGATACAAAAAACAATGTAAAGGCAAGAATCGCCAATCCCTGGAGTAAACCGCCCTCCATTGGATTTGGAAAATATTATATCGACGGGAATTACGTGGATGATTCGTATGAAGTCAGTGGCAACAACTGGAAGGGCGTAGTTCTTGAAAAAGGAATGCCCGGTGATCTGGCAGCGGTGAAAATGAATCAACCATTCCCGGCAGTGGAGATAAGCACTCAATCCGCCAAAGATGCCTATGCCTCGGTGTTGAAGTATGCAGGCGCCAGTTATAAAAGAGACACGATGGACGAAAGAATTATCACCGATGTTAAGAACAGAACCGGCCGCATCATTGATGTGCAGGGCGGCTTTCCGCATGGCACAGCCTATGAGCAAACCATTTCCGCATGGCCTGCGCTCCAATCTTTACCCGCGCCACCCGATGCCGACCAGGATGGCATGCCAGATGAATGGGAAAAAAAGAACGGGTTGAATGCAGGCAATGCATCCGATGCATCGTCCTATACATTGAGTAAGGAATTCACCAATATTGAAGTATACATAAATAGCCTGGTAAAATAACCGGGCAGCCTTTAGTCATGCAGTATAAATTGTTGACCTTAACGGTGTGTTTCCTGGTTGCTGTTGCAATACAGCCGAAAAAGAAAATAAAAATTTATCTGATCGGCGATTCTACCATGTGCACCTATGGACCGGAAAGGGCACCTCTTACCGGCTGGGGTATGCCTTTTGCCAACTTTTTTGATTCAACCGTGGCGGTCGACAACCGTGCCCGCGGCGGAAGAAGCACCCGCACTTTTATCAATGAAAACCGCTGGCAACCTATTGCAGACAGCTTGCAGGAAGGCGATTATGTAATGATACAATTTGGGCATAATGATGAAGCCAAAGAAGAACGGTATAAGGATCGCTACACACCTGTTCCGGATTATAAAACCAACCTGGCCCGTTTCATAACAGAAACCCGCGCAAAAAAAGCGATCCCTGTTTTGATTACGCCGGTATCGCGCATGCGATTTGATAAAGAAGGAAAGGCGGAGGAAACACACCAGGAATATTCCGCTGCTGTTTGGGAAGTAGCGAAACAATACAATGCGCCGGTGATTGATCTTGATACAAAAAGCCGGGAACTGATTCAACAGTTTGGTGCCCGCAATGCTACACTGCTTTTTATGCAGTTGGATTCTATGGAGCATCCCAATTATCCCTTAGGCCAGAAGGATAATACGCATTTCAATGAATATGGCGCCAGGAGAATGGCGGAATTGGTGCTGGCGGAAATTAAAAGATTGCAGCTTGAACTGAACGACCGGATTATTGGAGTACCTGTAAAAAAATAAAGTGAAGCGGACATCTATTCTGTTATTTGTATGGATTGTTATTGCAGCGGCAGCCACCGCGCAGCAACGGAAGATAACGGTAGCGCAGGACGGCAGCGGCAATTACACAACCGTTCAGGCCGCGTTCAATTCGATTCCTGCAGGCAATAAAACAGCCACCACTATCTTTATTAAGAAAGGCGTTTATAAAGAAAAACTGGTGCTTGATTCAACGAGGAAAATGCTGACCCTGGTTGGCGAAGATGAATTCAATACCGTTCTTACTTATGACGATCATACCGGGAAAGTTTCTTCCCATGGCGATACCATCAATACACGGAGCTCTTACAGCCTGCTGATCAAGGCAGACGATTTCAGTGCTATGAACATTACGTTTCAAAATGATGCCGGTTTTAACGCAGGCCAGGCGGTTGCGGTAGAATCAGACGGCGATCGCGCTTTATTTATCAGTTGCCGTTTTATCGGCTTCCAGGATGTATTGTTTACCAATAATGAACACAGCCGGCAGTATTATAAAGATTGTTATATTGAAGGCACCACCGATTTTATTTTCGGTACCGCCACGGCGTGGTTTCAGCGTTGTCATATTCACAGCAAGAAAAATTCGCATGTAACGGCCGCCGCAACGCCACAGCAGCACTCGTTTGGGTATGTATTTTATGATTGTGTGCTGACAGGCGATACCTCCGTTCACAGTGCATCCCTGGGCAGGCCATGGCGGCCTTTTGCCGCCGTTGCTTATATTCATTGTTATATGGGTGAACATATCAGGCCGGATGGATGGAGCAACTGGAACAGCACTGACAATTATAGAACAGCGAGGTATTCCGAGTATAAAAATTACGGACCTTCAGCAGAAGTTGCCAGGCGGGTAAGCTGGACGAAACAACTGACAGACGAAGAAATATTGCAGTATACCGTTAAGAATGTATTGCGTGGTTGGGAGTCTTCATTATTTTAAATTCTAAATTCTGTATTTTAAATTCGATTGAACCGTGTTTCATCGGGTAATCAGATACCGCGTATAAAATTCAATATGAAAATAGCGTTACCAAAAAGAATTATTATCGTCATCACAGCTGTACTCGCCTGCATGGCATTTGCTTTTCCGCCCAAGAAAAAAATAAAAATATGGTTGATCGGCGATTCCACTATGTCGGTCAAACAAATTAAAGCGTACCCGGAAACCGGTTGGGGCATGCCGTTTGTTCATTTCTGGGATTCAACGG
>Ga0268264_10004864_pt1 | contig 11381 bp, 12 predicted proteins | sample KBSSwiS32_FD_190357 | JGI IMG/M metagenome (GOLD analysis project Ga0268264, IMG submission 190357) | Switchgrass rhizosphere microbial communities from Kellogg Biological Station, Michigan, USA - KBS Switchgrass S3-2 (SPAdes) (version 2) | ecosystem: Host-associated > Plants > Roots >... | reverse complement strand
TAGATCTTGCGGTTCGAATGCGCGGAGCTGCGATGGGTCCAGTCGACGTAGACGCCGGCGCGCGGCGCGAGCACCAGGCCATCCTTCCAGTCATCGACGATCCTGCGCGGAAATCCCTGATCCTCGATTGCGGGACGCGCTTTCCCGATCGTCCATCGAGTGTACTCGACGCCCTTGAAACCGTAGATCACCGGGCGCCCATCCGCGAGTTGCGCTCCGATGAGCGTCGCGTCACCGGCGCCGAGCGAGCTCGGCAGCAGCTGCGCGAGGTTGGCGCGCGCGCCGCTCAACGCGCCGCGTACTGCGTCCCAGACGACCGCGTCGTCCTCGCCCTCGAATTGGAAATAGATGTGGTCGTCCCACGAGGGCACGCGCAGCGCGCCGCGCAGGCGCCGGCCCGGCGCCGCTTCGAGCAGACCGGGAAACTGCGTGGCGACATCGCGCGGATACCCGGTGAGCATCTGGTCGCTGGCGACGTCCCAGCACGCGAACTGCCGATTCTTGAAAAAGCAGACGACACTCCCCGCCCGACCGGGGTCGAGCAGCGACGCCTCGACACAGAGCACTGCGTCGGGCGCAAGCATTACAACTGGCGCGCGGGCACGTGCAGCACAAGTCCGTCCAGCGCTTCGGTCACGCGGATCTGGCAGGCAAGCCGGCTCGTCGGTCGCGGCTCCCACGCAAATTCGACGAGGTTCGCCTCGTTCTCGCCTTTCGGCGGCAGACGCTCGACCCACGCCGGATCGACATAGCAGTGGCAAGTCGAGCAGCAGCACTCGCCGCCGCATTCGGCCTTGATGCCCCTGACGTTGTGGCTGCGCGCCGCTTCCATCGCCGACACGCCGGCCGACGCTTCGACCGTCGTCGCCGACGCGTCCGATTGGACGAAGGTGATCCGGGGCATCGGCAACGCTCGCGTGCTTCCGAACGATCAGGCGGCCTGCGCCTGCGCGACGCCGGCGTGCACGGGCCGTGCGTCAGCGCGGGCAGCGAGCGCGTGTGCGAGCTCCCTGCGCGCCGCCATGTACTCGCGCGGCATGTTGACGGCGTCGACGCCGATCAGCGCGCCGCGCCGCCGATAGAGCAGCGCGAAGCTGCCGGCAGCCCGGTTCCCCCGCTCGACGACCTCGTCGTGACCCACGAACGTTCCGGCGATCTGCAGCTTGTATTCGTACTGGTTCGACCAGAACCACGGAACCGCGGCGTAGCGCGTCGCTTCGCCCGCGAGGTTGCGCGCGGCGGCGGTGGCCTGGTCGATCGCGTTCTGCACGGATTCGTGCCGCACGCGACGACCCGAGAGCTCGTCGACCGCGCTCGCGCAGTCGCCGGCGGCGAAGATCGCCGGATCCGACGTGCGGCAATGCGCATCGACGACGATGCCGTCATCGCAGCGCAATCCCGCGGCGCGCGCCAACTCTTCGTTGGGCAGCGCACCGACACCGACGATGGCGAGATCGGCGCGAATGGCTCCGGTGTCCGTGGCGACTTCGTGCAGGCGCTCGTCGCCGAGGAACGCCGTCGCCCGCGCGTCGCAGATCACGCGCACGTCGTGCCGCCGGTGCGCAGCCGCGAAGAACTCGCCGACGATCGGCGTGGTCACGCGCGACAGCAGCACGCGCTCGGCCTCGACGACGGTTACGACGGCGCCTTGCGACGCCGCGACTGCCGCGACCTCGAGTCCGATGTATCCGCCGCCGACGATCGCGACCCGACGGCCTCGCGTGAGGCTCTCGCGAAGTCGCATCGCGTCCTGCAGCGTGCGCAGGTAGTGCACGCCGGGAGAGCGCGCGCCGGGACACTGCAACTCGCGGGGCCGGCATCCCGTCGCGAGCAGCAGCTTGTCGTAGCCGAGCCGGCCTCCCCCGCGCAGACGCAGTTGCGCCGACGCGCGATCGATCGCTTCGACGTCGGTGTGCAGCTTGAGCTCGATCGCGTGCGCGGCGAACGCTTGCGGCAGGTGCAGGTAGAGCCGATCGACGCTGAGGTGGCCCGCGAGAAAAGCCTTCGACAGCGGCGGCCGTTGGTAGGGCGCCTGGCCCTCGTTGCCGATCAGGATCACGCGGCCGTCGAACCCGTGCTCGCGTAGCGCGAACGCGGCGCGCACGCCGGCCTGGCCGGCGCCGACGATGACGATCGTCGTGGAAGCGGTACGGTCGCGGCGCTTCACGATCGCCGGTCGAGCCCGCGCGTCGCGCAAGCGCCGATCAATGCCATCGGAACGACAGGTTGCATGCGTGGAAATCGTTCGCGTCGTCGACCGACGCCGACAACACGTCGAAGCCCCGCGCGTCGGGCGCGGGCACCGCCGCCGTCCGATTCACGACCCAGTAGTCCGCGTAGCGATGCGAACAAACGACGTAGAGCTCGCGCAGCGCGATCGTGACGCCGTCATCCGGACCGAGACGGGTGTTCATCGGCCGCGGCGTCCTCCATTCATGCAGCACCTGGGCGCGTGCCGGGTCGATCGAATCGACGAGCAGCGCGCCCTGGATCGCCCACGCGTGCGATCGGCCGACCAACGTGACCTCCGCCGCGGGCAGGAGGCACATCCGCACGTGCAGGTTCGGACCGCGCAGCTTGAAGCGCTCGTAGAAATCGGCGGCGGCCGCGATCGGGTAGCTGCCGAACGCGCTCGCGTCGCCCGCTGCCGCGGCACGCTTCAGTCGCGCCTGATCGTCGCCTCCCAACAAAACGGGAGCGCTCCACTCCAGGTTCTTGTACTGCTCGTGATCGAACACCGGGATCGGAAAGCGCTTGCTCATCTTCGCTCCAGGAAGTCGGCCCGAAAACAATGCATCGCAGGGGCCGGCGGGCTCACCGATTCTATGACGCCATCGGGCAGATCGAGCCGAAAGGAGGCTGCGGCAGCCATGCCGAATCGTGAGAGCAGCCATGCATCGAGGTCGGGGCTCGCATTCGATCTCGCAGGCGTTGCACGCGCACTCATTGCATTCGCCACACGCCCGCGTCCACGATCGCGGCCCGCTCCACGCCGAATCGATCCGGTATCGCATAGCGCTGCATTTCGATCAGGCGCATTCGCGGAAAGTACGCGCGCCGGCAGTCGCCGAGCAGCACCGTCACGCCTTCGCCCGCCAGCGAGGCGAGCCACGCCGTGAGCCGCGCGGCGAGGAAGCGCTCGTACCACATGTCGGCCGCGAGAACGACGTCCCAGCGAGGCGGCGTGCCGATAGGATCGGTCGGCGACACGGTGATCGTCACGTCATTCAACGCCGCATTGCTGGCGATGGCGGCCGTGGCGCCGCGATCGATATCGGCGGCCTCGACCGTCAACGCACCTGCGCGCGCCGCGGCGATCGCGCAGATGCCGCAACCCGATCCGACGTCGAGGACGCGACGGCCGCGAACGAGCGCCGGGCGGTCGAGGATCAGCCGCGCGAGCGCTTGACCGCCGACCCATGCAATCGACCAATACGGGGGTTGCGCCGTGCGGGTATCGGCACCATCCCAAACCTCGCGCGCACGCTCAAAATCCTCGGCGAGCGAGAGGCGTAGCTCGGGGCACAGCGGCGGCGCGGTGACGTGCGTCACGAGGCTGGCTGGGTCGAGGGCGGGACTGCGCAAAGGGGTTTCCCAGTAACGGATATTAGGAATATATTCCAAGTTGCGAGCAGATGGCGGCGAACCGAATTTCCAGGAGGCGTCGATGGCGACCTATCAGATTCTATATTGGCAGGACATCCCTTCGCAGGTGGATGCACGGGGTGGCGACGGCAACCACAAGGAGCTGCTGAGCCAGCGGTTCCAGGAGCTGATCGACATCGTTGCCATGAAGAAAAATCTAACAGATTCAGACGATTATATCAACGGCTGGACGAAAGGCGCCAAACAGGAACGCGCGGGCTCCGCAGCCGAGGTGGCGCGCGGCGTGGCCGGCGAGCTCGAGGCCCAGTTCGACGCAATCCGGCGCAAGGCGCTCGCGCAGTTCAATGGTGGTTGAGCTCATCCGGGGCTTGTACAATTATATATTCAACATATATTCCACGGGCGACGCTCGCTGATGAAGGTGCCCGCTTGAGCGCTGAAGCCGTTCTGATGTCGGGTTCGGACCCAGCGCCGATCGAGCTCGCGTGGTTCACACCGGCCCCTCCGGTGGTGAAGCCCGAGAGGATCCTGCGCATCCACGGATACCCGGATCTCGCCCGCGTGCGTCCGGCGATCACGGCGGCGGCCGCGGTGGCCGCCGAGCGCGCGCAGCACCTATGCGACAGCCGGGTTGCGTTCCGCCGAGTGGCGATCGAGGCGCACGATGGCGCGCTGCTTCAACTCCACGGCGGCATTTCGCTCCATTGCGCGGCGTTTGCGCAGACGCTCGAAGGGTGCGACGAGGCGGTGGCGTTCGTCCTGACGCTAGGACCGCGCCTCGATGCGAAGGTGATCGAAATGACCGATCAAGGCGATCTGCTCGATGCGCTGCTGCTCGAAACCGCCGGCTGGCTCGCGATCGAGGACGCCACCCGGCAGTTCCGCACGATGCTTCGCGACCAAGCCGTCATGAACGGCCGACGGATCACGTCGCGGATGGGCCCGGGATACAGCTACCGGATCGACGGGCAGGACCACGCGTGGGCGCTCGACGAGCAGCGGCGGTTGTTCGAGCTCTTCGGCGGCGCCGCGCTTCCGGTCACGCTGATGGAGAGTTGCGCGATGCTGCCCAAGATGTCGCGCTCGGGATTGATCGGCGTCGGGCCTTCGGAAAACACTGCAGGAAGGAGCGCTCAATGAAAGTCGCAAGCGATGGGCTGATCATCATCGGCGAGAACTTCAACGCCACGCGCAAGATCAAGATCACCAGCCCGAAGGTGATCGAGCAGGACGGCAAGGTCGGGATCGGCTACACCGATCTCGACGGCAACAAGCGCGTGCTCGACGTCACCGGCACGATTCCCGAGGAACCGAACAAGAAAAAGGGCTTCATGATCCCGCACATCGCGCAGGCGTGCCGCGCGAAGGACATGAACTACATCCGGTGGGCGATCAAGAACCAGGAGCTGCACGGCGCGCACATCATCGACCTGTGCGTCGACGAGATGTCGGTCTACCCGGAGGAGCGCTTCGAGTGGATGGCGTGGCTCGTGAAGACCGCGCAGGGGATCACCGACAGCGTGGTCTCGGTCGACTCGTCCGATCCGGCGACGATCCAGGCCGGACTCGACGCGCACGACGGCAAGAAGAGCCGCCCGGCGATCAATTCGGTGAACCTCGAAGCCGGACGCCAGGTGCTCGTCGACATGGCGAAGGAGCGTAACGGGATCCTGTTCGCCAACGCGAGCGGCAAGAGCGGTATGCCGCAGAACGCCGAGCAGCGTGTCGAGCATCTGGAGGGCTGCATGGCGCTGATGGACGCCGGCGGCATCGCGATGGACGACCGCTACCTCGACCCGCTCGTGTTTCCGATCGGCGCCGGCCCGGATTTCGGCGGCCACTATCTCGACGCTGTGCGCACGTTGCGAGCGCGCTACCCCGAGGTCCACATCTTCGGCGGCCACAGCAACGTGTCGTTCGGCCTGCCCGAGCGCCGCATCCTCAATTTCACGTTCGTCACGCTGTCGATGCTGGCCGGGTGCGACTCGCTGATGATCGACCCGATCATGAATCCGCCGCGCCAGTTCAACGATTTCATGTTTGCGGCCAACGCGCTGACCGGCAAGGATGAATATTCGGTCAAGTATCTCAAGTACACCCGCGCCAATTATGCGTCCGCCAAGGCTGCCGCGGCCAAGCTCGCTCAGCAGGCGGAAACCACGGAGGTGTCGTCATGAAGGAACTCAGCCATCGCGAGCGGTTCATCCGCACGCTGCGCCGCGAGCCGGTCGACCGGCTTTCCACGCTCTACCGGATGAAGCACGAGGCGAAGGAGAAGATCGCGCGCGTGTTCGGCGTCGAGGACGCGAGCACGGGGCTCAAGCACAACCCGACGCTCGAGCTGCGCCTCGGCAACGACGCGATCATCTACCAGATCGGCATCAACGCCGAGTTCTCGCACCGGCACATCGAGATCGGCGAGACCTGGTTCAGCCACTTCGGCGTCGGCTACGGCAAAAGCGGGCTCGAAGGGCGCACGCCGGAGGAACAGGTCCTGTTCCGCAAGACGCAGGATTTCTGGGGCCCCGCGAAGGTGGTGCCGGAGAATTTCCCCAAGTCGCATCCGATCAAGTCGATGGAAGAGCTGAAGAACTACAAGTGGCCGGACCCGGCCGACCCGCGGCTGCTCGACCCGATCAAGGCGCTGTGCGAGAAGTACCAGAAGGACTACTTCATCATCGTCGATCTGTCGTCGACGCTGATCGAGGCGGCGTACGCGCACCTTGTCGGCACGCAGAACTTCTTCCTCTACATGTACGACGAGCCCGAGCTGATCAAGGGCGTGCTCGACGGACTGACCGAATACTATGCGCAGCTCGGCGCCAACGCGGTGAAGCTCGGAGTGGACATGATCCGCGTGGGCGACGACGTCGGCGCGCAACAGGCGATGATGCTCTCGCCCAAGGCCTGGCGCGAGCTCGCTAAGGACCGCTTCCGCTACATGTTCTCCCGCTTCAAGCAGGAGAATTCCGAGCTCTTCATCAAGCTGCACTCCTGCGGCGACTACTCACCGATCATCCCCGATGAGATCGACCTCGGTGTGCATCTGTCCGGGCTGATGCAACCGACCGGCGGCCTCAAGGACCAGGGCGAGATCAAGCGCAAGTACGGCGGGCAGATCGCGATGGTCGGCGGGTTCGACGTGCAGCGCTTGTTGCCGCGCGGGCAGGTCGAGGAGGTGCGCAAGGGCGTGCACGACGTGATCAAGAACATGGGCCCGGGCGGTGGCTACATCTTCTCCCCGTCGCACTACATCCTCGCCGACGTGCCGATCCAGAACATCTTCGCGATGCTGGAAGCGGTGAAGGACTTCGGCGTCTACGGCCGCTACCCGCTCAACTGACGATCGCTCGAGAGAGTCGATTTCCCGCAAGGAGAGGTTTGCATGTCGGACGAACCGGTATTGAAAATCCCGGAAGGCTGGGAAAAGCGCGCGCCCGAAGGGTGGGAGTGGACCACGCTGTGGACCGCGGTCGAGGAAGGCGACCACAAGTACGCCGACAAGCGCACGCAGGAGGCGATCGCCGCCGGCATCGACCCGCGGGTGATCCTCGACGACGGTCTCTTCCCCGGCTTCACGCTACAGGGCGACCGGTTCACCGCACAGATCATTTTCATTCCGGAGATGCTGATCACGGCGCGGGCGATGAAGGCTGGTCTCAAGCTGATCCGGCCGCTGCTCGCCGCGAACAAGGAGAAGCCTACCGGCACGTTCATCATGGGAACGGTGCTGGGCGACATGCACGACATCGGCCAGTCGATCGTGACGATCATGCTGGAGAATGCCGGCTTCGTCGTCCACAACCTCGGCACCGACGTGCATCCGGACCGCTTCATCGCGACGGCGCTCGAGCACAAGGCCGATCTCGTCGGGTTTTCGGCGCTGCTGTCGACGACCGTCTACTACCAGAAGGTGACGATCGAGGAATTCCAGAAGGCCGGACATCGCGACAAGGTGAAGATCCTGATCGGCGGCGCGCCGACGTCGCAGGAATGGGCCGACGATTGCGGCGCGGATGGCTGGGGCCGCGACGCGGTGGAGGCGGTGAAGCTCGCGTTGCGCCTCGTCAAGGAACCACGCGCAGCATGGGCGTGACGACCCCCGAAACTCGATGACGAGCGAGGTCACCGTCCGCTTCGAGACCGCCGAGGGCGAAGCACGCTCGGCGCGCGTTGCGGTCGGGGCAACGCTGCTCGACGCCGCGCGCGCGGCGCACGTCGACATGGAAGCGACGTGCGGCGCCCGCGGGCGCTGCCGCAGCTGCCGCGTCAAGGTGCTCGCCGGCGAGATTCCGCCGGCTACCGTGCAGGACACGCTGCAGCTCGGCTTCGACGAGGTGCACGAGCGCTTCCGCCTCGCCTGCCAGACGCGGCTGATCGACGACTGCACCGTGCGCGCGATGCCGCCGAAGACGGAATCGGGCCACCAGATCCTCGCCGGCGACGTCGACGTGAGCGATGCGCGGCTCACGCTCGATTCGGGCGTCGTCAAGCAGCTGATCAAGGCAAAGGCGCCGGTGAGCGAGCATCACCAGACCTCCGACTCGGCCGAGATCCTCGCCTGCCTGCCCGAAGCAACGTCGACGACGATCCCGCTCGACGTGCTGCGCAGGATCCCGCGAATCCTGCGCGAGCAGCGCGGCGCACTGACTGTAACCACGTTCAACGGCGCCGTGATCGACGTCGAGGCGGGCGACACGACCGAGCACTGCTACGGCATGGCGTTCGACATCGGCACCACCAGCGTCGTCGGCACGCTGATGGACCTCGCGAGCGGCGCGCAACTCGCGGCCGTCGGCGGCCTCAATCCGCAGGCGCAATACGGCGGCGACCTGATGTCGCGGATCGCCTACGCGCAATTCGACGAAGGCAAGCTGACGACGCTCCGCGCGAAGATCCTGAACGGCGTCAACGACTACATCAAGGAGGCGTGCACGAAGGCGGGCGTTTCGCCGGAGCACGTCTACAAGATCGTCGTCGTCGGCAACACCTGCATGCACCACATCTTTCTCGGGATCGACGTTTCCTACGTCGGGCTCGCGCCGTACGCGCCCGTGGTGTCGACGCTGCTCGTCTATCCGGCGCGCGAGCTGCCGCTCAAGGCCGCGCCCAACGCGCAGGTGTGCCTGCTGCCGATCGTCGCGGGCTTCGTCGGCGCCGACACGATGGCCTGCGTGCTCGCGACGCGCATCTACGAGAGCGATGAAATCCGCGCACTCGTCGACATCGGCACAAACGGCGAGGTGGTGATGGGCTCGAAGCATCGGCTGGTCGCGTGCTCCGCGCCGGCGGGTCCGGCGCTCGAAGGCGCGCAGATCAGGAACGGCATGCGCGGCGCGGTCGGCGCGATCGAAAAGGTGGCGATCGACGACGACGTCCACTGCACGGTGATCGGCGACGCGCCGGCGATCGGCATCTGCGGGTCCGGCCTGATCGACGCCTGCGCCAAGATGATCGACGCGCGCGTGATCGACGCCAACGGCCGGCTGCGCCGCGAGGGCGCGGCGCTCGCGCCCGCCCTTGCGAAGCGCGTCGTCACCGGCGAAGGTGGACGGCAGTTCGTGCTGGTCGAGAAGGAGCACGCCGGACGCGATACGGACATCTCGATCACGCAGGCCGACATCCGCCAGCTTCAGCTCGCGAAGAGCGCGATCTACTCCGGTGTCGTGATGCTGCAGCAGGTGATGGGTGTCGCGAACGACGCGCTCGCCGAGCTGATGCTCTGCGGCGGCTTCGGCAACTACATCAACATCGCCAGCGCGGTGAAGATCCGCCTGCTGCCCGACCTGCCGCTCGAGCGCATCACGTACATGGGCAACGCGGCGGCGATCGGCGCGCAGATGGCGCTGCTGTCGGAAACCGAACGGTTGCGCGCGTTCGATCTCGCCCGGCGCATCGAGCACGTTGCGCTCGCCGCGCGCCAGGAATTCCAGGACATCTTCGTCGAAGGGATGAACTTCTCCGGCACGCCGTTCACCGCCGAAGAGCGTGCGGCGCCCACCGCGTCGCGCCGCGTTGCCGGCGTGTCCGGCTGAGCGCGATGCGCGTCAACCTGATCTTCGGATTCTTGGGCTCCGGCAAGACGACGCTGGTGCGCCACCTGCTCGCGCGTCGATCGTCGGAAAAGACGGCGGTGATCGTCAACGAGTTCGGCGAGGTCGGCATCGACGGCGAGATCCTGCGCGGCAAGGCAGTCGATCTCGTCGAGCTGAACGCCGGATGCCTTTGCTGCACGCTGAAGGGCTCGCTCTTGAACGCGGTGGAGGAATTGCGCGAGAAGGCGGGTGTCGAGCGAATCATCGTCGAGGCGACCGGCCTCGCCCAGCCGAGCGAGCTGACCGAAACGCTGGCCGACCCCTCGCTCTCGGAGCGCGTCGACGTCGGTCCGCTCGTCACCGTGGTGGATGCCGCGAAGTTCCCGAAACTCTACGCGATGCTCGGCGAGTTCTACGAGGCGCAGATCGAGAGCGCCGACATCCTGGTGCTGAACAAGGTGGATCTCGTCGCGTCGACCGAGCTCGACCGCGTGCGCGACGAGATCCGCCAGATCAACCCGACGGCCGACCTGCTGTTTGCCGAGCGCGGCGAGGTCGATGCCGAATACCTGCTCGTCGATCGCGCGAGCGCCGTGGTCGCCGCCCACGGGGAAATGGCGGGGCAGCACGGCGCGCACGCACACCCGCACGATCATGATCACGCCGGCCACGATCCGCACGAGCACGCACCGGCGGAATCGTTTGTGCTCACCGCCCCGGCGGGCGCCCGCCGCGCCGACGTCGAACGATTCTTCGCCGCGCTCTCCGACGCCGTGTGGCGAGCCAAGGGCTTCATGCACGTCGACGGCGAGCCCTGTCTCGTGCAATACGCGATGGGGCAGCTCGAAATCACGGCGGCCGCGGAGCGGACTCACGAGAACGTCGTGTTCATCGGCCAGGACATCGACCGCGCCGCGCTCGAACGCCAATGGATGCAAACCTCGAGCGCTGCGCACGCCTGACATGCGAAACGATGGCCACACCTAATCCGATCGTCGTGCCCCTGTCGAGCAGCGCACCGCGCTCGCTCGCCGAAAAGGCCTACGAGCTGCTCGTCACGCGGATCACCCGTCTCGAGCTGGCGCCGGGATCGGTGCTCGCCGAGCGCACGCTGATCGAAAGCCTCGGCATCGGCCGGACGCCGATCCGCGAGGCGCTGCAGCGCCTGGCGATGGAAGGGCTGGTCGAGCATCTGACCAATCGCGGCATGTTCGTCACCGACATCACCGCGGCGAGCGTGCAGGAGATCTACGAATTCAGGGGGCTGCTCGATGGCTACGCGGCGTCGCTCGCGGCGAGCCGCGCCGATGCAGCGCAGGTCCAGGAGCTTCGCCTTCTGCACAAGCAGCTGGTGCGGGCGACCGAGGACGACGATATCGACAGCTATGTGGCGTACGACCGGCGCTTCTATGCGGTGCTGGCGGCCGCCGCGCGCAACGGCTTCGTTGCCGAGACCGTCCCGCGGATCTTCAACCTGCACCTGCGATTGTGGTTCTTCATCTCGAAGAAGATCGGCGGCTGGCATTCGATCGCGACATCGCACGAAGAGATGACGCGCGACGTCGTCGAAGCCATTGCCGCGCGCGACCCAGACGCCGCACGCAAGGCGATGGAAGTCTATATCTCCAAGCGGCACGGCGACATCAAGGCTATCGTCTAAGCCAAGTCGGTCGCCGGCTGGTGACGTGCCTCCCCGACATGGGCAAGCGCCCGTTAGGGGCAGTGCTATGCGTCGTCGAG
>Ga0268264_10004863_pt1 | contig 11381 bp, 11 predicted proteins | sample KBSSwiS32_FD_190357 | JGI IMG/M metagenome (GOLD analysis project Ga0268264, IMG submission 190357) | Switchgrass rhizosphere microbial communities from Kellogg Biological Station, Michigan, USA - KBS Switchgrass S3-2 (SPAdes) (version 2) | ecosystem: Host-associated > Plants > Roots >... | reverse complement strand
CGCTCACCGTTAGCCAGCAGGTCGGGCTGCTCTTCGTCGTCCTGTTCGGGCTGCTCGGCATCGTCTCCATCGTCGGCGTCTGGCGGTCGCTGCGCGAGCTGACGCCCGAGCAGACGGCGCTGCGCGAGCGCTTCGCGCGCGACCTGCGCGCGCTCTGGATCGCAGCGGTCGTGTTCTGGGTGGCGTGGGTGTCGGGGCCGATCGGCTCGATGCTGCTGTTCGGCTTCGTCTCCTTCCTGACGCTGCGCGAGCTCGTCTCGCTCACGCACACCCGACGCGCCGACCACCGCAGCCTCCTGCTCGCGTTCTTCGTCGTGCTGCCGCTGCAGTACGTGCTCGTCGGCATGCGCCTCAGCAACGCGTTCACGGTCTTCATCCCGGTCTATGTCTTCTTCGCGATCCCGGTGATCAGCGCGCTCGCCAACGATCCGTTCCGCTTCCTCGAGCGCACCGCGAAGATCCAGTGGGGCGTGACGGTCACCGTCTACGGCCTCAGCCACGCGCCGGCGCTGCTGCTCCTCGACCTGCCGCGCTACCGCGAACGCGGCGCGTTCCTCGTCCTCTTTCTCGTCGTCGTCGTCGTCGCCGCGCAGCTCGGTGAAGAGTTCGCGACGCGGCGGCTGCGCCGGCGCCCGGTCGCGCGCGCGATCAGCCGTTCGTTCTCGTGGCCCACGTTCGGCGCCGGCGTCGCCGCGGCGGCGATCGTCGGTGCCCTGCTCGACTGGGTGACGCCGTTCGACCCGCTCGCAGCGATGGCGATGGCGGCGATCGCCGGCGCCGCGGCCATGCTCGGCCAGTTCGTGATGCAGGCGCTCAAGCGCGACGCCGGTGTGCGCACCTCGACCGGGGACTCGTCCGTGACCGGTGCGGTCGGGTTGCTGGACAGGCTCGCCCCGCTCTGCTTCGCGGCACCGGTGTTCTTCCACTCGGTGCGCGCCTATTTCGGCATCTGAGCGCACGACCCGCGCGGCGACGTGCCCGCATTGCGTTCCAATGGCGGCATGCGCGTGCTCGGCATCGACCCTGGCCTCCGAACGACGGGCTTCGGCGTCGTCGACTGCGACCGCGGCCGCCTCGGCTACGTCGCGAGCGGAACGATCCGCACCGGTGCGGTCGCGCTCGCCGGCCTGCCGGGGCGCCTGAAGATCATCTTCGACGGCGTCCGCGAGATCGCGGCCCGCTACGCGCCGACGTGCGCGTCGGTCGAGATCGTCTTCGTCAACGTCAACCCGCAGGCGACGCTGCTGCTCGGCCAGGCGCGCGGAGCGGCGCTGTCGGCGCTGGTCGCCGGCGAGCTCGAGGTCGCCGAGTACACCGCGCTGCAGATGAAGCGCGCGATCGTCGGCCACGGGCAGGCGCGCAAGGAACAAGTGCAACAGATGGTGATGCGCCTGCTCGCGTTGCCGGCGCCGCCCGGCCCCGACGCCGCGGACGCGCTCGGCCTGGCGATCTGCCACGCCCACGCCGCCGGCAGCTTCGCCGCGATCGGCAGGAGCGCAGTGCTGGCGCCGCGCACGTCGGGGCGGTATCGCAGCGGCCGCACCTACTAGCCGCGGCTCCCAGCAATAGTGCGCACCGCGCGGTGTCCTTCGCGGCCGCCGGGCAAGGACCTCAGGCGACAATCGGCGCCCCATGCATGCCCTGTACGAGGATGGCGGCAAGTTCCACGCCGGCCGCGTGATGAGCGAGACCGACGCCTCGCTCCAGGTCGAGCTCGCGTCGGGCAAGCGCGCCAAGGTCAAGACGGCCAACGTGCTGCTGCGCTTCGCCGAGCCGCAGCCCGACGCGCTGCTGCGCGACGCCGAGGCCGCCGCCGCCGAGATCGACCTCGACCTCGCGTGGGAGTTCGCTCCGGAGGGCGAGTTCGCGTTCGCCGAGCTCGCGCGCGACTACTTCGGCGCGGGCGCCGGCGCGGTACAGGAGGCCGCTGCGCTCGTCCGCCTGTTCTCGGCGCCGCACTACTTCCGCCGCCTCGGCAAGGGGCGCTTCCGCAAGGCGCCCGAGGAGATCGTCAAGGCGGCGCTGCTCGGCATCGAACGCAAGCGCCAGGCGGCGGCGCAGGTCGATGCGTGGGCCGCGCAGATCGTCGCCGGCGACTGCCCGCAGCCGGTGCGCGAGCAGATCTACCGGATCCTCTTCAAGCCCGACAAGAACGCGCTCGAGTACAAGGCAGTCGTCGAGGCGTCGCGGCGCTCCGGACGCTCGCCGCTCGACGTGCTGCAGGCCGCCGGCGCGATCGATTCGCCGTACGAGTTCCACTGGCGTCGGTTCCTGTTCGAGGAGTTCCCGCGCGGCACCGGCTTCGCCGACGTCGCCGTGCCGCCGCCGCCCGGCGAGCTCGCGCTCGCGCCGGCGCAGGCGTTCTCGATCGACGACTCGGCGACGACCGAGATCGACGACGCGCTCTCGGTCGCCGGCCTGGGCAGCGGCCGCGTCACCGTCGGCATCCACATCGCCGCGCCCGCGCTCGCGCTGGTGCCGGCGTCGCCGGTCGGGCAGATCGCGCGCGAGCGGCTGTCGACGGTCTACATCCCCGGCCACAAGCTGACGATGCTGCCCGATCCGGTCGTCGAGGCGTTCACGCTCGCCGAGGGACGCGACGCCGCCGTCGTCTCGCTCTACGTCAGCGTCGACGAAGCGACGTTGGCGGCGACCGCGAGCGAGACGCGGCTCGAGCGCGTGCGGATCGCGGCGAACCTGCGCCACGACGTCCTCGAGGCGCAGGTCAACGACGCCGCGATCGCCGCCGGCCTGCCCGAGTCGCTGCCGTTCGCGCGCGAGCTCACGTTCCTGCACGCGTTCGCGTCGGCCCTGAAGCGCGAGCGCGAGCGCGTTCGCGGCAAGCCCGAGAGCTTCGGCCGCGCCGACTACACGTTCCGCATCGACCGCGACGGCGATGGCGCGATCACCGGCGACGAGCGCGTCGAGATCGTGCCGCGCAGGCGCGGCTCGCCGCTCGATCTCATCGTCGCCGAGGCGATGATCCTCGCCAACAGCACCTGGGGCGGCTGGCTCGCGGCGTGCGGCGTGCCGGCGATCTACCGCAGCCAGGCGAGCCTGGCGCCGGGCGTCAAGGTGCGCATGGGAACGCAGCCGGCGCCGCACGCCGGCATCGGCGTCGCCCAGTACGCGTGGTCGACGTCGCCGCTGCGCCGCTACGTCGACCTCGTCAACCAGTGGCAGATCGTCGCCTGCGCGCGCCACGGCCGCACCGCCGCGCTGGTCGCGCCATTCAAGCGCAAGGACACCGAGCTGCTCGCCGCGATCGCCGACTTCGACGCGTCGTACGCCGCGTACAACGCGTTCCAGGCGCAGATCGAGCGCTACTGGTCGCTGCGCTGGCTGCAGCAGAACGGCGTCGACGAGCTCGCCGCGACGGTGCTGAAGGACGGCCTCGTGCGCGCCGATGCGCTGCCGCTCGTCTTTCGCGCGATCGGCAGCGAAGGTCTGGCGCGCGGCAGCGCGGTGCGCGTTCGCGTCGGTGCGATCGACCTGCTGACGCTCGACCTCGCCGCCTCGGTCGTCGCGCGGATCGAGTCCGGCGCGCCGACGCCGGCGGGCGAGGAAGACGAGGACGAGCCGAGCGCCGGGCCGCTCGCGATCGCCGTCGACGTCGCCGCGCCCGACGCCGTCGAGGCCGACCCGGTCGCCGCCGCGTGAAGCTCGGCCTGCCGAGGAACGTCTCGACGCTGCACGTCGCGGTCGGCGTCTCGCTCGCCGTCCACGGCGTGCTGCTCGGCGTCCGCTTCGTCGACCCCGAGGGCTTCAACCGCATGTTCGAGGACTCGCCGCTCGAGGTCGTCCTCGTCAACTCGCGCTCGACCGAGGCGCCCGAGAAGGCGCAGGCGATCGCGCAGGCGAGCCTCGCCGGCGGCGGCGACGCCGCGACCGGGCGGGCGACGTCGCCGCTGCCGCTGTCGGCGCTGACCGAGGTCGGCGACGCGCACGAGGACGCGAGGAAGCAGATCGAGCAGCTGCAGCAGACGCAGCAGCAGCTCCTCGCCATCGTCCGCCGCGAGCTGGCGCTGCTGCCGCCGAGCGACCCGCTGCGCGAGCAGGGCACTCCCGAGGAGCGCGAGCAGGAGGACCGCCGCCGCCAGCTCGTCGAAATGCTCGCCGAGATCGAGAAGCGCATCAACGAGGAGAACGCCCGCCCGAAGAAGCGCTACATCAGCCCGGCGACGCGCGAGGAGGTGTACGCGCTCTACTACGACAAGCTGCGGCGCAAGATCGAGGACCGCGGCACGCGCAACTTCCCCGAGAACCAGGGCAAGAAGCTGTACGGCGAGCTGACCATGGTCATCACCGTCGACTCCGAAGGCCGTGTCCTCGACACCGAGGTCGTCCGCGGCTCCGGCAACAAGGTGCTCGACCGCCGCGCCGTCGCGATCGTCCACGCGGCGGCGCCGTACGGCCGCTTCACGACGGCGATGAAGCGGCAGGCGGACCAGCTCGCGATTCCCTCGCGCTTCCGCTTCACGCGCGAGGAGAGCCTCGAAGCGACGCTGACCGGCGGCCGCTGATGGCCGCAGCGCCGAGCCGCTACGTCGTCGCCGGCAATCCGGTCGCGCACAGCCAGTCGCCGTTCATCCACGCGGCGTTCGCCGCGCAGACCGGCGAGCCGGTCGTCTACGAGCGGCTGCTGTGCCCGCACGACGCGTTCGCGGCGACCGTGCGCGCCTTCGCGGCCGGCGGCGGCAGCGGCTGCAACATCACGATGCCGTTCAAGTTCGACGCCTGGGCGCTCGCCGATCACCACAGCGCGCGCGCGCGGCTGGCCGGCGCGTGCAACGTGCTGCGCTTCGACGGCGACGGCTGGCACGGCGACAACACCGACGGCGCCGGGCTCGTCCGCGACATCGAGCGCAACGCCGGTGTCGCGCTCGGCGACGCGCGCGTGCTCATGATCGGCGCCGGCGGCGGCGCTGCCGGTGCGCTCGGGCCGCTGCTCGCGAGCGGGGCGCGCGAGGTCGTCGTCGCCAACCGCACCGTCGCTCGCGCCCGCGAGCTCATCGCGCGCCACCAGCAGGCCCTCGGCGCCATCTTGACGACGCGCGTCGTCGCGAGCTCGCTCGACGACTGCGGCAGCGGCTTCGACGTCGTCGTCAACGCCAGCGCGAGCAGCGTCTCGGGGGCGGCGGTTCCGGTTGCGGCCGCCGTGCTGAAGCGCGGCGCGCTCGCGCTCGACATGATGTACGGGCCCGCGGCGCGGCCGTTCCTCGACTGGGCCGCGGCACACGGCGCGAGCGGCCGCGACGGCCTCGGCATGCTCGTCGAGCAGGCCGCCGAGGCGTTCTTCTTCTGGCGCGGCGTCGCACCCGAGACCGCGCCGGTGCTCGCCGCGCTGCGCGAGCGGATCGAATCGACATGACCGCGCCGCGCGGCCGCACGCTGCGCACGCTGGTCGCCCTTGTCGTCGTGTCCGCGCTCGCGCTCGAGCTCACCTTCGTGCTGCGCATCGCGTGCATGGCGGCGATCGATCCGCAGTCGACGACGTTCCAGCGCTCGGAGGCGTGGCGGCTGCTGCGCGAGCCGCGGCCGCTGCGCTGGCGGCAGCAGTGGCTCGACTACGCCGCGCTCTCGCCGGCGCTCAAGCGCGCCGTGATCGCCGCCGAGGACAGCGGCTTCACCGAGCACAGCGGCGTCGAGTGGGACGCGCTGGAGAAGGCTTGGACCAGGAACGAGCGCGCCGAAGGCGTCGCCGAGCGCGCGGCGCAGCGCGCCGAGCGAAGAGAGGGCAGCAAGGGCGCGCCGCCGGCAAGGCAGGCGCCGGCACCGAAGGTCGTCGGCGGCTCGACGATCACGCAGCAGCTCGCCAAGAACCTCTTCCTGAGCGGCGAGCGCAACCTGTTCCGCAAGGGTCAGGAGCTCGTCCTTTCATATGCGCTCGAGACGATCCTCGGCAAGCGCCGCATCCTCGAGATCTACCTGAATGCGGTCGAGTGGGGCGAAGGCGTGTTCGGCGCCGAGGCCGCGGCCGAACGCTACTTCGGCGTGCCTGCGAGCCGCCTCGGCGCGCAGCAGGCGGCGCAACTCGCGGTCATGCTGCCCGCGCCCAAGCGCTTCGAGAAGCGGCCGCAGTCGCCCTACGTCGTCGGCCGCGCGGCGACCATCGCGGCGCGCATGGGCCAGGTCGAGCCGCCCTAGGATTCGCGCGCGTCGAGCGTCTGCCAGCGCTGCCTAGAATGGCCGCATGGCAGGCTCGCACAGCGCAGCGATCGCCGTCGCCGCGGCGCGGCTGATCGTCGAGGAAGGCCTCGAGTACGGCGCCGCCAAGCGCCGCGCCGCGCGCGACCTGGGCTTCGACGCGCGCAGCCGCGAGCTGCCGGGCAACGACGACGTCGAAGACGAGGTCCGCACGTACCTCGATCTCTTCCGCGCCGACAGCCAGCCCGCCGAGCTCGCCGAGCTGCGCCGGATCGCCGCGGTCTGGATGGAAAAGCTCGCCGCCTTCCGGCCGCATCTCGCGGGTGCCGTCTGGCGCGGCACGGCGACGCGATTGAGCCCGATCGCGATCGACCTCTTCTGCGACGACTCGAAGTCGGCCGAGATCGCGCTCATCGACATGCGCGTCGACTACGAGGTCATGGCCGTCGACGGTCCGCGCGGGCGCGTCTTCGACGTGCTGAGCTTCCACGTCCGGAGCCCGGCGCTCGGCGCCGCGGTTCGCGTCGCCCTGACCGTGCGCGACTACGACGACCTGCGCGGCGCCCTGCACCGCGACGCGCGCGGCAGGAGCGAGCGGGGCGACCTCGCGGCGCTGCGCGTGCGCGAGGCCGAGGCGTGAACCGCCGCTCGGTCGCCATGCTCGGCGCCGCGGCGTTCGTCGCGGCGGTGGGGGGCGTGGCGCTGCGTCATTGGCGAATCCGGCGCGAAGACGAAGAGGCGGACGAGCTGGCGGCGCCGCTCGACGTCTGGTCGCTCGCCTTTCAGGATGTCGACGGCAACCCGGTGGCGATGGCGGCGCTGCGCGGTCGTCCGCTGCTGCTCAACTTCTGGGCGACCTGGTGCGGGCCGTGCGTCGTCGAGATGCCAATCCTCGACCGCTTCGCGCGCGAGCGCGCGGCCGACCGCTGGCAGGTGCTTGCCCTCGCGATCGACCAACCCGATCCGGTCCGACGCTTCATCGCCGAGCGGACCCTGCGGCTGCCGGTGGCGATCGCCGGCGGCATCGGACTCGAGCTTTCGCGGCAGCTCGGCAACCGCAACGGCGGCCTACCGTTCACGGCGGCGTTCGACTCCGCCGGCAGGAAGACGCACGGCCACCTCGGCGCCGTCGACAACGGGCTTCTGGCGGATTGGGCGAAGTCGGTCCACTGATCGCCTTCTCGGCGCGAAAAGCTGGGAAATCGCGCGAAAACGCCTAGAATCCGCGCCTTCTTGCGCCCTGCGGCGCCGCTCCGGAAGCCTCGATGGACCTTCGCAAACTGAAGACGCTGATCGATCTGGTCTCCGAGTCGAACATCTCCGAGCTCGAGATCGCCGAGGCGGACGGCAAGGTCCGCATCGTGAAGACGCCGGCCGGGGCTCCGGTCGCGCTCGCGGCTCCGGCGCCGGTCGCGCAGGTGATCGGCGCGCCGGCCGGTGGTGCGCTCGAGCGGACGGCGGTCGAGCCCGAACTGCCCGCCGCCCCCGCGGGCAACGTCGTCAAGTCGCCGATGGTCGGGACGTTCTACCGCTCGGCGAGCCCGGGGGCCGAGGCGTTCGTCGAGATCGGCAGCGTCGTCAAGATCGGCCAGCCGATCTGCATCATCGAGGCGATGAAGATCATGAACGAGATCGAGGCCGACGCCGCCGGCACGATCCGCCAGATCCTTTGCGAGAACGGCCAGGCCGTCGAGTTCGGCCAGCCGCTCTTCATCATCGAATGAGGCGCACCCGCGCAGCGGCCGGCCGCGCGGCTTCTCGCTGATGTTCAAGAAGATCCTCATCGCGAACCGCGGCGAGATCGCTCTGCGCATCCAGCGCGCGTGCCGCGAGCTCGGCGTCAAGTCGGTCGTCGTCTATTCCGAGGCCGACCGCGACGCCAAGTACGTCAAGCTCGCCGACGAAGCGGTCTGCATCGGACCGGCGCCTTCGGCGCAGAGCTACCTCAACATGCCGGCGATCATCGCCACCGCCGAGGTCACCGACGCCGAGGCGATCCATCCGGGCTACGGCTTCCTCTCGGAGAGCGCCGACTTCGCCGAGCGGGTCGAGAAGAGCGGCTTCACCTTCATCGGCCCGACCCCGGAGGCGATCCGGATCATGGGCGACAAGGTCTCGGCCAAGCAGGCGATGATCAAGTCGGGCGTGCCGTGCGTCCCCGGCTCCGAGGGCGCGCTGCCCGACGATCCCAAGGAGGCGATCAAGGCGGCGCGCGCGCTCGGCTACCCGGTCATCATCAAGGCCGCGGGCGGCGGCGGCGGCCGCGGCATGCGCGTCGTCCACACCGAGGCGGCGCTCGTCTCGGCGGTGCAGATGACACGTGCCGAAGCCGGCGCGGCGTTCGCCAATCCGGCGGTCTACATGGAGAAGTTCCTCCAGAACCCGCGCCACATCGAGATCCAGGTCCTCGCCGACACCCACAAGAACGCGGTCTGGCTCGGCGAGCGCGACTGCTCGATGCAGCGCCGCCACCAGAAGATCATCGAGGAGGCCCCGGCGCCGGGAATCCAGCGCCGCGTGATCGAGAAGATCGGCGAGCGCTGCGTCGCCGCGTGCAAGAAGATCAACTACCGAGGCGCCGGCACGTTCGAGTTCCTGTACGAGAACGCCGAGTTCTTCTTCATCGAGATGAACACGCGAGTCCAGGTCGAGCACCCGGTCACCGAGTGGGTGACCGGCATCGACATCGTGCAGATGCAGATCCGGATCGCTGCCGGCGAGAAGCTGCCGTTCCCGCAGCGCGCGATCGCGTGCCGCGGCCACGCCATCGAGTGCCGGATCAACGCCGAGGACCCGTTCAAGTTCACGCCGTCGCCCGGTCGGGTGACGATGTGGCACCCGCCGGGCGGCCCCGGCGTGCGCGTCGACTCGCATGCCTACACGAACTACGTCGTGCCGCCGAACTACGACTCGATGATCGGCAAGATCATCGTCCACGGCGACGACCGCGAGCAGGCGCTGGCGCGGATGCGCACCGCGCTCTCGGAGACCGTCGTCGAGGGCATCTCGACCAACATCCCGCTGCACCGCGAGCTGATGGTCGACGCCAAGTTCGTCGAGGGCGGAACGAGCATCCACTACCTGGAAGGCTGGCTCGACCAACACAAGCGCTGACGGTGCACGCGCTCGCGCTCCTCTGTCCCGCCGCCGCGGTCGACGCGCTGAGCGAGCTGCTCGCCGACGAGCTCGACGCGCTCGCGGTCTCGATCGAGGACGCCGACGCCGGCAGCGCGGCCGAGCAGCCGGTGTTCGACGAACCCGGCGTCGCCGCGGCGAGCAGCTGGCTGCGCGCGCGCGTCACCGCTCTCTTCGCCGGCGAGGCGCAAGCGACGGCGGCCGCCGCAGCGGTCGCCGCGCACGGCAGCGGCGACGTCCACGTCGTCGCGATCGCCGCGGTCGAGGACCACGACTGGGTGCGGCTGACCCAGGCGCAGTTCGGGCCGTGCCGGATCACCGGCGGCTTCTGGATCGTGCCGACGTGGAGCGAGGTCCCCGGCGACGCCACCGAAGTCATCCGCCTCGATCCGGGCCGCGCGTTCGGCACCGGCACGCATCCGACGACGCGGATGTGCCTGCGCTGGATCGCCGGGCACGGCGACAGCGCCGGCGCGGCGTGGCCGCGTGCGCTCGACTACGGCTGCGGCTCGGGCGTGCTGGCGATCGCCGCGAGCCGGTTCGGCGCGCGCGAAGTCGATGCGGTCGACGTCGATCCGGCGGCGGTCGAGACGACGCGCGCGAACGCGCTCGCCAACGGCGTCGTCGTCCGCGTCGGCGCGCCGGACATCGTCGCCGGCCGCTACGCGCTCGTCGTCGCCAACATCCTGGCGGCGCCGCTCGAGCTGCTCGCGCCGGCGCTCGCGGCCCTCGTCGACGATGGCGGCGCGCTCGTCCTCTCGGGGATCCTCGATCGCCAGAGCGAGGCGCTGCGGACGGCGTACGCGCCGTGGCTCGCGCTCGACGCCGCCGCGCATGACGAAGGCTGGGTGCTGCTCGTCGGCCGACGGACGGCGAGGTCGCGCATGGCATGATTTCGCGATGAGTCTGGCAACGCGCTGCAGCACGTGCGGGACGTCGTTCCGGATCGTCCAGGACCAGCTCAAGGTCTCCGAAGGCTGGGTGCGCTGCGGCCGCTGCAACGCTGTCTTCAACGCGCTCGAGGGGCTGTTCGACCTCGGTCGCGATGCGCCCGCGGACTGGCAGGAGCATGGCGACGTCGCCAGCGAGGCCGCGCCCACGAACGTGCCGCGCTCGCGCACAGGCGACGACGACGAACCGTCGCCTCGCACCGAGGAGTTCGAGAAGACGCTGCGCTACCCGCCGGCGGCAGAGCCGGCGGCGAGCGCGCGGCCGGCGCCGCGCCATGCACCGCCGCAGGCGACCGAGAGCGACAGCGAGGACGGCGGCGACTCGAGCGGCGGCGAGGAGCCGACGACCGATCTCGGCGACCTGCTCGCCGACCCGATCGACGCGCGGCTGTTCGGCCCGCGCAAGCGCACCGAGCATCCCAAGCCGAAGCCCGCCGTCGAGCTCGGCGGCCGCGACCGCGTCGAGTTCTCCGACGCGCGCTTCGACTCCGACCTGTTCCCCGACAACCCTCTTCCCGAAGCCGAAGCCGAGCTCGACCTGCTGCCGGCGACGGACGCCGGGGCGCTGCCGCTCGAGAGCGCATCGCACCCGGAGTTCGTCCGCCGTGCCGACCGCCGCGCCCGCTGGAAGAGCCGCAACGTGCGCGCCGCGCTGGCCTTGCTCGCGATCTTCGCCGCGGCGCTGCTCGTGCTGCAGATCGCCCATCACGATCGCGACACGATCGCCGCGCGCTGGCCGTCGCTGCGGGGTCCGCTCGTGTCCTGGTGCCGATTCGCAGGCTGCAGGATCGAGGCACCGCGGCGGATCGAGGACGTCGTCGTCGAAAGCACGGCGCTGACGCGGGCACCGACTCCCGACGCATTCGTCCTCTCGGTCACCCTGCGCAGCCGCAGCGCCGTGCCGGTGTCGACGCCGTCGGTCGACCTCGCCCTCACCGACGCGAGCGGCCGGCTCGTCGCCCGCCGCGTCCTCGGCCCGCCCGACCTGCACGCCGCCGAAGTGCTGCAACCCAACGCCGAGGCGCCACTGCAGGTGCTGCTCAGCGCCGGCCCGGCCGCGGTCGTCGGCTACACGGTCGAGATCTTCTATCCCTGAACTTCGCGCGCCGCCGGCGCGCCCAACGACCTTCCTTTCGGAGAACGCATGGC
>Ga0268264_10004854_pt1 | contig 11394 bp, 6 predicted proteins | sample KBSSwiS32_FD_190357 | JGI IMG/M metagenome (GOLD analysis project Ga0268264, IMG submission 190357) | Switchgrass rhizosphere microbial communities from Kellogg Biological Station, Michigan, USA - KBS Switchgrass S3-2 (SPAdes) (version 2) | ecosystem: Host-associated > Plants > Roots >... | reverse complement strand
ATAACCGCATTCAACAATTGCTCGGTGTTAAAGCTGTCTCGTTCGCTTATCCCTGCGGACAAAAATTTGTTGGCCGCGGAATTAATACAAAAAGTTACGTACCTGTGATTGCCGGAATGTTTAAAACAGGCCGCGGCTTTTTGGACGAGGCGGCAAATGATCCCGCATTTACTGACTTTGCCCAAATAACAGGAATTGAAATGGATGGCAAAGATTTCGAACAACTTTTACCTGTATTGATAGAGGCGAGGAAGAATGGCCAATGGGTTGTTTTAGCAGGACATGAGATGGGTGAAGGTGGTGAGCAAACTACCCGTTTATCTATGTTGCGAAAACTTATTGCTTATGCACAAGACCCTTCAAACAAACTGTGGATAGCACCTGTGGGAACAATCGGAGCTTATATTGAGCAACACAGGTAATGGCATGTTGTTTCCAAAGCTTAAAAAATTCTTAATGAATATTTTTAAGGAAAGCCAATATATCAGCCATTTCCTTCACAGATAAAGAGGCTTCCAAACCGACAGGCATTGCCGATGTTTCAGAAGCTTCCAATGTTCTAATATCACTTCGTGACACAATGATTTCTTGTGCCCCAATATTGTGCAATGTAATAGCGGCCGGAGTTTCGGAAGCAATGATACCGGAAAGCTTTTCACCATTTTTTTTGACGATAGTCCACACCTCGTATTTGTCAGCAATAGTCCTGTTAGGATTAAGAATATCAGCCATAATAAACTGGGCCTCACGATTACGAATGGATGCAAGGTCGGGACCAAAAGCTTTTCCGTATTGACCTCCAACCTGGTGGCAACTGGTACACACACGCTGAAAAACAGCAAGACCATTCTTAGCATCACCCTTCATTGACAATGCAGGTTCGTATTTTTTATACACTACATCCCGGTCTTCAATTGCATTTGTAAGAAGATTTCTTGCCCGGTTACGAATTGCCGGATTCTCATCCTGCATCAGGCCAACCATTCGTGGCCAACTGATAGAAGCAGTTTGAATTTGTTTTTGTTGAATAGCACCGAGCAATACATTTATGTTATGTTCTGAAGAGAGAAGAATTCCAATAGCAGTCTCACGAACATCATGGGTGAGGTTCTTCCAATTTCTTAGAATGCAGGCAGCGGCTGCCGTTTCAGATAATTCATTAAGAGTATTCAATGCTGTTTGTTGCAGTGTTTCGGCTTCTGTTGGAGTAATTAAATGTTCAAGTAAAGTGGTATCACTGCCATTTTTTTCCAATGCAATTAATCGCAATGCATCGTTGCGATATTCCAAGTCAGCTTGCTTGTCAGCCACTGCTGATCTTGCTGATTCAATAGCACTGCTCCATATAGCATTTTTATTAATACCTGTAAGGCTAAGAAGGTCAAGGGCTGCAGTTCTCACAAGCGCTGGTGTTGCACTATTAAATTTTGAAAGCAACAATTGTTTTTCATTCATAAAATCCGCAGCGGGCAGTCCTTTCTTGTTAATAGATTTCGATAACCCATTTAAGCAAGCCGCCTGCCACCATGCTGATGCAGGTGTATTATTTGTTGCGGCAAGACGTATGAGTTTTTTTATATCATCCGTTCTTTTAGATTGACCAATAACAGCAGCGCAATTTTTAAAAAAAAGCGCTTTGCCTTCAGACGGCGAAGATGAAAGAATGGGAATTCCTTTTTCAATCATTGCATATTCTTTGCCGCCTGATGAAGTAAGTGCTGCTATCTGAACCCACTTATCTTCTATATCTTTTATCAGTAATTTTTGCCTCACTGTTTCTGCTGTAGCATCATTAAAATTGCCCAACGTACAAAGCAATTGATAACGCACTTTTGCAGAAGTATCCGATTGAAGAGCCAGCAAATCATTTTCAAGATTGGGCATCTGCTGTAAGTGCAATTCAATAAGCTTAATTGCGTTTTCTCGAATACCGGGCTCACGATTTTTGACGGCCTTATCTAATATCAATTCAGTCATCCCGTGAAGAGCTTCAAGCGTCCACAATGCATGAACAATGCCAGTGGTTGATGTTGTAGTATCCAGAAATTTATTTAGTAAGGAAATAGTTTGAGGATCATTTTTATCAACCAGTAGTCGTTGTGCATTTCTTCTCCACCACATATTTTTACTACTTAATGTTTGAACAAGTTGCTGTACAGATGAGCTGCCCAATTTTATGTTAGAGCACCAATTCATTTTATCGGCACTAACAGGCGTAATGCGATAAATTCTTCCCTTATCAGATCCGTTGTATAAGGCACCGGAATTGTTTACGCTATCACTCATCCATTCAGGATGTTCAATGATTTCCCGGTAATAATCTATCACATATAATGCACCATCAGGGCCGATATAAAATTGAACAGGCCTGCACCATGCATCTGTTGAAGCCAGGAATTCTTTCTTTTGATAAACTCTTGCGGCATTGAAGGTGGCTCCTTTATCCGTGATGTGATCTGCGTGAACCAGATTATGTACAGGCTCTCCAATGAAGGTGACGTTATTAAAACTATCAGGAAATAAACCACCCTGATACCACGTGACACCGCATGAAGAAGTAATGACTCCCACATCAGTTAGTAACTGGTGTTCCGGATTTTTAGTAATTGGGAATACTTCGGCAGCTTCGCCATGATCAGGTATGTGATCTACCGATTCGCTAATTAGCAGATCAGGATTGCGCTGCAGATATCTTGCAGCAATTACTTCATGAAATAAATGGTCTGCGTTGCTTGTACCCAATTGATGCCCCCATGCATCAAAGGTTTGGCCATACTGAGATTCACCGGACAGCATTTCGAGTTCATGCGTACCCGGTTTAAAGCGAATGTTTCTTCCGTCTGCATTACGCGGCAATTGCTTCGCAGAAGGATTATCAACAAAGCGAACATTGGTTCCTGTGTCATTGAATTCCATTGAAACTTTGGGTGTAACGATTCCCATATGTGCTACATAGATCCAGTTATCTAATCCATAAACGGGTGTGTTGGCAATGTGCTGAGGGTTGCTTAATGCCAGCCCGGTGATCATTACTTTTTTTACATCTGCTTTGCCATCATTATCGGTGTCTTCGAAATACAAAATATCGGGAACATCTACAACCAGTATTCCTTTTTTCCATTTCATAATACCCGTAGGTAATTTTAAATGATCGGCAAACACCACAGCTTTATCCGGTGCACCATCGCCGTCAGTGTCTGTCAAAAGTTTGATATTACTTGTTCCTGTTGTATCCAAAGGATAGCCATGCATTTCTACCACGTATATATTTCCATTCTCATCCACTTCCATTGCCACGGGATCTGAAACCATTGGTTCCGATGCAACCAGTTCAATTTTAAAACCTTCAGCCAATTGAAAAGCGGATAATGATTCCTGCGGAGTTAAGCCGCCAGGCTTAGTTGATTTTTTTTCTGTGCATGATTGCGATAAAATCGCAGAGAGTAGCAAGACAGTTAGTAGTAGCTTCATTGTACGAATTTAAAAAATGATGTCGAAAGAAAGATAAATTCAATCAAACGAAACGGACGCATGTCAAAACCGTAAAAGTGTTTATTAAGTTTATTGAAGAGCACTTTAAAAACATGAAAATTAAAAATGTTGAACCAATAGTTATAGAAGTTCCAGGATGATAAAGTTTTTAATGAATAAAAATACCGGTGGCTACAAAGAAAATAAAAAACTATTTCTACTGCTCCGGTGATAACGTTTTATAATTGAACTTTGCGGTATGAGAATGCTATTATTTTTCATTGCATTGTGTTTCGTAGTTGTCGCACAAGGACAAAATACAGAAACTGATAGTCTAAAAAAATTACTCACTTCTACAAACGAAGATTCCAAGCGTGTTCGTGTTCTTGAAGGGTTAAGCTACGCCTATTTATCTTCTTATCCTGACACTGCGTTGCAGTATGCTTTAGAAGGCCTAGAGCTGGCTAAAAGCAGCAGCGATGCTGACGGTGAAGCTCTTTGCACAAATGCACTTGGCAGCGTTTATTTTCATGTAGGAGATTACCCGAAGGCTTTGGAAATGTACCTCAGGTATTTAAAACTAAAAGAGAATACAAATAGGCGCAATGCTCTTGCAGTGGCATATTTCAACATATCAAGTGTATATACTGAGGAGGAAGATTACCAGCATGCTTTATTTTATCTCTTTAAAGCAAAGCAAGAAGACATAAGAAGGAAAGACAGCTCAGGAATATTGTTTGATTTGTACAGTTTAGGTAGTGTTTATGTACGAATGCAAAAACAGGATTCAGCATTGTATTATATTAAGCAGTCCTATGAAATTGCGCAGCAGTTGCAGGATAAAAATATGATGGGTGCTATCCTGAGTACGTTTGGAGATGTTTATGTTTCATTAAACAATAATGCTCTTGCTGTAGAATATTATCACCGTAGTATTCCTTTTGCTGAAGCCATTAAAGACAATGAAGTGCTATCAGCAACCTATTTTGGACTGGCAAAAATTTTTAGAACGACGAGCCAGTTGGATTCCACGGTTTACTATGCACGGAAAGCTTTGCATATATCCAAAGAGGCTCCTTTTTTGAAACAGGTTTTGGAGATCAGCACATTTTTAGCAAATGTGTTTAAAACTAAAAACCAATTCGACAGCGCTTTTCATTACCAGGAATTAAGTATAGCGACTAAGGATAGTCTCTTTAATGTAGAGAACTTAAAGAAAGTACAGAACCTGAAATTCCAGGAGCAGCAAAGGCAGCAGGCAATTAAGACAGCCGGCATTGAGCTTCGAAATAAGATAAGATTATACATCGTAATTTTTGCATCAGCCGTTCTTTTATTTATAGCTGTTGTGCTTTGGCGTAATAACAAACAAAAACAAAAAGCATATGCATTGTTGGAACAGCAAAAATTAAAGACTGAACAAGCCTATGAAGAATTAAAGGCCACACAACATCAATTGATTCAATCAGAAAAAATGGCTTCCCTTGGAGAACTTACTGCGGGCATTGCGCATGAGATAAAAAACCCGTTAAATTTTATAAATAATTTTTCCGAAGTGAATAAGGAATTACTGGTGGAAATGAAAGATGAAATTGAAAAAGGTAATATGGATGAAGTAAAAGCCATCGCAAATAATCTTTTGCTAAACGAGGAAAAAATAAACCATCACGGTAAACGTGCTGATTCAATAGTAAAGGGCATGCTGCAACATAGCCGTGGTGATACCGGGAAAAAAGAGCCTACTGATATAAATGCCTTGGCTGATGAATATTTACAATTAAGCTACCATGGATTAAAAGCTAAGGATAAGTCGTTTCATGCAACTATCAAAACGGAGTTTGATGAAAGCATCCATGAAATAAATATAGTACCACAAGAGATCGGCAGAGTGTTGCTGAACTTATTCAACAATGCATTTTATTCTGTTATGGAAACTCTTCGGCAAGCCCAGGGGAAGGCAACAAACCTTGAAGGTTTTAAAAATCTTCAAAGTTTTGAAAATTACGAGCCAACAGTTTTTATAAGCACAAAAAAAATTGGCGATAACGTAGAAGTGAAGGTTGCTGACAATGGTAACGGAGTTCCACAAAAAGTATTAGATAAAATCTTTCAACCATTCTTTACAACAAAACCAACGGGACAGGGCACGGGGCTGGGTTTATCATTAAGTTATGATATTGTGAAGGCACATGGCGGAGAAATAAAAGTAGAATCGAGAGAAGGTGAAGGCGCGGAATTTATTATTCAGTTACCCATTTAAAGTTGAACGTTATTTAATTTTCCTCACATGCATTCATCCCGTCAACTCGCTGCTATTATGTTTACTGATATTGTCGGTTACACGGCATTAATGGGAAGTCACGAACAAAAAGCATTTGAGTTCCTTAAAAAAAACAGGCAAATTCAAAAGCCTGTTATTGAACAATTCAACGGAAAATTTATTAAGGAACTTGGCGACGGCATCCTCGCAAGTTTCAATACAGTTACTGATGCTGTGTATGCAGCAATCAAAATTCAGGAAGAATGTAATGCGGCGAAAGATTTTCATTTACGAATCGGCATTCACCTCGGAGAAGTGCTGTTTGAAAATGATGACGTGTTTGGCGATGGAGTAAATATTGCTTCACGAATTCAATCGGCGGCTACACCTGGGAGTATATATGTGTCTGAATCAGTTTATAGTAATATTTCAAATAAGCACGACATCAATGCCAGGTTTGTAAAACAGGAAAAGCTTAAGAATGTAAAAGAGCCTGTAAGGATATATGAAATCATTACCGGCTCCGTTGCGGATACTCTTTATTCAGAAAAAGAAAAAACCAAACAATCGTTTTCGAACAGTATCGCTGTACTTCCGCTATTAAACATGAGCAATGATCCTGAACAGGACTATTTCTGTGATGGGATCACTGAAGAAATAATTAATGCTCTTGCACAATTAAACAATCTGCGGGTTATAGCCCGTACATCTGCATTTTCTTTCAAAGGAAAAAATCTGGATGTAAGAGAAATAGGAAAAACTCTTGATGTAGAAACACTTTTGGAAGGCAGTGTACGCAAAGCAGGAAACCGTTTGAGAATTACTACTCAGCTTGTAAGAGTTTCTGATGCCTCTCATTTATGGTCCAATCGTTACGATCGCGAATTGGAAGATATATTTTCAATCCAGGAAGATATTGCCAGTAATGTTGCAACGGCGTTAAGAGGTTTTTTAACCAGCGAAGAAAAAGAAGTTATACGCCGCCCTGAAACAATTATTGAGGCATATGAATACTTTCTCAAAGGCCGCCAGCTTTTCCATAAATTATTTTTAAAAGAAGCCAAAGGCATGTTTGAGAAAGCTATCCGCCTGGATACTGACTACGCTCTTGCATACGCCGGCCTCGCCGATGTGCATTCATGGCTTTATGAGTGGGAAGGCGGAGAAGATTCGGATCTTGCCGCTGCAGAAAAAAATAGTTTGAAAGCATTGTCATTAGCTCCCAATCTTTCTGAAAGCCATACCGCCCGTGGATATGTTCTTTCACTTGGCAAAAGATATGATGAAGCTGAACAGGAATTTAATGAAGCCATACGGCTAAACTCAAACTCATTTGATGTATATTATTTTTACGGCAGAGCCTCCTTTGCACGTGGACAGATTGAAAAATCTGCCGAAATGTTTCTCAAAGCATCCGAAGTTCGCAAGGAAGATTATCAAAGCGTTCTTCTTCTTGCCCAATCTTTACGTATTCTTGGAAAAGATCAAACACAGGAAACAATCCGCAAAGGTATAGAGAGAGCCAGGAAACAATTGGAACTTAATCCCACAGACAGAAGAGCCCTTTCTCTTGCATCAGGTTCTCTTTATGAGATAGGAGAAAAAGAGGAAGCTTTTACGTGGTTGAACAAGGCGCTGAAATTATATCCTGAAGACCCGGGTGTTTTAATTAATGCCGCGTGCCTTTTTGCAAAAAATGATAATAAGGAAGAAGCTCTCAAAATGTTGGAGTTGGCTGTAGGTAAAGGATATGGAAAAAAAGACTGGATAGAAAATGATCCCGATTATGATTCTGTCAGGAATGAACCACGCTTCAAGGCGTTACTTGATAAATTACAGTGAAGAGTTGAAGCACTAAGAACCACAACGAATAACTTGAATCTCGTACAACCTTTTTGAGCCAACTATCAGAATCGAACTGACGACCCGTACATTACGAATGTACTGCTCTACCATCTGAGCTAAGTTGGCTTTACCAATCAAATTTATAGAATGTCCTGAAATATGGAAATACACAAATATGCATTCATGTATTTTTTAGTATCACCCGCAAAGGGCTCGATTCCAGGGTTGGCTATGGGTAAAGGAAACGGAAAAAAGATTAGATAGAAAATGATAGCATTTTTTGGCAGTGCGTCAGTTTGAATTGCGCTCATCTACTTTCTTCATATAGGCTATCTCTAAAGACCTGATCTTGTTTTGAGAAGGAGTATATTTTTCCAGTGCAAGGCCATTATTACAAGTCTTTACACCAAATGTATTGCTGAGGCTTTTGACCGGTTTACTTTTCATTGGTATTAATTTAAGTGCAAATTAATAGTGTCTATTAAACTTTTAATATCAAATGGTTTTTCAATAAAATCATTTGCACAAGAAAGCGCCATGGAACTCAACTTTTCAGAATTTGCAGAGAATAAAATTATAGGAAGCTTAGAATACAATTGTCTAAGTTCCTTACATATGTAAGTTCCTAATTTGCCGGGTAAACGTATATCTAATAAAAGTAAATCTGGGTGATAGTGAAGTATAATGTCTGGCACATTTAAACCAGTTGAATGTGTTTTTACCTCAAAGCCATACGAGGTTAAGACGAGGGTTACCGCCTCTAAAATATCCTGGTCATCATCAACTACTAATATCTTTTTCATTGTGATAGTTTGAATTGTGAAAAATACCGTACAATACCGTAATAAGAGTGCATAGGATGAGTATTATGATTATGGTTACCATTGGCAAAAATTAATTAAGGTGAAATAAAAAGGAGGGGAAGGATGAGCGTCTCAACAATCTGCTTCAGAGGTCTGATGGGGCTCACAACTTAGTAGGCTATTATCGTACCACAAATGTCTGGTGTAGGAAATAAAGAATATAAGATATGAATTATAACAATCTAAAAGATACGATTTGTCCAATCAGGATGCCCATCAATAAAACGGATACACGCCAACTTCAGGAGATAATGCAATATTACTTAGTTTTAAGTTTGTGCCAACTACTACTATTACATGACAACAGAGCAATATATTAATAACATCGGTCAACGGTACAGATTTGGCAATTCAACAGAACATACATTTAGAGGAGACCTGCAACAACTTATAGAAAGTCTTACACCGGGTATAAGAGAACCAATGAACCTAAGCGTCAAAGCTGTGGTGCTCCTGGTTTTATCCTCACAGAAAAAGATATTCCTGTAGGATTTATAGAAGCAAAAGATATTAGTGATAGACCTTGATGGATTAAAGCAACCGGAAATTGTTTGAACGGGACTTATAGAATGTCCATAATCCCATAACAAAGGTTTACACAAAAGAAGGCGAGGATGCTACATCACTTTTCTGTTACTCATATACTGAATTATCAAATGAAATCAATTACAAAAACAGTATTGCTTTTATTTTTTCCCGTCTTGTCCATTGCGCAGGAAAAATACATCGACAGTTTAAAATCTGTTTATCGAAACACTTCCACCGATTCCGTTCGGTATGTCGCCGGAAGGGCTATTTATTATTATTATGAAGAACTGAATAGAGATTCTGCACTTTTTTATGCGGAACAGAATTTGCTATTGGCGCAAAAAAATAATAAGAGCCTTGCTGAAGCAGCGAGTCTCGACATCAAAGGCTATCAATTGCTTCACCAGGGAAAATATGCCGCATCGTTACAAAGTTTACTGCAGGCATTTAAAATTAGTGAAGATACAAGCAATGACAAGGAAGAAACCTGGCCCCTGGTCACTGTAGAGCCATCGCCGGGTAAAAGCAGGCTACTGATACTGGCCATTACACACCACATGTTTGGTATCCTCATGGAACAGACGGAGAATGTACAGCAACAGATCTTTCATTTCAAAGAAGCACTGAGAATTGCTAAAGAAATCAATAACGCAAATCGCCAGTTACTTGCTGCTATGAATCTTGGAAGCAGCTATTTGATAGTGAATAAACCTGATTCTGCCCTTGCTTTCGCAATGGAGGCTAAACGTATTTCGGAAGAAGCTTCTTTGTATAAGTACCGGGGGTTTATTTTTTCTGTTATCGGCGATGTGTATTTAACAAAACGTGATAGGATATTGGCCAAAAAATATTATTACGACGGATTAAGATCGGCGGAGCAACAACGAAATTTAAGCAGTGTGGCCCGCAATAATATCCGGTTGATAAATTGCTTTCTCGATGAAGGGAAAAAGGATTCAGTACTTAGCTATGCGCTGAAAAATATTGACATCGTTCGTTCATTGGGAACAGTTGTAGGACAGGGAGGATTACCCAATAATATCGGTTCCGCATACGAAAATCTGTATAAAGGATATGAATTGAATGACCAGTTTGACAGCGCTTTTAAATACCAGGGACTGGCACTTAATGCACAGGATAGTTTATATAGAGAGAGGATCAGGAACCTGGCCGACTTTCAGAATATGTCTTTTGATGAACAACTTCGCCTCCAGAATTTAGAAAAGGAAAAAGTTGTTTATCAAAATAAGATCAGGACGTATTTCTTACTTGCAGGCATTGCTGTACTGCTATTGCTCGCAATTTTCTTTTACATAAATAACCGGCAAAAACACAAGGCGAAAATAAAAATTGAACAGGCCTATAATAATTTAAAGGCAACACAGCAGCAACTTATCCAATCAGAAAAAATGGCGTCGCTTGGTGAACTCACCGCAGGCATTGCTCATGAAATACAAAATCCATTAAACTTTGTAAACAATTTTTCTGAAGTAAATACAGAATTAATTGAAGAGATGAAAACTGAACTGAAGGCAGGCAATGATAATGACACTATTGCCATTGCAAATAATATTGCAGAGAATGAACAAAAAATAAATCATCATGGCAAACGTGCCGATGCTATTGTGAAAGGGATGTTACAACACAGCAGAAGTAGCAGTGGTATAAAGGAACCGACGAACATTAATGAATTAGCAGATGAATATTTACGATTAGCTTATCATGGCTTAAGAGCAAAGGACAAAACATTTAATGCAACATTAAAAACTGATTTTGATGAAGGAATCGGAAGAATAAAAGTTATACCGCAGGATATTGGAAGAGTTCTTTTAAATCTTTACAACAATGCATTTTATGCAGTGCAGGAAAAGAATGCTTCGACAAACTTAGCAGGACAGCATTATGAACCAACAGTTTCAATAAAAACAAAAAAGATAAATGATAAAGTAGAAATTACAGTTAGAGACAATGGCGACGGCATCCCTCAAAAAGTTGTTGATAAAATCTTTCAGCCATTCTTTACAACCAAGCCGACAGGACGAGGCACAGGATTAGGATTATCATTAAGCTACGATATTATAAAGGCACATGGTGGCGAGATAAAAGTAGAATCTTCGCCTGTCCGAGCGACAGGAAAGCATGATGACGGCGCAGTGTTTATTATCAGGTTACCTTCATGAATTTAGATTAAGATTAAAAATTTTTAATTATTTTATCAATCAAAAAAAATTAACATTATGGCGATTAACCCTTCTATCCCCAGCGTTCATCACATTGGTTTACGGTCAACAGATTTTAATGTAACTAAAAACTTTTACACCGATATTATCGGTTGGCCCGTTGTAGTTGACACTCCTGATCTCATCATTTTTGCCACCGGAAGTGTGTTTATTGCTTTTAAAAAAGCAGAGCCGCGGGATAAGCAAT
>Ga0268264_10004852_pt1 | contig 11396 bp, 9 predicted proteins | sample KBSSwiS32_FD_190357 | JGI IMG/M metagenome (GOLD analysis project Ga0268264, IMG submission 190357) | Switchgrass rhizosphere microbial communities from Kellogg Biological Station, Michigan, USA - KBS Switchgrass S3-2 (SPAdes) (version 2) | ecosystem: Host-associated > Plants > Roots >... | reverse complement strand
GCGCTTCCTGTTCGGCGCGCTGGGCGGCGCTCGTCTGATTCTGCTGCTCGGCCGTGGCCTTGGCCTTGGCTTCGCGCTCGGCCTTGTCCTTCGCCGCCTTCTCGCGTCGCTTCTCGGCGGCCAGACGCTTGGCTTCGGCTTCGGCACTCTCGACCGCCGGATCGCCCAGCTGCGGCAGCGGCGCCGCGGCGGCCGGCGGCGTGCCGAGCGGGACGGCAGCGGTCGGGGGCGGCGCCGCCATCGCGGGGGGTGGCGGGACGGCGCTCGCGGCCATCATCGGTTCGTTTGCGGCCGGCGCTTGCTCGACGATGATCGGCGGCGCGGTCGTCGGCGCCGGCGTCGGTGTCGTCGCGACCGGCGGCGTCACGGTTGTCGGCGTCGGCGCAGCGACCGGCGGTGCCGGGTTCGAGCTGCCCATGAACAGCCAGGCGGCGATGCCGGCAACGACGAGGACCGCGAGGACGATGCCGAGGATCAGCGGCGCGCGATTCGGCGCCGGCGGATTCTGGAACGCCGCCGTGGTGTCGCCGTGCGATTCGTAGCCCTCCTGCTGGCGCAGCGCGATCGCCGCGTCGGGATCGGGGATGTCGGGGGTCGGCTGCTGGTCGAACAGCGACGAGTGGTCGGTATCGTGCGCTGTCGGGTAGGGCGAGACCGTCGCGAACGAGGGGTACGAGATCGGCGGCGGTCCGCTCGCATATGCCTCGTCGGCTGGTGTCGCCGCATCGCCGCTGGTTCCTGCAGCGCCGGGTGCGAGGCTCATCCCGCAGTTGGCGCAGTAACGGATGCCGGGCTTGTTCTGGAAGCCGCACTCGGCGCAAACGTTGGCGGCGCTTCCGTCGGCAGCGATCGCGGCGGAAGCCTTGGCGGCCGAGAAGGCGGTGCCGCAGGCGCGGCAGAACTGGGCCTCGTCCCTGTTTTCGGTCCCGCACACCGAGCACAGCTTGCTCATTCGTTCGGCCTCCGCGCCCTCTTCAGATGGTCGAAGGACGATACCTTGCTTTATGGGGCCTCGCAATTTGGTCTGACCCTCTGACGATGGACAATGCGCCAACTGTGCCGCGCAGCGAGGTCCTTGCGTGCTCTATGCGTTCCTGAAGGCGTTTCATCTGCTCGGCGTCGTCGTCTGGATCGGTGGCATGGCGTTCATGCTGTTCTGCCTGCGCCCGGCAGCGCGCGTTCTCGAGCCGCCGGCACGCGTCACGCTGATGCACGCAGCGATCAAGCGATTCCTCGCCGTCGCCGCGATCGCGATCGCGGTGTTGTTCGTGTGCGGCGCCGCGATGGTCGGCATCGCGTGGTCGGCGGCGGCACGTGCCGGCCTCGCCTTCAACATGCCGCTCGACTGGTACACGATGATCGCGACCTTCTTCGTGATGCTCGCCGTCTTCATTCACATCCGCAACGTCCTGTTCAGGCGCCTCGACGCGGCGGTGACGGCGGCGAAGTGGCCCGACGGCGCCGCTGCGCTGACGGCGATTCGCTGGGAAGTCTCGATCAATCTCGTCCTCGGGACCTTCGTGATCTTCTTCGTCCGCCTCGGCGGCACGGCGTAGCCGGCCTTGCCGTCGAAGGTCAGCGCTTCGGCGCGGCCGCCGAGCGCGTCGCCAGCGCGGCATCGATCGCGCGCAGCGCCGCGTCGATCCGCTCGCTGCCGATGCCGGCGATCGTCGTGAAGGCGATCCCCGCGCCGGCGAGCGCCGAGCGCAGCAGGGCATCGACCGGAGCGCGCACGTGTTCGCCGTCGCGCTGCAGGCCGTCGGGCTGCCACGGCAGGTCGAGCGCGGTGACGAGGGTCAGGTCGTAACCCTGCTGTGCCGCGAGCGCGCTGGGATAGAGGCTGCTGTCTGCGAAGAGGAAGTCGCTGTAGACGGCGATCATCACCGCGCTGGTGTCGGCGACGACGATCTCGTGGCGCGCGGCCGCGGCGTCGATTCGCGTGTTCTGCGCCGCCGCGATCGCCGCCTGCTCGTCGCGGCGCGGCGTTCGCGCGTTGGCGTCGCAGAACTCGCGCAAGGCTTCGCCGACGACGGCAACACGCCAGCCGCGCTCGACCAGCGTCGCGCCGATCTCGGCGGACAGCGTCGTCTTGCCGGTGCTCTCGGCGCCGAGCAGCGCGACGACGAAGCCGCGCTCGCTCGTGTCGCCGGCTCCGCTCATGTCGCGGCCTCCGCTCGTGTCGCGCGCCGCTGCCAGCTGCGCCAGCCGACCGCGGCCATGGCGACGAAGACGGCATAGAGGACGGTCGTCAGCCACAGGCCCTTGTAGGCAAAGAGCGCGGCGGCGACGACGTCGACGACGATCCAGACCGGCCAGTTCTCGACGTACTTGCGGCCGAGCAGCCACTGGCCGACGACGCTTGCGGCGGTCGGGAACGCGTCCCACCAGGGCACATCGGTGTCGGTGAAGCGGCGCAGGAAGAGCGCCGTCGCCGGCCACCCGATAGCGATCGCGACGAGCACGCCGATCCGTCCCTGCGCGCCCAGATGTCGGACCTGCAGCGCCCGCCCCGATTCATCGGTGCCGCGCAGCCACTGCCACCAGCCCCAGCCCGCGACGGCGGCGAAGAAAACTTGCAGGCTGGCGTCGCCGTAGAGACGACTGCTCCAGAACAGCAGGAAGTAGAGCAGCGAGCTGGCGATCGCGAGCGGCCAGCCGAGCGGATCGACGCGGATGTTGAGGACGACCATCGCGATCGAGAGCGCGAACGCGATCACTTCGAGCCACGTGACCGGCGATCCCCAGACGACGAAGGCGCCGGCCAGTAGCGGCGCCGCTGCAGCGAGCAGCGCGTTCAACGCCGCGCGGGCGAGAGCTGGACGTAGATCTCGTCGGGCTTGATCATGCCGAGCTCGAAGCGCGCCTTCTCCTCGACCATCTCGAGGCCCTCCTTGAGATCGCTCACCTCGGCGGCAAGCTGCTCGTTGCGGCGCTTCGCCTGCTCGTTGGTCGACCTCTGTGCGTCGAGCTTCCTCTGCAGCTCGACCATGCGCGTCACGCCGCCCTTGCCGAACCAGAGCTCGGCCTGGACCAAGGCGAGCAGGGCGACCAAGGCGAGGGTGATCCAGCGCATCGTCGACAGCCTCTCAGCCCCAGCGCGGCGACATCAGTCCTGCGGCAGCTGCCGGAACGCGGCGCGGCCCGGATAGGCGGCGACGTCGCCCAGGTCCTCTTCGATACGCAGCAGTTGGTTGTACTTGGCGATGCGGTCCGAGCGGCTGAGCGAGCCGGTCTTGATCTGGCCGGCGTTGGTGCCGACGGCGATGTCGGCGATCGTCGCGTCCTCGGTCTCGCCCGAGCGGTGGCTGATCACCGACGTCCAGCCGGCGCGCTTGGCCATCTCGATCGCGGCGAAGGTTTCGGTGAGGGTGCCGATCTGGTTGATCTTGATCAGGATCGAGTTGGCGACGTTGCGCCGGATCCCTTCCTTCAGGATCTTGGTGTTGGTGACGAAGAGGTCGTCGCCGACCAGCTGCACTTTCGAACCGAGGCGGTCGTTGAGCAGCTTCCAGCCGTCCCAGTCGCCTTCGGCCATGCCGTCCTCGATCGAGATGATCGGGTACTTCGCGCACCAGCCGGCGAGGGTGTCGATCCACTCGCTCGCGGCCCGGCTCTGGCCCTCGACGAGGTAGGCGCCTTCCTTGAAGAACTCGCTCGCCGCGCAGTCGAGCCCGATCGCGACCTGCGCGCCGGCGACGTAGCCGGCCTTCTCGATCGCCTCGAGGATCATCTCGATCGCCGCCTCGTGGTTGGCGGTGCTCGGCGCGAAGCCGCCTTCATCGCCCACCGCCGTGCTCATGCCGCGGCCGTCGATGATCTTCTTGAGCGCGTGGAAGACTTCCGCGCCGTAGCGCAGCGCCTCGCGGAAGCTCGGCGCGCCGACCGGGATGATCATCAGCTCCTGCAGGTCGAGGTTGTTGTTCGCGTGCGCGCCGCCGTTGACGACGTTCATCATCGGCACCGGCATCTGCATCGCGCCCGACCCGCCGAAGTAACGATAGAGCGGCAGCCCGGATTCCTCGGCGGCGGCGCGCGCGACCGCCATGCTGACGGCGAGCGTCGCGTTCGCACCGAGCCTGCTCTTGTTCTCGGTGCCGTCGAGGTCGATCAGGGTGCGATCGAGGAAGGCCTGCTCGCTCGAGTCGAGGCCGAGCACCGCCTCGCTGATCTCGGTGTTGATGTGCTCGATCGCGCGCAGCACGCCCTTGCCGCCGTAGCGCGAAGCGTCGCCGTCGCGCAGCTCGATCGCTTCGCGCGACCCGGTCGATGCGCCCGACGGCACCGCCGCTCGGCCCATCGTGCCGCTTTCGAGCAGCACGTCGCATTCGACGGTCGGGTTGCCGCGGCTGTCCAGGATCTCCCGGCCGACGATGTCGACGATCGCGCTCATTCGTTTCCTTCTTGCAAGTTGCTGTGGATGGACGCTTCGGCGCGCTCAGGCGTCGAACGACTGCTCGAGCAGCGGCCGCGACTTGATCGCGCGGTCGAGCTCGGCGAGCTGCTCGAGAAGCGCGCGCATGTGCTTGAGGGGCACCGCGTTCGGCCCGTCGGAGAGTGCCTGCGCGGGGTTCGGATGCGTTTCCATGAAGATGCCGGCGATGCCGACCGCGACCGCCGCACGGGCGAGGACCGGAACGAACTCGCGCTGGCCGCCCGACGACGTGCCCTGGCCGCCGGGGAGCTGCACGGAATGCGTGGCGTCGAAGACGACCGGCGCGTTCGTCTCGCGCATGATCGCGAGGCTGCGCATGTCGGAGACGAGATTGTTGTAGCCGAAGCTCACGCCGCGCTCGCAGGCCATGAAGCGGTCCTCGGAGAGGCCGGCCTCGCGTGCCGCGGCGCGGGCCTTGTCGAGCACGTTGGTCATGTCGTGCGGCGCGAGGAACTGCCCCTTCTTGATGTTGACGGGCTTCCCGCTCTGCGCCACGGCGCGGATGAAATCGGTCTGCCGGCACAGGAACGCCGGCGTCTGCAGTACGTCGACGACCGACGCGGCGGCGCCGATCTCGTCTTCGCGATGCACGTCGGTGACGATCGGCACCTGAAGCTCGCGCTTCACCTTGGCCAGGATCTCGAGGCCCTTGTCGAGGCCGGGACCCCGGAACGACGTGCCGCTCGAGCGGTTCGCCTTGTCATAGCTCGACTTGAAGATGAAGGGCACGCCGAGCGAGCCCGCAATCTCCTTGAGCTTGCCGGCGACGTCCATCTGCAGCTGCTCGGACTCGACGACGCAAGGGCCGGCGATCAGGAACAGCGGCCGGTCGAGCCCGACCTCGAATCCGCAGAGCTTCATGCCGGCACGCTCAAGCAGCGACTCTCACGGCCCGCTCGGCCTGGTGCGCGAGCGCGGCGTGGATGAACGACTTGAAGAGCGGGTGGCCGCCCCAGGGCGTCGACTTGAACTCCGGATGGAACTGGACGCCGATGAACCACGGGTGCACGCTCGTCGGCAGCTCGACGACCTCGGTGAGCTTCTCGCGCTGCGTGATCGCCGAGATCACAAGACCCGCGTCCGTGAGCTGGCCGAGGTAGTTCTCGTTGGCCTCGTAGCGATGGCGATGACGCTCGGTCAGGACGTTGCCGTAGATCTCGTGCGCGAGCGTCCCGGGCTTGACGTCGGAGCTCTGCGCGCCGAGGCGCATCGTGCCGCCGAGATCGGACTGGGCATTGCGCGTCTGGATCGAGCCGTCGCGGTCTTCCCATTCGTCGATCAAGGCGATCACCGGATGCTCGGCCTCGGGATCGAACTCGGTGCTGTTGGCGCCGGCGAGGCCGGCCTTGTGGCGCGCGTACTCGATCGTCGCGACCTGCATGCCGAGGCAGATGCCGAGGTAGGGAATCTTCTTCTCGCGCGCGTACTGCGCGGCGAGGATCTTGCCCTCGACGCCGCGCTTGCCGAAGCCGCCGGGAACGAGGATCGCGTCGAAGCGCGCCAGGTTGGCGACGTTCGTCGCCGACAGATCCTCGGAGTCGACGTACTCGATCCTGACCCGCGCATGGTTGTGGATGCCGGCATGGCGCAGCGCCTCGTTGAGCGACTTGTACGAGTCGGAGAGATCGACGTACTTGCCGCACATCGCGATCGTCACCTCGTGCTGCGGGTGCTCGACTTCGTCGACGAGCTTGTCCCAGCGCGTCAGGTTCGCGGGCTTGGTGTGCAGCTGCAGCTTGGCGCAGATCAGCTCGTCGAGACCCTGCGCATGCAGCATGCGAGGCACTTTGTAGATGCTGTCGACGTCCCACACCGAGATGACGCCGAACTCGTGCACGTTCGCGAACAGCGAGATCTTGGCACGCTCCTCGTCGGGGATCGGCCGGTCGGCGCGGCAGAGCAGGGCGTCCGGCATGATGCCGATCTCGCGCAACTTCTGCACGCTGTGCTGGGTCGGCTTGGTCTTCAGCTCGCCGGCGGCCGGGATCCAGGGCACCAGCGTGAGGTGCAGGAACGCGCAGCTGCCCGGGCCCATCTTCAGGCTCATCTGGCGCACGGCTTCGAGGAAGGGCAGCGACTCGATGTCGCCGACCGTGCCGCCGATCTCGACGATCGCGACATCGTACAGATGGGCTTCGCCTTCGGCTCCGGCGCCGCGCCTGATGAACTCCTGGATCTCGTTGGTGACGTGCGGGATCACCTGCACGGTCTTGCCGAGGTAGTCGCCGCGGCGCTCCTTCTCGAGCACGCTCTTGTAGATCTGGCCGGTCGTGAAATTGTTCGTCTTCTTCATCCGCGTCGTGATGAAGCGCTCGTAATGGCCGAGGTCGAGGTCGGTCTCGGCGCCGTCGTCGGTGACGAACACCTCGCCGTGCTGGAACGGCGACATCGTTCCCGGATCGACGTTGAGGTACGGATCCAGCTTGATGAGGGTGACTTTGAGGCCCCGCGACTCGAGGATCGCGGCGAGGGACGCAGAAGCGATGCCCTTGCCCAGCGAGGACACCACGCCGCCGGTGACGAAGACGAACTTGGTCATTGCGATCAGCACCCGCATCGTGTGCGTTTGCCGCGGTGGTAAAGCACGATTATAGGCGTCGCTCCGGCGCGCATTCCCCGCCCGTCGGCCCCGGTATTGCCCTCAGACGATCTTCTCGCCGGGGTGCGTGATCTTTCGCATCGTCTCGTAGCGGGCCGAGGGCACGCAGAGCGGCGCCGCGGCCGACTGGTCGACGTCCCACTGCGGGTCGTCGATCGACTCGAACGCCTGGCGGAGCTTCTCGCCCCAGCTGCTGCGGATCATCTGGAAATACGGGTTGCGCTCGTCGATGCAGACGATCTGCGACGACTCGAAGCGGTTCGCCTCGTAGATCGCGAGGTCGAGCGGCAGGCCGACCGAGAGGTTCGACTTCAGCGTCGAGTCCATCGACACCAGCACGCACTTGGCGGCCTCGTCGAGCGGTGTCGACGGCCGGATCATGCGGTCGAGGACGGGCTTGCCGTACTTGGACTCGCCGATCTGGAAGAAGCACGTCTCGCGCGTCGCCTCGATGAAATTGCCCGCCGAGTAGACGAGGAAGAGGCGCATCGCCTCGCCCTGGATCTGGCCGCCGAAGATCATCGAGGCGTTGAAGTCGAGGCCCGACTTCTTGAGCGACGCACCGTCCTGGTCGTAGACGTGGCGCACCGCCGCGCCGAGGACACGGGCGGCGTCGAACATGCTGGTCGCGTTCCAGATCGTCACCGGCGGCCGGTCGCCTTCGTGCAGCTCCTCGATCTGCAGGATCTCGCGCACCTGCTGCGAGATTGACAGGTTGCCGGCCGAGAGCATGATCATGAAGCGGTCGCCCGGCCGCTCGTAGACCATCATCTTGCGGAAGGTGCCGATCTGGTCGAGGCCGGCGTTGGTGCGCGAATCGGAGAGGAACACCAGTCCGGCGTCGAGCTTGACGGCTACGCAATAGGTCATGACGTGTCTCGGTGCAGCGCCTTCAGGCGGTAAAGCGCGTCGAGCGCCTCGCGAGGGGTGAGGATATCGGGGTCGAGGGCCGCGATCGCCTCGCCGAGCGCGGAATTCGCCACGGCCCCGGCCGCGCGCTTCCCGCCGTCGTCGGCCGCGGTCGCGTCGCCGGCGGCCGCCGCGGCGGCGGCGAACAGGTCGATCTGCGGCTGGCGCGCGATCCGCTCGGCCTCGAGGTGCTCGAGCGCGCTGCGCGCGTGGCGCAGCAGCCCGGGCGGCATGCCGGCGAGGCGCGCCACCTGCACCCCGTAGCTGCGGCTCGCGGGGCCTGCCTCGATCTCGTGCAGGAAGGCGATCTCGTCGCCGCTCTCGACCGCGGCGACGTGGACGTTGAGCGCGCGCTCGTGCTGGAGCGGGAAGTCGGTGAGCTCGAAGTAATGCGTCGCGAACAGCGTGAACGAGCGGTTCTTCTCGTGCAGGTGGTGAGCGATCGCGCCGGCGAGCGCGAGGCCGTCGAAGGTCGACGTGCCGCGGCCGATCTCGTCCATCAGGACGAGCGAGTGCTCGGTGGCGGCGTGGACGATCGCAGCCGCCTCGGTCATCTCGACCATGAAGGTCGACTGCGCGTTGGCGAGGTCGTCGGCGGCGCCGATGCGGGTGTGGATCGCGTCGATCGGCCCGACCCGGCACGACGCCGCCGGCACGTACGAGCCGATCGACGCGAGCAGGACGATCAGCGCGACCTGGCGCATGAACGTGCTCTTTCCGCCCATGTTCGGCCCGGTGATGACGAGCATGCGCCGGCGCGCGTCGAGCCGGCAGTCGTTGGCCATGAACGCGGTGCCGCTTTCCTGCAGGCGCGCCTCCACGACCGGATGGCGACCGCGCTCGATCTCGATCAGCGGCTCCTTGACGAAGCGCGGCCGGCACCATTCGCCGCGCCGCGCGACCTCGGCGAGCGAGGCGAGGGCGTCGAGCGACGCCAGCGAGCGCGCTACCGCCGAGATCGCCTCGAGGTGCGGTGCAAGGGCGTCGAGAAGGCGGTCGTAGATCGCCTTCTCGCGCGCCAGCGCCCGCTCGCCCGCCGACAGCGCCTTGTCCTCGAACGCCTTCAGCTCGGGCGTGATGAAGCGCTCGGCGTTCTTCATCGTCTGACGGCGCCGGTAGTCGGCGGGGACTTTCGCCGCGTGTCCCTGCGAGACCTCGATGAAGTAGCCGTGGACGCGGTTGAACTGGACGCGCAGGGTCGCGATGCCGGTGCGCTCGCGCTCCTTCGCCTCGAGCTCGAGGAGGTAGGCGTCGCTGCCGCGGCCGATCGTGCGCAGCTCGTCGAGCTCGGCGTCGACGCCGGCGGCGATGACGCCGCCGTCGCGCAGGAGCGCCGCTGGCTCCTCGGCGATCGCGGCAAGCAAGGCCGCGATGCCGGCCGGCGGTGCGAGCGCCTCGCCGAGCATGTCGAGCAGGACCGAGCCTTCGGCCGGCAGCGCGGCACGCACCTCGGGGAGCGCGAGCAGCGTCGTTCGCAGGCCGGCGAGCTCGCGCGGCCGCACCTGGCGCAGGGCGATGCGCGCGCCGATCCGCTCGACGTCCGACAGGTGCCGCAACGCCTCGCGCAGCGCCCGGTGCGCGCCGCCGAGCAGCGCGCCGATCGCGTCCTGGCGGTCGACCGCGACGCGGCGATCGCGCAGCGGCTGCGTCAGCCACTGGCGCAGCGCCCGGCTGCCCATGCCGGTGACGCAGAGGTCGATCGTCGACAGCAGCGTCGGCGCATCGCGGCCGCGCAGGGTGCGCGTCAGCTCGAGGTTGCGGTGGGTGACCGGCGGCAGGTCGATCAGATCGCTCGTTCGCTGCACCTTCAAGCGGTGGACATGGGCGAGCGCGCGGCCTTGCGTGTGCTCGGCGTAGGCGAGCAGCGCACCGGCGGCCGCGTGCGCCGCCGACAGCTGGTCGGCGCCGAAGGCGGTGAGCGAGGCGACGCGCAGCTGCTTGCAGAGCATGCGATGGCCGAGCGCGCTGTCGAACTGCCAGGCAGGGCGGCGGGTGATCGCCGGCGCGCCGTCGGCGTTGCCGTCCCCTGGCGAAGGCAGGTCGCGATCGACGATCACTTCGGCCGGCGCGAGCCGCGCCAGCCAGCCGGGAAGGTCGGCCTCAGTGCTCTCGGCCAATCCGATCTCGCCGTTCGAGAGCGCCGTCCACGCCAGGCCGAAGCGGTTGGCGACGCGGCTGACGGCGACGAGGACCGAATCGCTCTTCTCGGCGAGCAGGTCGGTCTCGGTCAGCGTTCCCGGCGTGACGATGCGGACAACCTTGCGCTCGACCGGCCCCTTGCTCGCGCCGACCTCGCCGACCTGCTCGCAGATCGCGACCGACTCGCCGAGGCGCACGAGCTTGGCGAGGTAGGCGTCGACCGCGTGCACCGGCACGCCGGCCATCGCGATCGGCTCGCCCGCGCTCGCGCCGCGCGCGGTCAGGGTGATGTCCAGCAGGCGATGCGCGCGCTTCGCATCGTCGAGGAAGAGCTCGTAGAAATCGCCCATCCGGTAGAAGAGGAGCGTGTCGGGATGCTCGGCCTTGATGCGCAGGTACTGCGTCATCATTGGCGTATGCGCGGAGACGGACCCTTCGGCAAGCACTTGATCAGACACGACTTTTCTAGTACAACCTATTGAATATGAACACTTATTTGGCAGTTCGCGGCGCAAGTTGCCTTTTCAACGCTTTTGAACGGTCGCTCAACACTTGCTCATTCTGCGTAGGTTTTTGCGTAGGTTTTGAAGCTATCAGGTGTTTTGAAAAAAACCTACGCAAAAACCTACGCAGAAACGCCGCCGCTCATAGGTGAAATGCCCTCTGCTGAAACGTGCCTAAAAAAGCAGCAAAGCGTCCTGGATTGACCTTCTCGACCCCGAAATCAGCGTAGGTTTTCAAGGGCTCCGGATGGACTTGACCCGCCTCGACGCGCGATTTGATGCCCGCGCTGCCAAGATGCTGGGGCCGGGCGAGCACCTTAGCATCGACGGCTGCCCGGGCCTTCGCCTGCAGGCCACCGCAACCCGGCGAACGTGGACGTACCGGTATCGAAGTCCGCAAGACGGCCGCATGCGCCAGGTACTGATCGGGATCTGGCCCGCCATGTCGTTTCCGTCGGCGTCGGCGCAATGGGAACTGCTCAGGAGCGCTCGGACGCACGGCCAGGATCCAGCGCTTGCCAAGCGACGTGATCGTCAGACCAAGCGTGACGCCGCAATCGGTGAACGAGCGCGGCAGCAACGCCAGGCGTATACGGTTCGCCGGCTGTGCGACGATTACCTTCAACACCATGTTGACCGCCTGAGAAAGGCCAAGGGCGCGGCCGAGGTTCGTCGCATGTTCAACACCATGTTGAACGCCATTGCCGAGGTGCCGGCCAAAGAGGTGACTCGCGCTCAGGCGTTTGATCTGCTGGAGTCCTATCAGGACATACCGGTGCAGGCTGCCAAGTTGCGCGCCGAGCTGGGCGCTGCG
>Ga0268264_10004851_pt1 | contig 11396 bp, 9 predicted proteins | sample KBSSwiS32_FD_190357 | JGI IMG/M metagenome (GOLD analysis project Ga0268264, IMG submission 190357) | Switchgrass rhizosphere microbial communities from Kellogg Biological Station, Michigan, USA - KBS Switchgrass S3-2 (SPAdes) (version 2) | ecosystem: Host-associated > Plants > Roots >... | reverse complement strand
CTACACGAGTCCCGCCTACGAACTGCTGCACCCGTTCCTGCCGCGCGAAGCGTTCGTCGTCGTCAGCAATGGCGGCAGCGACTATCTCTATCACCCGGACCACGATCCCGAGCGCATCCGTATGGCCGTGCGCTTCCTGCAGAGTCACGAGGAGTATGGTGCGATCTTCGTTGATGAACGCTATGGCAACATAGCTGGCACACTGCCGCTCTCGCGTGTGCGCCTGGAGAATATCGCGGGCCGCAATCCGGACATCGTCGTCGGTTACGCGTTCGACGAAAACGCGATGATTCAGGGGATGCCTGGTATCGAGTTCGAAGGCGTGGCCGGCAACAGCAATCACGGCATGCACGGCAGCTTCAGCCCACGCGACGTGCACAACACCCTGCTTGCCGCCGGCCCGGATTTTGCGGAAAGCTATACCGACAACCTGCCGAGCGGCAATGTCGATGTGGCGCCGACCATCGCGAAGGTCCTCGGCCTCGAGTTGCCGCAGGCCGACGGTCGTCCGCTGCTCGAAGCTTTGCGCGGGCGTGCGCACGTGGATGCGAACGCCTACGCCGTGAAGCCGCAGACGATCAATCCGACCGCAGCCGCAACAGGACTATCGGTCCAATCGCCGATTGGTGCCACTACCGGCGCGACAAGCTACAGTTTCGATCTGCGGATCAAGGAACTGCGTTACGGCGACAAGGCTTATACCTATTTCGATTCGGCGAAGGCAGTGCGGAGATAAAAGGCTTGCAATGAGGAATCAAAATACGTACATTTGTACGTATGGACGATTTCCTCGAGCTTACCGCCAATCAACGCCGCGTGCTCGATTGCATCCGGCATCATTTCGATCAGCATGGCGTAGCGCCAACACTGCGGGAAATCGCGGAATATCTTGGGCTTAGCAGCCATTCTTCAGCGCAGGATTACATTGAGGCGCTGATCCGCAAAGGTGCGTTGGAACGCTCGCCCAAATATCGTGGCTTGCGCCTCCCACAACGGATTCGGGTGCCGGCGGCGGCGCAGCTCCCCCTCGTCGGCCGTGTCGCCGCCGGCAGCCCGATCATGTCCGAAGGCAATATCGAAGCGCAGTACGCAGTCGATCCTGCCCTGTTCCGGCCGCATGCGGATTTTCTGCTGCGCGTCGTCGGCATGAGCATGCGCGATGCCGGCATCGTCGATGGCGACCTGCTCGCCGTGCATCGTACGCAAAGCGCGGACAACGGCAGCATCGTCGTCGCGCGGCTCGACGATGAGATCACCGTCAAGCGTCTCAAACATCAGGGAGCCCGCCTGTTGCTGCTGCCGGAAAATCCGGATTTCGCACCGATCGAAGTCGATCCACGCCGCACCGACAGCTTTGCGATCGAAGGCATCTATGTGGGCGTGATCCGCCAGGGTTGAGCATGAGCATTCCGGCAGCCGCATTGAACGAAGTGTTGAAACATCCCGGCGTCTGGCGCCAGTCGACGGCGGTGCAACATCATGTACGCGCGCTGCCGACCGGCCTCGCCGAGCTCGATGCACTGCTGCCCGGCGGTGGTTGGCCCTGCGGCGCGCTGAGCGAAATCCTGTTCGCATTCGATGGCGTCGGCGAACTGTCGCTGCTGATGCCGGCACTCGCGCAGCTCACGCGCAGCGGCAAACGCGTGGTGTTCGTTGCCCCGCCTTACATTCCGTATGCACCGGCATTGGCCGCACAGGGCCTGGATTTGCGCCATGTCGTGCAGATCGAATCCACGCTGACGCAAGGTGCCTGGAGCGCCGAACAATGCCTGCGCTCGGGTTCCTGCGGCGCGGTGCTGAGCTGGATGCAACAAGCCGATTACACGCAACTGCGCCGCCTGCAGTTGGCGGCTGAGAGCGGCGATGCGCTGGCCTTCCTGTTCCGTCCGGCGCGTGCGACAGCCCAGCCAAGCCCGGCAGCGCTGCGCCTGCAACTGCATGCCGATGCCGGGCGGGTGGACGTCGAAATCCTCAAATGTCGCGGCCGACTGGACAGCCTGCGCCCGACACGTTTGCGATGCGCGTGAACTGACGCGACACGCTCAAAGCTTGAGACGCATCGCGTTCAAGCTGTCCTTCCGCTACTCCATGGCCATCTTCAATGCTCTGGGCCTGCTTGCATTTTTCCGATCTGCCTTTGCGCACGGTGTTCGAAGACAGCGAGCTGGGACAACCCTGCGCGGTGATCGACGGCCCCCAGCAACGGCAGCGCATCGTTCTCGTCAATCAACAAGCACAGCGCCAGGGTGTGCGGTTCGATCAGCCGCTCGCGTCCGCGCGCGCGCTGTGCGCTAACTTGCAAGCGCGCGCGCGTGATCGCGCCGCCGAAGACCATCTGTTGCGCAGCCTTGCCGCCTGGGCTTACCGGTTCAGCAGCCACGTCGCCTTGATCGGCACCGACGCGTTGCTGATCGAAGTCGGCGCGAGCCTGACCCTGTTCGGCGGCTGGCCGGCGCTCGAACGCCGTCTGCGCGGCGAACTCGCGCAGATCGGTTACACGCCTATGCTTGCGGTCGCGCCTGTGCCGGCGGCCGCGCGTGTGCTTGCCGCCTGTCATGACGGTTTCTTCGTTGCACAGCGCACGCCGATGCTCGGCGCGCTGGGCCTGATGCCGATCGCCGGCTCCGGCCTCGAACCGGAGGCGGTTTCACTTTTATACAATGTCGGCCTGCGCACGCTGCGCGACGTGTTCGCCCTGCCACGGCCCGAACTCGCGCGCCGCATTGGCCCGCAGGCCCTGCAGTCACTCGACCGCCTGCGCGGCGACGAAGCCGAAATCCTGCCGCTGTACCGTCCGCCGGACCGATTCGAGCACCGCATCGAATTCGATCACCTGATCGAAGCCTGGCCGCCCCTGCTGTTTCCGCTGCGTCGCCTGTGCCAAGAGCTTGCGCTGTTTCTTGCCGCACGCGACGGCGGCGTGCAGCGTTGCGAACTCGTGCTCGAGCACGAAGATCATGCGGCAACACGCGTTGCGATCGAATTGCTGGCGCCGCAGCGCGAAGCGAAGACGCTCCATGAGCTTGTACGCGGCCGACTCGAACGCACGACACTCGAACATGCCGTGCGCGGCATCGCGCTGATCGCACGCGACCTGCCGGCGCTACGCCCGCAGCACCAGGACCTGTTCGAATCCAAGCGCGCGCAAGCACTGGACTGGCCGGAACTGGCCGAACGCCTGCGTGCGCATCTGGGCGATGCAAGCGTACGCCAGCTCGCGACCGCAGCGGATCACCGGCCGGAACGGGCGTGGCGTTATGCAGCGGACTCAAAACCCACTATCGATACGCGTCTGCGTCCGACCTGGTTGCTTGCTCGCAGCCTGCCCTTGCGCGGCCCACCGCCGCGTGTTCTCGCCGGCCCCGAGCGTATCGAAAGCGGCTGGTGGGATGGCGGCGATGCGCGTCGCGATTACTACATCGTGCTCACGCGCGAAGGCCAACGCGCCTGGGCTTATCTGCCCGCCGGCGCGCACGACGGCTGGATGCTGCACGGGTGGTTCGCATGAAGCGGAGCAACTCGCCGCACAGATTCGGCCGACAGTCGCGCATCAACGAGCACCCGCGGGAGATTGGCGAGCCGTCGTTGCGTGTGCTTGAGCGCAGGATGCAGCAGACACTCATGTATGGGGAGAGTGGCGAAGAGCCCAAGAGCGGTTACGCCGAACTGCACTGCCTTTCCAATTTCAGTTTCCAGCGCGGTGCTTCGAGTGCGCTCGAATTGTTCGAGCGCGCGAAAAAACTCGGCTACGCGGCGCTCGCGATCACCGACGAATGTTCGCTGGCCGGCATCGTGCGCGCCTGGGAAGCTGCCAGGGAAACTGGCGTGCGTCTGATCGTCGGCAGCGAAGTGAAACTCGACGATGGCCCGAAACTCGTCGTGCTCGCCGCCGATCACAGCGGCTATTCCGATATCTGCCGCCTGATCACTGTAGGCCGTCGGCGCAGCGCCAAGGGCGAATACCAGCTGACGCGTGCCGACGTCGAGCGGCTCGGTATCGGCGTGCGCCTATTGTGGACACCGGGTCCACTGGTAAAAGCCGATGCTGCCGCGCTCAATGATTCGGCAAAGTGGATAACGCAGTATTTTGCACAACGCGCGTGGCTCGCCGTCGAGCTGCATCGCGGCCCCGACGATGCCGCCGAACTCGCCCGCCTGCGCGATCTGGGCGCTTGCCACGGCCTGCCGCTGGTTGCGGCCGGGGATGTGCACATGCATGTGCGGCGGCGGCGCGCATTGCAGGATCTGATGACCGCGATCCGCCTGCGCCGCACGGTCGCCGAAGCCGGCCATGCACTGTTCCCGAACGGCGAACGCCACCTGCGTCGCGTCGAGGATCTGCGGCAGATCTATTCACCCGATCTGATTGCGGAAACGTTGCGCATCACCGATGAATGCGGGTTCACTCTGGACGACCTGAATTATCAATACCCACATGAAATCGTGCCGCGCGAATTCGAAGGCAATACAAGCGCCTATCTGCGCCACATCACCTATGCCGGTGCCGCGCAACGACTCACGCATGGCGTCACTCCACCGATACGTGCAACGCTGGAAAAAGAATTGGCGTTGATCCAGCGCAAGAAATTCGAAGCGTTCTTTCTCACGGTTTACGAGATCGTGAAATGGGCGCGCGAGCAGACGCCGCCGATCTTGTGCCAGGGTCGCGGTTCCTCGGCGAATTCCGCCGTCTGCTTTTGTCTCGGCATCACTGCCGTGAATCCGGAAAGCGGCCATCTGCTGTTCGAGCGTTTTTTATCCGACGAGCGCGACGAGCCGCCGGATATCGATGTCGATTTCGAGCACGAGCGCCGCGAGGAGGTCATCCAGCACATATTCGACACTTACGGCCGCGACCGCGCCGCGATTGCTGCCACCGTGATCTGTTATCGCCATAAAAGCGCCGTGCGCGACGTCGGTCGTGCGCTCGGCCTGTCCGATGATGCGCTCGACCAGCTCAGCGCGATCTCCACGCGCGTGCCGAGCGCCCTGACGCGCGATGCGGCGTTGCGCGAGCGCGGCTTCGACCCGGACAGCCGCCTCATCAGACAGCTCGTCGCGCTCGCCGAGGAACTGCGTGGCTTTCCGCGCCATCTTTCGCAGCACGTCGGCGGCTTCGTAATTTCGGAAAGACCGCTGCATCACCTCGTGCCGGTAGAGAACGCGGCGATGCCGGAACGCACGATCATCCAGTGGGACAAGGACGATCTGGAGACGATGAAGCTGCTCAAAGTCGACGTGCTGGCGCTCGGCATGTTGACGGCCTTGCGCAAATGCCTCGACTTGCTACAGGCGACCGGCCAGTGGCAACTTTCCTATGCCGGCGCCAAGCCGAGCCTGCACGATATTCCGCAGGACGATGACAAAAACGTATACAAAATGATTTGCGACGCCGATACCGTCGGCGTATTCCAGATCGAATCGCGTGCGCAAATGTCGATGCTGCCGCGACTGAAACCGCAATGTTTCTACGATCTCGTCGTCGAAGTGGCGATCGTGCGACCCGGTCCGATCCAGGGCCAGATGGTGCACCCCTATCTGACGCGTCGTAAAAATCCACACGCAGTCAAATACCCTCAGTCACGTTTCGAGCGCGAGGCGCGGCCGCAGGACTCGCGCGTGCGTGAAGTGCTCGGACGCACGCTTGGCGTGCCGATCTTCCAGGAACAGGTAATGGAACTGCTGCGCGTCACCGCCGATTTCACCCCCGGCGAAGCAGACCAGCTGCGCCGCTCGATGGCCGCATGGCGCCGTCGCGGCGGCCTGGAACATTTCGAGCAGCGCATTTTCAGCGGCATGGATCAAAACGGTTACGACCGTGAATTCGCGCAACAGATCTTCCAGCAGATCCAGGGCTTTGGCGAATACGGGTTTCCCGAATCGCATGCCACGAGTTTCGCGCTGCTGGCCTGGGCATCGAGCTGGCTTAAGCACTATCACCCGGCTGCTTTCACTTGTGCATTGCTGAACTCGCAGCCGATGGGTTTTTATCAGCCGTCGCAGCTGATCCAGGATGCGCAGCGGCACGGCGTGCGCGCGCTGCCCGTCGATGTGACGATCAGTGATTGGGATTGCACACTTGAATCAGGAGCGTTGCGTCTCGGTTTGCGCCAGATCAACGGCGTCTCGCAAATACTGACCGAACGCATCGTCGCGGCACGCGCCATCGCGCCGTTCCATGATGTCAGAGACCTGACCGAGCGCGCACGGCTCAATGCTGGCGAACGCGCGCGTCTGGCCAATGCCGGCGCCTTGCGCAGCTTGAGCGGCCATCGTTATCGCGCGCGTTGGGATTCGGCCGGCGCAGAGCTGCCGTTGCCAATGCTCGCCGGCGCGGCGGCTAGCGAAACACAAATCACGTTGCGCGCACCTTCACTGCGCGAAGACGTGCTGACCGATTACGCCACGCAAGGACTTTCGCTCACATTGCATCCGCTCGCGCTGATCCGCCCCGCGCTCGCGCGCCGGCGCGTCGTACCCGCACGCGTGACCACGCACGAGGAAAACCACGGCCGCCGGCTGCGTTGCGCCGGGCTGGTCACCGTACGCCAGCACCCGGGCACGGCCAAGGGCGTCACGTTCGTCACGCTCGAGGATGAAACCGGCATCGTCAATGTCGTGGTCTGGCAACGGCTGGCCGAGAAACAGCATCGCGTGTTGATCGAATCGGCCGTAATGGCGGTGGACGGCAAGCTCGAAGCGGTCGATGGCGTGCATCATCTGATCGCCGATCGCCTGCACGACTATAGTGCACTGCTGCCGGAGTTTTCGTTCGCCTCGCGCGATTTCCATTGAACACCAACCCCATCGAGTCCGGCACGCTTCGTGCTTCTTTTGACGCCCCGAAGCTACAGGCGTAGCGTGTACCCACCGCCTGCGCAATGCGGCGGCATTCAATGGGGACATTTATGAAATCGAGACTATTGCTCGCGACGGCTCTTGCGTGCGCGTTTTGCACCCAAGCAATCGCTGCCGACGACGGCCGCGCATACAAGGAAGGCCCGGTCACACAAATCACATACGTCAAGATCAAGGACGGACAATTCGACAACTACATGAAATGGCTGGATACGACGTTCAAGGCGGAGAACGAGGCCTTTATGAAGGCCAAGGTCATCGTAGGCTACAAGGTATACGGCAACCAGGCGCGCGACCCGCATGATGCCGATCTGATCCTCTCGGTTACCTATGCGAATATGGCGGCGCTGGACAATCTCAACGAAAAAACCGATGCGATCTCCGAAAAATTCGAAGGCAATCTCGACAAGCAGAATCAGGGTTTTGCCGACCGCGGCTCGATGCGCGAAATTCTTGGCGGACGGCTGATCCGTGAATTGATCCTGAAGTAAGGGTGCTTGGCTCGCGGCAAGGAGCTGGCGTAGCAAGAACCACTACGCCAGCCTCCCAGATGGCGCACCGCAGCATCTTCAGGTATACTGCGCCTCGTTCGAAGTCCTTACAGACCAAGAACTGCGTCGACCCTCCGTTTTTCCCTTATGGTTGATCCCTCACGAGTTTTCTCGTGCGATCACCTGCACCACTCGGTACCGACGCCCTTTCCGAATCTCCCGTTCTGACGGGATGGCTAGGCTTATTGCCTGCGGCGCGGTTCACTGGGAACGCTCCGGGTTTTTCTGCAAGCGGCTGATGCCGCTCGCAAACTATTGGAGTGTTCCACAATGTCTTTCGATACCCTCGGGCTTTCGCCCGAATTACTGCGCGCGCTCGCCGAACAGGGCTATGCCACGCCGACGCCGATCCAGGCTGCTGCGATTCCGGCTGCTCTGAGCGGCCGCGACCTGCTCGCCGGCGCGCAGACCGGCACCGGCAAGACCGCCGCGTTCGCCCTGCCTTTGCTGGAGCGTCTGTTCGCGGCCAACACCAATGCGCCCGCCAACGCCAAGCGCAAGCCACGCGCGCTGATCCTCACTCCCACGCGCGAACTCGCCGCGCAGGTGCACGACAGCCTGCGCGCATATGCCAAGCACGTGCGCATGTTCAGCACGACAATCTTCGGTGGTGTCAGCATGGGACCGCAGATGGACGCGCTGCGCCGCGGCGTCGATGTGCTCGTCGCCACGCCGGGCCGCCTGATGGACCACATGGAACGCCGCACGGTCGATCTGTCCGGCATCGAAATCCTCGTGCTCGACGAAGCCGACCGCATGCTCGACATGGGCTTCCTGCCGGCGATCAAGCGCATTCTCGGCGTTCTGCCGAAACAGCGCCAGACGCTGTTGTTCTCGGCCACATTCGCCGACGAGATCAAGCAGATCGCCGCGCAGTTCATGCGCAATCCGGCAGAAATCCAGGTCGCTGCACGCAACAGCGTAGCCGCCACGATCACGCATCGCGTGCATCCGGTCGAGGCGACGCGCAAACGCGATCTGCTGCTGCACCTGCTCGCCGCCGATAGCCGCCGCCAGACCTTGGTGTTCAGCCGCACCAAGCACGGCGCGGACAAACTGTGCAAGTTCCTGGACCAGTCCGGCCTGCGCACCGCTGCGATTCATGGCAACAAGAGCCAGAACGCACGCACGAAGGCGCTCAAGGAGTTCAAGAGCGGTAAAATCATCGTGCTCGTCGCGACCGATATCGCCGCGCGCGGCCTCGACATCGACCAGCTGCCGATCGTGGTGAACTATGATCTGCCGATGGTCGCCGAGGACTACGTGCACCGCATCGGCCGCACTGGTCGCGCCGGCGCCGAAGGCCTCGCGGTTTCATTGGTGGCCCAGGAAGATGTGCGCCTGCTGCGCGATATCCGTCGTGTCCTCAAGCAGGACATCGCAATCGAGAACGTGGCCGGCTACGAGCCGAACCAGCCGCTGCGCCTGGACGCGAATACCCCATCGCCGGGTAAGCCGCGCAATCCGAATCATGCGCGTCGTTCGCATCCGCATAAGCCGAACAACGGCCATGCGGCGGCGCAGAAGCAGCCGCGCCAGTGGCGCAGTGGCGGACGCGATCAGCGCAAGGCCTGAAGCAAGACCGCGATTGTTTCCGTGACCACGGCTGCGGCATCATCGGGCCATGACGCCCGATGATGTGCTGCATTTCTGGTTCGAGGAGACCTCACCACAACAGTGGTGGCAGCACGATCCCGCGTTTGATCAGGCGGTGCGGGTACGCTTCGCCGAACTCCATGCCGCGGCAAGCCGGGCGGAACTTTGGACCTGGCGCGAGACCGCGCCGGGTCGACTCGCCGAGATCATCGTGCTCGATCAATTCTCGCGGAATCTGTACCGCGACGATGCGCGCGCGTTCGTCTGCGATCCGTTCGCGTTGGCGCTCGCGCAGGAAGCCGTGCGCAACAGCGTGGATCTGCAGATAGCGCCAGAACGCCGCGCGTTCATCTACATGCCATATATGCACAGCGAGTCGCAGCGTATTCACGCGACCGCAGTCGAATTGTTTCGCGGGCGAGCACCCGTCAATCTCGATTACGAACTGCGCCACAAGGCGATCATCGACCGTTTCGGCCGATTTCCACATCGCAATGCGGTGCTCGGACGCACCTCGACCGCCGAGGAAATCGCCTTCCTCAAACAGCCAGGCTCGTCATTCTGACGCTCGGTTGCGGTTCAAAACAGAGTCGGCACTTCCAGCGCAGCGACGCTGTCGGCCAGCTTTTGCGCGAGGTAACAATGCGAACCGCAGGCGATCAGCCCTGCTTCGGCAAGCGTCGACAGATACCATTTTGCCGAACGGTGATGGAAGTCACGCCGGTCGCCTTCGGGTTCGTCACTGGAGGTGAACATCTCCACAAATGCCACGCCGGCCAGCATCTCGGCGATACCGCGCAAACCGCGACGCAGTTCGCCGGTTGGCACATAGTGCAAAACATCCGAGCAGACGATCAGATCGAACTCGTGATCGAAGCGCAATTCCCCCAACTGGCCGAACGTCGCGAACCTGATATTGCGCGTGCGGCCGTAACGGGCGACGACATATTCACTGCTGTCCAGACCGAGATAATCGATGCGTGGACGCAGTGCGCGCAGAGGCTCGCGCCAGACGGCTTCGCCGCAGCCGACATCGAGTACGTTGCGCATTTCGCGCCCGAGATAATATTCCGTCGTCGCGACGGCAAGCGCCACTTTGCGCCGCAAAGTAGCGTCGGAAGTCACGGCGTGTTTCGGATCGCGGTACCACTTCTCGAAGTAGTCGCGGTCGTAAATCTTTTGCGCCATCCTCAGCGCAATGCCGCGTTGATTTTCGCCAAAGTCGCCGCGCCAGGGCTCAGATCCTTCGCGTCGAGGCGATTGAACGGCGCCTCCACCGTCGCCAGATGTTCGTGCAAATCCTGCGCATCGGCGTCGACGTACAGCAATCCAGTCACCACTTCGCCCTTGGCCTGGCGTTCGTGCAGATAACTCATCGCCGCGACGCGATCATGCGGGCTGTAACTCGCGCTCAGTTTGCGCAAGCGCATCACGCTGCCGTCGTGCTGGGTGACGTCGACGAGTTCACCTTCGGCGTAGTCGACGACGATCTCGCCGCGCACGTCGATGAAGTCGAGCTTGTTCGCGGCCTCGTTATGCTCGCGCACGTACTCGTAGCTTTTCGTGCTGCCGGGATGATTGTTGAACGCCACGCACGGGCTGACGACGTCGAGGAACGCCGCGCCCTTGTGCTTGATCGCCGCCTTGATCAGCGGCACCAGCTGCGCCTTGTCGCCGGAGAAACTGCGCGCGACGAATGTGGCGCCGAGCTGGAGCGCAAGCCCGACCATGTCGAGCGGGCTGTCTGTATTGGTTACACCCTTCTTCGATTTCGAGCCGAGATCGGCGGTTGCCGAGAACTGGCCCTTGGTCAGGCCGTAAACGCCATTGTTCTCGACGATGTAAACCATGTTCACGCCGCGGCGAATCGCATGCACGAACTGACCAATGCCGATCGAGGCGGAGTCGCCATCGCCGGACACGCCCATATACAGCAGTTCCTTGTTCGCCAGATTCGCGCCGGTCAGCACCGACGGCATGCGCCCATGCACGGTGTTGAACCCGTGTGACTGACCGAGAAAATAGTCCGGCGTTTTCGAACTGCAGCCGATACCGGAAAGTTTGGCCACGCGATGCGGTTCGATATCCAGCTCCCAACACGCCTGGATGATCGCCGCGGAAATCGAGTCGTGACCGCAACCGGCACACAGTGTCGAGATCTTGCCCTCGTAATCGCGGCGCGTGAACCCGATCGCATTGCAGCCGAGCGTCGGGTGATGCAGTTTAGGTTTGGCGATGTAGGTCATGACCTTGCACCTTGCTGAGCGCGTTGCGATGCTTCGTATTCCGTCCATGCGTGCCCCGCCAGTCCCACGGCGAAGATCAAAGCTCCGACAGGCCATACCAAGCGCAGCGCCGGGAATTGCGTGAAAGCTTCGGGGACGAAAAGAA
>Ga0268264_10004846_pt1 | contig 11402 bp, 13 predicted proteins | sample KBSSwiS32_FD_190357 | JGI IMG/M metagenome (GOLD analysis project Ga0268264, IMG submission 190357) | Switchgrass rhizosphere microbial communities from Kellogg Biological Station, Michigan, USA - KBS Switchgrass S3-2 (SPAdes) (version 2) | ecosystem: Host-associated > Plants > Roots >... | reverse complement strand
GTCCGTTTTTGGACTTTCGGGAATGAGGTTTTTTGTCAACACACGATGTTGACATGAAAAATAGAAAAAGCATAATTATCAAAACTGATCTCATAATACTAGCGCCCAACGTAGACGGCTTGCTGCTGGGCTGGACTTCTGTGTTACGTCCGCCCGGCCACTGAACCTGGTTAATAAAACTGAACTTAATTTATAATAAAAACATCTTAATGATTGGTCGCCCCCTGACTACTGCAGATTAATGGACTACTGCCCATTGCAACAACGTCCCGCCAGCCTGGCAGCAAACCGAATGTTGCATGCAGTAGCTTGTCAGTCGGCATCTCTTTCAATTAGTAAATAGTCTAGCTCTGTTTTCCAAAAGCTATTGTCGCTCAATGAATATTTGTCAATATCTTGAAAGCCTGTTTGTAAGTCAGAAAATTCATTGTCACTGAATTTTCTTAGCGAATAGTCCAATGATGTCGGAATGATTAGCGAGGATATAAACTTATTAAACTCAGTCAAGCTTGCTGCGAACTTTAGAATGTCACTATTTATGAAAACACGGTCAAAATAATTGTCATGGTTCAGGTAAACGATTTCCTTTTTCGTCTTTTTGTCGATGCAAATTGGGTCGCCCGATCCATTTGAACCAAACATTAAATAATTAGTCAGTTCGTCAAAGTCAATTTTAAAAATTTGGTTAGGAGTTAAAAACCGGTCTTCTTTAAGTTCATTAAAACTTAAAGAAGGTGCCACGTCAAAAGGAAGTCCGCAGGTTGTTAAAAAAGTAAAAGTTATTTCGTCAACCTTGGTTTTGTCGATGCTTGAAGTTGAAAATTTATAAAGAATTTCACCCTTGTCCTGCCAATATTTTTGATAAGTCTGAATATCCATAGCTATTGCATGCAACGTAGACGGCTTGCTGCCGGGCTGGCTTCTGTGTTCCGTCTGCCCGGCCAGTAAACCTGGTTAATAAAACTGAACTTAATTTATAACAAAAGCATCTTAATGATCGGTCGCCCCTGACTACTGCTGATTAATGAACTACTGCCCATTGCTCAAAGTCCCGCCAGCCTGGCAGCAAGCCACATGTTGGCTGTTGTTTTGGTCGAACGACAAGTTTTTGTCTAAGCATAGTGTCGCAAAGTTTATAACTCAATTCTTATTGAGTCGCACCTAAATTGCTTAGCTGTTGGCGGAATGCTAAACTTTATTTGATTCCCACTAAATGAGAGTTGTGGGTCAAAATTATAACCTTTTATATCATCTTGAAATTTTGAAAAGTGTGCGCCGACTTCACTTTGAAACATTTGTCCAAACAATATGTCATAGTCCCTCTTATTTGTCCCAGCCGGTCTGCCAACATAATTGTCTGATGAATTTAAGCTTATTACTTCTTTGGTTTCTTTTGAGTCCGCATAAGGGAAATGAAGTAGGTAATAGCTTGTTTCTTTGTCGCGCAGGTGCGAATGGACTTTATAAATTTTTACATTATTGTTTTGCTGTCCATTCGTATAAATAATCGCTTCAATTGGGCTGCCAACAATTTTTGCAGAACCTGTCGCCCATTTTAAAATAATTGGATGAGTTATAGCAACCAGTCCAACAAGTATTGTGCAGACTAGGAAAAGTCCAGAGAATATTTTTATGGAACTGCGTCGCATGGGTAAAATAACAGCCAACGTAGACGGCTTGCTGCCGGGCTGGCTTCTGTGATCCGTCCGCCCAGCTACAGAACCTGGTTAAAAAATTGATCTGGAAATTATGACAAATCTAAGTTTAAAAACGGTCGCCCCATGACAACTGCTGATTGATAACTGCTGCCCATTGCAACAACGTCCCGCCAGCCTGGCAGCAAACCGAATGTTGGCTGCTGTATTATTTCCAGTAGTCCATTAAGTACTTCTGAATTTGTGTTTTGTCTGCCAAGTCAAATAGTTCTAAGCTATTCCAATCGATAAGAATTAGTTCACAGTCTTCGCCTAAAGTATATAATGCTGTTTTAATAAGGTCAAACTGAGTCGCTGAAGCAATGAGCCCAATATGTATCCAAATATTTTTTACAAATTCATTGTCTGTGTCAAAGAAGATTGTAAAGTTTGAAAATCCAAATGCTTTTGTCTTTCCAGTTCCACAATCAAGTATTTCACTTTTTTCGTACTTAATATGTTTTGCTTTTGGAAATTGAAAGTCTACTAAAGTTTTTTCAAAATAGTCAACTCTTATTTCTTTTGATAGAGTTTTTACAGGCATTAGTCTTCTTTCAAATGTCTCTGTGAAGCCATAGTCGGTTCTTGATTTTTCAGATAAGTTGAGAATTTGTCCAACTTGTTTTTGAATAAATAACTTATTCTCAGACGGTACAATTTCAATTTGGCAATAGTCGTCTTCCCAATATCTTGGAATGTATTCGTTAATGTCAAAACTCTGCATTGGGGTTTTGTCGGACTTAAGATATTTGAAAAAAAACGAAAAAAGTCCCATTGATAATTCTTGAAGTGAATGCTGTCAGAAAAATATAGCAGCCAACGTCGACGGCTTGCTGCCGGGCTGGACTTCTGTGTTCCGTCCGCCCAGCCCGCGGAATTTGGTTAATAAAACTGAACTTAATTTATAACAAAAACATCTTAATGATCGGTCGCCCTTGACTACTGCTGATTAGTGAACTACTGCCGATTGCAACAACGTCCCGCCAGCCTGGCAGCAAACCGACTGTTACATGCCGCGTGTGTCGCTTTGGACTAAGAATACTCCAGCATGTGGGCCTTTGGTAAGTTGAATGTAATATTTCTTAAAGGTCCATTGATATTTTGGCCATTTCCCTTTGTACATTTTTTCTGTCGGGGTTCCACTGTTTTTTTTAATAAAAAGATAAGCTTTTTGTACGTCGGCAGTATCAATAAACATATACATGTCTGTCATTTTTGCGTATGAACCGTTTGATCTTTTTGAACTGTAGGTTAAACTAGCAGATATATTGTCCAAAATTTTTACAGACTTCCAAGATATTATTAACAATTTTTTTGATGTCGGGTCCTCTCTTATTTCAGGATTTCCATATTTACTAACGTCTTCAACAGTTGTGCCCCATGGAATAGCAAGATTTAAATTTTCAAGAAAAATGCCATTTAGAAATGGTCCTTCTTTCTCGGATTCTGTATTGTCCTGTCCCCATATAACATTAGAGACTACTAAAAATAAAATAAGTGTTGAAAATTTTATTAGCACTGAATTATGATTTTGATGTCAGCAAAGTTTTGGATTTGTCGCCAAATGCCAGATATATTTAAGGTTGTTGTCGCATTGAAGAAGTGGCATGTAACGTCGACGGCTTGCTGCCGGGCTGGCTTCTGTGTTCCGTCCGCCCGGCCACTAAGCCCGGATAATAAAACTGAACTTAATTTATAATAGAAACATTTTAATGATCGGTCGCCCAATGACTACTGCTGATTAATGTACTACTGCCGATTGCAACAATGTCCCGCCAGCCTGGCAGCAAACCGAATGTTGGGCGCTGTTAGTTGTCGAGCAGGATCTTTATAGCTTGAAGGGTTGCTTCTTCGTCCAGTCCAATCATTGGCTTTGTCAAAACAAACTTTTCTTTTATTGAACTCAGCAGACCGTTAATGGATAAGTCGTCATCAATGATTACAAAGTTTCTGTCGTTGTTTTCTTTGTCGACCCATTCTTTAATTTCTGCGGGTCTGTCGCCCATTTCACTTAGCATTGTCAAGTCGTTTAGTTTGGCTACTGAACTTGGGAAAATCCCTCTTGTCTCCAAAAGTTGTTTCCATTTGTCGATCGAATAGTTAATTCTATGTGTTGTTGTCAGAACAATGGCGGCGTTTGTCGTGTCAATAATTTTTGCCAGGTTATTTGCTGCTCTTTCATTGAATTTTAAAAAGCCATCTGGAAGATGTTCAGCCGCCCGCCAAGCCGGAGTTGTCACTAAAACGCCATCTATGTCTAAAAGGATTGTCATTTTTTGGAAGTCGAAATAATAGCGCCCAACGTAGACGGCTTGCGGCCGGGCTGGCTTCTGTGTTACGTCCGCCCGGCCGTTAAACCTGGTTAATAAAACTGAACTTAATTTATAATAAGAACATCTTAATGATCGGTCGCCGCCTGACTACTGCTGATTAATGAACTACTGCCGATTGCAACAACGTCCCGCCAGCCTGGCAGCAAACCGAATGTTAGCGGCTGCCTTTCGTCAGTTCGGCTAAGTCAAGGTAAGTCGATGAACAATATCATAACAATAGGAAATGGTCTGTGCAAAGTCAGTATCAAGCTTTTCATAATAAAAAAAACCTTTTTCTATTGTTTCGAGATAGTCGAGTAACCAATCATTGGTCACTCTTTCTGTTGTTATATCTATGTCTTTTCCAATCTTATATTGTTGCAAGTTGTCAAAGATGAAGTGAATTAAATTCTTAAAAGTATCCTTTTCAATATCTATTGACCAATTGTCAAGCAGCGGCTGCACTTGATCTAAAGCCCTAATAAAATAAAGAAAATTGTCGCCCTGGAATTTTTGTTCTGACAATGTCGAGTTTGCCCACCAGCTTATAAGAAACAATTTAATGGATTCCTGTTCTTTTATGCTCCATTGTTTCCATTGGCCATATTCAAGTTTGTCAAAGACGACGAAAACTTCTAGCGTTTGTGTATCGGAGGCAAGCAAATCAAATATTCTCGGTAAAAAATGTTTAAAGTCATTTACTTCTCCCCAAGTTGTCATTGCCTTAAATAAGTAGTGCTCTAAGTCGCCTGCTGAAAGTTGTAATAAGGGTTTGGTTGTTAGTTGATATTTATTGGTTTCAGTTGTGCAGCATGGACAGCCTTCCATTTTCGAGTTTAAATTGTAGATTGAAAATGTGTCGTAAAGGCCTTTTGTCGCAATTTGCAAGCTTGTCATTTGTACACTCAAATCTTTGGGGGTTATCCTATAAGGTAGCCGCTAACGTAGACGGCTTGCTGCCGGGCTGGCTTCTGTGTTCCGTCCGCCCGGCCAATGAACCTGGTTTATAATATTAAACTCAATTTATAATAAAAACATCTTAATGATCGGTCGCCCCCTGACTACTGCTGATTAATGAACTACTGCTGATTGCAACAACGTCCCGCCAGCCTGGCAGCAAACCGAATGTTATGCGCTGCAGCGACAACTGGGTTTATTTGGCAACACGTGCCTTTTTCCGGAAGTCGTCGGTAAACCAGTCTTGCATTCGCTTATCCTCTTTTGTCCCTTTTAATAAACTAAGTTCAAGTTCGTATCCTGTTTCATCATTTCCTGCTAGAACTCCCAGTTCATCATCCAGCTTTACATAGTCGCCCTTCTTTTTGGATGTAGCTTTAAAGCATGAATAAGCTATTAAATAATTGCTATTTCTAACGATTATAGCATAGTTCTCGCCAATGTATGTCACCATCACGACTTGTCCTGATTGAACAGCGTGTATTAGTCTATTTGAGTCTGTTTGAATAGTCAGTCCTCTAGGAAGGTCGCATGGGTAATAACAAGGTCCCATTGTGTCAATTTTTGTGACTTTGTCGATGGGTGATTTCCATTTGCCTTTTGTCGCAATAAAATCTTTGTCTGTATTACTTTGTCCCAAAACTGATGTTTGAATCAATAAAATGATAATTGTATAGTTGATGTAGACTCGCATGAGTAGTAGCGCATAACGTAGACGGCTTGCTGCCGGGCTGGCTTCTGTGATCCGTCAGCCCAGCTACAGAACTTGGTTAAAAAATTGAACTTGATTCTAACAAAATCTCAGTTTAAAAACGGTCGCCCTATAACTGCTGCTGATTATTGACTGCTGATCATTGCAACAACGTCCCGCCAGCCTGGCAGCAAACCGAATGTTATGCGTAGCCGTATTTTGTTAGCTTGGATTCCGGAAGTTTATGGGATTTGTCGGCGTACAAAAGTTTCCAAATTCGTCTAGTGGTAACAGCTGAAGCTGGTAAAGCCCATTTTTTTCATAATCAAAAGGTCCTCCGCATGAGCTGTGACCGATTGATATTTTTGAGTCATAAGGCCAGATATAGTAGCTAACTGTCCTGCCTGTTTTGATATTCTTAACTTTTGCTTTAAAAAAATATTGTGAACTGTCGCTGAGTTTATAGTCAAAGGTCACATATTCATTTATTCCGCAAGAAGTCGGCGAAACATAGTTTTCGATTTTAATTGGGGTCGAGACCATTTTGGGCATAGCTGGGACTGCTGAATTCCGAACCAGATATTTGATAGGTCCAATCTTTTGTTCCAAACTGTCCCAGCGATTTAGGTTTTCGCCATATGGCAGATTGTCTGTAACCAAAGTATATTCCGTCCCGGGTGTAAGAGTCGTTTCAGGTAGTAACACTATTTGGGCTACCATTACTTGGCCAACGCATACTTCTCTAATTTTTAGCTTTATTTTGCTATTGTCACTCTTAAAATAAAGCGAATTATTGTTCTGAAGTGCGAATATTACATCTATCCCACCTGCCAGTCCTTCAATTACGATGATGGGATTCTTGCTAATTTGTCGGGTTTTAGGATATACTGAAATGTTATACCAATCACATTGGGCCTTCACTTGGCTTAAGCAAAAAAACATGGAAAATATTGTCAGATAAAGTCTCATGGTTTGGGAGTCGGATAGGTTACGCATGACGTAGACGGCTTGCTGCCGGGCTGGTTTCTGTGTTTCGTTCGCCGGGCGACTAAGCCCGGTTAATAAAACTAAACTATTTTATAACGAAAACATCTTAATGAAACGTCGCACCAAAAAATGCCGAGTAGCGAACTGATGATCAAAAAAGTTATTCGTCAGCCAGCCTGGCAGCAAACCGAATGTTGTGCGCAGTTGTCGTGGCATAGCTGTTACCAAAATTTCCACCAGGGCCTTTTATTGTCAATTAGAATAATTTTGGAGTCGACTTCTTTTTTGTCGTGACTTTTTAAGTCAATAGTAATTTGACCTGAATTGTCACTTTCCCAAAGCGTACAATTTTCTATATTTATATTATTCAAGTTTAGAAAACTGTCAGCCCGTTGGATTAAAAATATATTTTTCTGATTCTCCCATTTTTCTTTAATTGATATATCTGTTTCTTTGTCGAAGTAGAAGTCAAATTTTGTTGCGTAATCTTGATTTATTATTCTTTGCTTTAATATTTCAATTAACTTATTGTCACTAAGACTTTGAACAAACATCTCCATAAAAACCTTCCGATCTTCTAGTGGAACTCTTGGAATAGAAATTATTTCGCCGTCGCCTTGTTCAATACGTTTCAGCCTATCAACGAGTGAATCTTGTTGCACTTTTGTATAGCTTGTTGTCACGTCGCTTGCAATATTCATGTTTTCGTCAAGCATGAAATTGTCCGCTATCATAATAGAGAAGAATTCATTGTCACGCAGATCAAAATAAAAGCTTTCAGTCAAGCTACCTGTCGGTTGTTCAAAACCAATTGCCAGCCAGTTTAATATTTGTGAGGAATGTGATGTCATTAGAGAATTGCGCACAACGTAGACGGCTTGCTGCCGGGCTGGCTTCTGTGTTCCGTCCGCCCGGCCAATGGACCTGGTTAATAAAACTGAACTTAATTTATAACAATAACATCTTAATGATCGGTCGCCCCATGACTACTGCTGATTAATGAACTGCTGCCGATTGCAACAACGTCCCGCCAGCCTGGCAGCAAACCGAATGTTGTGCGCTGCTTCAAGTCGGTCAAGACTATCCGGTCAACAAGATATGTTTGGAGAAGAGTCAACGTGTCCGGAAATTTGGTCAGAGCGATTATTGCTATTTGCTTTTCTTAAATAACCTCAAAAGGTTTTTCAATGCGCTTCCTGAATACACTTCATTTTCCTTGTCAGCATCTGCGTCTTGTCCAACCAGTTTTTTAATTTGATCTATAGTGTCTTTTTCGTCACAATTTTCTAATAATCGGTTGTTAAAGCTGTTCACATAACTTTCGGCAGCAAGTCCATTTTTTATTAATGTAAAATCACCAATAAAGCCAGTTATCAAATGCCAATCGTCGTCCTGCATACCTAATTTGTCCTTTTTGCGACCTGATCTGGCCCAGCGGTCAATGTCCCCGTCGTAACGCTTGTATATTTCTATTTTTGCAAGTGTCAGCATTTTAGGTTTAAAGGTTTTGTCGCATAAAAGACTGTTATTTTAGTGAAGCATTTTAGGGGGGATAGAAGTAGCGCACAACGTAGACGGCTTGCTGCCGGGCTGGTTTCTGTGTTCCGTCCGCCCGGCCACTAAGCCTGGTTAATAATACTGAACACAATTTATAATAAACACATCTTAATGATCGGTCGCCCCCTGACTACTGCTGATTAATGAACTACTGCCGATTGCAACAACGTCCCGCCAGCCTGGCAGCAAACCGAATGTTATGTGCCGTTGCTAGTCGACACGGATTTTATGGTCGTGATGCAGTCGTTTATGAAAATTGTCCTGTCCAAAGGCAATTTAGAATAGCTTTTTTCAAAACTAAGTTTCACTGGCAAGCCTCTCACGTAAACAGTTGCTGTAAGTATTTGTCGGAACGAACCCTGCTTTATATTATGTGATATGTTGGCAAATATGTAAAAAGTCCGGTTTTGGTAATTTAAAATTGTGTCATACTGGGTTTGTTGCATCTGCGGATCATTTTGTGAATACAGAACTTCTTGTCGATGTTTTTTTTCTATTTCTTTATTGCTTTGGATATTTGTCGGGTCAAGGGAATACAAAGGCTCTTCAATTGTCAATTGTAGTTTACTATAGGGAACATTATTATCCGCACAGCAGCCATCAAAGTAGATGGGAAATGTCTTATTTTGAATTCTGTACTTATTGGAAACACATTGACAACTTGTTTCTTTCCACATTAACATTGTGTCATATTCTAAGGGTAATGCTATTGTCAAGTCAGTATTTAAATGTTTTAAAGAAATTGTCCAACGTTTAGTAGTTAAAGGATCTGTCACGGTTGACTTATTGGAATTGTCACTGCACCCTGCTAGTTTGAAAAGTAAGACTGTAAGAATTAGGGTTTTCATGCAATGGCACATAACGTAGACGGCTTGCTGCCGGGCTGGCTTCTGTGTTCCGTCCGCCCGGCCATAAGCCTAGTTAATAAAACTGAACTTAATTTATAATAAAAACACCTTAATGATCGGTCGCCCCTTGACTACTGCTGATTAATGAACTACTGCCGATTGCAACAACGTCCCGCCAGCCTGGCAGCAAACGGAATGTTGGCTGCTGCTCTCGTCTGTCGAGTTAGTTATTGTGATGTTGTTCCCTTAATATTTTGTCGACTATTTGCAAAGCTTTTTTGTACGTAATTCCGTTGTCCTGGTCAATTTTTAATGAGTGATTTTCTTCTATTATTTTGATTTCTGGAATTAGTCCAACTTCTTGTTCAATTGCAATGGATTTAATATTTATTGTGTCACCGTAAGTTGGAACAATAGTCTGCAACCAACCAAAGTATGGTTCTTGGTCAACACGTTTTGGGTTGTTCCAAAAGTCCATTCTTTTGCCAAAATTGTCTTCGCTTATAGAAGTCCAGACATTGAAAATTAGGTTTTCAGTGTGGTCTACAATTGGAATTGTCAACCTGCCACGATGAAAGAAATGTTTTTTGTCGATTACACAAAGACTTTGTTGCAATTCTATTCTTGCATCTCTTTCTTCTGCCGGCACAGAAAAATAATAGTCGGGATAGTCGCCACCAAAACACAATGGTACTGTATCATAAACTTGTCCACAGCATGAGCATTTGTAGCTTATTTTATCGTCCTTCTTTTTAAAAAATGGAAAGAGTTTCAACTGTGCTTTTATTAGTTAACGAAATCTCATCGAGAGTAGCAGCCAACGTAGACGGCTTGCTGCCGGGCTGGCTTTCGTGATCCGTCCGCCCGGCCACTAAGCCTGGTTAATAAAGCTAAACTTTATTTTATAACAAAAACATCTTGATGAACGGTCGCCCATGACCGCTGCTGATTAATGAACTACTGCCGATTGCAACAACGTCCGCCAGCCTGGCAGCAAACCGAATGTTGGCCGTAGTTGTTCCTGTCGCTAGGGGCTTGTAAGTTGTCGGGATTTGTCACGCCGAATATCTGTCTTTATGTTTTTGTGAAATTGCCGGGCTTTTATGTTAAACAAAAATAATTTCATTTTATTCCAGCCTTCATAATGTTGCCAATTAACGTCAAATTTTTCCTTTTTATTAGATAACCAGGGCGGCATCGGAACCTTGCAATGAAGCATTGGTTGATTGTCTTTTATTTTTCCCCTGTAATTTTCGTCAAGAGATATTCTTGAATAATAGCGAACGTCAATTATGGTCAAATTTTTCTTGGATCTATAAATTTGCAAATTTATGTCGTGTAAGTTGTCGTAGATTTCCTTTAATGTTGATGAGATTTTGTCAAGATTTTCGGGTGTCTTTTTATCATTTTCTTTTTTGGTCACAAGTCGCTGCTCATGAAAGTTTAATTCATTGTCCTTAATCTCTGTCAAAATAAATTTTAAATTTCCTGAAATTTTGTTCCAAGTTAATTCTGTCGCCATGCTAAGCAAAGTCGGGACAGCCGAGTTTAAGGAATCATGAAGTGTGTCTGAATTCATATACAATTACGGCCAACGTAGACGGCTTGCTGCCGGGCTGGCTTCTGTGATCCGTCCGCCCGGCCACTAAACTTGGTTAATACAACTAAACTTAATTTATAATAAAAACATCTTAATGATCGGTCGCCCGGTGACTACTGCTGATTAATGAACTACTGCCGATTGCAACAACGTCCTGCCAGCCTGGCAGCAAACCGAATGTTGGGCGCTGGCATGGTCAATGAACGAAAATTACTTTTGGGAACTTCCCATCTTTGTCCCTTTTGTCTCTGCCTAGCAGTCCTACGTCTATATCTTTTGGATTGTTAATGCCTTTAGCTTCTAATTCTGTTGGGTCGACATAGGTATACATTCCGTAATAGTCGCCACCAACAACCCAGCCCTTTGTATTTGTCAACTTTGTTATTGACATGTCACCAGATGGTGATCCAACGTACACAGGGCCATTTTCTTTCATTATTTCTATGGCCTTTTCTTTTTTGTCCTTTATTGTCGTGTCCTCTAAAATTATATAAGTCCCATTGGAAAATAAAACCCAGTCGTTAAATTCAGGATTGATAGCCTTTTTGACGTTGTCGATTAGTTGCTGTTCGGATAACATGTTATTGTCAGCTAAAATGTCTTGTCCGTTTTTGGACTTTCGGGAATGAGGTTTTTTGTCAACACACGATGTTGACATGAAAAATAGAAAAAGCATAATTATCAAAACTGATCTCATAATACTAGCGCCCAACGTAGACGGCTTGCTGCCGGGCTGGCTTCCGTGATCCGTCGGCC
>Ga0268264_10004843_pt1 | contig 11406 bp, 13 predicted proteins | sample KBSSwiS32_FD_190357 | JGI IMG/M metagenome (GOLD analysis project Ga0268264, IMG submission 190357) | Switchgrass rhizosphere microbial communities from Kellogg Biological Station, Michigan, USA - KBS Switchgrass S3-2 (SPAdes) (version 2) | ecosystem: Host-associated > Plants > Roots >... | reverse complement strand
TAATATCGTTGCCATGCTGTATTATTTCCGGAATACCCAACGGTACGGTAAAGCTGTCGAGGTTTGCGGGCAATCTTTCCTTTAAACGATATCCGTTCAGGCTTTCGATGACCAAACCAGGATCATTGCCCTGCAATAAAGTATTATACATGCCCACCGCCTGCACCATGTTGCGGGGAACGCACACATACATTCCGCGCAGTGAGTTAACGATCATGCCCATGGGTGAACCACTGTGCCAGATACCTTCCAGGCGGTGGCCCCGGGTGCGCACAATCAATGGGGCAATCTGCCGGCCGGCTGTTCTGTAATGCATGGTGGCAAGATCGTCCGTCAGCGGCTGAAGCCCATACACCAGGTAATCCAGGTACTGTATTTCGGCAATGGGTCTCAGGCCACGCAAAGCAAGTCCTATTCCCTGCCCGATGATACTGAGTTCACGTATACCGGTGTCGGATATGCGCTCACTGCCATGTTTGGCCTGCAGGCCTGCAAAACCCTGGTTTACATCGCCGATAAATCCAAGATCTTCGCCAAATGCAAGTACCTTGGGATTATTGCTAAATAACTGGTCGAAATATTTATTCAGGATTTCATAGCCGTTGATCTGTACAGCCGCATAGTCATAAACAGGTTTTACTTCCGCAACCTTCAATGCACTTCTCGCCCCTTCTGTGTAAAGCCATGAATTGTATAACTGCCTGTTTTCTTTTTTCAGATCATTATAATAATCTTTTATCCAGAAGGAAGCATCGTCTTTGCCGGCCAGCAATATAGCCTGGTATACCGCCTTCATTACATCCCGGCGGTTGGGTTCACGATTGGCCTGTAATTCCTTAACGGTTTTTTTCAGGGTCTCTGCATGTTGTGGCAATGCGTTGATGATGTTGTTGATCAATTCCGCAGCATGCTGTACCTGTTTGCGCAAAGGCCGTTGATAATTATCCCAGGCCTGGTTGCGGGCCTTTCTTACGGCATCTTTTACATTCGTTTCAATTTCATCAAGCTCTTCTTCAGATGATAATTCATTTTCAATCAACCATTCCTTCATTTTTTTTATAGCGTCCCATTCACGCTCCCATTCCAGCCTTTCCGGCGATTTATATCGTTCATGACTTCCTGAAGTAGAGTGGCCCTGGGGTTGTGTCACCTCTTCAACATGAAAAATAGCCGGTACGTGTGTCTCGCGGATTTTTTTTATACCAGCTTCAAACACTTCGCACATGCCGGCATAGTCCCATGCCTTTACCCGGTAGATGTCAAGCCCATTGGTGCCATCTGTTTTCTGGAATCCTTTCAGCGCTTCTGAAATGGATCCCTTGGTGGTTTGGTATTTTTTAGGAACTGAAATGCCATAGCCATCATCCCAGATAAAAATGGCCAGGGGTACCTGCAAAACGCCCGCAGCGTTCACCACCTCCAGGAAATGTCCTTCACTGGTGGAGGCATCTCCGATAGTACAAAAGCAAACCTCGTTGCCATTATTGGAAAGCTGTGTAAATTGTTTTAGCACACTAATATTCCGGAATGCCCTGGAGGCATGGGCCAATCCCAATGCTTTGGGCATCTGAGCAGCTGTGGGCGCCATGCCGGCTGCCAGGTTTTTGCGGTTGACCAAATCTGTAAACATTCCCTCCCGGTCTACAATTTCCGTGGCAAAATGTGAATTCATCTGGCGTCCTGCACTATGGGGATCGTGCAGGGTATCCGGATCAGCATATAACTGGGCGAAAAATTCCTGGATGCTGGCGGTACCCGTTGCAAATGCAAAAGTCTGATCGCGGTAGTACCCGCTATAAAAATCACCCGTTTTAAAAAATTTTGCCATGGCAACCTGCGGTACTTCTTTTCCATCGCCGAAAATGCCAAATTTGGCCTTGCCAGTAAGTACTTCCCGGCGACCCATCAGGCTGGCTTCACGGCTTTCACAGGCCTGGCGATAATCTTTGAGCACTTCTTCCCGAAAATGATCGAAAGACAGTTCTTCACCGGCTATGATTTCATTGGTGCTGTTGTACTCCATAAGACAAACCTACGGGTTTTTTTAAAGTGGTTAGCAACAATAAATTAACAAAAAAACAAGCGGTTTTGGGGTTCAAACCAGCCCCTCGTTAAACCCCGGAACAGGAATTTTGTTAATTAAATTCTACGGTTAAAATTTTACTATGACGGATAACACACAATATGTAAATTTGAGGACCGTTTTATATTACCATAAACAACAAATCTATTCATGAAAACATTGTTGACCCTTTTAGCTACTGCTGTAATGGTAAATCTTGCCATTGCGCAGGGCATGCCCACTGCGGCCAAAACCGGCCCGGAACTGCTTGTTTTAAAAGAATCTTCCTTCGATTTCAGCAAAATACCACAGGGTCGCCCGGTAACGCACGAATTTTTTATCAATAACCCGTCTTCCACCGATACACTTAAAATTGCCGATGTACGCGCCAGTTGCGGTTGCACCACACCTGTCTGGAAACATGAGCCAGTAGCGCCGGGCACAGACACAAAAATTACCGTTGGTTATAATGCCTACAATGAAGGACCTTTCGAAAAGACAGTTACTATTACATACAATGGCGGACAAACGAAATTAATCACCATCAAGGGAACGGTATACAAAGCTCCCACCACCGCTGCTCCTGAAAACCAGGGCGTGGATCTGCTAAAAAAATCAAATCAATAACAATGAAAAAACTACTTCTTTCTTTTGCCGTTTTATTGCTTGCCGCCGGCAGCTTTGCGCAGGTGAGCGGCGCTACGGAAACTACCGCTGCTGCACCGGTTGTAAAAGCCGAAGACCTTATTAAGTTTAAGGAAACTGTTCACGACTTTGGAAAGATAAAACAGGGTGTACCGGTTACATACGATTTTGTTTTTACCAATATCAGCAAAAAAACAGTGGTGATTGAGTCTGCTACCGCCAGTTGCGGTTGCACTACACCGGTAAAACCGGAACAGCCAATTGCCAAGGGTAAATCAGATAAGATAAAAGCAGGATTTAATGCCGCCTCTCCCAGCCCGTTTGACAAGACCATTTATGTGAAAGTATCCGGAGCCGCCCAACCGATGGAAATAAAAATAAAAGGAGAAGTGCTGAGTGCTGATGCTTTTGCAAAGTATGAAGCCGAAAAAGGCAAGTCCAGTAAATAATTTTTTACAGTTTGTTTGATATACCGTCTCATTTTTATGGGACGGTTTTTTTATTGGTAAAAAGGGATTTGGAATTGGAACTAGGGTTTGTAGCAATGCTGACAGCAACCTGCCTTGCTGTTTGGAACAAATAATGTTTCGCCCGAGCTCACCAGCAATCTCTTCAAGCATCTGCCTAATTCCAAATTCCTAATCCCCAGGTATTAATAAAAAAGGCTGCTCTTTTCAGAACAGCCCGCTTATATAAAGAGTTAACCCTGGTTATACCTTGAAGTGCGCAAATGCCTTGTTTGCTTCAGCCATGCGGTGTGTATCTTCCTTCTTTTTGAATGCACCACCTTCACCTTTTGCTGCGGCAACAATCTCGTTGGCTAATTTATCTGCCATGCTGCGGCCATTTCTTTCCCGGCTAAAACGGATCAACCATTTCATGCTCAGGGAAATTTTCCTGTCGGCACGTACCTCGGAAGGAATCTGGAAGGTGGCACCACCAATACGGCGGCTGCGAACTTCTACCGAAGGCGTAACGTTTGAAAGGGCCCTTTTCCAGATATCATACCCATCTTCATTTGTCTGTTTGCTCACCTTTTCTATAGCATCGTAGAAAATAGTAAAAGCATCACTTTTCTTTCCCTGCCACATAATGTTGTTTACAAAACGGGTAACATTTTTGTCATTATACTTAGCATCGGGGGCCAGTGGTAATTTTTTGGCTTGAGCTTTCCTCATTGTATCTGAATTTATAAAGCGTTATTACGCAGAAAAAGTTGATGAATTAATTATTTCTTGCCGCCTTTATCTTTCTTGGTACCGTATTTAGAACGGCTCTTTTTGCGATCCTTTACACCTGCGGTGTCGAGACTGCCACGCACAATATGATAACGCACACCTGGTAAATCTTTCACCCTTCCACCACGGATCAAAACAATAGAGTGTTCCTGCAGGTTATGACCTTCACCGGGGATGTAGGCAATTACCTCAACTTTATTGGTTAAACGAACCTTGGCTACCTTGCGGAGTGCTGAGTTCGGTTTTTTAGGGGTTGTGGTGTATACACGTGTACATACTCCACGGCGTTGGGGGCACGCATCCAGCGCACGGGATTTGCTCTTTGCCCTGATGATTTCTCTTCCTTTACGTACTAACTGTTGAATTGTAGGCATTCGTACCTTTTTTATTTGGGACGGCAAAGGTAAGGTTTGGGAACTAATAATGAAAAAAAGAACGCAGTTTTTTTACACAGTCCACGAAAAAGCCGCCCCGGGGGCGGCAAATCTATTCATTTGTTGCTTGTAAGGCTTGTTTTCCGCGTTGCGTACGCCTTTTCACGATTTTACCTTATACATCCAGCCATACATATCAGCTTCTTTTCCTTCTTTAATAGCCGTCATACGGCGTTTTATTTCCGGCGTTACTTTCCAGTTGTCTACATCAAAATTCATCACAAAATCTTTGTACCGCAATTCCTTTATAAGTGAAACGGTAGCCGCTGTTCCTGTTCCAAACACTTCCTTTAGCTCACCGGCCTTGTATGCCGCAACAATTTCGTCAATCCCAAGAGGCCGTTCTTCTATGGTATATCCCATCTCTTTTAACAGCACAATAGCACTGCTGCGGGTTACCCCATCTAAAATAGTTCCCTGTTCAAGGTCGGGCGTAATGGCTTTCTTTCCAATAATAAAAAATACGTTCATGGTGCCAATTTCCTGCACATATTTGTGTTCATTGGCATCGGTCCATAAAACCTGGTCGTATCCTTTTTTGCGGGCTTCGGCCGTAGGCAGCATAACTGCCCCATAATTACCGGCATTTTTTGCAAAACCCGCACCACCTGCGGCTGCACGCACATATTTTTCTTCTACATATATGCGCATCGGAGCCGCATAGTAAGGGCCCGTGGGACTTAGCAATATGATAAATTTATAGGTTTCGGACGGCTTTACTCCTATCACCTCATCAGAGGCGAACATAAAGGGTCTTATGTACAAAGAATGATCTTCCTTAGCCGGTATCCAGTTCTTATCCAGCTCAATCAACCTGCACAGACCGTCTATAAAAATTTCCTGCGGAACCCGGGGCATCTGCATCCGGTCTGCGGAAAGATTGAAGCGCTTAAAGTTCTCCATTGGCCGAAAAATAGCAATACCGCCTTCTTGATCTTTATAGGCTTTGATACCTTCAAAAATTGCCTGCCCATAATGCAGTGCCGCACAGGAAGGACTGATCAGCAATGGCTGGTATGGTTTAATTTCAACATTTTTCCATTCACCATTTTCGTAATCGGCCTCCAGCATATGGTCGGTAAAATACTTGCCAAAGGGAATATTGTCGAAAGGGATATCATTTAATTTACTCCTTTCTGCTTTCGTAACCTGAATATCCATTGTGCCCGTCATATTGCCTTAAATTTGCACAAAGAAACAAAGATTTAAGCGGCAGACAAAAAAAACTAACAGGTGTTCGGTGTATTAACAATTTGATTTATCTTGTTAACACCGGCCAGCAATGCCCTAAATAATTAAAACCTTGCTACTTGACGGATTTGAATCACATCCATTTACCAGCGTCCCTGGTCGCCGGTATCTATAAAAATCACCTGATAGAACCCGATCGGCTGTCGCAAACCGAACCGGTAACAGAAAAGAAAAAGCCGGCCCCCGGGCCCATGCCAGGTGCTTTTCAATACCTGGGCCAAAACCAAAAGGGCGTATGCCTGCTGGTTGATTATGCAAACGACGTTCATCTGCCCGACAGCCAGTTGGATTTTCTGACCAGTATTTTACAAGCCTGCAAACTTAACCTCGGCGATGTTGCCATTGTTAATTGCAGCCGTCAGCAGGTAACATTCTCAACCCTTACCGATCATTTTGCCTGTAGCTACCTGCTTATTTTTGGAGTAACACCCAGCGCCATTGGCCTTCAGGACATTCCCTTCTTTTCTGTACAAAGAGAAGGAACCTGCCGGGTGATTTATTCGCCCGCAGCGGAAAATTTGAACAGCCAGGGCGCTGAAAGCAAGCTCTTGAAAACAAAGCTATGGGTTTGCTTAAAGGAAATGTTTGGGGTTTAACAAAATGTATAATGCCTTCGCATGAAACTAATTTTTGCTACCAACAATGCCCACAAAATAGCTGAAATGCAGGCAGGCATTGGTCATGCTTTTGAATTGACTGGTTTACGGGATGCCGGTATCAATATCGATATCCCGGAACCGCACAATACGTTGGAAGAAAACGCATCTGAAAAGTCATGGACTATCTACAGGCAATTCGGCATAAACTGTTTCAGCGAGGATACGGGGCTGGAAGTGTATGTCCTTGGTGGCGAACCGGGTGTAAAAGGCGCCCGTTATGCCGGCGAAGACCGGGATTTTGAAAGCAATATTGAAAAATTGCTATCGAAATTGCTGGGCGTGAAAGATCGGAGCGCCAGGTTCAGAACGATCATTTCGCTTATCATAGAGGGCAAAGAATATTTTTTTGAGGGAATTTGCGAGGGTTCAATTGGTATGTTACCTGCGGGAACGAGCGGTTTTGGATACGATGCCATTTTCGTTCCCGATGGTTCGTCAAAAACCTTCGCTGAAATGTCCCTCGAAGAAAAGAACAGGTACAGTCATCGTAAAAAAGCAGGCGATAAACTGGAAGGTTTTCTGCAGCAGATGCATTTACCTGCCTGATTTGCCGGCCGGTTAAAAAAATCAATATTGAGTGATCCAGGCAACCATACACTTACTGAGAACGACTTAATAAATGGATGCCTGGCGGGTGACCGGCGGATCCAGGAATTGCTCTATCAGGGGTTCGCGCCGAAAATGTATGCCGTCTGTCTTCGCTATGCAGGTAACACAGATGATGCACAGGACTTATTGCAGGAAGGTTTTATTAAGGTTTTCAGAAACCTGGAGAAATTCAGAAAAGAAGGTTCTTTTGAAGGATGGATAAGGAGAGTTTTTGTGAATACTGCTATAGAACACTATCGCAGGAAAACAAAGCTGGCCGTGGTCAGTGATAAGGAGGAGCTGGTCATAGAAGACAGTTCATGGAATGTTTTGGACCAGTTGGCTGAGAAAGATATTATACAACTGATCCAGCAATTGGCACCTGGCTATCGATCCGTTTTTAATATGTATGTGATTGAAGGCTATTCGCACAAAGAGATTGGTGAAATGCTGGATATAAGTGAAGGCACCAGCAAATCACAACTGGCAAGAGCAAAAGGCGTGTTACAGAAAAAAGTAAAGGAATTCCTGGATAGCAATCATCATTAACCCATCAACAATGTTTGAGCAGTTGCAACATAGAATGATTAGTTATGAAGTGATCCCACCACCGGCTGCCTGGGAAACCATTGCTGCAAGGTTAAACGATGATGAAAAGTACGGAATGCTGTCTGACCGGGTGAATCAATTTGAGACCTTTCCGCCCTCCCAGCTTTGGGGCGAAATTCTTAATACCCTTGATAACCCAAAAAACAGAAGACCAATTATCGGCAAGCGACGCTGGGTATTCCGTTCTGCAGCCGCGGCCATTTTAGCGGGCGTTTTGATTGTGGGATGGATGATATTTTACAAGGATGCAGCTGTAAGCGTTCTTGTGGCAAAAGTTACTGCACCGGTTGTGCAACCTGCGGAAAAACCTGCTATCAATATCCCTGCATCAGACAGTGTGGTTGCCGTTAACCACCATCCTGCTGTTTCTGCAAGCCGCTTCAGCAATGGCGATGCACCTGGAGTTAAACATGGTCAATCATTTATTGGTGCTTCCCTGAGCGAAAACGTTTTGCCATACGCGTTAGTAAGTAACCCGGAAACTTTGTACCCGGTGGCCAAGATCGCTGCGCCTTCTGTTGCCGTTAAAAAAGAGGACCTGCGTATGAACTTCTTCGCTTTGCCTGTAAATGGCAATTACTTAATGGTTGAGGGGCCTGATGGAAAGTTAACCAGGATTTCTTCCAAATTCAGCAGCCTTATCGGGTTGTTGATGGAGGGTGATGAGACAGAAAATTACCCCGAAAAAATTAAAGACAGCGGTAGCTGGAAGGAGCGTTTCAGGGAATGGCGCAACAAAATCAGTGAATCATCTTATATACCGGCTTCAGTAAACTTCCTTGATATCATGGAGCTGAAAGATTTGATCCTGGAAGAAAAATAATTTTTTGTAATAGCAATAACCTGCATTATCACGTTCATACATATGCCCAGGATCAAAATCATGCAGCCGGATACATTTCATTTCAGTTCAATGATACCGGTAAGAATTACGGATATTAATTATGGAGGGCATGTTGGCAACGATTCGATCTTGTCTATTATTCATGAAGCCAGGATGCAATTTCTGCACCATTATGGCTATACTGAGATGGATTTTGAAGGGGTTGGCATGATTATGAGCGATGTGGCAATTGAATTCAAAAATGAACTGTTCTATGGTGATACGATAAAAGTATCGGTTGCCATCACTGAAATTTCCAAAGTTTCATTTGCATTGTACTATAAACTGGAAAGCGCAACAACGAGCCAGCCTGTTATAGCAGCCATTGCAAGAACAGGAATGGTTTGCTATAATTACGGGGCTAAAAAGATGACGGCTGTACCGGAAAAAATAAAAAACCGGTTTACGCAGTAAGTTGATTCCATATTTTCCAGCTTTCCTCTGCCTGAATTTGCAACATATCACTGCCGTTGCTGATAGCAGCGCCAAAGCGTTCTCCGTTTTGCAGGAATACCGTTTTTGCCGGATTATACACCAGGTCAAATAAATAATGCCGGTTGCTGATGGCAGCATAAGGAATGGGTGGGTACGTGCTTATACCGGGATACATGCCCAGGGGCGTTGTATTGATGATCAATGTATATTCAGACAACAGTTGCGGGCTTACGGATTCATAACCCAGGATACCAGGCGATGCAGTTCTTGAAACATAGCTCGATTGAATACCGAGTTTTGATAAAACATATTCAACTGCTTTGGCGGCACCACCGGTTCCCAGAATAAGTGCTTTGCGATGATGTTTCTTTAATTTGGGTGTAAGTGATATTTCAAAGCCGGTTACATCCGTGTTGTGACCGAAAAGTTTGCCGTTTTCAATTTTGATGCAATTGCAGGCATTTATTTTTTCAACAACGGCAGAACGCCCTGACAAAAAGGGGATGACCTGTTCTTTGTACGGAATTGTAACATTGAGACCTTCCAGGCCGGGACAATCTTTTAGCAATGCAGTTAATTCATTGATGGAAGAGATTGGATAATTTTCATAGCTGCAATTAATCAGCCCTTCCCTTTCAAATTTATCGGCGAAATATTTTTTTGAAAATGAGTGCGACAGCGGATAACCTATTAAACCAAACTGTCTCATTTGCGTATTGCTTTATCAAGAAAAAGATCGAATGTATCTCCACGCAAGCCAAGGCGCATTGTTTCGAGGGGTATGACTTCTGCAGGGGCAATATTGCCAAGGTTCACATTGGCGCCAATCAGTTCAATAAAATATAATTGTTGACCTTTCTGCGGCGCCTCCCACAATATCTTTTCGGCAGGTATCTGGGTAAGAATTTCCTGCACCAGTCCTTCCCTAACCTCGCCACTGCCACGATAGATACCCACGTTGCCGGCTTCACGCGCTTCCGCGATCACATAAGTAGCTCCGGCTGCCAGTTCGGCCCGCATTAACTCAATCCATTTATAGGGTGGAATGATGTGTTCTGCATCTTTACTTCCCACTTCACTCAGCACGATGCCGTATTTGGTCAGCTTTTCAATATACCCGCATTTTTCGGCGTGCGGTATAGTTACTGATCCATCGCTTACTTCCATATACGAAACCCCAAATTCTTTGCACACATTTATGTAGTCGTCAAACTGGTTCCGTATTAAAAAAGCTTCAAACAATGTGCCTCCAAAATAAACCGGCAAACCATAGGATTTGTATACTTCCAGCTTAGCTTTTAAGTTAGGTGTGACAAAAGAAGTTCCAAAACCAAGTTTAATAATATCAACATGCGGATGTGCCACACTCAAAAAATTTTTTGCTTCTTCCACGCTTAACCCTTTATCCATCACCATTGTCAGTCCATTTACTCTCGGCTTCGCTGTTCTTTCAGGAATCTGGGAAAGATTAAAATTCATTGTATATCAGATTAATTGAAAATAGCCCTTTAAACAAGGCCGCGCAAAAATAAGGAAGTAAGGAAACATATCTTCCTGCATACTTACTTAAATGAATGTAAAAATCAATTCTTTTTGTTGCGCCGGAACCTGGCTAATAAATCAACAACCTGTTGGTTCTGAAGAATGGAAGGATTGATTCCAACAAATTTTTTAACAAGTTTGGGTGACCTGTGCAGTGCTCTTTCCAACTGCAATAAACCTTCTTTTGATTTGCCGGAAGCAAAACAAACTGCGCTGTAATAATATAAAAAAATAGGTTTATTGTCTGTATGTTTTAATGCAGCCTGAACCTGTTCCAGCGCTTCATCATAAAACTCTGCTATGTATAAACAGCAGATCAGCGCCTCCCATCCGGATGCACTTTTAGGGCGTGCACGTACAACAACTGAAAAACATTGAATCGCCTCCTTTGTCTCACCCAGGTTCATTTTACATTCCCCCATAGCAAGATTATAGTCGGGATAAGACCGGTTTATCTGCATGGCTGTGTCGAGTTGTTTAACAGCCTGCGTCCATTGCTGCTCATTCATGTAAGTGCGCGCAATTTTATAATAAAGCTTGCTATTGCCCTGGTTCAGGTGGGTTGCTTTTCGATAATTAAAACGGGCCTGTGCATAATTTTTTATCCTGTCGTAGCAATAACCGATGGCTTCATAAATCACTTCCTCCGGTCTTGACAGTTCGAGTACTTTTTCCAATACCTCTATAGCATCTTTGTACTTACGCAGGCGGATATAGGCATCTCCCATATTTCTGTATGCATAGTCAAATTTTTCATCAATGGCCAGTGCATATTTGTAGGCATCAATTGCCTTTTCATACAATTTAATGCCCTGATAAGCGGCAGCCAGGTTAAACCAGGCAAGTTCGCTATAGGGAAACTCATCGATAATTGACTTATGCAGCCTTATACTTTCTTCATTCCTGCCCGTGAAATCAGTCCAAAAGCAAATCTTATACAAAGCTTCTTCATTCACGGGTTCCTGTTCCAGTATCATTTTCAGGCAGTCGAATATTTTGTCGAACTATTCATAGTCATCATACACATCGGCCAGTTCAAAAAGCAAATCAATCCGTTCCT
>Ga0268264_10004842_pt1 | contig 11407 bp, 10 predicted proteins | sample KBSSwiS32_FD_190357 | JGI IMG/M metagenome (GOLD analysis project Ga0268264, IMG submission 190357) | Switchgrass rhizosphere microbial communities from Kellogg Biological Station, Michigan, USA - KBS Switchgrass S3-2 (SPAdes) (version 2) | ecosystem: Host-associated > Plants > Roots >... | reverse complement strand
TTGCCCGCGTCGAATTCCTGGTCGGACCGCAGGACCAGCTGCGATGGCGTGGCCATCACGTGCTTGCCCTTCTGGTATTTGAAGATCGTGTCGGAAAGGTGGTCGGTCTTTTCCAGCAACACGTGGCTGAGGCCAAGCTGCGCCGCGCGGCCAGCGGCACTGAGGCCCGCAGGACCGGAACCGACGATGGCGATGCGAACGCGGTCTTCCACAATTCCCCCCTCGCCGCTGCACGCGTCAGGCCCGAACCAATTGCAATGCCCCGCAAAAGTCCGCAAGTGACGCGAACGCCCTGCCGCAACAGACAGGGACGGTCGACAGCATAGTAATGGACGGGAATGGGCGATGACACAACAGAGCGCGAAAAGAATTCGCTACGACCGGATCGCGCTTGTGCTTGCCGGGGTGCTGGCGCTGGGGGCTATCGGCTACGGCGTAATGCGCGCGAACGACAAGCCCGCGCCGCAGCCCGTCGCCGCCGCGCCGGGAGCCTCGCTGACGCTGGCCGATCTGGAAAAAGCAACTGTCGACAATCCCGAGGATGCCGTGGCGTGGCAGCGGCTTGCGCAGGCCTATGCCGACGCCGTGCGCTGGACCGATGCCGCCAGCGCCTATGACCGCGCGGCGAGGCTCGCGCCGGGGGATGCCTCGGTGTGGTCGGCGCTGGGCGAGGCGCGGGTGATGGCGAGCGAGCGCGATCCCATGCCGCCGCAGGCTGCTGCCGCCTTTGCCAAGGCGCTGTCCATCGATCCCAAGGATCCCCGCGCGCGCTACTTCACTGCAGTAAAGCGTGATCTGGGCGGCGACCACGCGGGCGCGGTGGCGGACTGGCTGGCGCTGCTGGCCGACACCCCGGAGGGCGCCCCCTGGCGCAGCGATCTTGTCCGCACCATCGAGCAGGTGGCCAAGATCAACAAGCTGGACGTGACCGCCAAGCTCGCCAGCGCGCAGACCGCCGGGAAAGCCCTCACCCCAGCCGCCTCGCTGCCGACGGCGTTGCAAGGCATCCCCGGCCCCACCGCACAAGACCTCGCCCGCGCCTCAGCGATGCGCCCGAACGATCAGCGCGCGATGGCCGAAGGCATGGTCGAACGCCTCGAAGGCCGCCTCAAGACCGACCCCGCCAACATCGACGGCTGGATCATGCTGATGCGCAGCCGCGTGACGTTGGAGCAGCCGGAGAAGGCCTCGGCTGCGCTGAAAGCGGCAGTGGCGGCCAATCCGGGGAAGGCTGAGTTTTTGAAGCAGCAGGCGGGGGTGTTGGGGGTTAGGTAGGGGGTAAGTTTCTGGCGAAGAGCGGAAATGCCGCTTCCCCCCATTTCACGAGGAACTACGGTCATTCTCGCTACCGACCCATAGTCGCAATTGGCGCACTAATTCATGTAACAAACTAAGTAGGTATTTGTCGGTTGCCCAAGATTGCCGAGGCAAGAGAATTTCCAAGTTCAACGGGTGGTGGCAATGTTGGGGGTACAATCAGTTCATTTTTAGTCCTGCGCAATTCGTAATCTACTATCTCATAATCAAAACCGATCGCCTTAGGCCATTGGAATAAACGCACTATTTCATTACCTTCATCAAGCAAAGTTATATCGACAAAATGCATACCAAGTATTGTGTCTGGACGGTTTGATACTGCACCGGAAAAGCATGTTACTTGAAATGGTAATTTTCCATAGTAGTCGGAACCACCAATACGCATCCGCACAATGGCAAATTCTGCTCCAATACTCACTAAAACCTTGGTGTCGTCAGTGCCATATAGACCTGACGCCGCTTCTTCACCAGATTGAAGTCGTTTGAATGAGCGAGCCAGCGATGCACGGTAGCATTTTGATGCCTGCTCAACCGTGCGTCGAATTTTCTCATTCTTAGTTATCAAGTCTCTTCGAGCAGCCATGGCAGATGCGACGGCGTGGCTGTGAAGCTCTGCAGCATCACCAGCATCTGAAATGGCCTTCAACATCCGCTCGCCTGCCGCAACGTATCCATCGCTGATTAGTAAGTTTGCGAGGTTGGCTGGGGCATAGAGATCGCCCGCCTCAGCAGCCTTTTCATAAGCTTCGATCTGCGCCGCTTTGTCAAAATTTCCGATGAGGATAGCAAGGTTATTGCGCGCAACGGGGCCGTTGTCATCTTGATCAATGATGTCACGGTAATGCCACATCGCAGGCACCCAGTGACTATCGCTTTCCGCGTAATTGTATGCGAGTGAGAATACCTTACCTTTGTCTGATGGCTGGAGAGAAACGGCCCATTCTAAGGCAACTCTGTAGCCCTCAATTTGTCCAGCGTCATTTAACTGTTCTGCCAAGGCATAGAAAGCACCTGCCTTCATTCGTTCAGGTATAGAAGCATTTGCATATTCGACGCAAAACCGAAGAGCTTCAACTGCACCACCCCTGATGTACTTGAGCCTCACACCACTTGACAAAATCAAACCAAATTGATCAGATGCTTGACGTTTTAACCCCTCATTTAAATACCTCTCAGCCTCATCGTAGTCATGATCTCTAATTGCCCAATCTAGAAGAACTACAAAAGGGTAGCACCATGATGGATTTGCAGAGATGAGGCCACGTACGGCGTCGACTCCATTATCAGCCCCATAATTAGCGCGGCGCTTCTTGTATTCTGTGGTCCAAAACTCAGTTGATTCCTCATCTACAGATGTTTTTATCACGGAATAAGCATTATCAAGTTCGTATACACTTCTGGATTTCAAAAAATCATACCATCCGCCCGCACTCGCACCCTCTTCGTGCTCCTCATCTTCAGGTGGAGTAGCTTGTGCTTGAATTTCTTTAGTGGGAAGCGCCGGAAGTAAATCCTGTTGCACCTCAGGTGCATCATTATCTCGGGAACAATGTAATTCTGAAAATGATTTATTCTCACGTTTCTTTAACGTTATTGTAAGATTGCCGTAACCACCCTTGAACTCAAAGCCACCCCATATAACAGCGGCAACAAGAAGCAGAATGATTAAAAAAATAATGGTCGCGGTGGCGGGAATCGCCAACCCACTGAGCGCCGTCAGCACGGACACCGTAGAGGGGTCTTGAACTACCTGCTGTGTCACATGTGTCGTCGTCTCTCCCACTTCGCCCCCTAGACCATGCCAACTTAAACAAAGGAAAAACGTCGATTAAAGCAGGCTTAGGCCTCCGGCCACGCCTCATTCGGCGATTTTTTCGTCGCTACCGATGCTGCAAGTGATAGCAGAAAACTTCCTTCCGCGACAGAACTGCAGGAATAGCTGCCTCCGAACAACCAACTCTATGGGATGCGCCCAAAAAAGAACAATCCATTCGCACGTCTCTTCGCCAATTTTCCTACACCCCCGCTCCCTGCTATGTTCGCGCTGGCTCTTTCAACCTCGTGAACCCCGATCCGGCGCGGGCCTGGGCGGTGCCCTCAGGTTGGCGATCTGCGCATGTGTTTTATCAACTAAACCCGGCGGCAGCGTAAGGTGCGTGGGGCTTTGGCAGGCTCGGGGTGATGTGACGGAAATTTAATCTCCGTCCTCCCCTTCGTCTTCCCCGGCCCTTCGTCCCATCCCCTTCGTAGCCTCCCCTTCGTCATTGCGAGCGGAGCGAAGCAATCCAGTGCGGTTTGTGCGGCTCTGGATTGCCGCGCGGCTGTGCCGCTCGCAATGACGACGACAGGGAGCGGTTTGACCAAACGCCCCCTCCGTCAGCGCTGCGCGCTGCCACCTCCCCCGGTGGGGGAGGATTTCAGAGCAGCGTCGTCACGTCGTAGCTGCCGGCCAGCAGGAACGTCAGCAGCGTCGCAGTCAGCCCGGCGAGAAACAGGCGATAAGCGTAGCCGAGGTAGCGGTACTTCTTCTTCTGCAGCACCTGCCCGTTCTGGTACACGTCGCGCAGCATGGTGCGGAAGGTGGTTTCGTCGCTGCCCAGCCGATCAAGGATGAGGTCGGTCCACTCCTGTTCGGGAAGCTGGGTGAACACGCCGAAGAACAGCAGGTTGGACCGCTCCACCTCCAGCGCCCCCTCACTGGCCGACGGCGGGCGGATCGAAGGCATCACCACCATCACCGCGCACACCGCCGACAGAAACGCGAAGCAGGTCAGCACCAGCAGCGGCAGAGGCACCTCGCCCCGGCTCGCCTGCCCCACCGCCAGGGTGAACACCACGAAGGTCGCGCCCAGCAGGATGCTCGCCTTCTGGTCCGCCATCTGGCTGAGCGTGAGGTGCGACTGGATGGCGGTGCGTACCAGATGCACCGCCTGCGGCGAAAAGACCCTCGGACCCTGCTGCTGTTGCTGCTGTTGCTGCGCCATGCCGGGTCAGACCACTCCGAAGGCCAGCATGGCATCGGCCACCTTCTTGAAGCCGGCGATATTCGCGCCCTTCACATAGTCGATATAGCCGCCGCCCTGATCGCCATAGGTCAGGCAGGACTTGTGGATGCCGGCCATGATGTCTTTCAGCATCTGCTGCAGTTCCGGCTCGCTCCAAGAACGGCGACCGGAGTTCTGGCTCATCTCGAGGCCCGAGACGGCGACGCCGCCCGCGTTGGAGGCCTTGCCCGGCGCATAGAGCAGCTTGGCCGCCTTGAACACGTGGACGCCCTCAAGGTCGGTGGGCATGTTGGCCCCCTCCGACACGGCGATGCAGCCGTTGGCCACGAGGGTGCGGGCATCGTCTCCCAGCAACTCATTCTGGGTGGCGCAAGGAAGCGCGAGGTCGCACTTGACGCCCCAGGGTGTCTTGCCCGCGTGGAAGGTCGCGCCAGGAAACGCGTCGCAGTATTCCTCGATCCGGCCGCGGCGGTGGGTCTTGTGGGTCTTCACCCAGTCGATCTTGTCCTGGGTAATGCCGTCGGGATCGTGGATGAACCCGCCCGAATCGGAGAGCGTGAGAACCTTGCCGCCAAGCTGGACAATCTTCTCCGCCGCATGGGTGGCGACGTTGCCGGAGCCGGAGATCACAGCCGTCTTGCCGGAAACCCCGTCGCCCCGGGTGGCGAGCATGTTCTCAAGGAAATAGACCGCGCCGTACCCCGTCGCCTCAGTGCGGATGAGCGAGCCGCCCCACTCCAGGCCCTTGCCGGTGAGGACGCCGGTGAAGTTGTTGGTGATGCGCTTGTACTGGCCGAACATGTAGCCGATCTCGCGCCCGCCCACGCCGATGTCGCCAGCGGGAACGTCAACATCGGCGCCGATGTGGCGGTACAGTTCGGTCATGAAGGACTGGCAAAAGCGCATGATCTCGCGCACCGACTTGCCCTTGGGATTGAAGTTCGACCCGCCCTTGCCGCCGCCCATGGGAAGGCCGGTCAGCGCGTTCTTGAAGGTCTGCTCGAAGGCGAGGAATTTGAGCACGCTTTCAGTGACGGAGGGGTGGAACCGGATACCGCCCTTGTAGGGGCCGATCGCGTTGTTGTTCTGCACGCGCCAGCCGCGCTGTACGCGGATGTTGCCGGCATCGTCCTCCCAGCAGACGCGGAACGAGACGACCCGGTCCGGCTCGGCGATGCGGCGCAGGATCTGTTGTTCGTGGTACTGCTCCTTGTCGGCAATGAAGTCGAAGATGTCCTCCGCAACTTCCTGAACCGCTTGGACGAATTCGGGCTGGTAGGGATTGCGGCGCTTTACGCCTGCCATGAAGCCGTCGAAATCTACGTGGTCTGTAATCGCCATGAAACTTCCCCCTCGTTCGCCGCAGACTCTTGTGATGGTCTTTGCCGCAACATGGAGGATAGTGCTGCGAATGGCTCGCGTATAGTCGTCTTTATTGGAAAATCGGGCCGTGTTGGTGAAGTCTTTTGGTGATCACACCTGTTCGGCTATCACTTCGGGAATGAGCGCCACGATTGCCGCTGCAGCCTTTCGCATGGCCGCAGGGTTGATCGAATAGAACACCTGTTTGGCCTCGCGCCTGCCGTCGATCAATCCGGCGCTGCGTAGCACGGCCAGTTGCTGGCTGAGCGCAGGCTGGCCGATGCCGGTGATGCGCGCAAGCTCTCCCACGCCGCATTCGCCGTGCGAAAGCGCGTGGAGCAACGACAGGCGTTGCGGATGGCCGATCGCGCGCAATTGCTCGATCATGTCATCATTCACGCGCATCGCCGTCGATCCTCAAGGCCCGAAACTCCCATCTTTTGCCCGGTACACAGCCAGGGAAGCTCCGAAATTGATCAGGATCAGTTACTGAAAATTCCGCATCGGCAAACATTGGCGCGCTCGGTAGCCACTCCCATATCAGTTGACAGGAGGTATCCCCGATGGCTGATCCCATGTCCCGCATCGTTGCCTGCCCAACGTGCGCCACGCTGAACCGCGTGCCGACCGCCAAGATGCCGCAGGCAGGCACGTGCGGTCGTTGCGGATCGGCGCTGTTCAGCGGGCACCCGGTGACTTTGACCGCCGCGAACTTCGACGCGCACGCCGCGCGGGCCGACATTCCGCTGCTGGTCGACTTCTGGGCGTCGTGGTGCGGGCCGTGCCGCCAGATGGCCCCTGCCTTCGCCAGCGCCGCCGTACAGTTGGAGCCGCTGGTGCGGCTCGGCAAGCTCGATACGGAAGCGGAGAGCGCGATTGCCGGGCGTTATGCGATCCGGTCGATCCCGACCATGATCCTGCTGGCCAAGGGACGGGAAATTGCACGACAATCGGGGGCGATGCCGGTCGGCGCCATCGTCAACTGGACACGGCAGGCATTGGCCGGAGCAACCTCCTAGATTGCCTGCCAACTTCGGTGAAGCATGGAGAGCGCAACCACCACGATCAATGCGGCGAACAGGGTGCTGAGCTGGACCTTGCGGGCTGCAAGCCGGGTGCCTTACCGCACTGTGCGACGCGCGGTTGCGATAATGGTGTGTTCACCTTCGAGAGCGTTGTCGGTCATGGCGCGATATTTCCAGTCAGGGCGTTGAGCTGCCAGGCGGCGACGACTTGCATACCCTGCGCTTCGATCAATGCGGTCTGCGCTTCGAGCGCCTCGCGCTCGGCATCCAGCACTGCCAGCGTTGGCACTGCGCCAACCTGCATCTCCAGCCGGGTTCCACGCAAGGCCTCGTCGGCGGCTTCGCTGCGCAGCATGGACGCCTCAACCATGCGCCGCGCGGTGATGACTCCCTGCCAGGCATCGACTACCATGCCGTACAGCGCATCGCGCGCGGCACGGTGGCGAGCCTCGGCGGCAGTGAGTTCGGCATCGGCGACGCGGGTGTCTGCAGCAGTTCTCCCACCTGCCCACAGCGTCCAGCGCCCCCTCACACCCACTGCAACGGAATCCGCCGCATAATCGGGAAAGAACTGATCGCGCACATGGGCCGCCTCTGCGAAGGCGCCTACGGTGGGCATTCCTTCCGCTTTCGCGCTCCGAAGCCGGGCGCGGGCAACGCCGATGGCGGCGTCTGCCTGCGCGAGTGCAGGATGCCGTTCCCGCGCCGCATCTACCGCTTCTGATAAGGTCGACGGCAAGGGCGGGAGGATGGGCAATGCTGCCAGATCACCCGCCGACTTTCCAGTCAGGCGATGGAACGCAGCTTCAGCGGAAATGCGCCGACCCTGCGCTTGCGCCAGTCCGGCATCAGCCTCTGCCTTGCGCGCGCGGGCCTGCGCCACATCGGAACTGGCGATCTCGCCTGCCCGAAAGCGCAGACGCGCCTGCCGCTCTGTCTCGATCAGCTGGGTAACAAGCTGCGCATGGCGCGCTTCGAGCTGGCGGGTGGTCAGAACCTGCGCGTAGGCGGAAACAGCTCCGACGATTGTCTGCAAACGCGCCTGCTCGCTGGCGAATCCGGCAATCGCCGCGCCGCCTTTTGCCTGATCAACCGCGGCCGAAATCCGTCCTCCGGTCCACAGCGGCAATTCCGCCACCGCCTGCACCGCCACCGGCGTAGTATTGTCAGCACTGATTCCGAAGAACCCGCCGTTGTCGATCCGCCCGGCCCCCACCGAGCCTTCCACGCGCAGCAGCGTGTTGGCTTCTGCACGAGCCCGGTCCAGCCGAGCACCCGCCGCCGCCTCACCGGCTGTAGCCTCTGCAAGCGTAGGGGCGTTTGCAAGGGCGTCGGCGATGGCGGCGGCGAGGTCCTGTGCGGACGCGATGGGGGTCGCGATCACACAGGAAAGGAGCAGCGTAGGGAGGAACAGCATATTGCGCATCACGGGACGTCCTATCGAAAGGCATTCCCGGGTCTTGCACCCAGCTTCTTGAAGATCATTGCCGCAGGGCAAAAGCCCGTGAAACTTGCTTGCAACATATTCACGCCGGCAAAAATGGTGAGACCGATCCACCAGGGATGGACAGTGATCGAGAGCACTGCGCTAACCAACACCACCACACCGGCGAAACGCAGAACCGCCTTGTCGAGATTCATGAGCTTTCCCCTTAATCCAAGCCAAGTTTGCGAAGGCCGAGCGCCGAGTCCCGTGCCGATGATGATGATCTGGGGCAAAGACATTTCCTGTTTTCCCGGCACTGTCCCTCCCAGCACCGGCAGGGTTTGCACGACTGCAATCTTGTATCTTGCTTGACTAATATATGTGTTTTATCATATGAGCAAGATGTAATGTTATCCCGCCGTCCCCCTCGGCAGGAACGGGAAAGGAACCACGCAATGGCGTTTGGATTTGGCAGATCGACGCACAACGAGATCGGACCGCAGGCACTGGAAGCAATGCTGCGCGATGGAAGCGCCGTCGTGGTCGATGTGCGCGAACCCGATGAGTTTGCAGGCGGACACATTCCTGGCGCGATCAACATGCCGCTTTCCGGGTTCCAGCCCTCGCAGCTGCCGACGATCGAGGGCAAGAAGCTGATCCTCAACTGTCAGGGCGGCAAGCGTTCCGGCATGGCGCTGGAGAAATGTGGCGTCGCCCAGGCAGCGGTCGATACGCATCTCGCAGGCGGGTTCGCAGCATGGGCAGCGGCCCGGCTTCCGGTCGAGCGCTGAAATACACCTTGGGGGCAAGGCGCATGGCGCATGGAACACTGATACGGTCTCTGGGCGCGGCAGTCTTGCTGGCCGCACCGCTTGCCGGTTGCAGCAGCGAGGAACCCGCACAGAAAGTTGCCGCTGCGCCCATGGGCGAACGGCTGGCGCTGCAAGCATCGGACACTGTCAGCTGGCAGGACGTGAGTGCCGAGATCACGACCGTCGATCAGGCGCAAGTGCTGGCGCGCATCCCCGGCATTCTGACGTCTCTGACGGTTCGCGAAGGGGACAATGTCAGCAAGGGCCAGGTCATCGGCCGGATCGTCGATAGCCAACTTGGCTATCAGTCCGGTGCCTATGGCGCGCAGGCCGCCGCTGCACAGGCACAGGCCGCGCAGGCACAGGCGGAACTGGGCCGCGTGCGCTTTCTTTACCAGAACGGCGTCTATGCCAAGGCCCGGCTCGATCAGGCCGAAGCGATGGCCGCCGCTGCCAGCGCACAGGTTCGTGCCGCACGCGAACAGCAGGCCGCCGTAGCTGCTGTCGCCGGGCAAGGCGCAGTAACGGCCCCGGCCAGTGGACGGGTGTTGCGCGCTGACGTTCCGGCTGGCGCGCCGGTCACGCCCGGCATGGCCATCGCGGTCATCACCGCAGGCCCCGCGATCCTGCGCATCGAGATGCCGGAATCCGTTGCCGCAACAGTGCAGCCCGGTGCCCGCGTGATGACCGGTGAGGCCGGTACCCCCGATGCGACAGGCACGGTCACGCGCGTCTATCCGGCCGTCAGCGCGGGTCAGGTGACGGCTGATGTGTTGCTGCCCGGCATCGACGACCGGCTTGTCGGCCGCCGCATCGCCGCCCGGGTCGAAACGGGGCGGCGCAAGGCCTTGCTGGTGCCCGCGCGCTTCGTCACCCGTCGTTATGGCATGGATTACGTCACGGTTCTGGCGAAGGACGGTTCCCCCGCCGAAGCCCCCGTCCAGACCGCACCCGCCACCGAGGCCGGAAAGGTGGAGCTTCTGTCCGGCGCCGTAGCCGGAGAAACGCTGCTAGCCCCCGCCCCCGGCAAGACACCCCCGAAATGAACCTGGGCCTGTCCGGCAAGCTGACGCGGGCTACCATTCTTTCGCCGCTGACTCCGCTGTTCCTGCTCGCCGCGATCCTCGTCGGCCTGATCGCGACCATCACGATCCCGCGCGAGGAAGAGCCGCAGATCAAGGTGCCGATGGTGGACATCCTCGTCGCCGCACCCGGCCTGTCCGCTCCAGATGCCGTCGAACTGGTCGCCAAGCCGCTGGAAACCATCGTCAAGAGCGTGGACGGCGTGGAACACGTCTATACGCAGGCGCAGGATAATGGCGTGCTCGTTACCGCGCGCTTCATGGTCGGGTCGGACCCGGAAGACGCCTCCATCCGCATCGACGAGAAGATCAAGGCCAATGTCGAGCGCATCCCTGTCGGCATACCGCCGCCGCAGATCACGGTGCGCGGCATCAACGACGTGCCTATCGTGGTTCTCACCCTCACCCCAAAGCCGGGCACGCCGGGCCACTGGAACGATCAGGCGCTGTTAGAACTGGCCGGAAAGCTGCGGAGTGAAATTGCCAAGGTCGATGATGTCGGGCTGACCTTCATCACCGGCGGCCAGCGTGAAGCGCTGCGGATCGTGCCCGATCCCGCGAAACTTGCTGCGCATCAGGTGCCCCTGGGCGCAATGATCGAGGCAGTAGGACAGGCCAACCGCACCTTTCCGGCTGGCACCGTCCGCGAGGCTGGTCAGGCCATGCGCGTGACCGCGGGCCAGCCGATTGCCAGCGCCGAGGAACTGGGCGCGCTGACGGTGCGGTCGATCAGCGGCGGCGCGGTGCTGCTGCGCGATGTCGCGCGGGTGGAGCAGGGTCAGAGCCAGGACCAGGCGCGGGCATGGCGCTGGGCCCGGAACGAAGACGGCGGCTGGACCATGGCCCCGGCGGTCAGCCTCGCCATCGCCAAGCGGGCGGGAGCCAATGCCGTCACGGTTTCCGAAAGCGTCGTCGCGCGTGTCGAGAGGTTGAAGGGGCAGTTGGTTCCCGCCTCCGTCGATGTCGCGATCACCCGCAACTATGGGCAAAGCGCCGATGAAAAAGCCAACGAGCTGATCTTTCACCTCGCGCTGGCCACTATCTCGATCGTGCTGCTGATCGGCTTTTCCGTAGGCTGGCGCGAGGCGGCTGTGACGGCGATCGTCATCCCCACCACCATCATGCTGACCATGTTTGCCAGCCGTGTGATGGGTTTCACCATCAATCGTGTCAGCTTGTTTGCCCTGATTTTCTCCATCGGCATCCTTGTCGATGACGCCATCGTGATGATCGAGAACATCGCCCGCCACTGGGCTATGCCGAATACCGGGAAGGACGGGCGCAGCCGCATCGACGCGGCGGTGGATGCCGTCGCCGAAGTGGGCAACCCGACGATCATCGCGACACTGACGGTCGTCGCCGCCTTGCTGCCCATGCT
>Ga0268264_10004840_pt1 | contig 11410 bp, 9 predicted proteins | sample KBSSwiS32_FD_190357 | JGI IMG/M metagenome (GOLD analysis project Ga0268264, IMG submission 190357) | Switchgrass rhizosphere microbial communities from Kellogg Biological Station, Michigan, USA - KBS Switchgrass S3-2 (SPAdes) (version 2) | ecosystem: Host-associated > Plants > Roots >... | reverse complement strand
GCCTGGTTCGCAGCCACCTTGCGCCGCTGCTGCGGTGTCGTCACGCCGCCGAATTGCTGCAGGCTTTGCCAGCCGAGCCAGCTGAATTCGTGGTTGTCCCACATCGCGACGAACGGAAAGTGCGCGCGCGCATCCTGCAAGTCGGGATCGTGCAGATAAGCCTTATAGAGCGCGCGATAGTCGTCCAGCGTGGTCGGGATGTGGAAGTCGTCGTGCTTCTCGCCGTTCGCGTACCGCACGACGTCGCGGATCTTGCGGTCGTAATACTGCGGCCGCTCGTCGGGATACCAGACCAGTTCGTAGACGAAATCGCCGAGGTGCAGCACGAAGCCGAGGCGGTCCTCCGGCTTTGCCTTCTGGTCCTCGAAGATCATGCGGCGATAAGCATTCTGCGCGCCGAGGTTCGCGTTCTGGCACGACACGAACGCAAAACGCACCGGCCGCGGATCGTCGTCGGCCGGCGCGGTCAGCGTGCGGCCGACGCGGCTGCCGTTGCCGTCGGCGTCGCTGAAGCGATACCAGTATTCACGCGCAGGCTTCAGGCCGCCGACCAGCACGCGGCAAGTCCAGTCCGACTCGGCGGTCACGTTCACCACCGCCGTCGCGACGACGCGCTCGAACGCGGCATCCTCGGCGACTTCGCAGGTCAGGTGCACGGCGGACTTCGCGTCGCTTGCCGGCCGGCGCGTCCACAACAGCACGCCGTCGGCTTGCGGATCGCCGGAGGCGACGCCTTCCGGATACAGGTCGCGCTTTTCGTTCCAGCGCAGCTTGGACTTGACGCCGCGCCCGGTCGCCTCGCGCGCCTCCGCGTCGCCATACCCGGCAAACGCCGCCACCGCGCCGACCGACGCCGCCACTTGCAGGAATTCCCGACGCGAAACCTTTTTCATGGATATTCCTTCACGACATTTACGATCTCAATCAGGATTCCGCGCACGGATAGACGCGAGACTCGCCTCTCCCGCTGGCGGGAGAGGCCGGCGCGCGAAGCGCGACGGGTGAGGGTGGCGGTCGGAAAAGTCGACGAACCCAAGCTGTCATCTACCTAGCCACCAATCTCATCTGCCCCACCTGCATGCGCCGCAAATACCGTCGCACGATCCACCTCCCACGTTGCAGCGCAAGCAGGAGAGGCACCCTTCTCCCGCCCCGCGGGAGAAGGGCACAAGTCTCATTCTGTCGCCCTTGTAGCAGCATATCCGCCGCCGCGCCTGTGCAATTGGCTGGGTTGCGCATTCGCCCGCAACGGCGTGGCGCATCCGCCACTGGCGACCTACCCGTCCCGCGCCGTATCTTGAACGCGGGATTCGCCGTCCCGATCAAACACACCCAATCTGCTTTCGAACTTGCACTGAAGGATCGATCCGAAGATGACCACGCTTTCCGAATTGATGCGCAACGGAGTGATTCGCGACGACACTTTCCAGGTCGACGTCGGCGAGGACTGGATGCAGGGCCGCAGCGTGTTCGGCGGCCTGCAGGCGGCCGTCGCCGTACGGGCGATGCGCACGCTGGCGCCGGAGTCGCCGATGCGCTCGCTGCAGATGACTTTCGTCGCGCCGGTCGCGCAGCACATGCGGGCGCGGGCACGCGTGCTGCGCACCGGCAAGAGCGTGACCCATGTCGAGGCACGCCTCGAATCGGACGCCGAATCGCAGGCGGTCGCGATCGGCGTCTTTGGCGCGCGCCGCGAATCGATCGTCCGCCGCGATCTGCCGACGGCCTCGCCGGCGGCGGCGACGGAAACGGCAAGCGCCGAACGTCCGGCGCCGAAGCCGGCGCGAGCGCCGGTGAAACTGCCGTATGTGCCCGGCGTCGTACCGGCCTTCATGCAGCAGTTCGACGTGAGCCTGCTCGACGGTGCGCTGCCGTTTTCGGGCAAGCGCGTACAGCGCGTCGTCTACGAACTCGCCCTGCGCGACCACGGCACGGCCAGCGAAGCGCACCTGCTGGCGATCGCCGACTTCGTGCCGCCGGTTGCCCTGTCGTGGATGCCGACCGTCGTGCCGGGCAGCTCGCTGACCTGGATGCTCGAGATCCTCGACGACGATTTCATCACCCAGCCGCTGAGCGGCTGGCGCATCGATGCCGAAATGGTCGCCGCCCGCGACGGCTACACGAGCCAGTCGACGACGATCTACGCACCGAACGGCAACGCGATCGCACTGAGCCGGCAGAGCATGGTCGTGTTCGCCTGAGCTGTCGTTCTCGTCCGGCTGGCGAGAACGGGAGAAGCATCCGCATCGACGTCGTGCTGTTCCCCTCTCCCCGATCGACGTCAGGCTGTTCCCTTTCTCCCCGATCGACATCAGGCTGTTCCCTTTCTCCCCCATCGACATCAGGCTGTTCCCTTTTTCCCCGATCGACATCAGGCTGTTTCCTTTCCCCCGATCGACGTCGTGCTGTTCCCCCTCGCCCCGCTTGCGGGGAGAGGGCCGGGGTGAGGGGTGAGTATCCGCCTCGACGTCGGCCATCAGTCCGCTGTCGCGGTGAGCACACTGCGCACTACACTTGTTCTCATCCATGCCGGACAACCCCGATGATCGACCCCACCCTGACCCGCGCCAACATCGAAGCCACGCACAAGCTGATCGAAGGTCACATCCGCCGCACACCGGTGATCGACGTCGACGGCGCGGATTTCGGCCTGCCCGGCACGACGCTGGTGTTCAAGCTCGAATTCCTGCAGCACGCCGGTTCGTTCAAGGCGCGCGGCGCGTTCAATCACATGCTGACGCGCGTCGTGCCGGCAGCCGGCGTCGTCGCCGCGTCCGGCGGCAACCACGGCGCCGCGACGGCGTTCGCGGCGATGCGCACCGGCGTGCGCGCGACGATCTTCGTGCCGAGCGTCGCCTCTCCCGCCAAGCTCGAGCAGATCCGCCAGTACGGCGCCGACCTGCGCATCGAGGGCGAACGCTACGATGACGCGCTGCGTGCCAGTGAGATATTCGCCGAACAGACCGGCGCGCTGCGCGTGCACGCGTACGATCAGGTCGAAACGCTGCTCGGCCAGGGCACCACGGCACGCGAATTCGGCCAGCAGGCCGGCACGCTCGACGCCGTGCTGGTCGCGGTCGGCGGCGGCGGACTGATCGGCGGCATGGCAGCGTGGTACCGCGGCGGCACGCGCCTCGTCGCCGTCGAACCAAAAACTGCGCCGACGTTGGCGATGGCGCTGCAGGCCGGCGTTCCGGTCGACGCGCCGGCCGGCGGCGTCGCGGCCGATTCGCTCGCGCCGCGCCAAGTCGGCCGCATGATGTTTCCGCTGGCGCAGCAGTTCGTCGACGCCTCGCTACTGGTCAGCGACGACGCGATCGTCGCCGCACAGCACGCGCTGTGGAAAACGCTGCGCATCGTCACCGAACCGGGCGGCGCAACCGCCTTCGCGGCGGTGCTGAGCGGCGTGTTCGAAACAAGACCGGGCATGCGCATCGGCATCGTGCTATGCGGCGCGAATACGAATATCGTGAAGTTCGGCTGAGGCTCGGCCTCAGGCGAGCGTATCCCTCACGCAATTGCGCATGGCCATCGGCACCTGGTCTTCGGCCACTTCGATCGTCCTGGTGTTGCCGGCAACGACCACGGTGATTCGATAGCGGAAGCCATCCGGCTTCACCGCGGCCTTGCGGGTGCCGCTCGCAAACAGCGCATCGAGCGACTTGCGATCGGCATCGGAAAGGCGCGACAACGGCAATTCTCCACCGCTGCGGATGTGCGAGCCCGGCAGACCGAAGCCGCCGAGGCCGCCGAGGCGCTCGACGATTACCTGATCACTGCGCGATTGCCGTGTCATTTGAGCTTTCCGCAGCGTTACCGGCGGCCATTCTGCCGCATCGGCGATCCGGTGGGGGCCTTCTCCGGCCGTAACGGCGCGACGTTGCCGATGGACCAGCGCTCTGTCGCCTGCATGCCGGCCCAGAAGAACGGATGGCGGAACGCGCGCGTCGAGCGCAGGCGTTGTTGCGCAGTGCGCAGGCCCGTGGCGACGTCGCCACCCGCACCGAGCGCCGCGTAGAACTCGGGAACCCACAGCATCGACGCCGAATCGCTGACCGGCCACATCGCTGCCACGACCCAGTGCGCACCGGCGCGCGAGACGGCCGATGCGAAGCTGAGGTTACCGTCGATTGCCTCGCCGTGGTCATCCAGATCGCACGCATTGAGCACGACCATGTCGGCACTCACGCCAGCATCGAGCACTTCGAGCCAGCTCAGGAATGCGGATGGCGCGCCCGCGGTCGGCGCATCGAGCCAGATTCCGGCATAGCCGATCCGTTGCGGCTGAGCGATGCCGTGCGAGGCGATGTGCACCCACGCGCCAGGATCGGCGAGCGCGGCTAGCGTCGATTCTCGCGTGGCCTTGCTCCCATCGCCGCCGTCGATGCTGCGTCCGGTCAGGGCGTTCGCGATCAGACGCGGTTCGACCGCCGCTCCGGCGAGTTCCGGCAGCGCGCTGTCGACACCGCGCTTCTGCGCGGCGACGACGACATGCAGCACATGGTTCTGCACATCAGGCGTGGTGTCGGTAGAAAGGCTCGCCAGACGCACGGTCGTCTGTTCGAGCAGAGGTTCCGTGCCGTCGCGCCACGGCAGCACACTCCAGGCGACCCCATTGAGCGGCTCCTCGACCAGCACGATCAGTCGTTCCGGCGGCGCTGAGCCGGGTGCCGCCTGCAACAGTTCGAAGGACACGCGCGTTGCCGCTGCGTTGATTTGCTCAACCGGCACTTCGGGCGATCGCAGTAGGTCGCGCAACGCGCGCGCTGCCGCGCGGACGTCGTCGGGTGTTCCCGCCGCGCGGATCGTGGCTTCGGTTCGGGTCACCCACAGCAACGCACCGGTAGTGCCGGCATCCACGTACGCCATGAACGCGGTGCCGGGGTCGAGCTGCTGTTGAAACTGTGCCAGCGACATCGTGACAAGCGTCGGCGCGACGCCGACGCCGCTCGCAGGGGACTGTGACAGCAGCGAAAGAAGGTTGCGCTGTGCCGAGGACCCACCCGCCGCCGTGCGTGCCGTCTGCGGCGACAGCAACTCGTCGGCGACGGCGCGATCGAAGCGCGCGTCGACCGCCGTCGCGCCGCTGCCGCCGGCCGCCGGATGCGCCGCATCGGCGGCGAGCCAGATCCAGACGGATTCGATCGTGTTCAGCGATGCGGATGAGGTTCCGGGTGAGGTAACGCCCGCCGCGTTCAGGATCGTCTGCATCGCCGCCCGCCGCAACGGCAATAGTCGCCGCGATAGCACGGATGCGAGCACCGGATTGCGCGTCGTCCGCGCCAGCATGTCGATGTGTCCGGCAGTGGCGGACAACTCGGCCAACGCTCGTTGCGTATCACCCAGCGCATTCCAGTAGCGCGCCTCGACCAGGGCCAGGTCGACGCGTTGGCGCAGTGACAGCGAGTTGCGCCGAAGCGCATCAAGCTTCAGTCGTGCGGCGGCAACGTCGCCAGTCCGCACTGCGGTGGCGGCGGCAATGATGCCCAGGCTGGTGCGATCGGCAGGTTGCAGCGACCGAAACGTGCCCGCATCCCAAGCCAAGTTCGCAACTCCATCACCGCGCAACTGCAGCGTCAGCGAGGAGATCCGCGCTGCCTCACGCTCTGCTGGCATCTGCAAGCTCGCATAGGCCGCCTCGGCGGCGAAGGCCCACAGTCGGGCCGAGTCGACATGTCCAAGGTCGCTCTCGAGGTAGGAAAAGCGCAGCATCGCCGCCGCCATGCGCGCCGGCGCGTCGCGCATCGTGTAATGCTTCACGGCATTGCCGAGGTGGCCGAGCGCTTCGTCGTACGCGCCGAGTTCCTCGTATATCTGCGAAACCCGCATCTCGACGTTGGCGAGGAGGCGATGTGGCGCACGCGCGTTGTCGAAATCGGACAGCGCGAGGTCAAAGCGGCCGAGCGATTCGATCACGGCCCCGCGCAACAGGGCGAGATTGCCGAGCAGTTCCTGGAGGCGGCCGCCGGCCATCGCCGCATTCGCACCGTGCAACATGCCGAGCGCACGATTCGCCAAGCGTTCGGCGTCTTCGCTGTCGCCGAGGATCGCCTGCAGGTCGGCGTAGGCCTGCAGCGTGACGGCATATTCCGTCGATTCACCGAGGCGCTCGAAACCTGCAAGCGCGGCCTGGTAGCAGGTGCGCGCTTCGGCGAGCCGGTCGAGATACCACAATGCGAGGCAGCGCGACGTTTCCAGGCGCACGCCGAAGTACTCGCGCGACAGCGTGTCCGCCCCGCGTGCCGGCATGGTGAGGTCTAGTACGTCGCGGTAGCGCGCCGCGCGGTTGGCATCTTCGACGCGGCCGACGCGCGCGGCGAGTGCACGCTCCGTTTCGCCGATGGCACTCCATGCGGTCTCGGCTCGAGCGAACGCATCGCTTGCATCGGCATTGTGCCCGTTCATCAACAGGGCCTGTGCACGCAGGTGCAGTGCCAGCGCGCGCGCGACGGCATCCGGCGCCGTGTCGTTCAGCGCGCGAACGGATTCGGCGATGGCGCCATAGCCGCCCTCCTCCGCGGGGCCGCGCACCGCACTGCTGACCGCGCTCGCCGCGCGAAACCAGTCAACGCGCCGTTGCAGCTGTACATCCAGCGCGCAATGCAGGTCCGCTTCGACGCGACCCAGTGCGCGACTTGGATCGAACCGATGGATCTCTATCCGCTCGCCCGCGGCGAGCGAGACAAAGCTCCAGCTGTAACGCGGAGGCACGCGCACCTGTAGCCGGTCGGCATTGCGCTGGCCACCGACTTCAACGCTTTGTCCGGCTTCCTTGAACTCCAGCCACGCCGGTACCGGCGCCGAGTTGACGAAAACGAGCAGACCCTCGTCCGCAGGCAGGTCGACCTGGCGCGCGCCGCGCGCGGCGCAATCGAGCGTTACGATCGACGGGTTTTCGGATGCGCACAGCGTCGCTGGCGAAAGCAACGCGATCACCAGAAAGTAGGTGAGTCGCCACACTGTCACTGGCTTCCGGAGGCGATGCTGAACACTGCGACCTCAGTGGCCTTCGTGACCCTGCCCGACGTCCGTTTCCCATGCCCTTATGTAGTCCGCTACCAACTTCGAAACTTTGGTTGTCTTCTTGTTCGACGCCCTTCGTGACGACTTGGTCGAAACTTTAGCCGATTCCGCATTCAAGGGCGTCTTCAAGACCGGAAACGAGCTGATTTGACCGGGATGTGTGTCGGGACGGAATTTCTCACATTTCGCATCCTTGGTATCGAAAGCCTCAACCAGATACTTCTTGGTCATTTCGGTTGCCGATACGGGTTCATCCTGCAGGTAGACAAAGAAGACGTAGCGCTTGCTGTTCAACGGCCATCCGTCGCTCTTGAGATAATCGATATTTGCGCCTGACACGTGCAGCGGCAGTGAGTCGACGACGACGCCTGAACCTGACACACCTGCATTCTTCAGTGTCATCAATGCACCGCCCGAGTTGCTGGACTGGATTTCCAGCTCCGAGCAAATGGGAAGTACTACTTGTGCCGTGCAATCCCCCGGCGACCAGGGCACCAATCGGGTTACGGTATTCGGATTGTCGGTCAGAAAAGATGAAAGATGGCGAAATTCCCGAACGACTTCCTCTCCGCGCAGCGATCGGGGTGGATTTTCGGTATTGTTGTAGTTCACCGTTCTGTAGGGTGGTTTTGCGTCGCAGAGCGCCAATGCGGCCGGCTGTGCCGATAGGAAGGCGACCCCGAGGATCAAAGCGACCATCATCGAATTCGTACACATCTCATCTCTCCCTGTGAAGCTCATCGAACGAAGCGGACGCGACTTCGATTGTCTGTCCAAGGTGTAGTCCACCGATCATCCACGCTCTCGCCCCTGCCTCCTGACTCGCGCCAACTTGGCGCTCGGCCTTCGGGCCAGCTTTCGCTGTTCACAGGCGCTCCACGCCCAAAGGCATGAACATACTGCGGCCTGAATCGTTGCGAGTTACTGGTTCAGTTGTGGCCTTCATGGCCCTGGCCGGTATCCGTTTGGCGAGAACGGGCTTTCTTCGGCCATACGGTTATCTTCGATTTCCAATCATCGATGTTTGATCCCTGATCGGGCCGTTCCTTCCTGCACGTCTGATCATTTCTATCGAAAGCCTCGACGATATAGTGCTTTGCGATCTTGCGCTTATGCGTGCCGTACTTGGGGTGCCCGTTGTCAGTCGTCACCCATTCTTCATCCACCAGATAAACGAACAGCACGATATCGCCGCAGGGTTCATCGCTCCGCAAATACTGGTATCCCGTAAATGACTGTCCGGGTATCAACTTGAAACTCTTCTTGTTGGGGCACATCAGCGGCGCCGGTGTCAGAAACAAGCTCAACTCACCCGTACCGGTTTCTTCGATCGACATCATCGTCACAGAATCGAACACGTTCTCCGGGTTGCAACTGCCCTTCATTTCGTCGAGGCAAACGTGTTTATTTGTCTTGTAGTCAGCCAAGTTGGGAATTTCCCGCAGCGGTATGAGGTCGCGGAGGCTCTTTGTCGGCGTATCCAGATTGCCTATCGATGCATACGGTTGCTGCTCGGTTGGGCAATGTCCATGCACATCGGATCCGCCGATTACGACGAACATGCAAAAAACCCCCGGCAACACTCGATTCATTTCATCTCTCCTTTTGAAGTTCGTCGAACGAAAGCGAGCGCGACTGCGATTGCCCGTCCAGCGTGTAGTTCACGCGCGCCGAGCCGCTTGATGCGAGCTGCGCCGTGAGCAGTAGGAATCTGACGAATCCATCGGCGGTCGGGGCCAGTTGAGCCGTGCTGCCGTCGGCCAGGTGCACCTTCACATCGCGCGCGCCCGGCGGAACCGACACTTCGATCAGCACGTACTCGCTGCGGTCGCCGACCCGCTCGATGCGCGGCGGTGTCGCGGCGCCGCGCAGCGTGTCGTAGACCACGCGCGTCGGATTGGCGATCAGCGGCGCCGAAGGATCCGGACGCAACGTCAATCGCCCCAGACCCACACCCGCGAGCAACACCGCCGCCAACGCCATCCAGCGCAGCGCTCGGCGCTGCGACGGCGGCGCGTTGCGCCGTTGCGCGGCCGCCCAGCCCCGCGGGCGCGCTTCGCCCGTGTCGTCACTTTCCTCCGGCGCATCGGTCGGCTGGCCGCCATCCATTACGTACTCCCGGCCGGCCGAATCGATCGTGCGCCGCAGCTGCGTATCCGCATCGAGCAACGCCAGCAATCGCGGCTTATCGAGCACGTACTGCTCGAACCAGGCCACCTCGTCTTCCGACAGAAGATGGTCCAGATAGCGGCCAAGCCACGCGTCTTCGAGCCATGGAACCATCGCTCCCGGTGCATTGGTCGGGGTCACTGATCGCTCCCGATGGAAAGACTCAGACCCCTGTGGGGAAGGAGCACGATGGGTGCGTGGCGTCTCACCTCATACCTCCGACAGACCGGCTTGGTCGAGCAGCAGGCGAAATCGCTCGCGAGCGCGATGCACCACGCGGCGGAAGTGCGACGCGTCGATGTCGAGGGCGCGGCAGACGTCGTCGCGATCCTCCTCGTTGAGATAGAAGCGCACGAGGATCTCGCGGTCGCGCGCTACCGGCATTTCCGACAGCAGGGCCTTCAGCAGCGAGGCGCGCTGCGCCGCCACGTGAATCTCTGCGGGGTTCTCGCTGCCCGCAATGTCGTCAACAGAGATGGCAGGATCGACGTCGCGACGCCGGCGATATTCGGCATTGGCCGTGCGCACGATGCTGGAGCGCACGTAGGCCGGAAGCGCGTTCGCGTCGAGGACAGCCCCTACGCGCAAGCGTTCGAGAACGTGCATCAGGACTTCCTGCGACAGATCCTCGACTACCGGGTCACCGGGGCGGCAGTAGCGGCGCATGAGCACGCGCACGCCCGCGGCGTATCGACGCACGAACTCCGCTTCGGCATCGCGGTCGCCCGCGCCGATCCGCGCGACGAGATCCGGCTCTGCACCGGCCGCGGCGTACTCCTGCCCCCCCGACATCGGTACGGCTCCATCATGGATCCGTAGCTAGCGTATACAAAACCGACGCGCTTTGTAAGACGCGGCTTTCCCGATAAACCCGCCGGGGCAACCTCTCAACCGACCGATGAGGCTTGCGGAGAATCGAGTTGTGTCGGGAAGAGAGCTCCGGTAGGTAGGGGATATCTTGGCAAATCCTGCCAGTACCCAATCAGAGCCCAACCTGCTTCCACGCCTTACCCACGGCATCCGCTACCGCCGCGCCATACATCTGCTTCGCCAGCTTGCGCGTGCGATTCGCGAACGACTTCATCGACAGATTCGGACTCGGCCCGAACCCGGTCATCGCGCGATACCAGATCTGTCCAATCTTCTCCCAGCTGCGGCCGCCGACCGCCATGCACGCCGTGTAGAAGGCCAGATTCGGCGGGCCGCTGCTGTAGTGCGGATCGGTGGCGGGTGTGAGCTGCGCATAGTGCGTCGGCTGCGGCGAGAGGCAATGCGCCGCGGCCGGATCAGCCAGGTCGCGCAGGCAGGTGTAGCCCTTCTTCTTCGCCACCGGGCCGACGACGTCGTAGCCGATCAGCCAGTCCGCGCCGGTCACCGACTGCTTCGCCTGCCACTGGCGGAACATCGTACCGAAGCAGTCCGACAGGCTCTCGTTGAGCCCACCGGCATCGCCGGAATAAGCCAGTTGCAGACTGTGCTGCGTGACGCCGTGGGTCAGCTCGTGGCCGATCACGTCGTTACCCGCGGTGAAGTCGACGAACAGTTGATTGTCACCGTCGCCGTAGAGCATCTGCGCGCCGTTCCACATCGCATTGTTGAACTTGCTGCCGAAGTGGACCGACGACAGCAGCGTCATGCCGGCGTCGTCGATCGAATTGCGCTTGAACACGTTCCGGTAGAACGTCGCGACGGCACGCGTTTCCTTGTGCGTGCGCTTCGCCGTCGCATCGGTCGATGTGGCGGGCTTCGGCACTTGCGTCCCCGGCAGCGTCTGCGAATGCCGGCAGTCGTAGATCGTGACCGCCGGCGACCTGGCGATCGCCTTCGGTCCCGTGGCGATCGCACTGACGGCGGTCAGGGCGACCGCCTGCGTGCGCAGGCGGCGGATCTCGGCGCTGACCTTCGCGGTGTTGTCGGCGGCGTCGCGGACGGTGGCCGAGAGTTTCTTGTCGGACCTGAACCTTCTGAGCACGTCTGCGGGGACGATGAAGCAGGTGCAGGGCATGACTCTCTCCTTCCCTTTTTTTAGAGACTAAGCGATACCTTGCGGGCGCGCCACCGGCGCAGCACGGTCCGATCGCGGCGCAATCCGCCCGCGCCCTCTGCCGTGCAAATGAGACAGAACGGCGCATCGCGACACTTCTTCCTTAGCCACCCGGACTCTGCTTTCCGGACGATAGCCGCTACGGCATTGGGAGGTCCCATGTATTTTGCCGCC
>Ga0268264_10004839_pt1 | contig 11412 bp, 7 predicted proteins | sample KBSSwiS32_FD_190357 | JGI IMG/M metagenome (GOLD analysis project Ga0268264, IMG submission 190357) | Switchgrass rhizosphere microbial communities from Kellogg Biological Station, Michigan, USA - KBS Switchgrass S3-2 (SPAdes) (version 2) | ecosystem: Host-associated > Plants > Roots >... | reverse complement strand
ATCTGCTCCATGCGGTTGCGCTTGAAGGCACCGGCACCACCGGTGAGGTCCATGGCCCGGTCCACGATGTCGTAGGACTCGTTGATCACCCGATACCGGGTCGCCACGATCCGAATCGGCCAGTCGGCGTGGGGAGCACCGTTCGCCCAATCGCTGGTGGTGCGATCGAGGTAGGCCTCGCTGGCATCGAGCGCGACCCTCATCTCCGCCACATTATGTTGCACTTCGGGGTGATACGCCATCGATCGCGTGAGCGCAACCGAAGAGCGCTGATGCACCTTCTCAACCGTGAGATCGAAGGCGCGCTTGGCGGCGCCGTGGTACACCGACGCAAACCCGAGCAGGGCCCAGGCGAAGATCGCCACATGGAACATGTCGGCCCCGGCAAAGCCGGCGGGACACACCCGCACGATGAGATCGTTCGGACACACGGCATCGGTCAGGACGGTGTCGTGGCTTTGCGTGGCCCGCATCCCAAGCGTGTCCCATGTCTCCACGATGTCCACGCCCCGGGTATCGCGCGGGAAGAACCCGTGCACGATCCTGGGCCCGTCGGCACCGCTGGTGTCCATGGCGTGGAAACCGGCGTAGTCCCACACCGGGGAGAGGCTGCCGAAGATCTTGTGGCCGTTGATCTTCCATCCATCGGCTACCTGCTCGGCGTTGGCACTCGAGAGCAGCAACGGGAGGTCGTTGCCCGCCTCGCCGTGGATCGCTGCGAACACCTTGCCCCGCATTGACTCCTCGAGGATGAACCGGGCCGAGGAGTCACCGTTGCGCAGCAGATCGGCCGCTACGCCTGTCCAGTACACGTGCATGTTCACCGCCACCGCCGTCGCCGGGGCGGCGTAGGCCAGCCGGCGCATGGCCTGGCTCACCTGGTCCAGTCCCATCCCGCCGCCCCCGAACTCGGTGGGCACGGCGATGTTGAGAAAGCCGCTGGCCTTCAGCTCGTCGAAGTCTTCGGTGAAGAACCGATTCTCCCGGTCGTATAACGGGGCGCGCTCGTCGATGCGCTGGAGCAGATCCGGGGGAAGGAAGTCCTCAATTTTGGGCGCGGTGGTTCCAGGTGCGGTGGTTTGCATCTCGTTGCCTCTCAGACGGGATTAAGTGGTGGGTGACGGCGAGGGAAAGTTCTGAGCCATGGGGCCCAAGGTCTCCACGGCCACGATCGCGTCGGCGGGAATGCCGAGGCGGGCGGCGGCTTCCCGCAACGCCTCCGCGTTGGGGGCTTCGTACAGGCAGTAGGTCTTCCGGCGATCCGCCGACAGGAACGACAAGATCCACCTCACTCCGACCTCGTCGTTGATTGCCGTGATCTCGTCGGTGTTGAGCGCCTCGGGATCGAGACCGTCGAGAAAGTTCCGCTCGATCACGTACAGACCCATGACACTCCTTCGGGCGCGAGTTTCGTCGTCGCGGTGGACACTACGGATCGGTGAGGTGGGCGTCATGACCACTCCTGACCCTTCTGAATTTTGCTTCCACCGTACTCACCCCAGCCCTATAGTCAGATCTGACTAGTCGGCAGCGACGTGAGGGGGTGCGCTACGTCGACGACCGCCACCTCCACTGCCACCGTGGTCTTCACCGACATCGTCGGCGTCGAAGAGCACGTCGCGCGAATGGGTCCGATCGAAGCCGAACGCCACGTTGCCGACCACCAGTCTCAGCTTCGGACCCTCATCACCGCCCGGGGCGGTCGAGTGGTGAAGCCCGCCGGCTGCGGCGTCATGGCCGTGTTCCAGGCGGCGTCCGACGCGGTGTCGGCAGCCGTGAGCGTGGTGCAGGGTGTTGCGGCCGCCGCGCCGTGGCTGCAGGTTCGCATCGGCATCGCGGCCGGCGACGTGGGGTGGGAGGGACCCGAGTGCTTCGGTCTCCCGGTGGTGGTCGCGGCGCGACTGGAAGCGGCGGCGTCCGCCGGAGAGATCTGGGTCTCGGCCGTGGTGGCGCTGATGGCGGGCGACCGCTCGCCGGTGTCGTACCAGCGGCTCGGCCTCCTGGCCCTCCCGGGAGTGCCGTCTCCCGTCGAGGCCTACGCCGTGATCTGGGAACCGGTTACGTCGGGTCGAACCAACTGGCTCTTTCCCACCACGCTTCCGGAACCCGCGCTCCGCCCGTTCGTAGGACGGGCCGCCGAGCTGCGGACGCTCGATTCATCGTGGCTCGCCGCCGTGTCGGGCGGTCGGGCCACCGTGATGTTGGGGGGCGAAGCCGGATCCGGCAAGACCCGGCTTATTTCGGAGTTCTCCCGTCGCCGCCATGACGACGGCGCACTGGTGCTTATCGGAGTGTGTGATCGCGAGCTCCCGCTGCCCTACCAACCGTGGGTGGCCGTGCTTGATCACCTCGTTCGTCAGCTTCCCGAAAGCGTTCTGGAGGATCTTCGAGAAGACCTGAGCCACCTGTCGGTGCTCGTGCCCCGTGTCGAGCGAGTGCTGGCCGGCCTTGCTCGGCCTCAATTGCTCGACCCCGACACCGAGCGTCATCGACTGTTCGGCGCCATCCGTTCGGTGCTGGCCGCCGGAGCCGCGCTGACCCCGTTGCTGGTGGTGCTCGACGACGTGCACTGGGCCGGCAGCCAAACGCTGGCCGTGCTTCGATATCTGGCCCGAACCGACCCGCTGGAGAGAACGCTGATCGTTGCCACCTTTCGCGATACCGGCGACGAGATCACCGATCCCCTGGCCGCCACCTTGGCCGATCTACGTCGGGTCGATGGAGTGACTCGCATCAAGCTCAGTGGGCTCGATCACCACGAAGTGCTCCAGCTCCTGACCGCTTCACAGAACCGACCCCATGAGGATCTGATCGAGTTCTCCCGCGTGATCACCGAGCGAACCGGCGGGAACCCGTTCTTCGTATGGGAGCTATGCGCCGATTACGAAAGCGGTGCGGCCTCCGGGGTGCCCGACAGCGTGAGAGAGGTGGTGGCGGCCCGCCTGCAAAACCTCTCGGAACCGGCGCGCCGCGTCGCCGAGATTGTGGCAGTCGCCTCCACGCGGGTGGAGCTAGCGGTGTTGTGCGAAGCGGCCGGCGCAACGGCCGGAGCCTTGGAGCCGGCGCTCTCCGAGCTTCTGCGGTCCGGCCTGGTCGACGAGCTCCCCGGCCCCGTGCCGTCGTATCAATGTGCCCACGCCCTCCTGCGCGACGCAGTAGCGGCGCTGCTGCCCACCATGACCCGCGCCCGCTTGCATCTCGACCTCGCCTGCGCGCTCGAGCGGGTGCATGAGGCGGACCGGCGGCTCGTGCTGGCCGAACTCACTCGCCATTTCGCGGCCGCGGCCACGGTGGGAGGGGCCGACAAGGCCATCTACTACGGGCAGCGCGCCGCCACTCAGGCCCGAAGAACCGCGGCCTATGAGGAAGCAATCTCGCTGCTGGGGGTGGCGCTCGAGGTTGTGCCGGCCGAGAGCCGGCAGCGGGCCGGCCTTCTGGTGGACCTCGTCGATCTCCTGCAGCGCTCCGGTCGCCTGGTCGAGGCCACCGCCGCGGCCGAGGAGGCCTATCGAATCGCCTCGGCCACCGGTGACGTGGCGCTCCAGGCCGACGCCGCCATCGTGGCGGAGAAGGCCGCTCACCTTTCCCACTCGCAAAACGCGCGGCTGCGGGCCACCGAAATGGTGGCCGAAGTATTGGCCACCGTTCCACGCGACGAAGTGGTGCTGCGGGCCAAGCTGGGAGCGGCGCTGGGCCGGGGCATGTCGCTCATCGGGCACGTCGCAGCGGAAGATGTGGTGACCGTGGCGTTAACCGACGCTCGCCAGGCCGCCGACGCGGAGGCCATCACGATGGCCCTCGAGGCGGCAACCGTCTCCTTCCATGACCCTCGCCGCGTCCTCGAGATCACCGAGGAGCTCGAGCGGCTCACCGTGTCCAACGGCGATGCCTGGCGGTCCATGTGGGCCACCGGCAACCGCACCCGGGTTCTGATCGAGTTGGGTGAGTTGGCCGAGGCGCGCACGGTGCTCGAGCGCCACACCGAGCGGTCCAAGACGTTCCGCTTTCCCTTGTTCCGCTTTCAATGTGAAATCTTCGCGTCGACGCTGGCGGTGACCGACGGGCGATTCGCCGACGCGGAGGCAGCCATCGAGCGAGCCGAGTCGATCGGATCCGGCAGCGATTCGCTGCCGGGCAGCGGCATCTACGGGCTGCAGATGTTCATGATCCGGCGCGAGCAAGGCCGCCTCGAAGAGATGCGGCCGGTGCTGAATCTTCTGCGCTCGTCCGAAACTCCGACCGGCATCTGGGGTCCCGGGCTCGCGCTGGCGTTTGCGGAGCTCGGGATGCTCGAGCACGCCCGCCCGGCGTTCGAGCGAGTGGCGACCGACGATTTTGCCAACGTGGCGCGAGACAGCTTGTGGCCCGTGGCGCTCGGGTTCCTGGCCGAGGCGGCGATCCTGTTGAACGAGGATCGCCGCGCTCCGGTTCTGGAGCGCGAGCTGAACCGTTTCCAAGGACGAATGCTGGCGGCCGGCTTCAGCGCTTGCGCCGGCTCGGCCGACCGGCTGAGTGGGGCCATGGCCGAGCTGCGCGGCCACTTCCAGGATGCCGACGATCGGTTGGCGGCAGCCCTCGAGCTCACAACGCGAAGCGGATCGCCGGTGTGGCAGGCCCGCGTGGAGCACACGTGGGCGTGGGCTCTGGCCCACCGCGGCGATCGCGCCGGCTCGTCGCTCCATTGGGCCCGGGCCTGCGATCTGGCGGCCGCGGCCGGCATGGGTGCGCTCCCTGCGGTCTTGTCCCCCAAACGCGCGGATGGGTTCGACGGACGGCTTCCCGATGCCCTGTCGCCCCGCGAGGTGGAGGTGTTGGCCTTGGTCGCCGCCGGGCGCTCCAACCGGGAGATCGCGCACTCCTTGTTCATCAGTCCCAACACCGCCGCCAATCACGTGCGCGCCATCCTGCAAAAGACCGGTTCCAGCAACCGAACCGAGGCCGCGACCTACGCCCTCCGCAACGGGATCGCCCCTCGATGATGGCCTGGTCGGTGCACGACACCGGACCGATCGCGGATCATCCGCTGCATCTCGAGGAGCGACCGCGGCCCACGCCCGGCGCGCGAGAGGTCAGGGTGCGCGTGCTGGCCTGCGGCGTCTGTCGCACCGATCTTCACCTGGCCGAAGGAGATGTACCGCCGCGCCGGCGGGGCGTGACCCCGGGCCACGAGATCGTCGGCGTAGTCGACCAGCTCGGGCCGGGCGCCACTCGGTTTGCCCTCGGTCAGCGCATCGGCATCCCTTGGCTTCGCTCCACCTGTGGCCGCTGCCGTTACTGTCGACGAGGGAGCGAGAACCTCTGCCTTTCTCCGTCGTTCACCGGTTGGGACGCCGACGGCGGGTTCGCGCAGTACGCCACCGTGGATGAGCGATTCGCGTACACCATTCCCGACGAGTTCGACGACGTCACTGCCGCGCCCCTGTTGTGTGCCGGCATCATCGGCTATCGGGCACTGAGGAGAGCACAGTTGCCCGAGGGCGGGCGCCTCGGCATCTACGGGTTCGGGGCATCGGCGCACCTGGCGGCGCAGGTGGCCATGGCCGAAGGAGCCACGGTGCACGTGATCACCCGATCCGAGGCCGCCCAACGCCTGGCGCTGGAGCTGGGGGTCGCCAGTGCCGGTGACGCCGACTCGATTCCTCCGGAGCCGTTGGATTCGGCCATCCTGTTCGCGCCGGCCGGACAACTGGTTCCCGGCGCGTTGGCGGCGCTGGACCGAGGAGGGACACTGGCCATCGCCGGCATCTACCTCACCGACATTCCCCGCCTCAACTACGACGCGCACCTGTTTCAAGAGCGCACGCTCCGCAGCGTGACGGCCAATACCCGCAACGACGGGGTGGAGTTCATGGCGATCGCCGCTCGCATCGGCCTGTCCGTCCACACCACCAGCTATCCGTTCGAGCAGGCGAACCAGGCCCTGGTCGACCTCGCCGCGGATCGCGTGAACGGGGCCGCTGTGATCAGAGCGAGCGACGAACCGGCGGGCAGCTAGCCCGCGCCCAATGAGGTACAGCTGGACACGGCATGGACCCCCGGTGCGCTCGCGCCGCCACACATCCAGAGCCGGTCGTGGAACACGACGTAGCCCGTCCCATGCCGCGGCACCAGCATCCCCACGTTGCTCCACTGGCCGTCGCGGCCCTCGAACACCGTCGTGACGAGCGAGGTCTCGTTGGCCGGCTCCCCACCCGCCACCACTACTTCGCCCGCCACCATCGCCGCCGCCGCACCGGAGGTGGCCGTTGGCAGCGACGGAGCAGCCGTCCACCGCGACGAGGCGGGATCCAGACAATCCGTGCGGGCGCTGGTGGCCGGCTCCCGACCACCGGTCACACACAGCCGCTCACCATCGACGTAGCCGCTCAAGTGATTGCGCGGGTGCGGCATCGGCGCCAGATCACTCCATCGGGCGGCGACGGGGTCAAACACCTCGACCGCCCCGACCTGATTGGTTCCGGAGCGTCCGCCGATCGCGTACAGCTTCCCGCCCGACGCGAGGAGCACATTGGCCCCTCGAGCATGACGCATCGACGGGATCTCCCGCCACGAGCCTGCGGACGCGTCGAGTACGAACGCCCGATTGGTGGCACCCGAGGGACCAAACCCTCCGGCCACATAGACGGCACCGCCGAGGGAGGCGGCGGCGGGATGGTTGAGCGGGATGGGCAGTGAAGGCCCCGTCGACCACGACGCGCCGTCGAACTCAAACACACGAGCCGTGCTGCGCGACGCGGCGTCGTAGCCGGCGATCACGTACAAGCGATCCGCCGTGGCGGCGGCCGCGGTCTCCTGCACCTTCACGGGCAGTGACAGCTCCGACCGCTGCGTGAGCACCCGGGCCGCAGGCGTTGGAGCTGAAGGCGCCGCGGCCGCCGAGGGAATGGGGCTCACTACGACGGACTGCCCGCTCGACGGGACCGAGGAACCGACGGTGTTTGCCGCCGAGCTATGGCCGCTCGCGTTGGTACACGCGGCCAGCAGCGGCACCAGGAAAGCGGCCACCGCGAGCTTCATCATCGTCAGTCTCGTCGAACCCGGGCTGTGCCCGTCCATCGAGCGACGACCAGGCCGAGACCGCGTTGCCAGTATGGTGTCGGTTCGAATCAGGAAACGATCGAGCTTCCCGGAGACGCCGATCGCCATCTGGGAGAGGGGCTGGCAGATGGGCAAGAAGGGACATAAGGGGACGAAAGAGAAGAAGGCGAAGAAGCCGAAGAGTTCCGCTCCTTCCGACATCTCGGTCGATGCCGACCAGGCATCGCAATCGTCCCCGGATTCATCGTCGCAGTCGGCCGCTGAGCCGAAGGGCAAGCTGAATCGGAAGGAATACGAGGCGGAGCTTCGGGTGCTCCAAGGCGAACTGGTGGCCCTGCAGGAATGGGTCAAGGCCACCGGCGCGAAGGTGTGCATAGTTTTCGAAGGTCGTGACACGGCGGGCAAGGGCGGCACGATCAAGCGCATCACCGAACGGGTGAGTCCGCGGGTGTTTCGGGTGGTGGCCCTGGCCGCACCGACCGAACGCGAGCGCTCGCAGATGTACATCCAGCGCTACCTCCGGCACTTTCCCGCCGCCGGTGAAGTCGTGATCTTCGACCGAAGCTGGTACAACCGGGCCGGGGTCGAGCCCGTGATGGGCTTTTGCACGAAGAAGCAGACCGAGGCGTTCCTGGACCAGGTTCCATCGGTCGAGCGGGCAATGGTCGACTCGGGGATCCTGTTGCTCAAGTACTGGCTCGAGGTCGGACCCGAAGAGCAGACCCGGCGGCTCGAGAGCCGAATCAACGACCCGCGCAAGGTCTGGAAGCTCTCCGATCTCGACCTGAAGTCCTACAGCCGTTGGAACGACTACTCGAAGGCCCGCAACGCCATGTTCGTCGCCACCGACAGCGCCTGGGCTCCCTGGTACGTCGCCCACACCGACGACAAGAAGCGCGGTCGGCTCAACATCATCTCGCATCTCTTGACCAAGATCCCCTACACCCCGCTCACTCCGAGGGATGTGGTTCTCCCGAAGCGAGAGGAGGCCAGCGGCGACCACCTCGCCGGGCTCCCGGCCCACGTGATTCCCGAACGGTTCTGAGGGCCGGCGACGGACCGAGGGGCTCGATGTGGCAGCAATGACTCGTCTCGCCGGCCTGGTGCCGGGCGTGGACGCTTTCCGAACGTACCGCCGCACCTGGCTTCGCGACGATGTTGTGGCCGGCTGCGTGCTGGCCGCCATCCTGGTGCCGCAAGGAATGGCCTACGCCGAGCTGGCCGGCCTCCCACCGGTCACCGGGCTGTACACCACAATCGCCTGCCTGGTCGGGTACGCCATCATGGGCCCGTCGCGTGTGCTGGTACTCGGTCCCGACTCCTCGGTGTCACCGCTGATCTTCGCGGCTATCGCGCCGCTGGTCGTGGCCTCGGAGGACCCGTCGACTGCCATCGCGCTGGCCGGGATGATGGCCATCATGGTGGGTCTCATCCTCATCGGGCTGGGTGTGGCCAAGCTCGGCTTCGTGGCCGATCTGCTCTCAAAAGAGGTGCAGGTCGGCTACATGAACGGTCTCGCCATCACGATCTTCATCGGGCAGCTGCCAAAGCTCTGCGGCTTCTCGACCGATGCCGATGGCGCGGTGGACGAGATGCGGGCCTTCTTTTCGGGCTTCGACCAACGTAACTCCACCGCGCTCGCGCTCGGCCTGGTCACGCTGGCGGTCCTCCTGTTGCTGCCGCGTCTCACCCGCGTGATCCCGGCGGTGCTGATCGCGGTGGTCGGCGCCACGGTCGTGACGGCGGTGTTCGATCTCGATGTGGCCACCGTGGGCGCCCTTCCGCAGGGCCTCCCTCATCCGGCGCTGCCGTGGACGAGCCTCAGCGACGTCGGTCCGATGTTCGCCGCCGCCATCGGGATCACCTTGGTTTCGCTGACCGACACCATTGCCACGTCGACCAGTTTCGCCGCCCGGCGGGGCGACGAGGTGGAGCCCAACCAGGAGATGATCGGCATCGGAACGGCCAACATCGCCGCCGGCTTCTTCCAGGGATTCGCGGTTTCTACCAGCGGCTCGCGCACCGCGGTAGCCGAGCAGTCCGGCGCCAAGAGTCAGCTCACCGGCGTCGTGGGTGCGCTCTTGGTGGCACTCCTGCTGCTGTTCTTCAGTTCGCTCCTCGCCGATCTGCCCCAGACCGCACTCGCCGCCGTGGTGATCGCCGCCGCCATCTCTCTCACCGATCTCGCCGCCCTTCGCCGGTTCCTCCAGGTTCGTAAGTCATCTCTGGTGCTGTCGCTGATCGCCACCGCCGGTGTGGTGTTCTTCGGCGTGCTGGAAGGCATCCTGATTGCCGTCGGCCTGTCGATCCTGCTCTTCTTTCAGCAGAGCTGGTGGCCTCATGGTGAAGTGCTCGGCGAAGTCGACGGCCAGGAAGGCTGGCACAGCGTGAGGAGCTCGCCCGACGCACGCCAGCGGGCCGACGTGCTGGTGTTCCGCTGGGAGGCTCCGCTGTTCTTCGCCAACGCCGGAATGTTTCGGCAGCAGATCCGCCACCACGTTCGCACCTACCAGCCCCGCTGGGTGGTCCTGCAATGCGAAGCCATCACCGATGTCGACGTCACGGCCGCCGACATGCTCGAGCGCCTCGACACCGAGCTGAACAATGAGGGGGTGCACCTCGCCTTCGTAGAGTTGCGCAGCCGACTGGAGGAACTCATCAATCGGTACGGACTGTTCGCCACACTCGACCAATCACGGTTCTACGACTCGGTGGACCAAGCTCTCGAACAGATCGGTTCCATCCCGGAAGCGACACCACCAGAGGAGTAGTACTTCAGTCGATCGACCGTGAGCACCAAGATCTCATGCGCGGGGATCACCGGTACGGGCGATGCGAAGGAGCCGTCGAACTGCGTCGATGAAGCCGTGGGGATCGGCGGCCGATGGCGATGCGCCGGGGTGCTGCGGGGCGATGCGCACGCGGAGGGCACCCGGGTGAATGGCGAAGCGCAAAGGCGGCTCGAGCATCAGTGCTTCGCCGTCGACACCGGCCGGTACCGCCGAGTCGCTCTCCACGACAAAGGTGGAAGCGTCCCACTGACGCCATGCCACTCGATGGCCCCCGTCGCCGGTCGGCGTGGATATCACGGCGATTCCGAGCCGTCCGTCATCGATGCGGGGCCGGGTGCCGGAACCGAGCACGGTGCCGAGTCGGTAGGAGTTGTTGGAGACCTGGACCACGAGCGCCTGGTCCGCCGACTCGCTCGGACTGGCAAAGCGGAGCTCGTGGTTTTGCGCAGGGGCCGGGCCGGCGAACTCGGGCATGGTGTCGAGCATCGTGCGCAGCTTGGCGTCGCGATAGCCCGGGCGTTGGACGGCCTCGGCGTAAACGCCGAGCGACACATTGTTCACGAACACCCGGCCGTTGACCTCGGCCAGGTCCACCCGACGCTCGCCGCCCGAGACGAACGCGTCGAGGGCGCCTACCACGTCATCGCGATCGACGCCGAGATCGAGCGCAAAGTGGTTCCGGGTGCCGGCCGGAATGCACGCGAAGGGCAGGTCGTACTCGGCCGCGATCGAGGCCACCAGAGCCTGGGTGCCATCACCGCCGGCCGCGGCCAGACCGTCGGCCCCTCGGGCCACGGCATCGCGCACGAGCTGCTCGAGATCGTCGCCCGGGTGCAGCTCGATCGGTTCAAGCCCCCTCTTGCGGGCTTCCTCGTCGAGGTGCGCGGCGGCAGCCTTGCCACCGCCCGATCGGGGATTCCACACCACCACGGCACGACTGGGTGCGGGAGCCGGAGGCAGGGACACCCGGATATGGAAAGCCCGCCGCGCCGCGACGGTGGCGAGAACCATGAGTACCGCGGCCACAATCGCCTCGTCGAGGACCCGACCGGTGAGCAAGACCGTCCCCATGCCGACCAACAACAGCACCGCCAAAAGCGCCAACAACAGGCGCGAGCGTCCTCGCCTCCGGATCGCCTCCCATGCGGCAATGAAAGCCAGCACCAGCATGCCGGCCGCGATCAGGCCGCGGGGAAATCCACGGGTGGAGGCAATGACGACCATAACGAGTGAGGCCACCAGCAGAACCAACGCAGTGACCGCCGCAGCCCGACGCGAACCCATCGGCGAAGCATAGGAGGCTGACCGGTGCCGCGTGGCCTTACGGCTCGATGGACGGCACCACGGCGTGGTCGCCGCGGGCCGCCGGCGGATGCACGAGGAGATGGATGCTCAAGATCAGCACCCACACTGGGAACAGCATCTGCACCCAGGCAAACCGCTGGACGGTGAGGAGCAGAACGGCGGCGACCGCGAAGCCGAACACGGCCAACCACCGCGGGAAGATGCCAAGGCGCAACCCGATGGTCGTGGTGGAGATCGTGAACGCGCCGGCCATCCTCATTCCGTACACGTTGAGGAC
>Ga0268264_10004838_pt1 | contig 11413 bp, 6 predicted proteins | sample KBSSwiS32_FD_190357 | JGI IMG/M metagenome (GOLD analysis project Ga0268264, IMG submission 190357) | Switchgrass rhizosphere microbial communities from Kellogg Biological Station, Michigan, USA - KBS Switchgrass S3-2 (SPAdes) (version 2) | ecosystem: Host-associated > Plants > Roots >... | reverse complement strand
ACGACGTGATGCTCGACGGAATCGATAACAACACGTCGGTGAACGCGAACGCCATTGGACGCAACGGGATCAACTATACGCCGAGCGTGGACGCGGTCGCCGAGTTCAAGGTCAAGACGAATAACTTCAGCGCCGAGTTCGGGCGCTCAGCGGGCGCGATCATCTCGGCCACCACGCGGAGCGGCAGCAACGATCTGCACCTGAGCGCCTGGGACTTTCTCCGCAACGAGAAGATGGATGCTAATAATTTCTTCTCGAACGCGGCGAGCCTGAAGCGCCAACCGTTTAAGCAAAATCAGTTCGGATTCACCGCCGGCGGTCCCATCTTGATCCCCAAGCTTTACAACGGCAAGAATAAGACATTTTTCTTTGTCGATTATGAAGGGCTCCGGCGGCGCACTTCCGCGAATTCGTCGACTCTCGATATTCCGCCCGTCGACTACCGCACGGGCGATTTCTCGCGGTACAAACCACTGATCTTCGATCCCCGCGCCCGGAGGATCGGACCGAACGGGCAGGTGATCTCGACTCCATTTCCCGGCAACAAGATTCCAACGGCGCAGATTCATCCCGGCGCGGCGGCGGTAATGGGATTGCTGCCGGCGCCGAATTTTGGACCCGCCGGCGCCGACACCCGCAATTTTATTCGCACTGCGTCGAATCCGTTCGAGAACAATCAATACGACATCAGGATCGATCATCGCTTGAGCGACAAGAACACCCTCTTCGGCCGCTATTCGCGCAGCAAGGCCAACGATCCAAATCCGGGCAGCTTTGACGGATTCATTGGCGGTGGTGGCGCCAACATCCGTAACGCGATTAACTCCACCCTCAGCGATACCCATATTTTCACTCCTGCAATCGTCAATGAGGTTCGGGCCGGCTATACGCGTCAAAACGGCAGCTTCGCCGGCCTCGGGCCTTCAGGCGCCGATTTCGCTCGCAAGAACAACATAACGCTGTTTCCGTTCCCCGTGCAGAGCTTTCCCAGTATCGCGTTTAACTTTTCCGGCGCGATTAACACGCAAGCCCAATTCGCCGGACTCGGCGGAGGCGATCCCAATTTAAACATCGAAAACACCTTTCAGCTTTCCGACAACGTCTCCATCACCAAGGGCGCTCATACGTTTAAGACCGGCGTAGACGCCCGGAACTACCGCTATGACGTGATCCGCGGAGGCGGTCAGCTGATCTTCGGGTCCATCTTTAGCTCGTCTTCGGATACAGCGGGGTCGGGCGCTCCTTTGGCTGATTTCCTGATGGGATTTCCCTCCGGGTCGCAAGGCACGCAGCTCCTCGATTGGTCCCGCCAGCGTGATTCTTACGTTGGGACGTACTTCCAGGACGATTGGAAGGTCTCCCGGAAGTTGACTTTGAATATGGGTATTCGGTATGAGCTCTACACGCAACCCATCGACCTGCGCGATCGCGGCGGTCTCTTCAATCCGATCACCGGCCAGTACGCCCTGCCGGGCAAGAATGGATTCTCGCGCGCCATTGTCGCTGGCGATCACAACAATTGGGCGCCCCGTTTCGGATTCGCGTATAGTGCGAGTCGCAAGCTGACGGTCCGCAGCGGATTCGGCGTATTCTTCTCCCGCCGTGAAATGAACCAAGAAGTCACCCAATTCGGCGGCAACATCCCGAATACCCCGGCCATCGTCTTCCCGTCGATCAGCGCCTCCGGCACCGTCACCCCACCGCTGACACTGAGCTCACCGATGGTCACGTTACCGAGCGATCCGACTCTGTCTGGTTTCACGCCGGCCGCGCCTTTCAGCACCCTTATCCGCACTGCGGATTTTGCCAACAGCCCCAACCCTTACGTTTATCAGTACAACCTGAGCCTGCAATACGAACTCGTGCGGAACTCTGTCCTGGAAGTGGCCTATTCGGGTCTTCGCGGCATTCGTCTCGTGAGCCGCGTCAACCTCAACCAGATTCCCTGGGACATCGCGCTTTCCGGCAAGAATCTTCAGAGTAATCGCAAATATTCCAACGTGAACAACGCGGTCGGCCTCGATTCGGCAACCGGACGTTCGGCTTACGACTCCCTCCTCGTTCGCTTCGAGCAGCGCTTCAGCCACGGGTTGAACTTCTTGGCCAACTACACGTTTTCGAAGAACATGGAGATCAATGGAACCGGGGGGTCGAGCTCGTTCGGTCAGAACGGCGGCACTACCTTCCCGGTCGACTCCTGGAATTTGCACAACGAAAAAGCCGTGGGTGCGCTCGACGTTCCCCACGTGATCGTGGTCAGCGGCGGATACGAGCTTCCTTTCGGAAAAGGGAAACGGTGGCTCGACAACAGTGGGCCGGTTTCGTACATTCTGGGCGGATGGCAGGTCAACAGCATCCTTTACCACCGCAGCGGATTTGTGACGGACATTCGCACCACGCGGATTCCGGCCGCGAACCAGCTCTTCGCAACCATCAATGTTCCCGACCGCGTAATCGGCCAACCGTTGCAGTTGCCGAATGCAGGCGTGGATGGGTGGTTTAATCCGGACGCCTTCGCGCAGCCCGGAACCGCCACCAGCGCGACCGGCGTACCTCTGATCCGTTTCGGCAACTCCCAACGCCGTGTCGGCCGGGGACCGGGATCCAACAATATGGATTTCTCGCTCTTCAAGAATTTCAAGCTCACCGATCGGGCGAACCTTCAATTCCGGGCCGAAGCGTTTAACCTGACCAATACGCCGACCTTCAACTTGCCGGGTGCGACCAATTCAGCGCTCACTATCGGCAACGCGAACTTCGGCAAGTTGACCGGTTCTTCCGTTACCGGCCGGCAGCTCCAACTGGGCCTGAAGCTCCAGTTCTAGAGGGCTGTGTGTCGCCAAAACCGAATCCGGCGACGGCCAGCGGGCCGGAGCGAACTTTCGCGAGCCGCTGACTGGTTGTTCAAATCAGCAGAGGTCTCCCGGATGGCGTCTTGAGAACCAGACGGACGGCTTTCAATTTCAGGCAGAATCGCCGGTGGCAGACACGTCCGTGAGCCAGCGCGCTGAAGAGAGCCGCCGGTCCGGACCGGGAGCGTCAGGCAGCGTGTTGCCGGCGGTAACGATGATGGAGACCGCCAACCCGAGGGAACGAAATAACCTTCGCTCTGTTGCCAGGGTTGTTCTCTATGGGACGCCGATCGGGCGTGTCCTTGCCGAGCCCATCGTGCGCGCTCCAGATGGTAGTAGAGAAGTAGTCCCGAAGGAGTCGTCGCGGGTGCCGTTCGCTCAGCGGAATCACATGGTCCAGCAACTCCCGCCGGCAGCTTCCGAACCATCGTTCAGCCACTCCGTTCTGCCAGGGAGATTCGCGGCTCGTGCGCTTGGGCTTCAGTCCGATTGAGCGCAGCACGTTCGGAACCTCGGCATCGGATCTCGTGTCCCGATCCAGGATTAGGTATCGGTATGGAGTCGAATCAGGGAAAGCTTCACGCAAATGCTGGACTACCCAGTCCGAGTTCGGATGAACGGTTACGTGGAAATGCAGAATCCGTGTGGTCCGCAATAACTCGATTCAGTCCTCATGCAGCCACCTTCTCCAGCCAGACTCGTGGTGCAATCCGCCGAGCACTGCCTTGCTTCGGAGAACGTGCCCTGCCGGAAGGCGACGACGATGGCCGCTCATCGGCGGAGATGGTCGGATCGGGCCGGGAATGCCTGGACCAATACTCCTGTGAACTCTCGCGTGATTGTAATAGGCGACCCAGTGCGTCAGGAGCCGTTTCAGATGCCGCTCCTCAAATGGGATCAGGAAATCCCGGCACTCCCGTCGGATCGTCCCTACCAGCCGCTCACAGAAGGCATTCGCATTGGGCACCAAACACGCGGCATGTGCAGATGGAAGTTAAGCAACGACGCCGCGCATCCACTCGGAGAATATCGGTGTCCAATGCTGGTTCGGCTCCCCCGGAATGCCCGTGTTGAAGCCGTGGCGCCCCAACTGGAAGAAATGCGCATCGCATTTAATCTTTTTCTCGCGTAGAGCCGTCAGCATCATCAGGCTGTTTTCGACGGGCACCAGCCGGTCATCCATTCCGTGAACCAGGAAGCAGGGCGCAGTATCTTCTGTTACGCACAGTTCCAGCGACCTTGAAGCAATCATGGCCTCGCTGGCGTCGGGCCCGAGAAGAGCGTTTCGTGAACCCGCGTGGGCGAAGGGGGGCTTCAACGTAATTACCGGATAACCCAGTGCGGCGAAGGCGGGCTTTGCGGGTTGAGAGTCGGCGGCGTCCACCGGCTCGTATACTTTCTCGGCGTGGAATATGGCGAGGCTGCCGGCGAGGTGGCCGCCGGCCGAAAAACCCATGACCCCGAGCTTGCTGGGATCTATATTGTATTCATTGGCGCGGGCGCGCACGACGCGCATGGCACGCTGTACGTCCTGCAGAGGTACCTTCGACCGGTCTTTCCAGCCTTGGCCGGGCAGGCGGTAGACCAGCACAAAGACCGTGGTGCGGTCGGCATTGAATTTCTTTGCCATGACCGAACCTTCGTTGGGCATGGTGAGTCCCACGTACCCGCCTCCGGGACAGCAAAGGATCGAGGTCCCATCGGGATTCGCAGGCCGGTACACGCCGATCATCGGCGTCATGATGGTGCGCGTATTCGTCGGCCATTGTGGCGGGTTGGCCGGTTCGATGGACTCTCCGCCCGGTGCATGGCCCGGCCAGAGCGGAATAATTTGTTGCGGAGGAGTTTCCGGAGGTACCGGTATGAAGTTAGCGCCACCGCGTCCCCCACGGCCGGCTTCGGAGGCCGGTCCGCCTGGTGAGGGCACTCCGCCCGGGGTGGCCGTTGGGCCAGGAGCGGGCGTCTGTGCCAATGTCGAGGCGGCAAAAGCGCCGATTCCTCCTGCGATGATGAATTCGCGTCGTTTCATATTTGCACCTTAACTCCGGACTGGCCCTTTACGTGGATTACTGTTTTGGAGCAACAAAAACCATAACATAGCACGCATAGGCGGCGACCCTGGTACCGACCGGAGGCGCAGCGGCGTCACTTAGCGGCCTTTCCGAAGATCTCGACTTCCACGTAGTGGTTCAGCTTGTTGGCGTTATTTCCATTGCTGTACAGGCGTACGTAGCGCGCCCTCACGCCCTTGGCATCCACCAGCTTCCCCTCGTAGGTATCAATATAATTTAGGTTCTTTCCGGCGCCGTGGCCGGTCTTATTGTCTGAATCGTTGTTGAACCAGGTCTGCAGGTTCTGCGTGAACCTGGCGTCGTCGGCCGTTTGGACTACCACGCTGAAGTACACCCGGGGCTGAAACGTGTGCCAGAAGAGGATGCCATAGACCTCGTGAGGAGCGCCGAGGTCGATCGCCACCCATTGGGCGCCGGGCCCCAATTCAACGTTGTTGCCTTCCACCAGCTCGGTGTCACCATCCGTGATCATGCCTAAATTGCCGACGATCGGGTCCTTCTCGCTGCTGGTCACCGACTTGCCAAGGGCCACATTGGTCACGCCTTCAGGCACGAGAAATGGCGCCCGCGGCTTGGTAGACAGCTTTTCCAGGTTCGGGATATTGAGATTCGAGGGCGTGCCTTCGGTCCCCGGCTTCGGCAGTTCGATCGGCGCCGGCACCAGCTTCTGGGCAGAGAGGCTTGCAGTGCTCAGTGCCAATATCAAGAGTGTTGTTCGCATAAAGTCTCCAGTAAATGTGCTTCGAGGCCAGAGTGGCGGGAGCAGATCGCGTTCACCTCCGCGGCCGTCAGAACCATAAATGCGGTCGAATATGCTTCCGCCACGGCGGAAGGCGATCGGCTCCCGTCCGATTCCACGGATACCCACGCGGCCACCCGCTGTTTGGCAGCGAGGCCGGTGTGCCCGTCACCCATACGAGGGTCAATAATATGCCGGCCCTGAACCCGAATTCCCGAGGCGCTGAAGCCGCGATGCCGCGCTTGAACGATGCGATCGCCGATGCCCAAAGGCCAGCCTTCGAGGCCGGGAGGCGCATCTAGCGCCCGCACCGAGCTATGGCCGCCATGCAGCAGCGCCTGGCCGATTTCCCACTCGGCGAGCACCTCCGCCATCCGATCCACGGCGTAGCCTTTTCCAATCCCGCCGAGGTCGAGCTGGGGGGCAGGCTTCCCCTTGCCCAAACTCACCAGGCACTCCTGGATGGAAAGCTGGAGCGCGTCGAATCCGCTCCCCAGCGAGATATCGAACGCACCGCCGGTCTCTGCATAAATTTCGTGCGCGATTTCCAGGCATTGCTTCGTCCAGCCACTCACGCGAGCGGTCTCGCCGGACGCGAGACGATTTATGCGCGAAATGTCGCTGTTCGGAAGGAAGCGGCTCAACTCGCTTTCCAGGCGATCCAATAGATCAAACGCCGCCCGTGCGGCTTGCTGGGCGTAATCGCGATCCGGATGGACGCAGAAGATCTCGAACTCGGTGGCCATCGCCTGATGACCGAAGCGGTGCGCACCAATGTCCGACGGATGGATCATGGCATCTGGTCCCATAGCGATTTTGCCACATAGCCGCGCACCTCGACGCTGGGACGAAGCTCCCGGTAGCGATCGAACATAGGAACGTACAGTTCTCGCTGTCCAGGCGGCGGCAGCTCGTAAAGTTTATGCAGCAGGCCAGGCTCCATGTCGGGCGTTGCGATAATCACCGGTGCGGCGGAGGCAGTCACGGAGACGCCGTTCCACCAGCGAACCCCGGAATAACGGCGGAAATACCAGGGGAGCGGCCACAGATTCTGGCTGGTGATGATCTGGACCGGCATCGCGAGCCCGGCCGGATGGACCGCCGCCAGAGCCGCGAGGTTTCCGGTGATGACGAAAACGTCGGTGCCGGTGTGGGCGTACACCCAGGGATTACGCGGATCGGCCGCATACGGGAAGCTGGCCGCGCGCGCCTGCCAGCCGAGATGGGCCACACCGATCCCGACCAGCGTAAGCACGATCGAGCGCGGTGCGTGTTGGCCCAGCCAAACCGCCCCGATGGCCGCCATCAGAATCAGTCCGTGCAAAAATCCCACCAGATTCCAGGGAGCTTTGTAGGGGATCGCGCAATAAACTGCGATCATCAGCACGGTGTAAATCGCCAGCCAGCGGCCGATGCCTTTCGATACCCAGATCCCCACCAGGGCCAGCACGGCAATGAGTGCCTCGGACCAGGCGTTGAAGTACAGCAATCTCTCGAAGTAGAAATACCAAGGATGAACATGCAGGGTGTTCACCCCGGCGCCACGCGCGAAATAGGTGCGATACGCGAGGATCGAGTCGACAATGCCCCTGGGGTGGGCCAGAAAGGAAGACATGAAGAGCGCGGCAACAATCAAGAACGTGAATATGGCGAAGACGGCAGAGCGGGCTTTCGCCGGCAATCGTTTGGGCGCAATTCCCATGTGGATGATTCCAGCCGCCAGCATGCTACCAGCCGCAATGATCCAGGTTTCTTTGGTGGCGAACATCAATCCGAACGTCGCACCGGCAGCCAGCACCGGCGCCGCACCCGGCCGCCGCAAATATCCCAACACCGCCAGCATTGCGGCGAACGTAAACAACTCCAGCAGTGTCTCGTGGATGAAATAGCGGCTGTAGTAAACCATGGCCGGCGATAGCGCGGTTAACAGCGCCGCGCACGCTGCCACCGGCAGCCCGAGGTAGGGAATAAGCAGAAAGTGTGCCGCCACCAAGAGTACGCCGAATAGCGCGGGAACGGCGCGCAGCGTGACTTCATTCAGGTCGGCATATCGCTTGATCCCCTGGGCGCGCGCGGCGATTAGAGCCAGATAGTACAGCGTGGGGCCGTGATAATCCGCCTTCGAGTATTCGTAGCTTCCATGTTCCAGCAGCTCTCCAAGCTTGTCCGCGTGGACCGCTTCGTCGGCATGCATCGGCCGCGCGGCCAGATCTGGAAAGCGAAACGCCGCCGCGATCAACGTGATGGCTGCGAACAGCCACACCGCATGCCGAGGCCGGTTCAATCCGGGCTCCCTTCTCGCCGCGTTTCGCGCCACCTATTCCGCCAAGTGAGGGCCGCGAAATACGCGAAGAGTAACCCCGCGGCCGCCAGTAGCGCCCCGCAATAGCGATGAATGCGGAGCAGATTCTGCTGGTCGTCAGTGCCGAAAAACGGAAACATGGCGGCGAGAATCGACGTCAGCGTAGGGACGGCGAGCAGGACGGCGATCCAGAAGAAGATTTTACGCAGCGGCAGCGCCCGCCCGCCGGCCGATTTAAGGCGACTCACATCGGAGGCCGAAAATTGATTGCGGTGCGCCCAGCACAGCGTGACCGCTACCGCGCCGATCGCGAACGCCGGCGCGCTGCCGACATGCCAGATCAACCGATCCCCGGTGAGACTGCCTTCGTTCGCGACCCATGCGGTGCTGGCCACCACGGCGAGGCTCGCCAATCCGATCACGTTGACTGCGACGCGCAGCCAGCGGAACCGGCCGGCGGCATCGTGCTGGACACCTGCGGGAGCCTGGCGGCGGAGCACCAGCCGCACGATCAGATCCACGACGATCACCGCCACAGCCGCCAGAAGCACGCGAACTATCATCGCTTTCTCCCGAGGGTAACCGCCGACAGCCATTCAACAGCCTTCAAGGCATAGGCCAGCAAGACCAGCAGCAGCACCGCCGCCGCCGTGAGCCCGATCACCTTCAGCCAGATGCGATATTGCCAGACTCCCGCAAGCCGTACCTGATAATCCGTATCCAGGTTCCCCTCGAAGCGGCTCATCTTCCAAGTGGTACGTTGTGCGGTGACCGGGGAATCTACCGTCACGTTTCCGAAGAACAGCGCCGCATCGGTCGAGTGGCACTCCTGGCAGCCTTTCGCGCCTAACGCTTGCGCGGCGGGGCGCACATCGTGCCCTATAGGCCAAAGGTACGGCTCGGCCTGGGAATGATCTTCCGCCAAGAGCTTGCCCCTGGCAAGGCGATGCAGCTTGCCGCCGCTGATGTAAACTGCATCCTGGCCCAGAAGACCCAGCACTTGTTCCACCCACTGCTCGCCGGGATCCGCAGGCGTTCGGAGCTTGCCCTTGGAGAGCGCCGTCTTCACCTCTGCGGCAGAAATCGGCGTCACCTGTCCCCCGCGCAGTCTTCCCCAGAACGCGGGCCAGACCGCCCGATTAGGCGCGAGTTTGCCATCCTGCTGGCGCGCGAACACCGGATAGTAAAGATGCGGCGGCGCGTCCGGCGCGGGATCCACGTTGAACTCACCCAGCCCGTGAGTCATACTGTTCTTCAGCCGGCGCGTGTTCGCCTCCGGGAGCGGACCGGAATGGCAGGCCGTGCAGGTCATCTTGGCGAAATGCACCGGCGGGATACCGGCGTGTTCCGGACGCGGTGCACCCGTGGAGTTGCCCTTCTGATGGCAACCCTGGCATGAAAGCGAGGCGTCCTCGTAGCCTCGCACGGTCATGTGATCCAGCCCGTTGCGATGGCATGTTTCGCAGGCGATGCCGCGCGCCACGTGCACATCCAGGTGACTTTTCCAGCGTGCCGCGCCGATGAACTCGACGTCGGTATCGGTATGGCAGTAGTAGCAGCGGCTGGATTTCACGTCTCGCACGATATCGAACGCCACCTTGCCGCTGGGCAGAAAGCGCGCGGGCGCGTACTGCACTCGTGGCACCTTGGCTTGGAGCGAATCTTCCAGAGAGTTCGGCAGCAAATAGTCGAACACGTCGGGCATTTCTCGCACCGACCCGGTCACCACCGCGAGCCCGCTCGCCGACGCCGGAGCATAGCGGAAATTTTCCTGCGCCACCTGGCTGGCGTAGTCCGCCTGATCGTAAGCTGGCGACGCATCGTGGCACACCAGGCAATTTACCTCGAGCGCCCCAGATGTGCGCCAACGGGTGCGATCGCGAGCGCCTGTATCGTTCTCTGGTCCGAATCCACCGGCCGTGCGGCCGCCAAATCGCAGGGCAAGCTCGCGGTCGCTCAAACCCATTTCCCGCGGCTTGTAGGTTCCGGACCACGCGCGGTAGGACAACGGGACTAGGCTCGCAGTCTCGCGATCCACCCACAGCCATGGTTGCCCGTTGCGGCCGGGAGGAACACCCGCGACTGCCGCGTTGAAATGCCACCCGTGACTGATCGCCGCCACGTCGTGGCAAGCACCGCCGCAGGTCTGGGTCACCGAAAACGGCAGCGCGTGCCGGTCGCCTGGCTGGATGGTATCGCCTTCTAGATCGCGCAGCGCGATGATGTGGGCCGGCGCGGCACGGCTACCAGAGCTGTTGTCGCCCAATTTGGGTTTGGGCGTTTGGGCGTCGATACTTAGTGCGCCCAACAGAAGTGCGCCCAGCAGAATCAGGCGGGCCAGCGCCCGTGCCCCTGCCCGCGCCGGGTCAGCCATCATCAGACCTCGAAGTCTTCGGGTTTGAACTCCAGACGTTTCTGGGCTTCCACAGCTTCGTTGACCTTGAGGACTGTGACCGCGGTCTCGTAGCCGACCTCCGCCGGACAGTTGAGCCTGTTCTTCCCGCGCACCGCACCGAAAAAGTTCTCGAGGTGGGGCTGATGATACTTCTTGCGCATCTCAATGGGGATGCCATAGCTCGGAGGAGGCGCGGTCTCGCGCACATCCAGCACCGCGCCGGCGGGGCCGGCAGGCTTGGCCTCTTCCTTCGGAGCGCTAAGCAGTCCCTCCTTAACGAACGATTTCCAATCCGGCGCGTTGGCCGTATCGCGAAATACGGAGCCGCGGCCGGCCGATTCGGAAATCTCCAGCGCACCCTGGTCACCCATGAAGACCTCGTAATATCCGCCGAATCCGTTGGTGGTGAGGGTCTGGTAGAAAGCCCGAGCGGGCCCGGACGGGGTGTCGTAATCGAAAACCGCCATCACCGTGTCGTACCACTCGTGGGTTGCCTTGGAGTAGTAGTCCGTGCCGCCGCTCGCGATCACGCCTTTGGGCCGCGCATTGAGGAACCAGTTGAAGATATCGATCTGATGCGAGCCCAAGTCGACGATCGGCCCGCCACCCAGTCCGCGATACCACCGCCAGTTGAGTAACTGCTGCATGGATTGGAAGCCGTACTTTTCGAGCACTTCCGGCTTGATGTTGTAGCGCGCGGGAATGGTCGCAAAGTCGCGCTGGGCACGGTTCCATTGTCCGTTGACCACGGTCACCCGACCGAGCAATTTGGCTTCAGTTATCAAGCGCTGATGGCAGAACCGGTAGCGCGGATTGCTGCGCCGCTGATGCCCGATCTGCAGTAGCTTGCCCGTCTCGCGCGCGGTCAGCACCATCCGGCGGGCATCCGCCAGATTATTCGACATTTCCTTTTCGCAGTAGACCTGGAGTCCGGCTTTCATGCAGGCGATGGCGTGCTCAGCATGCCAAAAATCCGGCGTGGCGATAAGGACCGCATCCAGGTTGCCCTTTTCCTTGTCGAGCAATTCCTTGTAATCGACGTAGGCGCGATTG
>Ga0268264_10004837_pt1 | contig 11414 bp, 9 predicted proteins | sample KBSSwiS32_FD_190357 | JGI IMG/M metagenome (GOLD analysis project Ga0268264, IMG submission 190357) | Switchgrass rhizosphere microbial communities from Kellogg Biological Station, Michigan, USA - KBS Switchgrass S3-2 (SPAdes) (version 2) | ecosystem: Host-associated > Plants > Roots >... | reverse complement strand
GGACGGCCGGCGACTACTTCCGGACGATGGGCATCGACCTGCTCGCCGGCCGGCCGTTCTACACGGCGGACCAGATCTCGACGCCGGGCAACGTGGTCGTCAGCCGCACCGCCGCCAAACTGATGTGGCCCGGAAAGAGCGCCATCGGCCGCCGTCTCCAGGCCCGGGACGAAACGACTTGGTACACCGTCGTGGGCGTCGTCGAAGACGTGATGCAGGACGGTTTCCGCGACACCCCGCAGGCTCTCGTCTACCTCCCGCTGGTGGGACCGACGCCCACCAGCTGGGACATCACCTCGCCGGCCTACGTCCTCAAGACCGCCCGGGCCGAGGTCATCGCGCCGGAGATCCGCGAGCTGGTCCGCGCCGTGGCACCCGAGGCGCCGATGTACCGGATCTTCACCATGGAAGGGCTGGCGAAAGACTCGATGGCCCAGCTGTCCTTCACCATGCTGACCCTCGGCGTCCTTTCCACCCTGGCCCTGATCCTGGGCGCCATCGGCTTGTATGGCGTGCTTTCTTATGCGGTCGCCGAGCGGACCCGAGAGATCGGTGTACGGCTGGCCTTGGGTGCCACCGTCGCCAACATCCGGCGAATGGTCGTGGCGCAGGGAGCGCGTGTGGTGGGCCTGGGGCTCGTGCTGGGGATCGTGGCCGCCATCGCCTCTTCGCGGATCGTCGCCAGCCTGCTCTTCGGCGTCGCCGCCATGGACCCCGCGACCTTCGGCGGAATGACCGCCTTGATGGCGGGAGTCGGCGTGTTCGCCAGTTACCTACCCGCACAGCGGGCGTCGAGCGTGGATCCGATCGAGTCGCTGCGCAACGGTTAGAGCGACCCGTTTTGTCGGCCAAATTACGGATGGTCCGGCCACTTTGGCGCACCGTGGCTTCGCAGGGGCGCGCCACCCAGACATCCTCGGAGGCGATCCCGCCGGCATCTCTTATGCACTTTCACATGCTGAGAGGAGATGGGCACGCTCGCTGTTGTTCGAGCCGGGCGGTCCGCAAAGAAGGGAGAAAGCATGCATAAGATCTCGATCTTCGCTGGAATTCTCGTCCTCTTCCTGGCCCTTACGGGATCCGCCTTGCCACTCCAAGCGGAGTCGACCATCACTTGCCCGCCGGGCACCTTGGACTCCCTGGACTGGCTGACTCTCGATTCCGACCTACGTGCGACCCAGCACATGGCCGGCCCCAACGGTTTCGGCATCTGGACCGTGGTTTGGCCGGACAAGTTTTGGTGGATGAAGACTCCAAGCGGCGACACTTGGGACGTCTTCCTCTACGACTCGCAAACGGTCTACCTCTGGCTCACCGAGGAGAGCTGGAACCACCCCTACAACTACAAGCGGAACAGCCAGAACACGAACTTCCCTGCCGTGCCGAGGTGCGTGCAACCTGGGTACCCCGGCTCCGCCATCCCGATCGCCAATACCGGATACCGAATCGCCATCAACTGCGCCGAGGGGTCCGAGATGTTCTTAGGCAAGGCCGTGATGGAGTGGTGGGGGCCCTATACCGCGGGGAATCCGGGACAGGAGCCCGGGTTGCGGCCGCCGGTGGGCGGCCAGATTCCGAACAACACGCCGGTCTACACGCTGAGCTACCGGTGGGGCTGCAACAACTCCTACTCGAACTGTGCGGCCAAAGAGGAATACATCCTGGCGCAACGCTACGGGCTCGTGCAGTACAACTTCTGGAACTTGGTCAACGGCCAGTACGTCCTGGCGACCACGGGGAACAACAACACCGTCGCCAATGGCGTGACGCAGCCTTTCTTCCCGTGCTTCTAAAACTTCCGTCCGACGCGAGGAAGTGACCGAGTCCAGACCTTGCGTGTTGTCGGCGCTGCGCACTCTCTAGCGAGCGAGCCCCCGCAGCCGTTCCGAGGCCGAGCGGCTGGCCACGACGGTAGATCCGTCGGCCATTCGCAGCTCCAGCCGCCGGTCGTCGACGGTCGACATCTCGACGACGTGATCGAGGTTGACGACGTGGGAGCGGTGGACGACCTCGAAGCGGCGCGGATCGAGGCGGGCGATCAGCTCGCGCAGCGGAATGCGCATCAGGTACTTGCCACGCTCGGAGTGGATGCAGACGTACTCGGCCTGTGCTTCGAGGCGGATCACCTGGGCGACGGGAAGCGGAACGATGACGCCCCCCTTGCGCACGAAGAGCCGCTCGACCGGCGCGGCGAGCCCCTCGCGCAGCCGCTCCGCGACGTCCGGAGTGTCCGGCCGTTCGGGCGAGCGGTCGAGCAGGCGTTGGACGGCGCGCTCGAAGCGCTCGCGGCCGAAGGGCTTGACGAGATAGTCGACGGCGCCCAGCTCGAAGGCGGCGAGCGCGTGCGCTTCGTGCGCCGTCGTGAAGATCACCTCCGGCCGATGCCGCGCGAGACGCAGCGCTTCCAGGCCGTCGCGCTCTGGCAGTCGGATGTCCAAGAAGACGAGATCCGGCCGGTCGCGATCGAAGCGCGCCGTGGCTTCGACGCCGTCCGTCGCGGTCCCCACGAGATCGAGCTCGGGGCAGGAGGCGACCAGTGCGACGAGGCTCGCGCGAGCCTCGACCTCGTCCTCGACGATCAGGCAGCGGAGCGGCTCTCTCATTCGTCGTCCTCGATGTCCTCCGGGTGCTCCGAGTGCGCGATCGCGACCGCGGCGCGAAATCCCGCCGGCTCGAGGGCTCGCGTCGAGAATCGAGCCCGATCACCGAACAGCCAGTGCAAACGCTCCGCGAGCAAGTGGTGGCCGAGGCCGCCTTCTCCGAGCGGCGAGCCGGTTGGCGCGCCGTCGTCTTCGACCGAGAAGCGGACGCCGGTAAGGTCGCGCTCGATCGCGATCCGCAAGCGCCCGCCGCCGGCGCGCGGCGCGACGGCGTGGCGGATCGCGTTCTCGACCAGGGGCTGAAGGGAGAACGGCGGCACACGTGCGGAGAGGGCGGCATCCTCCACCTGCCACTCGACGCGCAGGCGGTCGCCGAGGCGCATGCGCTCGATGTCGAGGTACTGCTTCGTCATCTCCAGCTCTTCGCCCAGGGTCACGAGGTCGCGGCCCTCCGCATGCAGCGCGAGGCCGTAGCGCAGGATCGCGCCCAGCCGCTCCAGGCAGTCCGCCGCGCGCTCGGGCTCGCGGGTGGTCAGGCCGATCAGCGAGTGCAGAACGTTGAGCACGAAATGGGGACTCAAGTGGGAGCGAAGCGCGGAGAGCTCGGCGGAAGCGCGCAGGCGTTCGGCTCGTTCCGCCCGCAGCGCTGCCGCCTGCGCCTGGCTCGCTCGCAGCCGCGCCGCGGCCAAAGCGGCCAGGACGGCGAAGACCAGGAGGGCCATCGCGCCGCGCCACATGAGGACCGCCACACCCATCCCCCGAGGCACTTCGAGCAGCGGACGGCCGGCGGTCACCAACGCCGCGAAGCGGCTCGCGACGACGCACCACGCGACGAACAGGAACGCGACCCCCGTGATCGCCGGCCCGATGGGGCCCGGGCGCCTGAGCCTCCGGTCGAGCCAGCGAAGCGTGAGAGGGCCCGCGGCCAGCTCGGGGAACGCGTTGAGCGCTCCGTAGAACGTCGCTTTCCAGACAGAGGGCTCCCCGCCGACCAGGAGAGCGCCGATCGAGATCGACGCGTAGGCGAGGAAGCCGAGAAGCCAAAGCCACGCCGAAACCGGCCGCGGCTCGGGCGTCGGCGCGGTTGGGGTCTCTCGATCGAATTCCACGAGCCCATTGTGCGGGCGGGTCCGCTGCGGCGCAAGGCGGTTTGGAGGGCGTTCGCGGCCATTCGTGGGTCCCGATCGGCAGCTCGTCGATGTCCTCCTTCGCCGCGTTCGAGCTCGGTCGCATGCTCCTTGGTGACGCGAGTGATTTCGCACAGCTGCCCAGGAGGAAGAACATGAAAGATCGAGTCAGGAGTCGGACAGGAAACGGTAGCCGCGGATCGTGGACCGCAGGCGCGTTGTTCGCGGCGTGCGCGAGCCTCTGTTTCGTCGCCGCGCCGGGGCTTGCCGCAGGAGCGAATGCGAAGAGCGCGCCGGCCTCCGAGGTCGCGGCGCTCGGGGCGCGCGCCCTCGCCGCGGACTATTCGGCGGACATCCCCGAGTTGCACGAGATCGCGCACGCGCTAGAGCCCTTCGTCGCCGACGCCCAAGTCGGAGCCTGGGCACGATACTGGCGGGGCTTTTCGTACTGGCGCAGCGCGATCAACCTGTTCAACGTCGACGCCACGAATCCGCGGGCGCTTTCCGACCTTACGAGCGCCGAAGAAGAATTCGCCGCCGCCATGGCCGATCCGGCGGTCGCGGCGGACGCCAAGTCCGCCCGCGCCTCGTGCATTCTCAACTTCGCCTATCTGGCGGGCGCCAAAGCGGACCGCGGCGCGGCCCTCAAGGAATATCTGCGGCTGATCGCCGAGGCCAAGGCCGCCCAGCCCGACAATCCGCGCGTCCATTGGGTCTACGACTGGGGCCTCTACTACGCTCCGCCGCCCGTGGGGGGAGCCGACGCCTCCGTCGCCGCCCTGACCGCGGCGCTCGAAGCGAGCAAGCGCGACGCGGCGGCTCCGCACCCGCTCGCCGCGCCGACCTGGGGCGAGCCCGAGCTGCTCATGGCGCTCGCCTGGATCCAAGAGAACCGTCCCGATCCGAATCTCCCCGAGGCCGACCGGCGCGCCCACGAGGCGCTCGCCCAGGTCCCCGAGTGGCACTATGTGAAGGCGATCCTGCTGCCGCAGATCCACGCCAAGATGACCGGTGGTGCAACGCCCGTCGCCTGCCCGTTCGCGACCGGCGGCAAGGAGGCGAGCACCGAGCCGCACTGATAAGGCCCTACGGCGGGAAGGGCCCGTGGAACCTCAAGTCCCGGACCTCGCGGGTCCAGAGCTCAGCGCCGGTCGAAAGGTCGAGAGCGCGCAGGCGGAGCGGCTCGCTCCGGGCCTCGCCCTTCTCCATTCTCATCGACGGCCGCGCGAGGTAGACCACCGCGGAGCCGGCGACCGTGATCGGCGCGAGCGAAGCCGGGACGTCGAGGACTCCGGCCACCTTGCCGGTAGCGCGCTCGGTGAGCGTCCAGGAAAAGTCGTTCAGGGCACCCTCGATCCTCTCGGCGGCGAGCGTGTAGCGGCCGTCGAGCGAGAAGCGACCGGCGTCGACTTCGCCGGCCGCGCCGGCGGCTTCGCCCGGCGCCGCCGCAACGATCTTGCCGGTTCCGAGATCGAGCCGCGCCACCCCGCGCAGCACGCCGGAAGGCGCGGCGCCGCCCTCGACCCCGAGGGACGGCCGCACCCGCCGGCCGCGGGTGGGGCCGGGCACACGCGTGGCGGTCCAGGCCAGGAACAGCGCGGTATTCGCAGGGTTCGCAGGGTCCACGGCGTTCGCGGCCATGGCGCGAACGCGGAACGACCCTTGGAGGCCGTCGGCCACCGTGGCCCGGATGCCCGCCGGCAGGGCGAGCGCGGAGCGTCTCACCAGGGCTCCCGTCCGCGGATTCAGCGTCGCGAGCACGAGGTCGCCCTTTTCGCCCGGCTCCGCCTGAGCGAGCAGAACGCCGCCGGTAATGCTAAGGGGTTTTGCGGCGTCGGCGCTCGTCCACAGCGACGCGCCGGTCGTCAGGTCGATCGCCTCGATCCCGCCCTTGGGTCGGGCGACGAAGACGACTCCGCTTGCCGAATCGACGACGGTGCCCTCGCCGAGCAGGCCGGCGGCTCGTGCGGGCAGCGCCCCCAGGGCAAGGAGCACCACCAGGGCGAGCGATGGCGCGAACGCGAGCCGCGGCGCCTGCCTGTGGGTTGCTTGAAGAAGGGTCGTTTGCACCTTTTGAGTCTCCATGGGAATCATTTCGTCGGCTCCCGGTTCAGTGCGCAAGCAGGACCGCGACCTTCACCTGATCGAGGGTCCAGGCGCCGCGCCCGAGGGTGCCGGCGATCAGCCGGTCGGAGGTTCGGTCGTAGTCGAGGTCGAACACGGGGACGGTCGGCAGGCCGAGTCCCAGCGGGAACCAGGTCGAAAAGCCGGTCGAGCGGGAGGCGAGGAACGCGCCGGTCTGGCCGCCGACGACGATCGCGTCGCCGAGCGAGGTGGTGACGAAGGTGATCGTGCGCAGCCGGCCCGGTAAGAACGCCTGTAGATTGCCGGTGATCTCGCTCCAGGTTACACCGGCGTCGGTCGTCCGGTAGACGTGGGACGAATCGGTGACGTAGGCGCTGCTGCCGGAGGCGGGATCGAGCGCGATGTCCGCGACCAGCCGCCCGGTCGGTTTGCCGGGATAGGTGAGCGACTGGACCAGCGGCGCCGGAAAGGCCGCCGTGCGCACGAAGATCCGCGGCCCCGAGCCGAGCCAGAGCGCGTCGGGATTGGCCGCGGTCCCGTAGGCGAGCGGTGCCTGGGTCGTGTTGTTCACCACCAGGTCCGGCGCGATCAGGCGCACGTTGTCGCCCCGGTCGAGCGACTCGTAGAGCCCGTTCGGGTCGCCGATCACCAGCCGGTTCTGGTCGGCTTGGTTCAGCTCCACCGGGCTGACGAACGTGCCGGCCGGCGGCGGATCTCCGCCCAGCACGTTGAGCGCCGGGAAATCGAACCCGAGGAAGTTGTTGGCGGCATCCCAGTAGGTCCGGTTGAAGTTGCCGAGGAACTGGTTGGCCGAGTAGCGGATCGAGACGCCCGGGGTGGTCGTGTCGTCGACCGCGACGTCGCCGCCGTCGCCGCCCAGCAGCTCCGCCCAATCTTCCGCATGGTTGCTCGCCTGCTGGTACTGGACGCCGTTGTCCTGCGAGCCCGAGATCAGCGTCTTGCTGTTCCCGTCCCAGGCGACGTCGTGGTACTCGCCGGTCTGTAGGTTGCCGATCACCGAGAACCAGTCGCCACCATTGCTGCGCGGGCGGGTCCGTTTGTAGATGCCGCCGTCGTCGGTCTCGATCAGATTGCCGGCGGCGTCGAACGTCATTTCCCGCGAGTCGGCGTGCGGGGAGCTGTTGCTCGCCGTGCCTCCCCCCGGCGCGCCGAGCGCGTTCGAGTGGGTGAGATGTACCCACTGGCTGCCGGCGGGCTTGCTCGCGTCACCCCGAAACAGGCGGCCCGAGAAGTCGTTCGCGCCGATCGAGTTGGGAAAATCGACCGGGCCGCCGAGCGCCTCATCTTTATAAGGCTGGCGATCGCCGCCGACGTAAACGATGTTCGCATCGACCGGATCGGCGGCGATCGACAGATGCAGGAAACCCTGGCCGCTCGGGTGAATGCCGACTGGGCCACCGTCGTTGGTCGTCGGCAGATCCATCTGCGTCCAGGAGGCACCGCCGTTGCCGGAGCGGAAGACCGCCCCAAGCTGGCCGGCGGCGTCGACGAGCGCGCAGTAGACGTTGTTGCTCCGGCCGACGGCCAGCTCGACGTTGGTGACCGCGCCGGAGACGAGCAGCGCGTCCATCGCCGGGCTGCTCACCTTGGTCCAGGCGGCGCCGGTGTCGTCGCTCCGGTAGATGCCGTTCGTGCCTCCGAACAGATCGGCGAAGTCGATGTTCGTGAACAGCCGCTTCGGCCGCGTCGGGTCGCCTACCAGGTCGTACGAAACGCCGCCCGGCAGGCCGGTGACCGTGCCGTCCCCCAACGAGATCTGGGTAAAAGTGGCGCCGCCGTCCGTCGAGCGGAAGATCCCAACCTTGGTGAAGTTGAAGTCGTCGGCGAAGTCCACCGCGCCGATCAGAATCTTGCCGCGCACGGCGACGCCCGAGAAATCCTTGCCGGCGAGCGTGCCGCCGCCGTCGATCGGAGTCCAGAGAATGCCGCCGGTCGTGCTCCTGAGCAGGCCCGTCCGGCGGCCGCCGGCGAATCCGAAGCTGCTCCAGAGGCCGATCCCCGCCACGAGCGTATTCCGCGCCGGATCGGTCGGATCGAGATCGAGCGCGCCGATCGAGATCGACGCCTGATCGTCCGTGGTCCGCAGCCAGTTCGGTTTCGCCGCCGTCGCGTTATGGGTCACCCAGATGCCGCCATTGACGGCGCCCGCCCAGAGGATGTTCGGGTTCGTCGGGTGGGCGACCACGGTATGGATCGCGCCGACGATCGGACCGTCGCCCGGGATGTTCTCGACCTGGCCGAACAGGGCGGGCGCTGCGCCCGCGGCCTGCCAAAGGCCACCGACGCCGAAAGTCTTGGCGGCGGACGTCTGGGGCGTGAGGTTGGCGGCGAAGCCGGGCAGACTCGAGAGCGCAAACGCGGCGACCGCGAAGCTAAGACCGACGCGGCGGAACGACCGCGTCTTCGAGAGAAGAGCGGAAAGCGATGGATTCAAGGTTGGATCTCCTGTTCACCATGAGCCGGTTCGAAGCGGGCAATCTGACCCCTTCTCTCAAGGTCTGTGCCGCATTGGAGGGTGAAGGAGACGCCGCTGGGCCGAGCTGCGGCTACGCGGGTTCATCCGTCGCAGAAACGTGTCGCCGCCGAACGCGATGCCAATTCCGCGGCGGCAAGCCGCTTGGAACGGCGAGAAACGCACATCCGGAGCGCCAAGTCCGTTTCTACGCCCGCAGCTCGTTCTACGCGTCCGCAGCTCCGATCCGGGGACCGCTGATCCGATTCAGGGACGTATATTCCGGTCCCGGGACCCGTTATTCCGATCCTGGGACGTATATTCCGATTCCGGGACTGCTGATCCGATTCCGGGACCGCTTGTTCCTGTCTTGGGACTGCTGATCCGATTCCGGGACTGCTGATCCGATTCCGGGACCGCTTGTTCCTGTCTTGGGACCGCTGATCCGATCCTGGGACCGCTGATCCGATTCCGGGACGGATAGGCCGCCATCCGGCGTGTATAGCGGCTATCCACGGCGTATAGCGGCTGTCCGAGAGGTAACGCCGCTGTCCAGCGTGTAGAGCCGCTCTCCGAGGCGCATACCCTCTATCCGGCGTGAATAGGCGCTATCCGGGGCGCAGTTCGCCTATCCGAGACGTAACGCCATTTGCCGACGCGGAGGAGATCTTGCGGCGACGTGAATCGACTTGACGGGAGGAATAGCGGATGGACAACCCGGCTTTCTGGAAGTGGCTTCGTAATCAGCTCGTCGCCTGCCGCCGAGCGGCGATCGACGCCGAATTCACCGAAATGGCGAGCGACCGCTCCTACCAACGCGAAGCGATCCAAGTCGTGGAGGATTTCGTCGAGGCCGACTGGGAAGCGTTCCAGACCGTCGAGACGCGGCATTGAGCGAGATCGCGAAGACGCGCCTGCGGCTCAGCCTACTCGGCCTCTAAGCGTTGGATCTCCGCAAGAACCTGCCGCAAGAACAACAGTTGGTACCGGTCCTTGGGGCGATCTGCGTGCTCTTTGGTCTCTATGATCGTCGCCAGATCGAGAACACGCACCTGAAGCTCGTCCACCTCAAGCACTCGGGATTTCCCTACCAGGTCCTGGAAGGCGAGGCCCTTGCCCACCGTACGCAAGACGTCGACCCGGCCGCACCTTGTCTTCAGGAGGTGAATTCTCGCGGAGGCCAGCCGGGTAGCATCCGGCTCGATGTGGCGGCCCGCAGGATCGAGGTAGAACGCCTCCAACTCTCCTAGCGCCTTCGCCAGATGAAGGATGTTCTCCTCGGAAGTAAGGTAGACGACATCCACGTCTTCGGTGGTGAGGGGAGACCCCTGAAGGATCGCTGCGATCCCGCCAACGACGATGAACTCCACCTCGTTTCGGACTAGTACTCGGAGAACCTCGTCAAACCTTAGCTCAGCGGGCATTCTGAGCACGGATTCGGAGGACGGCGTTCATGAAATCCTGGGCGGCTTTCAACCGCTCCGTGGGCGTCAGCTTCAGCTTGTCGCGAATCTGACTGACGTCGCCCCAGTCCAAACCGGTCTCCGACACCGCGAGCTGGGGATAGTCGGTGGGGATCCCTGCGATTTCCGGGTCTGTGACCTCGTCGTCTTGCCAGGCCATAAGGAAATCGTACCAGAGATCGAGCGGGACCCAAGCCACAGCCTAGACCTCGGGCGCTCGCCTCAAACCCTTGTTCGCTCAGGCCGGCATCCCCAATCTGGCGGCCACCCTTCCTCCCGTGACAGACTCCCGCCGACCGTTTTCGGCTGCAAAAACAACCGGGGCTCTCGCGTAACGCCTGTCGCCCCACGAGTCGGAGGACCCACCTTGCGAGGACTCTTCCAGACCAAGTCGCTCGACGCGATTCTGGCTTCCGCCGCGGACAAGACGAACGCTTTGCGGCGCGAGCTGGGGCCGTGGAACGTCACTCTGCTCGGCGTCGGCGCGATCGTCGGCGCGGGCATCTTCGCGACCATCGGCACCGCGGCGGCGGGCGATGCGGCGCGGCCGGGTGCCGGGCCGTCGCTCATGCTGTCGTTCGCGATCACCGCGGTGGTCTGCGCTTTCACCGCTCTCTGCTACGCGGAGATGGCGGCGATGGTGCCGATCTCGGGCTCGGCCTACACCTATTCGTACGCGACGCTCGGCGAGCTGATCGCCTGGATCATCGGCTGGGATTTGATCATCGAGTACGCGGTAGGCAACGTCGCCGTGGCGATCAGCTGGGGCAATTACTTCCGCACTCTGCTCGACGGCTTCGGCATCCACATTCCTCAATGGATGGCGATCGACTACCGGACGGCGGCGAAGATCCCCGGCCTCTACGAGAGCGCGCCGCACCTGTTCGGCATCCCGATCATCTTCAACATCCTGGCGTTCGGCATCGTCATGTTGATCACGATCGTGCTCGTCTGGGGCATTCGCGAGTCGGCCTCCTTGAACGCCGGGATGGTGATCTTGAAGATCCTGGTGCTGCTGTTCTTCATCGGCATCGCGCTCCATTACGTGCCGGCGACCAAGATGGCTCAGAACTGGCACCCGTTCCAGCCGAACGGTTGGGGGGGCACGCTCGCCGGGGCGGCGGTCGTCTTCTTCGCCTACATCGGCTTCGACGCGGTCTCGACCGTCGCCGAAGAGACCAAGAACCCGACCCGAAACCTGCCGATCGGCATTCTCGCCTCGCTCGCGATCTGCACGTTGCTCTATGCCATGGTCGCCGCCGTGTTTACCGGCATGGTTCCCTACGCCGACCTGGTGAAGGTGCTCGCTTCCCAACAGGCCGAGCCGCTCACCATGGCGCTCGATCACGTGGCGCCTCACCAGACCTGGGCGACCACGTTGGTGGCGGCCGGCTCGGTGATCGCGCATACCGCGGTGCTGTTGGTGTTCCAGCTCGGCCAGCCGCGCATCTTCTTCTCGATGGCGCGCGACGGCTTGCTCCCGAAGAGCTTCGCCAAGGTCCATCCGAAATTCCGCACGCCGCACGTGACGACGATCTGGACCGGTGTTCTGGTCGGCGCGTTCTCGGCGTTCACCAGCATCGACGAGATGGTCGACCTGACTAATATCGGCACGCTGTTCGCTTTCGTCCTGGTGTGCGTGGGCATCCCGATTTTGCGCCTGAAG
>Ga0268264_10004827_pt1 | contig 11425 bp, 9 predicted proteins | sample KBSSwiS32_FD_190357 | JGI IMG/M metagenome (GOLD analysis project Ga0268264, IMG submission 190357) | Switchgrass rhizosphere microbial communities from Kellogg Biological Station, Michigan, USA - KBS Switchgrass S3-2 (SPAdes) (version 2) | ecosystem: Host-associated > Plants > Roots >... | reverse complement strand
CAAGGTGTTCCACGCCGCGCGCCAGGACGTCGAGATCTTCAACAATCTCAAGGCGATGCCGACGCCTCTGTTCGACACCCAGGTGGCCGGCATGGCTGCCGGGTTCGGCGAGCAGATCGCCTACGACGCCCTCGTGCGCCAGATGCTGAAGATCGAGCTCGACAAGTCGAGCCGGTTCACGGACTGGGCCCGCCGTCCGCTGTCCGAGGCCCAGCTCACCTACGCCCTGGCCGATGTGACCCACTTGGCGCGGCTCTATCCGATGCTGCACGCGCGCCTGGACAAAGAGGGCCGTTACGCCTGGGTGGCGGACGACATGAAGGGCCTCACCGACCCGGCGAACTACGACGTCGAGCCGGAAAACGCCTGGCGGCGGCTGAAACCGCGTCGACACACGTCCAAGTACCTGGCGATCTTCCGCGGCGTGGCGGCTTGGCGCGAGCGCATGGCCCAGACCCGCGACCAGCCGCGCGGCCGCATCCTGAAGGACGAGGCCATCGACGAGATCGCCACCCAGGCGCCCATGGACCCTGAATCGCTGGACCGCCTGCGCTCGGTGCCGAAGGGCTTTTCCGGCTCGCGGTTCGGTCCGGACCTGCTGGCGGCGATCCGCGATTCCTTGCGCGACCCCGAGGGCTACGCCCCGGTGATCTCGAAGTCCCGCGCGCCGACCTCGCCCGCCGCCGGCGCGGTGGTGGAATTGTTGAAGGTGCTGCTGAAGGCTCGCGCCGAGGACGCCGGCGTCGCCTCCAAGCTGATCGCCACCGTCTCGGACCTGGAGCTGATCGCCAACGACGACAACGCCGACACCCCGGCGCTTTCCGGCTGGCGGCGCGAGGCGTTCGGCGCTGACGCCCTGAAGCTCAAGCGGGGCGAACTGGGACTGGTGCTCGACGGCACGAGGGTCCGCGTGGTGGAGGTGCGCCGCGCCCCCCGGGCCGCGGTGGAGGGATAGGCGAGAGCCGCACCGATCCCGGTGGAAAACTCTAACCGACGGGCGGGCCTGCGCCGCGGAGCGCCGTCCCCAGACCATCCACAGCTTGTCCACCGTCTGCGCCCGACAACGTGAACAGCGCCGCGCGCCGCGCCCCTTGCCGGTCCCGCAAGCCAGGCGCAGCCTTCCCTTGCCGAGCGGGACTGCAGCGCGGGCGGGCCGGGCGACCGGAGCGCCAGGCGGGCAGCCAGTTTTCGGGGAACCGAGGGCGGCGGGGCGACCCGAAGCTTATCGTCCCGAGGACACCGACCGACGCAGATCACCCCAACGGATCTGCATGAGAGGGCGACGCTCCGGGCGACCGAAGCGCCGCCCTCTTGCCGTTTTGGTCCTCCCCTATGGGGGAGGGGGACCCCCGAAGGCGGTGGAGGGGGCCCACGGCGTTGCCGAAAGGACCCTCTCAGTCAGCTTCGCTGACAGCTCCCCCAGAGGGGGAGCACGGGCCTGTCCGACCGCGCAATCTCACCCCACCTGCAATCTCAGTTTCAGCACGCTGGCCAGCGTCGCGGCGCGCTTGGCGGTCTGTTCGCCCAGCAGCATGTCGTTCCATCCGGGCGCGGCGGACAGCGCCAGCCGGTCACCCTGGATCGCCAGGGCCGCCTTCGGCAGGAGGCGCGGATTGCGCCCGGACAGGTCGCAGCCCAGGCGGATCGCCGCGCCCAGCGCCCGCGCCCGCTGCCGGCGCTCGGCGGTGAGCAGCCGCGACACCGCCTCGGGATGCGGCGTGGTGGTCGCCGCCGTGTGCCGCGAGAACAGGGCGCAGGCCAGGAACAGCCGCTCCGGGTGGCTCATGCCGGCGATCGGCGCGCGCAGCACCTGTTCGAACACCACGTCGGCCCGGTGGTCCGGGTGCAGCCGCGCGCCGAGATCGGCCAGCCGGCACGCCGCGGCGGTGAGCACCGGGTCCCGCGCGCCGAACAACGGCTCCAGCGCCCCGAACGCCGGTCCGACCCAGGCTTCCAGGGCCGCGCCCAGCGGCAGGCTCAGGCTGCGGGCGTTGGCCAGCGCTTCGCAGCCGGCGATCAGCGGATCCTGGGCGCGCTCGTCCGGCGTCATGGTCTCCAGCAGCAGGCCCTCGCGCACGCCGTAGGCCGAGATCACCAGCCGCTCGAGACCCAGGCGCTCGATGAGCGCCTCCATCACCAGGGCGGCGTAGGGCAGGGTGTCGAAGCGCTTCTTCGACAGCCCCTCGATCCGCTCCAGCGACTGCTTCGACTGGCGCGCCGCGAAGCGGGCCACGTCGAGCGCCTCGCTGCGGGTCATCTCGTACTGGTGCGTGACGTGCAGCGGGTAGCCCGACATCTCCATGTGCAGGAGGGCCAGGTTGCGCCAGCCGCCGCCTACCGCATGGAACTCACGGCTCGCGAACCGGCCGGCCACGGGCTTCAGCCGCGTCTCGATCAGCTTGCGGGCCTGGTCCGCGTTCAGGGATCGCGGCGCGCCCAGCGAGAAGGGACCGAGCGGCAAGCTGACGCCATCGCTCGGCCGCCCGTCGCCCACCCGCACCAGCTCCAGGCTCGACCCGCCCAGGTCGCCGACCACGCCCTTCGCCCCCGGCTCGCCGGCGATCACGCCCAGCGCGCCATAGCGGGCCTCTTCCTCGCCGGACAGCAGGCGGATCTTCAGGCCGATCTCGTCTTCGACGCGCCGCAGGAAAGCCGCGCCGTCGGCGGCTTCGCGCACCGCCGCGGTGCCGACCACCAGCACGTCGGCCTCCGGCCAGCCCTCCAGCACCGCCCGGAATCGGCGCAGCGCGGCGAGCGCCACGTCCACGCCCGCCGGCGACAGCCTGCGGGTTTCCGCCAGGCCGCGGCCGAGGCCCGCCAGCGACTTCTCGTTGAACACGGTCCAGATCGCCCGGCCCTCCAGGCGATAGACCACCAGGCGCACGGAGTTGGAGCCGACGTCGATCACCGCGGCCTGGCGGCCAGTCGCGGGATCGAGCAGGGTCAGGGTCGGCGGACTATCCTCGCGTGGCCACATGATCGATCGCGCGCGGCATGTCCTTCACCTTCTGCCCACGTCCGGAGAGGCTCGGGTTGGTCATGAAGTACTCGTGCGCGGAAAAGGCGCTCGGGTGGTCCCAGGATGCGTCCCGCGTATAGCGGCCCTGGCCGTCGAGCGTCCAGCTTTGAGCTTCGTCTTTCAGGTTGGCGACCATGATCTGCTGCAGGACCTGCTGGTGCACCGTCGGCGTCTCGATGGGGGTCAGCACCTCGACGCGGCGGTCCAGGTTGCGCGGCATCCAGTCGGCCGAAGAGATGAACACCCGGTTGGCGCTGGAGGGCATGGCCGCGCCGTTGGAGAAGGCCACGATGCGGGAGTGCTCCAGGAACCGGCCGACGATCGACTTCACGCGGATGTTGTCGGACAGTCCCGGCACGCCGGGCCGCAGGCAGCAGATGCCGCGGATCACCAGGTCTATGGAGACGCCGGCCTGGCTGGCCGCATAGAGCGCATCGATCAGCACCGGGTCGACCAGGGCGTTGAGCTTGGCCCAGATGCCGGCCGGCAGGCCGGCGGCGGCGTTGTCCACCTCCCGGGCGATCAGCCGCAGCAGGTCCTTCTTCATGGTGGCCGGCGAGAAGGAGAGCTTCTCCAGCCGCTCGGGCAGGGCGTAGCCGGTGATGTAGTTGAACAGCCGCGCCGAATCCCGGCCCAGCGCCTCGTCGGTCGTGAACAGCGACAGGTCGGTGTAGATGCGCGCCGTCACCGGGTGGTAGTTGCCGGTCCCGAAGTGGCAGTAGGTGCGCAGCGTCTCGCCCTCACGCCGCACCACCATCGAGAGCTTGCCGTGGGTTTTGTACTCCACGAAGCCGAAGACCACGTGGACGCCCGCGCGCTCCAGGTCGCGGGCCCATTTCAGGTTCGCCGCCTCGTCGAAGCGGGCCTTGATCTCCACCAGGGCGGTGACGTTCTTGCCGTTTTCCGCCGCCTCGATCAGGGCGGCCACGATCGGGCTGTCCGACGAGGTCCGGTAGAGGGTCTGCTTGATCGCCAGCACATTGGGGTCGCGGGCCGCCTGCCGCAGGAACTGCACCACCACGTCGAAACTCTCGAACGGGTGGTGGACCAGGATGTCCTTTTCGCGGATGGCCGAGAAGCAGTCGCCGGCATGGTCGCGGATCCGCTCGGGGAAGCGCGGGTCGAAGGGCTTGAACTTCAGGTCGGAGCGGTCGGCGGGGATGAGCTGCGACAGCTCGTCGAGGCCCAGCAGGCCGTCGATCAGGATCTCGTCCTCGGGATTGGCCTTCAGGCTGGTGGTGATGAAGGTGCGCAGGTCCTCGGGCATGCCGGCCTCGAGCTCCACGCGCACCACCGAACCCATCCGCCGCTGCTTCAGCAGGGCCTCGAACTCGCGGACCAGGTCTTCGGCCTCTTCCTCGACTTCCACGTCGGAGTCGCGGATCAGCCGGAAGACGCCCTGGCCCAGGATCTCGCAGCCGGGGAACAGCCGCTCCAGGCACAGGCTGACCACGTTCTCCAACGACAGGAACCGGCGCTGGCTCTTGCGGCGCATGCCCCGGGCCGGCAGCTCCCAGAACCGCGCCACCTGCGCCGGTATCGGCGCCAGCGCGTAGAGGATCCGGCCGTCGATGGCCTGCCGCAGCTTCAGCACCAGGCAGAAGGCGAGGTTGGGGATGAACGGGAACGGGTGGGCCGGATCGATGGCCAGCGGCGTCAGCACCGGGAAGAGCTGCGCCATGAACTCCTCGTCCAGCGCGGCCCGCTCGGCGGGCGTCACCTCGTCCGGACCGACCACGCGCAGGCCCTCGTCGGCCAGCTCGACGCACAGCTCGCGCCAGCGCACCTGCTGGTCGGCCATGACGTCCGCGGCCTCGGCGTTGACGCGGGTGAGCTGCTCGGCGGGCGAAAGGCCGTCCTGGGAGAGCGCGCGGACGCCCTCGCGCACCTGCGCCTTCAGGCCGGCCACGCGGACCATGTAGAATTCATCGAGGTTGTTGGCCGAGATGGCCAGGAACCGCAGCCGCTCCAGGAGCGGGTGACGCGGGTTCTTGCTTTCGGCCAGCACCCGCCGATTGAACGCCAGCCAGGAGATTTCCCGGTTGAAGAACCGCTGCGGCGATTGCGCCAGAGCTTCGTCCCATACGGGCGCCTGTTGTTCGCCGGCCGCCGGCTCCAGGGCGGATATGGCGGTGACGTTGTTCATACGGTCGGCTCCAGGGACTGGCGGCCTTACGGGAAGGACGCCGACTTACGGACCTAAGTCTTCACTCGAAAAGGTCAAGATTCTGACTATCGCCCTCAAGCACCTCGCGCGCCAGAGACCGCGAAATCGGCCGTTGTGCGTCATCGGCGGCCTCATCCAGCCGTTTGACGATTTCATGGGCGCAGGCGATCGACCTTTCCATGCGGCGCAGCAGGTACGGATAGACCTCGGCCTTCGGTCGAATGCTCCGTTCCCGGAAGAATTTCCGCAACGCCGCCTCCAGCACCGTGTCGCAGGGCGGCTCGATGACCGCCACCGGCAGAGCGTTCAGCCGCGAGCGCAGGTCGGGCAGGCCGGCCGGCCAGGCGGCGGGCAGCGTTCGCGCGGTGAGCAGCAGTCCGCCTCCGGGTCGCGGGGCCATGTTGATCAGGTGGAACAGCGCTTCGTCGGGAACGCCTTGGTCGACGTCCTCCACAAGTGTCGGGCGTCCCTGGGCCGCGGCGATGTCCGGCGAGCGCCGGTCGAGCATCACGGCGCCCGCGTCCTGCGTCCAGGCCCGGGCCAGGTGGGTCTTGCCCGCGCCCTCCGGTCCCACGAGCGCCAGCGCCCCGCCATGCCAGCCCGGCCAGGCGTCGATCGCAGCGACCGCGGCGGCGTTGGAGGGACCTTCGGCGAACTCGGCTCGGCTGTATGACGCGGGCCGGCGCAGCGTCAGTCTGAGCTGTCGCGCCATCGAGGAACTCTTGAGGGGCCGGTCACGGTGGCGAAACTAGCAAGCCTGGGACTCGCGGTCGATGCGCCGCGCGCGGGGATTCGTCCGCGTCAGCCGCCGCTGCCGTACGGCCGGGTGATGATCTCGAGGAAGTGGCCGCTGGGATCGGGAAAATAGACGCCGCGCCCGCCGTCATGGTGGTTGATCTTGCCGGGCTGGCTGCGGCCCGGGTCGGCCCAGTAATCCAGGCCGCGCTCGCGGATGCGTCCGAACACCTCGTCGAACTCCGCCTCGCTCAGCAAGAAGGCGTAGTGCTGCGGCTCAGGTTCGTCGTGGTGCAGGAAGTCCAGCGACACGCCGTTGTCGAGGTCCACCACCAGGAACGGACCGAACCGCGTCGGCGCCGGCCGCCCGAGGATCTGGGCCAGGAACTCGGCCGCGGCCTGCTGGTCCTTGCTGTGCACGATGGTGTGATTGAGCGCGATCGTCATCGCCGGGTCTCCTCGCCCGCTGTCCTAAAGACGTGGGAGGCGGGGGCGGGAAGTCAATCCGCGAGCGGCGGACTCAGCTCCGGCGGTCTTCCTTGTCGCGCGCCGACAGCAGGACCCAGCCTTCCGGCTTGAGGAGCTCCACCGGCGAGAAGCGGACCTTGTAGTCCATCTTGACGCTGCCGCGGACCCAGTAGCCCAGGTAGACATAGGGCTGGGCGGTCAGCCCGGCCTGGATCACGTGGTCGAGGATCACGAACGATCCCAGGCTGCGCCGGGTCAGCGTCGGGTCGTAGAACGAATAGACCAGCGACAGGCCGTCGTTCATCAGGTCCACGAGGGCGCAGGCCACCAGGTCGCCTGGCCCGCCGTCGCGGGAGCGTACGCGGTACTCGATGACGTGGGTGCGCACGGCCGTGTCCTCGACCATGGCCACGTAGTCCGGCCAAGTCATCTCGGCCATGCCGCCGTCGGCGTGGCGGGCCACGAGGTAGCGGCGCAGCAGGTCGAACTGCTCCATCGTCGCCTCGGCCTCGACCAGGTGGCGCTCCAGGTCGTCGTTGCGGGCTAGGGTCCGGCGCTCGGAGCGCGAGAAGGGATAGTCCGTCGCCGGAATCCGCGCCGAGACGCAGGCCGTGCAGGATTCGCACGCCGGCCGGTAGGCGATGTTCTGCGAGCGGCGGAAGCCGACCTGGGTCAGGGAATCGTTGACCACCGCGCCGTCCGAGAGCGGCAGGTGTGCGAACACCTTCCGCTCAAACCGGTCCGGGAGATACGGACACGGCGAGGGCGCGGTCAGGAAGAACCGGAGCTGACGGGTCGGAAAATGCTGCGTCACGGACCTGTTATCGCTCTTAAACCAAAGAGCCTTTGTGCGATTAGGCGTCATGCCGAGCGCCTGCGCAAGAGTGTCCGTCAGAGCCCCGGTTCCGGCGGAAGCACGGGAGCCTCGCGGAGCAGGACAATGGCGATCCGGCGGTTGCCCGGAAGGGTGGGGTCGTCGGGGTAGAGCGGCTCGGAATTCGCCTTGCCGGAGACCTGGTAGACGCGGTCGGGATCGACGCCGGCCGACTGCAGGATCCGCCGGGAGGCGTCGGCCCGCGACGCGGAAAGCTGCCAGTCGCCATCGGCCTTCTTGCCGTTGGAGCTGGTCGAGGTGTGGCCGTAGATGCTGATCCGGTTGGGCAACTGGTTGATCACCTTGGTGATCGCGCGCAGCAGCACCTTGGCCCGGTCGTTCGGCTGGGTCTGGCCCTCGTTGAACATCGAGCGGCCTTCCTGGTCGACGAGCTGGATGCGCAGGCCCTCGGGCGTCACGTCGACGATGATGTTCTTGGAGAGCTCGGCGAGCTCCGGCATGTCCTGCAGCGCCTGGCGCAGCGACTGGGCGGCCGAGGCGAATGCGGCTTCCTCGCGTTTCTGCAGCGCCTCGCGCATGGCGTCCGTCGAGGACGTCTGGTCGCTGTTGGCCGCGCCGGCCTCGCTCTTGCCGTCGGCCGGCGTCTTGGAGGTCGGCGCCTGCGCCTCGATGATCTCGGCCGAGCCCGACCCCTTGGCGCCGTCGTCGCCGAGCGCCGTGCCGTTCAGGATGCCCCCGGAGCCGGACGTCGTCTCCGAAACGCTCGCCGGGGCGAAGTAGTCGGCGATGCCGCGTTTCTGCTCGGGGCTGGTGGTGTTGATCAGCCACATCAGCAGGAAGAAGGCCATCATGGCGGTGACGAAGTCGGCGTACGCCACCTTCCAGGCGCCGCCATGGTGACCGGCGGCGGTCACCTTCTTGACGCGCTTGATGAAGACCGCCTGGTCGCCGTTCGACATGGTTGATCCCGGTTAAGGCTGTTCTTCACCCACCGTGCCGTGGGCGCGTTAAGATGCGGTTGCGGCGACGAGGAGAGGCGAATGAAGGCGGCGTTCATCGGCTTGGGCGTGATGGGCTTTCCCATGGCGGGGCACCTGGCGCGGGCGGGTCATCGGATGGCGGTGTTCAACCGCTCGTCGCAGAAGACTCAGCGCTGGGTCGACACCCACGGCGGCCGGGCGGGGGCGACAGCGGCGGACGCGGCGGCCGGCGCCGAGGTCGTCTTCCTGTGCGTCGGCAATGACGACGATGTCCGCGCCGTGGCCGGCGAGGTCCTGCCCGCCATGGCGCCCGGCGCCGTGCTGGTCGACTGCACCACCACCTCGGCCGTCCTCGCCCGGGAGATGGCGGCCCTCGCCGAATCGGGCGGCCGGGCGTTCGTGGACGCCCCGGTGTCCGGCGGCCAGGCGGGCGCCGAGGCCGGCCAGCTCACCGTCATGTGCGGCGGCGATCCGGAGGCCTTCGAGCGCGCCCGCCCGGCGATCGAGGCCTTCGCCAAGGCCGTTCGACGCATGGGCGGCCCGGGCGCCGGCCAGCTCGCCAAGATGGTCAACCAGATCTGCATCGCCGGCGTGGTGCAGGGTCTCGCTGAAGGGCTGCACTTCGCCAGGCGCGCCGGGCTGGAGCCGGCTGAGGTTTACGCCGCCATCTCCAAGGGCGCCGCCCAGTCCTGGCAGATGGACAACCGCTGGGCGACGATGGCCGAAGGCAAGTTCGACTTCGGCTTCGCGGTCGACTGGATGCGCAAGGACCTGGGCCTGGTGCTGGACGAGGCCGGACGCAATGGCGCCAGCCTGGACATGACCCGCCTGGTCGACGGCTTCTACGCCGAGGTCCAGGCTATGGGCGGTCGGCGCTGGGACACCTCCAGCCTGGTCGCCCGCCTGGAGAAACCCTAGCTCGCCGGCGTCGCCGGGGCCGGCGCGCCGTCCTTGAACCTCGGCGCGGCGCAATGTCCCGCCTTGGCCTGCACCGCGTAGAACAGCGCCCGCGACTGGGCGAAGGCGTAGTGGGCCTGGATCGGGTTCATGGACTCGCCGGTGGTCAGGCTGGGCGCGTCGCTGCTTTCGCCGCCCGCGGACAGGGTTTCGTGATTCCAGCGGGTCAGCGCGTTGTGACAGGCCGAGAGCGCCGCCTCCGCGACGACGGCGGACGATTCGTCGTCTGCGCTCGCCAGGGCGTAGCTCCAGCGATGCAGGCAGTCGTCCAGGGGTGCGGCGGGATCGCCGGTGGGCGCTACGACCGGCGCGACCGGCCCGGAAGTCGGCGTAGCCGCCGGCGCGGCGGGGAAGGGGGTGCACAGACCCGCGACCGAATTGCGCGAGCTGTTGGCTTGATTGCAGGCGGCGAGGCTGGCGGCGGCGGCGGCCAGCGTTAGCAGGGTGAGGGGGCGCATGGGCTTAGCGGCGGTCCCAGGCCCACTGGAACGTCGGGTGTTCATCGCGGCATTGCGTCGCGGTTTGGCCGCCCGGGCCGGAAATGATCGAAAGACGTCGCATCTCGCGCTCCATCCACATGTTTCCCGCGTTCCCGCAACTCAGCGGTAACGAACGCGCGAGACCGGCATTTGGATGCAAGCGGCGGCGGCTGGCCGCGGCTAGCTCTCTTGGCCGCCTTGCGCAGCCATGTAGCCGCAATGCGCGCGCCAGAGCACCAGGGCCCCGATCGCCAGCGGCGAACAGATCAGGCCGAGCACGGTCAGGACGGGGGGAAGGACAGAAGTCATCGGCGACCCACAGAGCGGATGAGCGAAAGCCACACGCTACTGCGCGAATTCCAAACAGAATCTTTACTGCCGTCTGCCTGCGGCGGCCGGTCGCGCGACATGTTGGTCAGGCGCCCAGCAGGCGAGCTGCACGGGGGGCGAAGTAGGTGAGGATCCCGGCGCATCCGGCGCGCTTGAAGGAGCCCAGGCTTTCCAGGATCGCCCGCTCTTCGTCGAGCCAGCCGTTTTGCGCCGCGGCCATGAGCATGGCGTACTCGCCGGAGACCTGGAACGCGAAGGTCGGCATGGCGAACGCCTCGACCACGCGCTGGACGATGTCCAGGTAGGGCATGCCGGGCTTGACCATCACCATGTCGGCGCCCTCGGCGATGTCGAGCGCCACCTCGCGCAGGGCCTCGTCGGTGTTGGCCGGGTCCATCTGGTAGGTCTTCTTGTCGGCGGGGTTTTCCACCGAGCCGGTTCCCAGCTTTCCCGATCCGATCGCCTCGCGGTACGGGCCGTAGAAGGCCGAGGCGTACTTGGCGGCGTAGGACATGATCATCACGTCCTGGTGGCCCGCCGCCTCCAGCGCCTGGCGCAGCGCGCCGCAGCGGCCGTCCATCATGTCCGAGGGGGCCAGGATGTCGCATCCGGCCTTCGCCTGCATCAGCCCCTGGGCGATCAGCGCCTCGATGGTCGGGTCGTTGAGGACGCGGCCCTTCTCGATCAGCCCGTCGTGGCCGTGGTCGGTGAACGGATCGAGCGCCACGTCGCAAAGGATCCCGACCTCCGGGGCTGCGTCCTTCATGGCCTTGACCGTCCGCGCGATCAGGCCGTCCGGGTCGGCCGCCTTGGAGCCGCGGGCGTCCTTGCCGGCGCCGTCGATGTGCGGAAAGACCGCGATCGCCGGGATGCCCAGCGTCCGGGCTTCTCGCGCCGCGGCGGCGGCGTCGGCCACCGACAGGCGCGACACGCCCGGCATGGCGGTCACGGGAATCTGCCCCTCGCCCTCGTGCACCACCATCGACCAGATCAGGTCGGCGGGCGTCAGCACGCTCTCGCGAACCAGGCGGCGGATCCAGTCGGCCTGGCGCAGGCGACGAAGGCGCAGCGCCGGATAGGCGGCGAGGGGGGCTTTGCTCATGCTGCGGTGGTGGCCCAACGTCCGCGGCGTGGCAAGAGGGCCGCGCAGGCGGGTTTTTGAAATCCGCGCGCAATGTCGTGGGTTTTGTTTGCCCTCGGATCAAAGGGTTCGGTTGAAACGCCAAGGCGGAAGTCCGACATCCACGGCGTGGACAAGTCAGGTCGGTGGTGCGAAAAGCTGCCGATCGAACGGGGAGCTAGGGCCGCGCGGCCAAGTCGGACCCGCGGCTGGAAGTCAGGTCGATGGATTACAGGAACGCCTTTCGCATTGCTCTGGACCAGATCCGGTCTGAGGGCCGCTACCGGGTCTTCGCCGACCTGAAGCGGCATCGCGGGGATTTTCCGCGGGCGACC
>Ga0268264_10004822_pt1 | contig 11434 bp, 9 predicted proteins | sample KBSSwiS32_FD_190357 | JGI IMG/M metagenome (GOLD analysis project Ga0268264, IMG submission 190357) | Switchgrass rhizosphere microbial communities from Kellogg Biological Station, Michigan, USA - KBS Switchgrass S3-2 (SPAdes) (version 2) | ecosystem: Host-associated > Plants > Roots >... | reverse complement strand
GGCACGAACATGCCGGAATTCGTCCGCTCGCGCATCGCGTCGGTCGAAAAACTGGTCGCCATGGTGCGCGACGTCGGCTGGGCGCTGTCCGACGAGGACCGCAGCCGCGTCGTCGCCGCGCTGAGCTACTTCTCCGATCCGGAAGACCTGATTCCGGACAAGATTCCGGTGCTCGGTTTCCTCGATGACGCGATCATGATCGAAGTCGTCCAGCGCGTGCTGCACCCGGAAGTCGAGGCCTACACCGACTTCTGCGCCTATCGCGAGCAGGAAGCGAACCGCCGCGGCGCCGACATGAGCTCGCTGGGTCGCGAGGAATGGCTCGAGGGCCGGCGCGCCGAACTGCAGACGCGCATGCGCCAGCGCCGCACGTCGTACGCGCCGGATTTCCAGCCGCGTTTCCGCTTTCCCTGAGCGGCCGAAACGGCCCGCGCCGCGCGAATTCAAGCGCAGCGGGCGCGTGGCCGACCGCCGCGACGGCACGCCTGAGCGCGCGGTCGCCATAACCGTTCCGGGCGGGTCGCGGACATGAGTTCCAACCTGCATCGCCAGCGCGTCTGGCGGGCGCTCGCACTGCTCGCCATCGTCCTGGTCAGTGCCGCACGCATGCCGTATGCCGCCGTGCACATGGATCTGGCGCGCGACATGTTCATCGCCTGGCGCACGCTGCACGGCGAGTCGTTGCCGATGAACGGCCCGGTGCTGGCCGGCGCGATCCATCTCGGACCGGTCTGGTACTGGTTGCTGACCGGATTGCTGGCCGCCGGCCGCGGCTGGTTCGGCACATTGCTGCTGCTCGGCCTGCTTGCCGGCGCGCAGTTTCCACTCGCCTACCTGACCGGCAAGGAACTGCACAGCCGGCGTGCCGGCGCGCTGTGGGCAGTCGGCCTGCTCGTGCCGGGCTGGAGCGCATTCGAGTGGCTGCTGCCGCTGCACTATCTGCTGTCGTCGACCTGCGTGCTCGGCTTCGCATTGTGCGCGGCACGCTACTGGCGGCGACCGCGGCGCCGCTATCTGGTCGGCGTTGCCCTGTCGTTCGTACTCGCGCTGCATGCGCACCCGGCCAATGCCGGACTCGTGTTCGTCGGTCTCGCCTTGCTGGTATGGGCCCTGCGCGGACGGCACTGCAGCTGGCGCGATTTCGCCGTCGCCGCTTCGATCGGCCTGCTGCCGCTGCTGCCGTACCTCGTCTGGGACGCCGCCGGCGGCTTCGCCGACATCCGCTCAGGCCTGCAGTTCGTCGGCGGCGAACACACCGGCCATTTCAGCGCGATCTGGCCGCTGCTGACGGCGACCGCCCTCGGCGGTACCCGCTATTGGTTTGCGGTCATGCTCGGCTGGCCGGCATCGGCCGCGACCGCCGTCGCTGCCGCGATTGCGCTCTGCGGCCTGGCTGGACTGGCCGGCGCAATCGCCGCCGTCGTCGCAAGACCGACACGGGCCGCTGCCCTCGCGCTGTTCGGGGCCGCCGCCGCGATCCTGATCACGATCGCGCTGCTGCGCGACATGACGCCGTACTACATGACCACGCCGCTGCGTGTCGCGCTTGCCGGCATCGTCGCGGTCGGCCTGGCGACGCTGGGCCGCGGCATTGCCGCGACCGTCGCGCAAGCAGCAAGCGTGCTCTGCGCCGCGGTTGCGTTCGTCGTCTGCGCAAGCGCCAGCGTGCACTGGCAGAAACACGGCGACCTTCCGTTCAACTTCATTCCGCTGTTCGTCGTGACCGAAGCGCCGCAGCCGACCGCGCCGCTGCTGCTGATGCCGTCCTTCGGCGTCGCCGCGAGCGGGGCGTTCCTCTGCGCGCAGCCGGCGCCGAGCGCGCACGGCGTGCTCGCGCAATACCTGCTGCACGGCTACGCGGTCGACATGCGCCTGGCCTGCGGCCGCGGCGACGTCAAGCTCGGTGGCGACGATGCGGCGCGAACGCATTGGCTCGGCCTGTCGCGGACGATGTTCGCGCAGCTCGGCGTCGCGGCACAGCGCCGGATCGGCTCGATCGGCGTCGTCACTGTGCATCCGCACTCGCCGGGACCGGCGATCGACCCGCCGGCACTGCCGGTGTACCCGGCTTACCTGCCGGCGTTCTCGCCGTCCGGGCAGGAGCGCCGCCTGCGCATCGACTGCGGCGCGGACCGCCACCTCGCGGTCTCGAATATCGCATTCGGTTTTGCGCCGAATCCGCAGGTCGCCGTCGTGCGCCACGCGCGTCCGCTCGCGCCGATAGCGCAGGATTCGGTCGCCAGCGTCTACGCCTGCGGCGACGGCGATGCAGCGACGACGGTCGACGTCGTGTTCAGTTCGCTCGACGCGAACGACGTCGATGTGGTGACGTTTTGAAGCCGATCAGGGCCGTTCGACGATCGCGGTGACGCCCATGCCGCCGGCCGTGCAGATCGAGATCAGGCCGCGCCCGGAGCCGCGCTCCTCGAGCAGCTTGGCCAGCGTCGCGACGATGCGCGTGCCGGTCGCGCCGAACGGATGGCCGAGCGCGAGGCTCGAACCGTTGACGTTCAACTTGGCCGGATCGATGCTGCCGAGCGGCTTGTCCTTGCCGAGCCGGCTCTTGCAGTAATCGGCATCCTCCCAGGCGCGCAGCGTGCACAGCACCTGCGCGGCGAACGCTTCGTGGATCTCGTAGAAATCGAAATCCTGCAGCGTCAGGCCGGCCGCATCGAGCATGCGCGACACGGCAATCGTCGGCGCCATCAGCAAGCCCTCGCCGTGGACGAAATCGACCGCGGCGACGTTCGAATGGGTCAGGAATGCGCGTGGCTGGAGGCCACGCCCGGCCGCCCATTCTTCGCTCGACAACAGTACCGCCGAGGCGCCATCGGAAAGGCCGGTCGAGTTGCCGGCGGTCAGCGTGCCCTGCCCCGACGTCTTGTCGAAGGCCGGCTTCAGGGTGGCGAGCTTTTCCAGGGTCGAGTCGGCGCGCAGAAAGCCGTCGCGCTCGAGGCCGCGGAACGGCACGACGAGATCCTTGAAGAAGCCGCGGTCATAGGCGGCAGCGGCCTTCTGGTGGCTGGCCAGCGCCAGCTTGTCCTGATCCTCGCGCGCGATCTTCCATTCCTTCGCCATCAACTCGCAATGGTCGCCCATCGACATGCCGGTGCGCGGTTCGGCGACGCCGGGAAAGCTCGGCGCAAGTTCACCGAACGAGAAGCCGCGGACTGCGGCCTTGGCCTTGTCGAGCGGCGTCTTCTGCCGGTTCACGTTGAGCAGGCGCTGCTGCAGTGCGCGGCTGTAGACGATCGGCACGTCGGACGTCGTGTCGGCACCGCCGGCGATGCCGGCATCGATCAATCCGGTTGCGATCTTGCTGCCGATGATGATCGCGTTGTCGAGCGAAGTGCCGCAGGCGCGCGCAGTCGTGATGCCGGGTGTGGTCGGCGCCAGTCCCGACGACAGCGTCGCTTCGCGTGCGAGGTTCCATTCCGAGGCGTGCTTGATCACCGCGCCGAACGCGACCTCGCCGAGTTCGAGTCCGTGCAGGCCGTACTGTTCGACCAGCGCGCCGAGCGTCTTGACCGCCATGCCGAAATTGCCGACGTCGGCGTAGGCCGTGTTGTTGCGGCAGAACGGAATGCGCACGCCGCCGAGTATCGCCACACGTTTGATCGAGGTCACAAGCCACCCTTGCTGGAAGCCGGAATATCGAGCGGTGCTGATATCATGCGCCGTTCGCTCGACTGTATTGTATGCCCTACGTTTTCGATCTTGATACCCTCGCCCGACGCGCACGCGAACTCGGCGCGGCATTCCGCGAAGCGCGGCCGTACCCGCACGTCATCGTCGACGACTTCCTGTGCGCCGAAGCGGCCCGCGAACTGGCCCGGGTCTTCCCGGGACCCGACGATCCGGTCGCCTGGGACCACTACGCGGCGCCCGGCCTCGAGGTCAAGCTCGGCTGCAGCAACGAGGAGCGCATGCCGCGTCCGTTGCGCCAGGCGTTGCACGACCTGAACTCGCGGCCCTTCGTGCAATTTCTCGAGGAACTGAGCGGCATCGAACACCTGCTGCCCGATCCGCACCTGGCCGGCGGCGGCATCCACTTGAGCCGCCAGGGCGGCCACCTCGGCATCCACGCCGATTTCAACTGGCACGAACGCCTGCAGGCGCACCGGCGCCTGAACCTGCTGATCTATCTGACCCCGGACTGGCGCGAAACGTTCGGCGGCCAACTCGAACTGTGGAATGCCGATGCGACGCGGCGCGAGCGCGTGGTCGAGCCGCTGTTCAACCGCGCCGTGCTGTTCGCGACGCGTTCGGACACGTTCCACGGCCACCCGACCCCGTGGTCGGCGCCGGAAGGCGTCTACCGCCAGTCGATAGCTTTATACTATTATACAACGCAGCGGCCGGAAGCGGAGATCCGGCCCGCGCACAACACGCTGTACAAGGGCTACAACGTCTGAGCCCAGAAGCGTGAGATCGCGCGCTGCGCGCGCTCGTCAGGCCGGTTGCTGCGCAACCTCGTGAGGTCGCGCGCTGGCGCTCGCTCGTGAGCAGGTTCGCCGGTTCAGAACGTGGCCCTGAAACGCGTGCGCAGCACGCGACCTATCGAGGCCGCGCCGCGGCCGACCTCACGCCCTAACGAGCGCGCACCAGCGCGCGACCTCACGGCTCTTGGCCGAAAATCGCATGCGCCTCGTGCCACATCTGCCACGCTTCCGGCGCCGGGAGCAGGCGCCGATCGAGGTGCCGGACGTAGGCTGCCATGATCGCGTCGACGCCGGCATCGGCGGGCAGCGCGTCGATGACGAGATCGCGCCGGCCGGTCCACCAGTCCAGGCCGACGCTGAACAGGGTGACCGGCACCGCACGGTCGACGGCGATGCGCGCAAGTCCGGTCGGCAGGCGTGCGCCGCGGCCGAGCAAAGTGCCGGCATACGTCGGCCGCCCTTCGCGCGGACCGATATCGAGCATGCCGATCACGCTCGCGCCGGCGCCGAGGGCCTGCCGGATCGCATCGCTGCTGTCGCCGGTGAAGATCACGCCGCTGCTGCCGATGCGGCGCAGGCTCCACCCGCGCAAGCGCCCGTACCACAGCGAAAGGCGGCTCAGTCCAAGCGAGCGGCCATGCGGACGACGGGCGAGGAAGTGCGCGCCGATGCCGTGTGCGCGCAGTATCGGCCAGATCCAGTTGCCGGTGCCCCAGTGATAGGTCAGCAGCAGGTTCGCCCGGCCGCCGGGCGGCAGCTCGCCGCGCACGGCGATGTGCCGGCGCCACCAGCGATCGCTGCGCAGCAGCGTCAGGTAGGTATCGGTGTGCTCGACCAGCAGCAGCAGGCGGACCCGGCGCTGCCATTCGCGCGCATCGGCGTCGGGAAAGTACGGCGCAGCGGCCGCCCACAGGCTGGCGATCGAATCGCGGTGCAGGAACGGCCAGCGCGAAAACAGCTTGAGCAGCGCGAACCCGGCGCGCCACGGCAACAGCGCGGCGCCGACCGGAATGACGTACAGGCACAGCGCATCGGCAACGGCGCGGCCGACGATACCCGAGCGCGCACCGACCATGCTCAGCGCGCGTCCGGCTCGAGCGCGGCGCGCGCTGCAGTCGCCTTTTCGTACAGCCGGTAGCCGGTCTCGTGCATGCCGAGCGCATGATACGTGCGCATCGCGCGCGCGTTGTCGCGCTCGACGTAAAGGCGCAGTCCGATCGCCTGCGGCGCGTCGCGCACGCGTTGTTCCACGGCCTGGTAGAGCGCGCGAAACAGGCCGCCGCGGCGGTACGGCATGTCGACGTAGACGCTCTGCAGCCACCACCACTGGCCGTTGCGCCAGTCGCTCCATTCGTAGGTGATCATCAGGCAGGCGGCGACCGCGCCGTCGGCTTCGGCGACCAGATAGAAGCCGTGGCGCGGATCGTCGAGCACGGCTTCGACGCCGGCCTGCAGTGTGGCCGGGTCGAGCACGATCGATTCGGTTTCCGCCGCCATCGCCGCATTGAAGCGGGCGATGATGGCGGCATCGCCGCGACGCGCGGCACGGATGATGACGGGGTCCGCTGGATTGATCATTGGCTAGCTGTATAGATGTGGATTATTTGTCGCGACGCCGCGTGCTGCCGAGCTTGCGCGTCAGCGTGTTGCGGCCGAGGCCGAGCTGCAATGCGGCGCGGCCGCGATGATCGTCGTTTTCGGCCAGCGCCGCGGCAAGCAGGGCCTGGTCGAAACGTTCGCGGCTGCTCGCGTAGACGTCGCGCTCGCCGCGGCGCAGGCGCTCGCGCGTTTCCGTGGTCAGCGCCGTGCTCCAGTCCGACGCGGGCGCGCCGGGCGGCGTCGCTTCCGCTTTCGGCAGATCGTGCACGCGGATCTCGCGGCCCGGTGCCATCACCGCGAGGCGGCGGCACAGGTTTTCGAGCTGACGCACGTTGCCCGGCCACGGCAGTTCGGCCAGCGCGGCCAGCGCGGCGGCGGAAAAACGCTTCGGCTCCGTGTGCATGTCGTGGGCGGCGCGGGCCAGAAAGCGCACGGCCAGCAGCGCGATGTCCTGCGGCCGGTCGCGCAGCGGCGGCAGGTCGAGCCGGACCACGTCGAGCCGGTGCAGCAGGTCGGCCCGGAATGCTCCGCTCTGAACCTTCGCGTCGAGATCCTGGTGGGTTGCCGCGACGACACGCACGTTGGCGCGAATCAACTCGCGGCCGCCGACGCGGTAGAACTCGTTCTCGGCGAGCACGCGCAGCAGGCGCGTCTGCAGCGACAGCGGCATGTCGCCGATTTCGTCGAGGAACAGCGTGCCGCCTTCGGCCTGCTCGAAGCGTCCGGGATGACGCTTGGCCGCGCCGGTGAACGCGCCGGCCTCGTGGCCGAACAATTCGGACTCGAGCAACTCGGCCGGAATCGCCGCCGTGTTCAGCGCAACGAAAGGCCGCGGCGCGCGCGGGCTGTGCCGGTGCAGCGCGCGCGCGACCAGTTCCTTGCCGGTACCGGTCGCGCCGGTGATCAGCACGTTGAGGTTGGTCGCCGCGACGCGGCCGATGCTGCGGAATACTTCGCGCATCGCCTGCGACTGGCCGATCAGTTCGGTCTCGTCACCGGTGCCGTTGGCCGGCGCCGGAGACGGATGGCGTTCCATCAACGCCCGCTCGACCGCGGCGACGGCTTGATCGAGATCGAACGGCTTCGGCATGAAATCGAACGCGCCCTTGCGGTACGCCGCAGCGGTCGATGCGACGTCGGTGTACGCACTCATGATGATGACCGGCGCCTGCACACCCTGCGCCTTGAGCAGCTCGAGCAGTTTCAGGCCGCTGGTGCCCGGCATGCGCACGTCGGTGACGATGACGTCCGGCTCGGACACCCGCGTCGCGGCGAGCAGGTCCTCGGCGTCGGCGAACGCGCGCACGTTGCGGCCGGCTTCGCGCAGCGCTTCGCCGAGCACGAAGCGGATCGATTCGTCGTCGTCGGCGATCCACACCTCAGCCATGGTCGACTCCGAGCGGCAATAGCAGCGCGAACACGGTCTGTCCGGTATGGCTTTCGTGGATTACGGCGCCGCCGTGTTCGCGGGCGATCTCCTGCGCGAGCGCGAGGCCGAGACCGGTACCGTCGGCGCGGCCGGAGACCAGCGGCAGGAACAGGTTTTCGCGCAGCGCTTCGGGTACGCCGGGGCCGTTGTCGATCACGTCGATGCGCGCCGCGAGCCTTGCCGGACGATCGCCGATCAGCACGTTGTGCGCGGCGCGCGTGCGCACGCTGATGCGGGCGGCGCCGGCCTGCAGCGCATTGCGCATCAAATTCAGCAGCAACTGCAGCAGACGGTCCGCGTCGCCGCGCAAGCCGGGCAGGCTCGGATCATAGTCGCGGTCGAGCTGCACCGATGCCGCCGCTTCGGAGGCGATCACGGCGCGGGCGCGTTCGGTCACTTCGTGCAGGTTGACGTTGGTCAGGTGCGGCTTGCGTCCGCCATGCAGCAGGCGGTCGGCAAGGTTGGCCAAGCGATCGGCTTCGGCCATGATCATGTCGGCGAGCCGCGCCAGCTCGGGTTCGGCCAGGCGGCGTTTCAGCAGCTGCGCGGCGCCGCGGATTCCGGCCAACGGGTTCTTGACCTCGTGAGCCAGGCCACGCAGGCTTTCGGAAAGACGTTGCGGCGGTCCGACCGCCCCTTCCGGCGTAATGCGATGGATTTCGAGCAATACGCCGCCGTCGTCGACGGCACTGGCGATGACGTCGGCGTTGATGGCGTGGCCGGATGCTGAAATGAGGCGTTCTCCACGAGCCGTCACGGCAGTCTGCTGCACGCGCGCGCGCTCGACGATCGGACTCAACGATTGGCCGGCCTTGCCGAAATCAGCGAGCGCAAAATTGCGCAACTTCGGCGAACCAACGTCGAAAAGCTCGCAAAATGCGGCATTTGCAGTCAGAAAATGCAGATCCGAATCGAGCAGCGCGACACTGGTCGTCAGCTGCTCGACGTCGGCCTTGCGGGCCGAATTATCACTGTTTCGGGTAAATTTGAATTTCACTGCACCAGTTTAGTGCATAAGGCGCCGCGCCGACACAAATTTCCGGCTTCCGCCCTGAAGAATGCGGCGCGCTGGACGCTCACCGGAGATTCTTGCCAATCCCGGCGGAGCGCAAGACGTCCAAGCTGTGACCGTTGTGCGAAGATGAGGCGTTGCGCCGGGAATAAATCGACAGCACGGCCTGTCACCACCGTTTCGCGAGGGAAGGTCGCAAATGGTCTTCAATTCCCTGACGTTCGTCGTCTTTTTTGCGCTCGTGCTCGGCATCCATTCGCTGCCGCTGCCGTGGACCGCGAAGAAGATCAACCTGCTGGTCGCGAGTTACATCTTCTATTCGGCGTGGAATCCGCCGTTCGTGATCCTGCTGTGGGTGTCGACGGTGGTCGACTGGTACGCCGCGCAGGGCCTGGTCAAGGCCAGGCGCCAGGCCGCGCGCCACGCCTGGATGCTGCTGTCGGTGATCGCCAATCTCGGCATGCTGGCCTATTTCAAGTACGGCCAGTTCCTGGTCGACAACTTCAGTGCGTTGATGGCGTCGATCGGCATCGCCTGGCAGCCGGCGCACTACGACATCGTGCTGCCGGTCGGCATCTCTTTTTATACTTTTGCAACATTGTCCTACACGCTCGACGTCTACCTGCGGCGCGCGCTGCCGGCGCGCAATTTCCTCGACTACGCGCTGTTCGTGACGTTCTTCCCGCACCTGGTCGCCGGCCCGATCATGCGCCCGACCGAACTGGTGCCGCAGTTCGAGCAGCCGCGTCGCGCGACCGGCGACCAGATCCGCTTCGGCCTCGCCCTGATGACGATCGGCCTGTTCAACAAGATCGTGCTCGCCGACAGCTTCCTGTCGCGGGCCGCCGAGAAGGTTTACGACAGCGACAAGATTCCGGGCACGCTCGATGCGTGGATCGGCACGCTCGCCTTCAGCGGCCAGATCTTCTGCGATTTCGCCGGCTATTCGACGACGGCGATCGGCGCGGCGCTGTGCCTGGGCTTCGCGATGCCGGACAATTTCCGCTTTCCATACGCCGCGGTCGGCTTCTCGGATTTCTGGCGGCGCTGGCACATCACGCTGTCGTCGTGGCTGCGCGACTACCTCTATATTCCGCTCGGCGGCAACCGACACGGTGCGCGCCGCACGTACCTGGCGCTGATGGGTACGATGCTGCTCGGCGGCCTGTGGCACGGTGCGAACTGGACGTTCGTCGCCTGGGGCGGCCTGCATGGTCTTTACCTGGCGGTCGAGCGCTGGTTGCGCCAGCGTTATTCGGACTACCGGCCGAGTCCGGCGATGTTCGTGCTGCTCGGCCTGTTCACCTACCTTCTGGTCAACCTGACCTGGGTGTTCTTCCGCGCCAAGACGTTCGGCAAGGCATGGAGCGTGCTGTCCGGCATGGTCGGGATGAATGGCGGCGCGAAGCCGATCCTCGAAACCTACTACCTCGTTGTCGTCTCGGTGATCGTCGCCGGCATCGTCCTGTCGCACTGGCTGATGCGCGGCCGCACGCTCGAGTCGGTCATCACCCGCACGCCCGCCATGGCGATCTCGGCGATCTGGGCGTTGCTCGCGTTCGCGATCGTTGCGGCTCAGGGATCCGGCAATGCCTTCATCTATTTCCAGTTCTGACTCGATGCGCAGCGGCGCCTTCGTCGATCACGACGCGGATGCGCACGAGCGCGCGATCCACGCGCGAGAAACCGCCTCGGACCGCCCGGGCGTCGCGCAGCCGGTGCCGGTGCGGCCAGTGCCGAAGCAGCCGTGGGCGACGATTGCAATCGGCGCGCTGGTCCTGTCCGCGCTGCTGCTCGGCGGCTGGGAGTGGTACTGGCGCGATTTCGGCGCGACCCCCGGCATTCGCAACAGCGACGGCTTGTGGGCGATCCAGCGCCGCCGCATCGACAACGGCGAAGGCGACGCGACCGTTATCACAGCATCGTCGCGCCTATTCTTCGACCTGCAGCTGGACGTCTGGGAAACACTCGATGGACGACGGCCGATCCAGCTGGCCTGGGAAGGCACGACGCCGGTGCCGTTCCTCGAGGACCTGGCCGCGGATCCGAAATTCACCGGGCGCCTGCTGGTCGGGGTCGCGCCGGAGCTGTTTTTCAGCGGCTTCGCCTACCGCGGCAAGGCGCTGAAGTACGCGCGCGACGAGTCGCCGGCGCAGCGTGCCGGCCAGTGGCTGTCGATGAATTTCGTCGAGCCGTACCTGGCGTTCGATGAATTCGACTACGCGCTGGGTACGGTCCTGAAGCGTCAGGCGTGGCCGGAGCGGCCTGGCAAACCAAATCACCTCGATGTGCGCAAGCTCGCGGTCACCGAGGCCGACCGCAACACGCACCTGTGGAGCAAGGTCGAAAACGACCCGCAGTACAAGGCCCTGATGCGGCAGATCTGGGAACAGGACTTCGTGCCGTCGCCCGACGATCCGCCCGCCGAGGAAATGGCCAAGGAGCGCGACGTACAGATCGATCGCGCCGTGAAGGCAATCGCCACGTTGCGCGCGCGCGGCGTGCAGGTGCTGCTGATCCGGGAACCGAGCACCGGCCCGTACCTCGAGTACGACAATCGCCTGTTTCCGCGCGCCAGTTCGTGGGACGTCCTGGTCGCGAAGAGCGGCGTCCCCGGCATCCACTTCGAGGACTACCCGCAGCTGCAAGGCCTCGAACTGCCCGAGTGGTCGCACCTGGCCCACGCCGATGCCAAGCGATTCACCGCGGCGCTGCACGAAATCGTCGTCCGGGAATTCTGGAAGGCCGATGCACCGCGTGCTGCGCACCATGAGCGATAGCCGCATCGAAGAACAGGCAATTCATTCGCGCCAGACCGCATCGGACCGTCCCGGCGTCGCCCAGCCGGTGCCGCTGCGGCCGGTGCCCAGACAGCCATGGACGAAGATTTTCGTCGGCATGCTGGTCCTGTTCGCGCTGCTGCTCGGCGGCTGGGAGTGGTACTGGCGCGAT
>Ga0268264_10004821_pt1 | contig 11435 bp, 14 predicted proteins | sample KBSSwiS32_FD_190357 | JGI IMG/M metagenome (GOLD analysis project Ga0268264, IMG submission 190357) | Switchgrass rhizosphere microbial communities from Kellogg Biological Station, Michigan, USA - KBS Switchgrass S3-2 (SPAdes) (version 2) | ecosystem: Host-associated > Plants > Roots >... | reverse complement strand
CGTCGCGGCTGTTCCCGGGTTCGTGGCTGGCCCACGCCGACCTCCACAACCACACCTGGCTGTCGGACGGGGCCGGCGACCCGCGGCTGGCCTTCGGGTCCATGCGGGCGGCCGGGCTCGACGTGGCCGCCCTCACCGACCACAGCCGCTGGGCGTCGCTGTTCCTCGACCTGACCAAGGCGCCCGGCTGGACCGGGATCGACCAGCGGGCCTGGCGGGAGACCAACGCCCTGGCCGAGGCGGCCAACGACGACGGGGCGTTCGTGGCCCTGCACGGGTTCGAGTGGTCGCACGCCGCGATGTTCACCGACAACTGGGTCACCCTCGGCGCCCGGCACTTCTTCGACGATGTCATGATGACCCGCGACGCCGTGTCGACGTCGATCTTCGCGAACTTCTCGTTCGAGACCGGGTTCACCAACCTGCAGTTCATCGGCCTGTCCGGTGACGCCGCCAAGGCAGGGGACTTCACCTTCTCGAAGCTGATCCAAAGCATCCAGTCCGACGAGGCGCGCCACGCCCAGCTCGGCACGCCGCTTCTGCAGATGCTGATCGAGAACGGGCAGAAGGACGTCGCCCAGAAGAAGATCGACATTGCCTTCTGGCGCTCCTACCGGCTGTTCACCATCCTCTCCGGCATCCCGATGGACTACTACGTCCCGCTCGCCAATCGCGAGGACTCCTTCAAGGAGTTCATGGAGGAGTGGATCGTCACCCAGTTCATGCGGTCGCTGGAGGACCTGGGGCTGTCCAAGCCCTGGTATTGGGACATCTTCCTCCGTGACATCTCCGAGCACCATCACGGCCAGCACCTCGGCACCTACTCGTGGCGCCCCACCCTCTGGTGGGACCCGGCGGCCGGCGTCAGCCCGGACGACCGGGACTGGCTGGAGCAGAAGTACCCCGGCTGGAACGACACCTTCGGCAAGGTGTGGGACGTCATCATCGACAACTTCGCCAACGACCGTCCCGAGCAGACCGTGCCGGGCACGCTGCCGATCATCTGCAACGTCTCCCAGCTCCCGATCGTCGGGACGCCGTCGCAGACCCTTCGGGACATCTCCCTGGTGCACGAGGGTCGCCGCTACCACTTCGCCTCCGAGGTGGACAAGTGGATCTTCGAGGACGACCCCGAGCGCTACCGGCACCACAAGAACCTGGTCGACCGCTTCCTGGGTGGCGACATCCTGCCCGCTGACCTCGGCGGGGTCCTGGAGTACATGGGCCTCGGGAGCGTCGGCCCCGGTGGCGACGACGCCCACGGCTTCGCCTGGGTCGACACGTACCGCAAGCAGCTGGCCAAGGCCGGCTGAGCCGGAGAGGAGAAAGTCATGGCTCTGGTACCGCTCGCCACGCATTTCCACGGCGACTTCGTGATCAAGCTCCTGCCGGTCGACACCGAGAACACGATGGACGAGGTGGCCGCCGCGGCCGCCACCAACGCCGTCGGCATCCACGTGCCCGACCAGCCCGGCAAGACCCTGCGTGTCCGCAAGCAGGGCGCCGACGCCCCATACGAGCGGTCGAGCACGGTGGCCGCATCCGGCCTCGAGCCGACCGAATGTGTCGAGATCTACTTCGAGTGAGGAGGAGCCACCGATGAGCGTCACCGATCCCATCATCGACCCGGTCGGTCCGGTCCTCCAGACCGGCGACGTGGCCCGGGCGGTGGCCGACGCCGCAGCGATCGACAACGCGGGCAAGCGCGTCGACGTCCGCGACCGCGGCTCCTACGTGCGCATCGAGGTCGAGGGCGGCGAGTGCGTCCTGCGCCGCGCCACGATCACCGAGGAGCTCGGCCGCCCTTTCAAGATGTCCGAGCTGGAGCTGATCATGCCTTCGTTCGTCGGCCGGATCGACACCAGCAGCGACGTCTACCGCTTCTACCACGGCTTCGAGGCAGCGACCTCCGGGCAGAAGGAAGCCCTCTCATGACCACACCGCTCAAGCCCCTCAAGACCTGGGGCCACCTGACCGCCCGCCGCCGCAAGCCCAGCGAGTACGAGATCGTCTCGACGAAGCTGCTGTGGCACACCCGGGACAAGGACCAGCCGTGGGACGTCGGCCACACCGGCTTCATGGCGGACTTCTACCGGCAGTACCGCAACGGCAGCCCCGTCACGCACCCGGACTGGGACGGCTTCCGCGACCCCGACGAGCTGGTCTACCGGACCTACAACATTCTCCAGGACGGCCAGGAGACCTACGTCGAGGGCCTGCTCGACCAGCACAACAACGAGGGCCACGACAAGGGCCTCTCGCCGGAGTGGGTCGCGACACTGTCACAGCTCTACACGCCGAGCCGCTACCTGTTGCACACCGTGCAGATGGCCAGCGCGTACCTCGTGCACATGGCGCCGGCCAGTACCATCGCGAACTGCGCGGCCTTCCAGGCCGCGGACTCGCTGCGGTGGCTGTCCAACGTGGCGTACCGCACCGCGGAGCTCGGCCTGGCCCACCCCGGCGCCGGGTTCGGCCAGCGGGAGCGTGAGCTGTGGGAGGAGCTACCTGCCTGGCAGGGCTTCCGTGAGCTCATGGAGCTCCAGCTCACCACGTTCGACTACGCCGAGGCCTTCGTCGCCCTCAACGTGGTGGCTAAGCCCGCCATCGACGAGATCGTGCTGCGTCAGCTCGGCACGTCCGCGCGTCGTCACGGCGACGTCCTGCACGCGCTGCTGACCGAGGCCGCTCTGCGGGACAGCGAGCGCTCGCGCCGGTGGACCGAGGCCTTGGTTCGGCACATGTCGGAGGTCGACAGCAACCTCCCGATCCTGACCGACTGGGTGGCCAAGTGGCTGCCGCTGGCGGAGAAGGCCATCCGCGCTTTCGGCGACGAGGTGGCGGAGAACGCCGAGGCCGCCGACAACGCCGTCGGCGCTGTCAAGGCGTTCCACCGCCAGCTCGGACTCGGAAGCTGACAGTACGGTGACGACCCCCACCGAACACCTCGTCTCGGTCGACGGGTCCGACGTTCGCTTCGCCTGCGCGGAGGGCGACACGCTGCTGCGTGCTGCCCTCCGCGCGGGGGTCGGCCTGGGTTACGAGTGCAACAGCGGGTCCTGCGGCAGTTGCCGCTACGACCTGCTGGCGGGCGAGATGCACGACCGTCGCCCCGACGCTCCGGGCCTGAGCCCTCGTGACCGGCGCAAAGGGCGCCGGTTGGCGTGCCAGAGCGAACCGCGGACGGACTGCCTGGTCAAGGTCGGCCCGATCGCGCCCGTCGCGACCCACCGCCCGGTCCGCCAGATTGCCGAACTGCGCTCGATCACGCCGCTCACGCATGACATGCAGGAGTTCGTGTTCGCGGCCGAGAAGCACGCCGGGTTCCGTCCGGGCCAGTACGCCATGATCACGCTCCCGGATGGGAACGTCGAGCGGGCGTACTCGATGAGCAACCTCGGCAACTGCTACGGCGAATGGAAGTTCGTCGTCAAGCGGGTACCCGACGGCCACGCCACCTCGATTCTCTTCGACAAGCTCGAGGTCGGCGCCTCCGTCGAGCTCGACGGCCCTTACGGACACGCCTACCTGCGAGACAAGGAGAACCAGAGCATCGTCTGCGTGGGCGGCGGTTCCGGTCTCGGCGCGATGATCTCCATCGTGCTCGGCGCCGCGGCCCTGCCCGACGCCGGCGCCTGGACCGTGCACCTGTTCTGCGGCGGACGGACGGCCCGCGACATCCACGTCCCGGAGTCGCTCGTGCGGGCCGGGCGCCGGCTCGGAATGCTCCAGGTCCACACCGCGCTCTCCGACGTCGGAGAGACCGAGGACGACACCGCCTACCGCGGGTTCCTCCACGAGGCGGTCGTCGAGCGCCTGGCGGGCTCGCTCACCGACTTCACCTACTACGCGGCCGGTCCCCCGGCGATGACCGACGCCCTGATGCGCGCGCTCGTACTCGACTCGGGACTCGACGCGGACCGGCTCTACTTCGACCGATTCTGCTGACAAAGGAGCCCACCCCCATGGCTTTCGTGAAGGTGTGCAGCCTCGACGACGTCTGGGAAGGCGACATGGAGTCGTTCGAGGTCGGCGACAAAGAGATCCTCGTCGCCCACCTCGATGGTGGCGACGTCGTCGCCACCCAGGCCATCTGTCCGCACCAGCAGGTCGAGCTCGTCGAGGGCGAGTTGTCGAAGACCACTCTGACCTGCAAGAGCCACCTGTGGACCTTCGACCTGACCACGTGCAAGGGGATCAACCCCGGCCACGCCGAGCTCGCGCGCTACCCCGTGAAGCTCGACGGCGAGGACGTCTACGTCGACCCCGATGGGGACACCCCCAAGGTCGCTCACTCCTGACCCACCCTGAAAGAGAGAACCGCAATGGTCGCGATCAACGCTGATATGGGCGAGGCCTACAGCATTTACCGCTGTGGGGACGACGAGGGCATCATGCCCTACATCACCATCGCCAACGTCGCCTGTGGGTTCCACGCCGCCGACCCCGTCGTCATGCGCAAGACGGTGCAGCTGGCCAAGGCCCACGGCGTCAAGGTCGGCGCGCACCCCTCGTTCCCCGACCGGGACGGGTTCGGCCGCCGCGAGATGAAGATCGACCCGGACGAGCTCACCGCCATCGTCACCTACCAGGTCGGTGCGCTGGCCGGGTTCCTGCAGGCCGAGGGCATGACGCTCAACCACATCAAGCCTCACGGCGCCCTCTACGGCTTGGCCTCGCGCGACGAGTCGGTCGCCGAGGCTATTGCGGCCGCGGCCGACATCTTCGACGCTCCCCTGATGGGAATGGCGAACACGGCCCACGAGAGGGTGTGGGGCAAGCGCAGCCAGGGCTTCATCGCCGAGTACTACACCGACCTGGACTACCGCCCCGACGGCTCCCTGATCATCACGCGTGAGCACGTCGCGTACGACCCGGTCGTGGCCGCCGAGCGCTCCGTCCGCGCCGTCACCGAGGGTGTGGCCACGGCGAACGACGGCTCCGACATCCCCATGCGGGCCGAGTGCATCTGCGTGCACTCCGACACCCCCGGCGCCGTCGACCTCGCCAAGGCCGTCCACGACGCGCTCCAGCCGTACCTGGACTGACCCGAACCCCACCCACCAGAAGCGAGGTGTGCGATGGCCCGTCACGAAGTCGTCTCCCCGATCCCGGGCGTCTTCTACCACCGCCCGGACCCCGGCAGCCCCGAATACGTCGAGCCCGGCCAGGAGGTCACCGCCTCCGACACGGTGGGACTGGTCGAGGTCATGAAGTCCTTCTTCCCTGTCGAGGCCGGAGTGGCCGGCACGGTCGTCGGGTTCGTAGCGGACAGCGAGTCCGTCGTCGACGCCGGCCAGGCGCTAGTGGTGCTCGAGGTGTCCGGATGAAACGTCTGCTGATCGCCAACCGTGGTGAGATCGCCGTGCGCATCATCCGCGCCGCACGCGACCTCGGCATCGAGACGGTCGCCGTCGCCAGCGACGCGGACACCGAGGCCGCCCATGCGCGGCTCGCCGATACGGTGGTCAACATCGGGCCGGCCCCGGCGACGAAGAGCTACCTGGTCGCGGACGCCATCGTGGCCGCTGCCAAGGAGGCGAGCGCCGACGCGGTGCACCCCGGGTACGGCTTCCTGTCCGAGCGGGCGTCCTTCGCCGCAGCGGTGGCCGACGCCGGTCTGATCTTCGTCGGCCCCGAGGCGTCGGTCATCGAGCAGATGGGCGACAAGGTCCGCGCCCGCCAGGTCGCGATGGCCGCGGGCGTGCCGACCGTCCCCGGCACCACGGACGGAGTCGACGGTGTCGCCGCGGCGGTCGAGGCCGCGCGCGAGATCGGCTACCCGGTCATGCTCAAGGCAGCGGCGGGAGGCGGCGGTCGCGGCATCCGCGTCGTCGCCGACGAGGCGGAGCTGACCAAAGCCTTCCCCCAGGCCTCCGGGGAGGCGGCAAGCGCCTTCGGCGACGGCCGCATGTACATCGAGCGGTTCATCCGCAGCGCCCGTCACGTCGAGGTCCAGGTGCTCGGCGACGGCAGCGACGCGGTCCACCTCTTCGAGCGCGAGTGCTCGCTGCAGCGGCGCAGGCAGAAGGTCGTCGAGGAAGCCCAGTCCCCGGGCGTCACCGAGGCGATCCGCGACGAGATGACCTCCGCCGCAGTGCGGCTGTGCAAGCAGGTCGGCTACCGGAGCGCGGGCACCTGCGAGTTCCTCGTCGACGACGAGAGCGGCGAGTTCTTCTTCATCGAGATGAACACCCGCATCCAGGTCGAGCACCCGGTGACCGAGTGGATTACCGGCATCGACCTCGTCGCCGCCCAGCTGCGCATCGCCTCCGGCGAGCCGCTGGGTCTGCGCCAAGACGACATCACCGCCCGCGGCCATGCCTTCGAGTTCCGGGTCTGCGCCGAGGACCCGGACAAGAACTTCATGCCGGGCCCGGGGAAGATCGGGCACGTCGAGCTGCCGGGTGGACCGTGGGTCCGCTTCGACACGTGGCTCGCCCCGGGCAGCCAGGTCTCACCCTTCTACGACTCGCTGGTCGCGAAGGTGATCGTCTGGGGCGACGACCGGGCCACCGCGCTGGCACGCTCGCGACGGGCCCTGTCCGAACTCGTCGTCGAGGGCGTGCCGACCACGACCTCGCTGATCCTGGAGCTGATCGACCAGCCGTGGTTCGCCACGGCGGCGTTCGACACCGGGCGTCTCGAGGAGTGGCTCGCGGAGCGGGCCGCGGCGAAGGCCGGGGGTGCCTGATGAGCGACACGGTGACACCGGCCCGCTACAGCTGGGGCGGCGACGAGCACATCTTCGTCGAGCTCGCGGAGGAGATGAGCCTGCAGGCCAACTTCCGCGCGATGGCCATCACCACCTCGCTGTGCGAGGAGCGCCCGGACGGGATCCTCGAGATCTGCCCGGCCAACGCCTCCTACCAGGTCCGCTACGACCCGGACGTTCTCGAGCCGACGGTGCTCCTCGCCCAGCTGCAGGAGATCGAGAAGAAGGTCGGGGACGCCTCGGACTTCAGCCTCTCCACCCGCGTGGTGGAGATCCCGGTGCTCTACCAGGACCCGTGGACCACCGAGACCCTGCTGCGCTTCCGGGACCGCCACCAGGACCCGGACGCCACGGACATCGAGTACGCAGCCCGGATCAACGGGCTGGCGGGCCCCGCCGAGTTCATCGTGGAACACACCGGCTCGCCGTGGTTCACCTCCATGGTCGGGTTCGTCGCCGGCCTGCCGTTCATGTTCCAGATGGTGCCCCGGGACAGGCAGCTCGTCGTCCCGAAGTACCTTCGCCCGCGGACGGACACGCCCAAGCAGACCGTCGGCCACGGTGGCTGCTTCGGCTGCATCTACTCCGTGCGCGGCGCCGGCGGGTATCAGATGTTCGGCGTCACCCCGGCGCCCATCTACGACCCCCTCCAGGCGAGCCCCGACTTCGCCGACTTCATGGTCTACATGCGGCCCGGCGACATCGTTTCCTTCCGGGCCATCGACCGCGACGAGTACGAGGACACCCTCAAGATCGTCGAAGATCACGACTACCGGATCCGCTCCCGCGACGTGGACTTCGGCCTGCAGCCGTTCCTGGACGACTCCGACGGCTTCAACGCCCGCCTTCTGGAGGTGCTCCGTGCCGATTGAGGTGCGCAAGCCGGGCCTGTCGACCACAGTCCAGGACACCGGCCGCAACGGCTACTACGACGTCGGGATCCCGCCCTCGGGCGCGCTCGACCAGTTCTCGCTCACCACCGCCAACCTCCTCGTCGGGAACGCGCCCGACGCGGCGGCGCTGGAGTGCGTCTACATGGGTCCCGAGCTGCACTTCACCGAGGACGCCGTCGTGGCGGTCACCGGTGCCGAGCTGCCGCCCCGGGTCAACGGTGAGGAACGGCCGCGGTGGGAAGCCTTCGCCGTCTCCGCGGGCGACACCCTGGACTTCGGGTTCGTGAAGGGCGGCGCGCGTGCCTACGTCGCGGTCGGTGGCGGCGTCGACGTACCGGTGGTGCTGGGGAGCCGCTCCACTTACGGGCTCGGTGCCCTCGGCGGTGTCGAGGGACGCCCGCTCGTCGCCGGTGACGTTCTCCCGGTCGGAGCCGGGTCCGGTGGCGCAGGCCGTTCGGTGCCGGAAGAGCTGCGGCCCGCCTTGTCCAAGGAGGTCGAGGTCCGCGTAGTGATGGGGCTCTACGACCATGTGCTCTCACCCGAGGGCAGGGAGAGATTCCTGAAGACCACGTGGACGCTGACGCCGGTCGCAGACCGGGTCGGCTTCCGCTACAAGGGCGGTGAGCTCCAGACCGTCGACCGCACGCCACCCTTCGGTGCAGGCCAGGACCCGTCGAACATCGTCGACGCGCCCTATCCGATCGGGTCCATCCAGGTGCCGGGCGGCGTGGAACCGATCATCCTCCACCGGGACGCCGTGTCCGGTGGTGGCTACATGATGATCGCCACGGTGATCAGCGGGGACCTCGACGTCGTCGCCCAGTCCGCGCCCAACACTCAGACGCGCTTCGTCGAGGTGAGCCTGGACGACGCACTCGCCGCACGCCGCGACTACAAGGCTCGCGGCCGCCGTGTCGCCGAGCTGCTCGCCTAGCGCGGGGCTCGACCGACACCCAGAACACCGCACCCGGACCGGCGCCTTGCCGGCCCGGGTGCCCCGCGTGACCACGAAACGGAGCTACCAGTGAGTGCCGACTCCGCTCTCACAGCCGGCGACCTCGATGCGGTGATCGGCTCGCTACTCGACGCGCATGGTCCTTCACACACCGATGGCACCTTCACGGTGCTGGACCCCTCCACCGGAGGGCCCATCGCTGAGATTCCTCGCGTGGGTGTCGCCGGGATCGGGCGGGCGATCGAGGCCGCGGCCAACGCGCTGCCGGGATGGGCCGCGACCGCACCGCGGGCCCGTTCGGAGATCCTGCGCGCTGCTCATGAGCTCATGCTCGCCGAGATCGAACCGCTCGCCCTGCTCATGAGCCTGGAGATGGGCAAGACGCGAGGAGACGCTCGTGCCGAGGTCCGGTATGCCGCCGAGTTCTTCCGATGGTTCGCAGAGGAGGCGGTGCGGATCGGCGGCGAGCTGCGCACCGCTCCGAGCGGCGCAAACCGGATCTTGACGGTCCATCGGCCGGTGGGCGTGGCGCTGCTGCTCACGCCATGGAACTTCCCGGCGGCGATGGCGACGCGCAAGCTCGCGCCCGCGCTGGCCGCAGGGTGCACCGCGCTGCTCAAGCCGGCAGAGGACACCCCGCTCACCGCGATCTACCTCGCCGACCTGCTCACCCGGGCGGGAGTTCCGGATGGTGTCGTGTCGGTGCTGACCACTGACCGCCCCGGCGAGTTCGTCGAGCACGCCCTGAGCGACGCACGTGTCCGCAAGCTGTCCTTCACCGGCTCGACCGGCGTCGGGCGGGTGCTGCTGCGCCAGGCCGCGGAACGGATCGTCAACACCTCGCTGGAGCTGGGCGGCAACGCTCCTTTCATCGTTCTCGAGGACGCGGACCTCGACGACGCCGTCGAGGGCGCGATGTTCGCCAAGATGCGCAACGGGGGACAGGCCTGCACCGCCGCCAACAGGTTCCTGGTGCACGAGGCAGTCGCCGACGATTTCGCGTTCCGGCTGGCGGAGAGGATGTCCGCGCTCGTCGTGGGCGCCGGTACGGATGAGGCGACCCAGCTGGGCCCGATGGTCAACGAGAGGCGCCAGCGTGACATCGCCGAGCGCGTCGACCTGGCCGTAGCATCGGGCGCGAAGATCCACAGCGGCGGCGCGCCGCTGGATCGTCCGGGCTTCTTCTACCCGGCTACGGTCCTCACTCAGGTAGACCGCGAGAGCATGCTGTCGATCGACGAGACGTTCGGTCCGGTGGCCCCGATCATCGAGATCTCGGACGATGCGGACGCGGTCGCACTCGCGAACGACAGCGAGTTGGGCCTGGCGTCCTACGTCTACTCGGGGAACCTCGCTCGGGCCCTCGCCGTGTCGGAGCGGCTGCAGGCGGGCATGGTCGGCGTCAACCGAGGCGCCATGTCCGACCCGGCCGCGCCGTTCGGCGGGATGAAGCAGTCCGGTCTCGGGCGTGAGGGCGGCTTCGAGGGCATCCACGAGTTCCTCGAGGTCAGCTATCTGGCCGTCGATTGGTGAGTCGTCGAGCATCGACCGCGACCCGCCTGAGCCGTGAGACAACCACGCCGCCCCTGGGGCAGAACCACACAGGAAAGAGGACAGATGTCGACCCTCCGCTCGCATATCGTGATCGAAGCGTCTCCGGATGCGGTGTGGAAGGTCGTCAGTGACGCGCCCGCCATCGCAGACTGGTTTCCCGCGATCAAGTCGTCGACAGGTGACCAGACGCACCGCACTGTGGTGCTCCAGGACGGCGCTGCGCTCGAGGAGGCGGTCGTGACGGCCGACTCGTCGCTGCGCCGGTTCCAGTACCGAGTCGTAGGCGGTGACCTGCCGGTCGAGCAGCACCTCGGGACCGTCGACGTGATCGAGCTGGGGCCGAACCGCTCGCTCGTCGTCTACAGCACCGAGATCGAGCCTGCGGTCCTCGCTGATGCCTTCGAGGCGGCCGTCTCCGAGGCTGTCAGCGCCCTGCCCCGCCAGTTCTCCTGACACTTCGCTCCGCGACCTCCGCCCGGACGACGAGACGACGCCCCGTCCGGGCGGTACCTCACTCTGGGGGTGTGTCCAGTCGCTCTGGCCGAACGGGCCGCGGGGGAGTGCCCAGACTCTGCTTGACCCGTGTCGGGTAGGTGTTCAGGCTGCGTGAGCGGCCTGAGCGAGTATCTCGAACTCGACTGGGGTGAGCCCGCTGAGGGCGCCTCGGCGTCTGCGGCGGTGGTGGGTGCTCTCGATCCAGGTCACGATCGCGAGGCGGAGCTCGGCGCGGGTGGCCCAGCGTCGTTGGTTGAGGACGTTCTTCTCCAGCAGGCTGATGAAGGACTCCATTGCCGCGTTGTTCGCGCGGGTCCCGGGTCGTCACCATGGAGCGGCCGCGACCAGAGAACCGGTGTCGCGGACGATCGCCTATCGGCCGAAGCCGTCAGCGAGGAGGTCGTCGTGGTTCGAGCCGAGGTCCGTGTGGCCGCTGGAGAACGAGTTGAAGAACGCCGGCGGCCACTCGGTCGCCGCTTCGAGGTGGGCGCGGCGGCGGGCTTCGGCGAGCACGGCGGGGACCTCTTGCTCGGGGAGCTGGTCGACGAGTCTGTGCAGCTCATCCCGGTCGGCGCTCATGAGCAGAGATTGCCGGGCGGGACCGACAAGCTGGGGCTCTGCGACACGCTAGGCCGAACCGGTGATCTTCTCGACCGTTCATGGGTGATCACCGTGGATAGGCGTTGACTAAAGCGTCGAGTTGCCCTACAAACAAGAATCCCAGGTCACTGCTAACCTGCTGTGACCTGGGACTTGTGGTACACCGCCACGGACTTGAACCGTGAACCCGCTGATTAAGAGTCAGCTGCTCTGCCAATTGAGC
>Ga0268264_10004819_pt1 | contig 11441 bp, 15 predicted proteins | sample KBSSwiS32_FD_190357 | JGI IMG/M metagenome (GOLD analysis project Ga0268264, IMG submission 190357) | Switchgrass rhizosphere microbial communities from Kellogg Biological Station, Michigan, USA - KBS Switchgrass S3-2 (SPAdes) (version 2) | ecosystem: Host-associated > Plants > Roots >... | reverse complement strand
CGGCGATGGCGGTGCAGCACCCTTTGAAGTGGGCCACCGTCGCGGTCACCGCCTCCTGGGGGCACAACGTCGGCTCGCAGGAGCTGCCGTCCAACTCCTTCCTCCTCGAGGCCAACGTGGAGTGCGCGCGGAACGACCTCTTCTTCCGCGCGGAGGCGGTGCAGAAGTACGGGCACGACCTGGTCCTCCAGTTCGACCCGCAGCTGGCCTTCGAGCGCCTCTGGCTGGGCGCCTTCTCCCTGGGCTACCTGCGCGAGCTGTTCACGTTCGGGCCGGTGGTGCTGGGCGCGGGGGCCAGGGTCGCCGTGGACCTCATCCCCGCGGAGCTCGTCCCCTACTACGGGACCTCCTTCCCGCTGGGAGGGATGGCCTATCTCCGCCTGCGGCCAGCGCTTCTGCCCGGGGAGGAGCGGCGGCTGGGGCTGGCGGGAGATCGGCCCTGACCCTTCTTCACCGAAGGCATCCTTGATCCGGGAATATCCCTTCAGTAGATAGTCCTCGATGGCGAATATCCGGGATGTGGAACACCTCAAGGAGCTGCTCCTGGGGCTGGGGCGGTCTCGTCCGCTCCGGGATCCGCTCTCGTCCAGCGCCGAGCTGGAGCTGGCCGGCCCGCAGCTGCACGCGATCATCTGGCTGGGCCACGACGGCCCGCTCACCATGGGCGACCTGGCGCGGCGCCTGGGCGTCTCCCAGAAGGGCGTGACCGGGCTGGCGGACCGGCTGGAGGCGCACGGCTACTGCGGGCGCGAGCCGGACGAGCGCGACCGCCGCGTGGTTCGCCTCCGCCTCACCGGCAAGGGCATGGAGTTCTTCAAGTCGGCCCTGGTCCGGATGGAGAAGAAGCTGGCCTTCCTCCTCGACGTGCTCTCCGCCGCCGACCGCGAGGCCCTCTTCCGGATCATCGGCCGCCTGAGCGCCACCTTCGCCGACTACGGCTCCAACGTCACACCCATCTCGAAGCACGCCTCCAGGAGAAAGCGATGAAGTCTCGAGCGTTGTGGATCGTCCTGGCCGTCGCGCTGCTGGGCTTCGTCTTCTACCGGATCCGCGACTACCGGCAGAAGAACAGCACCCCCGAGGAGAAGCCCGCCGAGGCGGTGTTGATCCAGGTCGCCCCCGCCTCCCGCGGCGACCTCACCGAGAAGCTGGCGCTCACCGGCAACATCCGCCCCCGCAACGAGGTGGACGTGTTCCCCAAGCTGGGCGGCCGGATCGAGTCGCTCGGCGCGGACGTGGGCGACAAGGTGAAGTCCGGCCAGCTGCTCGCCTCCATCGAGCACAAGGAGATCGCCTGGCAGGCCAAGGCCGCCCAGGCCGCCTCCCGCATCGCCCACGCCAACCTGGACGGCGCCAAGCAGGACATGGACCGGGTGATGATGCTGTTCCAGGGTGGGTCCGCCACCCAGGCGCAGGTGGACGGCACCAAGCTCAAGGTCACCATGGCCGAGGCGCAGGTCGCCCAGGCCGAAGCGGCGCAGGGCCTGGCGGAGCAGAACCTGGACAACTCGCGGATCACCTCGCCCATCTCCGGCACGGTCACCCGGCGCCCGGTGAACGTGGGCAACCAGGTGGGGCCGCAGAGCGCGCTGTTCACCGTCCAGGACATCCAGGCGCTCAAGCTGGAGAGCTCCGTGGACTCGTCCATCTTCGGCCGGCTCTCCAAGGGCCAGGAGGTGGCGGTGACGGTGGACGCCCTCCCCGGGCAGACCTTCAAGGGTGAGCTGGCGCTGCTGGCCCCGGCGCTGGACCCCACCACCCGCCGCGCCGCCTGCGAGATCCAGATCGACAACGCCAGCGGGAAGCTGCTGGCCAACGCCTTCGCCCGCGCCGAGCTGTCGCTGGGCAAGCTGCAGAACGTCCTCACCGTGCCGCGCGAGGCGGTGCTGGAGGCGCCGGGCGGCGCGGTCGTCTACCGCGTGGTGGGCGGCGCCAAGGTGGAGGCGGTGCGGCCGAAGCTGGGCGCGTCCGACGGCGCGCGCGTGGTGGTGGTGGAGGGCCTGAACGAGGGCGACCTGGTGGCGGTGAGCGGGGTGGGGAACCTGGCGGACGGCGCCGCGGTGAAGGTGGCCCCGCAGGCCTCGGCCTCGCCGCCGCCGTCCCCCGGCGCGCCCGCGGCCGCGGAGCCCGCGGCGTCGAAGACCGCCCACGCGGACGCGGCGGCCGGGGGTCGCCCGTGATCCTCTCCGACATCAGCATCAGGCGGCCGGTCTTCACCGCCATGGTGGTGATCGCGCTGATGACGCTGGGCCTTTTGGCCGTGCGCAGCATCGGCGTGGACCTCTTCCCGGACATCTCCTTCCCGGTGGTGACGGTGGTCACCGTCTACCCGGGCGCGGGGCCGGAGGAGGTGGAGCAGCTCGTCACCAAGAAGGTCGAGGAGTCCGTCTCCTCGGTGAACGGGGTGGACGAGGTGCGCAGCTACTCGCGCGACTCGGTCTCCACGGTGGTGATCCAGTTCAAGCTGGAAGCGGACGTGAAGATCGCCACCACCGACGTGCGCGACCGCGTGGCCGCCATCCGCAACACGCTGCCGACGGACATCAAGGAGCCCATCGTCCAGCGGCTGGACCCCACCGCGCTGCCCATCCTCAACTACTCGGTCAGCTCCAGCCGGCCGGTGGCGGAGACCCGCCGCATCGTCGAGGACGTCATCAAGCCCAAGGTGGAGGCGGTGGACGGCGTGGGCGCGGTGAACGTCATCGGCGGCAAGCAGCGGGAGATCCACGTGTTCGTGGACCGCTCGCGGCTGGACTCGCTGGGCCTGTCCATCTCCCAGGTGGCGCAGCAGATCGGCTCGGAGGGCTTCGACCTCCCGGGCGGCCGCGTCACCAGCGGCGGCTCCGAGCTGAACGTGAAGACGCTGGGCCGCTTCCGCACCCTGGACGACATGCGGTCCATGGTGGTGGCGTCGCTGGCCAACGGCTCCCAGGTCCACCTCTCCGACGTGGCGCGGGTGGAGGACGGCTTCGTGGACGCGCGCACCCGCGTGCGCCTGAACGGGGTGGACTCCGTCACCTTCGAGATCCAGAAGCAGGGCGGGTCCAACACCGTCGCCATCGCGGACCGCGTCTACAAGGTGCTGGACGGGCTGAAGGCCACGCTCCCGGCCGACGTGAAGCTCGTCAAGGCGGTCGACGGCTCCACCTTCATCCGCCAGAACGTGTCCGACGTGACCGAGGCCATCGTCTACGGCGGCCTGATGGCGATCCTCGTCATCTTCATCTTCATGCTCGACTGGCGGTCGACGCTGATCAGCTCGCTGGCGCTGCCCACGTCCGTGGTGACGACGTTCCTGGCCATGTCCTGGCTGGGGTTCAGCTTCAACATCATGTCGCTCTTGGGCCTGTCGCTCGCCATCGGCCTGCTCATCGACGACGCGGTGGTGGTCCGCGAGAACATCTACCGGCACATGGAGAAGGGTGAGGACCCGATCACCGCCGCCCAGCGCGGGACCTCGGAGATTGGCCTGGCGGTGATGGCCACCACCTTCACCGTGGTGGCGGTGTTCGTCCCGGTGGCGTTCATGGGCGGCGTGGTGGGCCGCATGTTCAAGCAGTTCGGCCTCACCGTCGCCTCGGCGGTGCTGGTCTCGCTGTTCATCTCCTTCACCCTGGACCCCATGCTCTCCGCGCGGGTGGTCAAGCCCATCCAGCCCGGCCACCACGAGCGCCTCAAGCACCACCGGGTGTTCGGCCCGGTGGTCCGGGTCTTCGACGCGCTGGACCACTACTACCGCGGGGTGCTGGCCTGGGCGCTGGGCCACCGCTACACGGTGGTGGCGGCGGCGGCGCTGCTCTTCGTGGCCTCGCTGGCGCTCACCCCCATGATGGGCAAGGAGTTCTTCGGCGGCACCGACCGCGGCGAGTTCCGCGTCAACCTGGAGATGCCGGCTGGGACCTCGCTGGACCAGATGGACCAGGTCACCACGCGGGCGGAGGCGCTGATCAAGCAGAACCCCGAGGTGCGGGACCTGTTCAGCACCATCGGCCCCAGCGAGGAGGCGAACAAGGCCTCCATCCGCGTGCAGACCACCAAGAAGGAGAAGCGGAAGGTGAGCCAGGTGCAGATCCAGGAGGACCTGCGCAAGCGGCTGGCCGTCATCCCCGCGCTCAAGTACATCGTGGCGGACATCGGCTTCGTGGAGGGCCCCGCCACCGAATTGCCCATCACCCTCTACGCCCGCGGCGACGACTACCGGGTGCTGCAGCGGGTGGCGCGCGACGGCCTGGACGCGATCAAGACCACCCGCGGCACCAAGGACGCGGACATGAGCTACCGCGCCGGCAAGCCGGAGACGGACCTGGCGGTGGACCGCGCCCGCGCCGCCGACCTCGGCGTCTCGGTGGGCTCGGTGGCGATGACCGTGCGCACCGCGCTGGAGGGCGTGGTGGTGGCCAAGTACCGCGACGGCGACCGCGACTACGACGTCCGCGTCCAGCTCCCGCCCGAGGACCGCACCTCCACCGCCACCCTGGGCGAGCTCACCGTGCCCGCCGTCGGGCGGCGGATGGGCACCACCGCCACCGCGATGGCCGGCGGCGGCCAGGGCGGCGGCGGCGGGCCCCGGCTGGTGCGGCTGTCCGACGTCTCCACCATCAAGAACGAGACCGGCCCCGCCACCATCGAGCGCATGAACCGCCAGCGGCAGATCATCCTCATGGCCAACGTGGCGGGCCGCTCGCTGGGCGAGGCGGTCTCCGACGTGGAGCTGAAGCTGGCGAAGATCGACAAGCCGGCCGGCTTCCAGTTCGTCTTCGGCGGCCAGACCAAGAACATGCGCGAGACGTTCTCGAACCTCCTGCTCGCGCTGTTCGTGGCGGTGGTGTTCATCTACTTCGTGCTCGCCTCGCAGTTCGAGTCCTTCATCCACCCCTTCACCATCATGGCCGCGCTCCCGCTGGCCATCGTCGGCGCGCTGCTGCTCCTGTTCCTCACCGGCATGTCCATCAACATGCCGTCGATGATCGGGGTGGTGCTCCTGTTGGGCCTGGTGACGAAGAACTCCATCCTCCTGGTCGACTACACCAACGAGCTGCGCGCCCGCGGCAAGTCGATGGTCGACGCGCTGCTGGAGGCGGGGCCCACCCGACTGCGGCCCATCCTGATGACCTCCGCGGCGATGGTGCTGGGCATGCTGCCCACCGCGCTCTCCCGCGGCGAGGGGTCCGAGTTCCGCGCGCCCATGTCCACCGCGGTCATCGGCGGCGTCATCACCTCCACCATCCTCACCCTGGTGGTGGTGCCGGTGGTCTACACCTGGATGGACCGGTTCACCCTCAAGGGCGACCAGCGGTCCAAGGCCACCCGCGACCCGTCGAAGCAGGCCGCGGACGCGTCGCTGCACGTCCTCGAGGAGGAGTCGAGGCGGAGGTCGCTCGATGATCGCCGCGCTCGCGGCGCTCGCGCTCGCCCAGGCCCCGGTGCTGACGCTGGACCAGGCGCTCAAGGACGCGCAGGCGCACAACCCCGACCTCCAGGTGGCGCAGGCCAGGCTGCAGCAGGCCCGGCAGATCTCCTGGAAGGTGTGGGCGGGGTACCTGCCGCAGGTGACGGTGGGCGGCTCGTACACGCGCAACAACGTGGAGGCGAAGATCGGGCTGCCCACCGGGTACTACGTGCGCAACGTGGGGACGCCGCAGGGCCCGGCGTTCGACCCCTCCCAGGAGGTGGGTCCGGACAACCCGCCCGGCGCGCAGACCACGGACATCCTCTTCCCGTCCGGGTTCGCCAGCGTCACCATCCAGCGGCTGAACCAGCTGGGCGCGCAGGCGCAGGTCTCCCAGGCGCTGCTGGTCCCCGCGCTGTGGCCGGCGATCGCCAACGCGTACACCGCCGAGAAGGTGGCCACCCTGGGGACGGAGACGGCGCGCCGCGAGCTGCTGTTCGGCGTGGCCCAGCTCTACTACGGCGCCGCGGGCCTGAAGACCGCCATCGGCGTGCAGGAGCGGCTGTTCGCGCTGGCCAAGGACCGGGAGAAGGACGCCGACCTGCGCTTCCGCGCCGGCGCCGCGCTCAAGCTGGTGCTCCTGCGCTCGCAGATCGACCGCTCGCGCGCGGAGCAGGACCTCAAGCGCGCCCAGAACGCGTACGCGTCGGCGAAGCAGGGGCTGGCCACGCTGCTGGACCGCGCGCCGGACTTCGAGGTGGAGCAGCCCGCCTCGCCGTCGCTGCCGCCGGACCCGGCCTCGCTCCAGGCGCAGGCGCTGGAGCAGCGGCCCGACGTGGCCACGGCGCGCGCCCAGGAGGACCTGGCCCGCGGCGCCCGGCTGGGCACCTGGTTCAAGTACCTCCCCTCCGTCGTCGGCACCGCCACCTACCGCGTCTCCAACGTGCAGGGCTTCACCGGGACCTACGACTCGTGGGCGCTGGGGGTGGGGCTGGGCTGGACGCTGTTCGACGGCGGCGCCCGCGAGGCCGAGGCGCGCGAGAACGACGCCAAGGTGGCGGAGGCGGCCGCCGCCCGCCACTCGCTGGAGAACAAGGCGAAGGACGAGCTCACCCGCGCGTTCCTCGACCTGGACAACGCGCGCGCCAGCAAGGTCAAGGCCGACGAGCAGCTCAAGCTCGCGCGCGAGAGCTACGGCCTGGCGAAGGTGAACCTGCAGGCGGGCGCGGCGAGCGACCTCGACGTCCAGGAGGCGCAGGCCGCCCTCACTGGCGCGGAGACGGCGGCGGTGGCGGAGGCGCTCAACCAGGATCTCTCCGCGCTGCGCGTCCTGAAGGCTGCAGGCGCGTTCAATCCCCAGTAGCGGGCGGGCGCCCGGCCGTAGCAGATTGGCCCTCCACAGCGGGCGCGGGCCAAGGCGCGCCACGGGGAGACCAACATGAGTGGAACGAAGCGCCTGTTGATCGCGGTGGCGATGCTGGCCCTGGGCGTCCGGTGCATCATCGTCCCGGCCCGGCCCGGGGTGTACGTCCGCCCGCCGCCGCCCGCGGTGGTGGTCACGTCGCCGCCGCCGGCCGCGCCGCCGCCGGGACAGCCGATGCCGCCGCCTCCGCCCCGCTACATCTCCGAGAACGAGGCGATCAACATCGGCATCCGCTACTGCCAGAGCCACGCCCTTCCCTGCGACCTGCAGGAGGCGCACATGACCGGCGACGGCGTGTGGAAGGTGAAGTTCAAGGTCCGGGGGCAGGGCGAGGGCGGGCACGTGCACCTGGACATCGACGGGCGCAACGGGTCGATGCTCCGGGTGGACGAGAAGGTGAAGGACCGCGGCGGCTTCGGCCACCACTAAAGCCCGGACGGCTACTGCCCCGAACCGCCCAGCGTCGCGGCCACCCCGTCGGGAGCGGGCGCGCCCTGGGCGGCCGTCGCCACCACAGACCCGCTGAGCGGGCCGCTCGCCGCCGGCACGAAGCGGACGGTGACGGTGCAGGAGAGGCCCGGGGCCAGCGGCGAGCTGCAGGTGTTGCCGCGCACGGAGAAGTCGCCGCCGGTGGTCGTCACCGCGATCGCGCTGGAGTCCAGGTTCCCCTGGTTGGAGAGCTGGAAGTCGAAGTCGCCGCTCGAATCGTCGAGCCCGACCGTCCGGGAGCCGTAGTCGTGCGAGCGCGGTGACCAGGCGAGCGCCGCGGAGTGGAGCGCGCTGCCCAGAAGCCCGATGGAGAGGCCGCCGCCCATCGACAGGGTCGCCGAGCGTGAGCCGGTGGCGGCGAGCGGCGGCTGGAAGGTCACCGCGAACGAGCAGCTCGCGCCGGCGGCGAGGGACTTGCCGGTGCAGTGGTCCTGGCCGACCGGGAACATCGACGCGTCCGCGCCGGAGACGGACACCGCGAGCGCCGGGCCGGGCGCGCCGCCGTCGTTGCTCACCAGGAAGACGACGGTCAGGCCGGGGCCGCCGGCGAGCACCGCGCCGTAGTCGTGCGGGTCGGCGGGCGGGGTGACGTGGAGCGCCGCCGGGTCCACGCCCGTGCCGCGGAGCTGCGCCGTCGCCGAGGACCCGCCCGAGCGGACGGTGAGCGTGTCCTGCCGCGGCGCCTTGGCGTTGGGAGCGAAGGTCACCAGCACCTGGCAGCTGGTGCCGGCGGGGATCGACTGTCCCGAGCACCCGTCGTTCGCGAGCGCGAAGTCGGTCTGGCTGGTGCCCAGCTCGACGACCAGGGGCTGGCTCGCCTCCGGGCCTGCGTTGGTGAGGGTGAGCTGGTGCGGCGCGGAGGTGGCGCCCAGCGCCACCGGCCCGAAGTCGTCGTCGCCGGGGAAGAGTTGCAGGTCCAGCGGCGTCTCGGTGCAGCCCAGCACCGCCGCCGCGGCCGCCATCGCCGCGCCTCGCCATGCGCTCATCGTCTCTCGCGCCTCCGGCCGCGCATCCTAGGGACTCTGGCAAACTCAGGGGCATGTCCATTGCCCCCACGCTGGCTCCTCTCTCCGCCGCCGCCGACGGCCAGCACGGCCCGCTCACGATGGTGATCGCCCGGCGCATCAAGCGCGGCTGCGAGGCGGCCTACGAGGACTGGGTGCGCGGGGTGCTGGCGGTGGCGGAGACCTTCTCCGGCCACCAGGGCGCCACGCTGCTGCGGCCGGGCGCGCCGGAGGACCGCGAATACGTGCTCGTGGTGCGCTGGGCCACGTTCGAGGCCATGCGCGGCTGGAACGAGTCGCCGGAGCGGGACGACTGGGTCCGCCGGGCGGAGCCGTTGGCGGAGGAGGTGAAGGTCACCACCCAGACCGGCCTGGAGACCTGGTTCACCCTCCCCGGCCGCCCGCCGCCCGCGCCGCCCTCGCGCGCCAAGATGGCCGTCCTCTCCTGGGTGGCGATCTATCCGCTCATCGTCGGCCTCAACGCCGCCATCGGGCCGTACCTGTCGCCCCTCGCCATGCCCGCGCGCGCCCTGGTCACCAGCCTGATGCTCGTCCCGCTGATGACGTGGGTGGTCATGCCCCGGATCACCAGGCTCTTCTGGGGATGGCTGTACCCGCAGCGCCGTTGACAATCGGCACTCCAACTTTTGGAAGATTTATGCGCACAACTGCGCACCCCGCTGGTCCGAGAAATAAAGTGAGTCGTACTTAGCGCCGCTGCTGTTTCGGTCCCTCGGCGGCCTCACCGGCTTTCACGGCCGGGCGAACCCCCCAGCACCTGGAGAACCCCAGACCATGTTCAAAGTCGAAACGGGCGGAGCTCCGCCCAGGGTGCCCGCGCGCGCCCAAACCCCCAGCCCCAACCCCACCACCCCAACCAACCCCACCCCTTCGCCCTGGGGACGAGACGGCTTCGACGCCGCCCCGAGGCGGACCTCGGCGAACGACGCGGCGATGCTCGGCCTGCGCTCCGGCGGCGGCCGAACGCTGAGCGCCGAGGAGCGGAAGGCGCGCCTTCAGGAGCTGCGCGACTCGCTCGGCGACCTCGACTCGCCCCAGGCGGCGGAGGCGCTGCGCGGCCTGCAGGGCCGGAAGCTGGAGGGCGTGGAGCTGGGGCTGGTGGCGTCCAAGGGCGATCGGCTCGTCTACGTCGACGGCGAGGGGAAGATCGCCGACGTCCGCGTCACCGCCGCCAACGCCAAGGGCGTGATGGACGGGATCAAGGCGGCGGACCAGCAGCTCCGCACCGGCAGCTACGACCTGCGCCAGGCGGTGGTCGAGCGCAGCGGCGGCAAGGTCACCACCGCCGACGGCTACACGTACCTGCCGGAGCGGCCGCTGGCGGGCGACGAGCTGAAGGCGTGGCGCGCCGTCCCGGAGAACTGGGTCCCCGAACGCGCCAAGATCCAGAAGGCCATCTACGAGACCGGCCTGGGCAAGGCGGAGGCGCTCTCCAAGCTGGCGGACAAGGACACCGTCTACGCGCTGCGCGGCAACACCGCCGCCGGCAAGAGCACCGCGGTCCGGACGCACGACCAGTTCGGCAAGCTGGCGGACGGGCTGGACGGCGCCATCAACCCGGACACGTACAAGTACGAGCTGCGCAAGGCCGACGCCTCCGGCGGGCTGATGACCACCGCCTCGCGGCAGGTGCACGAGGAGGGGTCGGTCATCGCCGCCCGCATCGAGAAGGAGATGCTGGGCAAGCCGGGGTCCTCGGTGGTGTTCGACAAGCGCTTCCACGAGGCGCGCGACATCCCGGACCTGCTGGAGAAGGCGAGGACCAACGGCAAGACGGTGAAGATCGTCGACATCGACGCGCCGCTGGAGCTGTCCGCGGCCCGCGTGCTCACCCGCAACGCCAACGGCGACGCGCCGCTGGTGCCCTTCGGCGCGGTGGAGGAGGGCTTCAACGGCATCCGCAAGAACCGCGGCGAGATGCTGTTCGGCAAGGACGGCCAGGGCGGCATCGCCAACGACCCGCTGGTCAAGGACTACGAGCTGTTCGTGGTCAACGACCAGGGCCAGCCGGTGCGCGTCGCCTACAAGAAGGACGGCGTCTGGCACGACCCCGAGCCGCAGAACCGGGACCTGTTCCTCCGGGCCGTCAGCGAGGACAACTCGGGGGACATCCAGAAGTCGCGCGCGCAGGAGATCGACGACGCCTTCATCGAGCGGATGGTGAAGACCGCCCCGGAGAAGTTCAAGCCGCAGATGCGCGCCTCGCTGGAGGACTTCCGCGGCAAGACGCTCGTCGAGGCGCTCGACGCCAAGTCCACCCAGCTCAACGACCCGGGCCTGACCTACCTGCGCAAGGCGGAGGAGAACCTGCAAGCCACCAGCCGCACCGCCAACGGGACCGTGGACACCACCGCCTCGCCCGACAAGGCCGGGAAGATGCAGGCCAGCGGGGAGCAGGCGGCGGACCTGGCGACCAGGAACTTCCAGGGCGTGATGAAGAACCTCTTCGACAACCGCCACCGGACGTTCGAGAACCCGGCGCAGCTGCGCCAGTTCGTCGAGGGGCAGGCGGCGGCCATCAACAAGGGCATCACCAAGGAGGGCGTGCTGCTGCGCGAGGGCGCGGACTCGCCGAAGTACCCGTACACGAAGGTCGCGGACCTGCCCAAGGCGATGGACCAGTTCTACGACGAGCTGTTCGACCGCCTGAAGAGCAAGACCCAGGACCCGAAGGCACTGGCGGCGTGGATCGAGTACCGCATCGACCTCACCGACCACTTCTTCGCCGACGGGTGCGGGAAGGCGGCGAAGGCGATCTCCGGGTGGGCGCTGATGCGCGCGGGCGAGGAGCTGCCCACCTACGGGAACCGGAACGCGTACTACGACATCGGCCGGCCGGAGGGGTCGCGCGTCCCCACCCAGGTCCGCGACCTGAACGTCCGGACGGAGGCTGATCCGCAGTTCGCGCAGTGGTACAGCAAGTACCTGGAGTTCTTCCCCGGCGGGAAGGTGGGGTGAGCCATGGCCAGCACAGCGGCGGAGCAGTTCCTGGAGCAGAAGAAGAAGCAGCGGGAGGAGATCCGCGCCAAGGTGGCGAAGGCGAAGGCGTCGTCGGGGAAGGAGGCGTTCGACTTCCAGGCGTTCGCGAAGGCCTACGACGTGAGCCAGGACTACG
>Ga0268264_10004818_pt1 | contig 11444 bp, 7 predicted proteins | sample KBSSwiS32_FD_190357 | JGI IMG/M metagenome (GOLD analysis project Ga0268264, IMG submission 190357) | Switchgrass rhizosphere microbial communities from Kellogg Biological Station, Michigan, USA - KBS Switchgrass S3-2 (SPAdes) (version 2) | ecosystem: Host-associated > Plants > Roots >... | reverse complement strand
CCGCGCGATCGAGTCGGAGGCCCGTCCCGGGCGGCGCCCCTTCCAGATGGAGTACCGCCTCCGCCGGCGCGACGGCGAGTACCGCTGGATCTTCGACGCGGCGCACCCGCGCTTCACTCCCTCCGGGACCTTCGCGGGCTACATCGGCTCCTCGATCGACGTGACGGAGCGCCGGCGAACGGAGCAGCAGGTCCGCGCGCAGCACGAGTTCCTGCGCCGCGTGATCGACGCGGACCCGAACCTCGTCTTCGCCAAGGACTGGAACGGCCGCTTCACGCTCGCGAACCACGCGGTCGCCGAGCTGTACGGCACGACCGTCGAGAACCTCGTCGGACGGACCGACGCCGACTTCAACGTCAACCCGGCCGAGATCGAGCGGTTCCTGCGCGACGACCGCGAGGTCATGCAGACGGGGAAGACGAAGCTGATCGTCGAGGAGCCGGTGACCGACTCGCGCTCCCGGATCACGCGGTGGTTCCAAACGATCAAGGTCCCCCTCGCCCCGGCGGGCGGCGGACGCCAGGAGGTCCTGGGCGTCTCCACGGACATCAGCGCCCGCAAGCGGGCGGAGCGGCTGCAGTCCGCGCTCTACCGCATCGCGGCCACGGCGAGCTCCGCGGAGGACATCGACGCGTTCTACGTCGCGATCCACGGCATCGTCGGCGAGCTGATGTACGCGAAGAACCTCTACGTCGCGCTCTACGACCCGGGCGCCGACCTCCTGTCGTTTCCCTACTGCGTCGACGAGGCGGATCCGACGCCCGCGCCGAAGCGCCTCGGGAAGGGGCTCACCGAGTACGTCCTCCGGACCGGCCAGCCCCTCCTCGCGAGCGACGACGACTTCAACGCCATGGTCGAGCGCGGCGAGGTGGAGCTCGTGGGCTCCTCGTCCGTCGACTGGCTGGGCGTGCCCCTGAAGCGCGGCGGCGCGACCTTCGGCGTCCTCGTGGTCCAGAGCTACGACCCGCGATTCCGCTTCGGCGAGGCGGACAAGGAGATGCTGACGTTCGTCTCGCAACAGATCGCCGTCGCCCTCGAGCGCAAGCGCGCCCAGGACGCGATCCGCGAGTCCGAGGAGCGCTACCGGCTGCTCTTCGAGCGCAACATGGCCGGGGTCTACCGGACGACGCTGGCGGGCCGCATCCTCGAGTGCAACGAGGCCCTGGCGCGCATCTTCGGCTACGGCTCCCGCGAGGAGCTCCTCGGCCGCGACATCCGGAGCCTCTACCCCTCGGACGAGGACTGGCAGAGTTTCCGCGAGGCCCTCCTCCAGTTCCGCAACCTCACCAACTACGAGCTCCAGGGCGCGCGCAAGGACGAGAGCGCGGTGTGGACGCTTCAGAACGCCGCCCTGCTCGCCGACGAGGCCGCGGGGGAGGTCATCATCGAGGGCACCGCCACCGACATCACCGAGCGCAAGCTCCTCGAGGAGCAGCTCCGGCAAAGCCAGAAGATGGAGGCGATCGGCCAGCTCGCGGGCGGGATCGCCCACGACTTCAACAACCTGCTGACCACCGTCATCGGCTACAGCGACATGGCGCTCCGCCAGCTCTCGGAACGGGATCCGATCCGGGCGGAGATTCAGGAGATCCAGCGCGCCGGCGAGAAGGCGGCGAGCCTGACCCACCAGCTGCTGGCGTTCTCGCGCAAACAGGTCTTCGCCTCGAAGCTCGTGGACCTGAACGCGCTCGTCACCGAGGCCGTCCCGACCCTGTCGCGGCTGGTCGGAGGCCACATCCGCATCGTCTCGCACCTCGATCCCGCGGTTGGCAGCGTCCGCGCGGACCCGGGCCAGCTCGAGCAGGTGCTCCTGAACCTCGTCGTCAACGCGCGCGACGCGATGCCGGACGGCGGCACGCTGACGATCCGGAGCCTCAACGCGGACGTGGACGCGGCCTCCTCGCGCCAGCACTTCGGCGTCGCGCCCGGCCACTACGCCGTCTTCACCGTCGCCGACACGGGTGTCGGAATGGACGCGGACACGCAGAAGCGCGTCTTCGAGCCCTTCTTCACGACCAAGGACCGGCCCCGCGGAGTCGGGCTCGGCCTCGCCACGGTCTACGGCATCGTCAGCCAGAGCGGCGGGCAGGTCTTCCTGTCGAGCGAGCCCGGCCGCGGCGCGGTCTTCTCCATCTATCTCCCCCGCGAGGGCGCCCCGCGCGCCGCCGACGAGGGCCAGCCGCCGCCGCCGCTCCACCCGACCGCGCAGACGATCCTGCTCGTGGAGGACGAGGACGCGGTGCGCAACCTGACCCGCCGCCTGCTCGAGAACGGCGGCTACACGGTGCTCCCGGCGGGCGACGCCGAGTCGGCCCTCGAGATCGCCCGCCGCCACGCCGGCCGCCTCGACATGCTCCTGACCGACGTCGTGATGCCGGGCCTCTCGGGGCCCGAGCTCGCCCGCCGGCTCATGCCCTCCTGGCCGGGACTCCGCGTCCTCTACGTGTCGGGGTATCCCGACGAGGCGATGGCCTCGCAGGGGCTGCTCGAGCCCGACTCCTCCTTCCTGCAAAAGCCCTTCACGCCGGAGACGCTCGCGCGCCGGGTTCGGGAGATCCTGGATTCGCGCGCGCCGGCGCCGATTTGAGCGCACCGTCCCGGCCCGACAGGGCGCCGGACCCGTCCCCGTCCGGCTCCGATGCGCGCCGCCCGGATTCCGCGCTCATCTCGCTCCTGCGGGCGACCCTCGAGTCCACCGCCGACGGGCTCCTGGTGGTCGATCGCGACGGGAAGATCTCGACGTACAACGGAAAGTTCGCCTCGATGTGGCGGATCCCGTCGGAGATCCTCTCCGCCCGCGACGACCGGGCCGCGCTCGCGTTCGTGCTGGATCAGCTGGTCGACCCGGAGGCCTTCCTCTCCAAGGTCCGCGAGCTCTACGCGACGCCCGAGGCCGAGAGCTTCGACACACTCGAGTTCAAGGACGGGCGAACCTTCGAGCGCTACTCCCGGCCGCAGTGGATCGAGGGACAGTCGATCGGCCGGGTGTGGAGCTTCCGCGACGTCACGGAGCGCCGCCGCACGGGCGAGCAGCTCCTCCAGGCGCAGAAGATGGAGGCGATCGGACGTCTCGCCGGCGGGATCGCGCACGACTTCAACAACCTCCTCACGACGATCCTGGGCTACAGCGAGCTGATCCTCCGCACGCATCCGGCCGACGGGACGCTGCGCGAGGAGGTCGGCGAGATCCGCAAGGCCAGCGAGCGCGCCGCGTCGCTGACCCGCCAGCTCCTCGCGTTCTCGCGCAAGCAGGTGATCGCGCCCCGCGTCGTCAGCCTGAACGACGTCGTCGCGGAGTCCGCGAAGCTGCTCGAGCGTCTGATCGGCGAGGACATCGCGCTCACGACGGACCTCGACCCCGCGCTCGGCGCCGTGCTCGCGGATCCCGTCCAGGTCGAGCAGGTCCTCTTCAACCTGACGATCAACAGCCGCGACGCCATGCCGCGCGGCGGGCGGATCACGCTGGCGACGCGCAACGCGTCGCGCACCGAGCCCCTGGCCGGTCTCCACTTCGCGATCCCGCCGGGCGAGTACGTCGTGCTCGAGGTCCGCGACACGGGAGTCGGGATGGACGCGCAGACGCTGAACCGCCTCTTCGAGCCGTTCTTCACGACCAAGGAGACCGGCAAGGGGACGGGGCTCGGCCTCTCGACGGTCTACGGCATCGTCAAGCAGAGCGGCGGCTACATCGACGTCCGAAGCGAGGTCGACCGGGGGGCCGCGTTCGAGATCTATCTCCCGCGGGTCCCGTCGCCCGAGGCCTCGTCCGGCAGGCACGCGCCGCGTCCGGCGTCGGACGCCGCGGCCGGCTCCGAGTGCATCCTGCTCGTCGAGGACGAGGAGTCGCTGCGTCGCCTCGCCCGGCGCGTGCTGGAGGCGCAGGGATACCGGGTGCTCGAGGCGAGCAACGCGGAGGAGGCCTTCGCTCTGGCTCGGCGCCTCCCGGGCCGCGTGCGCCTGCTCGTCACCGACGTGGTGATGACGGGAGAATCGGGAGCCGAGCTCGCGCGGCGCATGGTGGCGAGCTGGCCCGCGACGCGCGTGCTCTACGTCTCCGGATACAGCGACGCGGCCTCGCGCGGCGCGGGCGGCCTCGGTCCGAACACGCACTTCCTCCAGAAGCCGTTCACCCCCGACGCGCTCGTGCGGAAGGTGCGGGAGATCCTCGACGCGTAGATGACGGTGTGAGGGCGCTAGGGAGTCGGCGTCGGCGTCGTTGACGGAACGGGCGTGGGAGCGTCGATCTTCAGGACCAGGCCCGCCGGAGTCCGCAGCGCCTCGATCGGGGTCGTGTCGGGCGTCGGCGGAGCGGGCTCGGGAGTCGTGCTCGCGCGTCCGTGCCCGCCCGCGTGCGACCGCTCGCCGCAGGCGACCCCCGTCGCGGCGGCGGCGGCCAGGATGAGAGCCAGGCCTGCGGCACGGAATCGGTTGGTGCGTTGCACTCTTTCACCCCTAAGCGGTGCGCGGATTCTACCGGGACGGCCGGCCGCTTCGACAAATATTGTCGGTTTCGCGGATTTCGCGTGCCCGAGTTTGACGGATCGCATCGCGGCTCTTCGCGCAAGTCCTTGATACGTCGAGGACGGAATTTCGCAACCACGCTGGTACGACTCTTGATAATGCTCTCAGCCAAGAAGAGTGCCGGCGTGGGAGTTTCCGGCATAGTGGTAAGGGGGGAATCGGCCGATTCCCCCCTTGTTTTTGTGCCGGACGAAGCCCCGACGCCCTCCAGGCGTCGCGGGGCCCGCGCACCCGGCTCCTAGGCCTCGACGAACCGCTGCAGGGGCCGCAGGTGCCTCCGCTCCCCGGCCAGTCGCATCCAAAGGCCGTCCCCGCGGTCCTGCTCGTCCAGCACCCGGAAGCTCGCCCGGGCCGCGGCGATCGCCCGAGGGCTCGTGTAGGGAATCCGGACCCGGAACTCCTCGCTCTCGGGCAGGAGGCGCTCGCGGATCCGGGCGATCAAAGCCTGCATCCCCGCGCCGGTCGTGCCGGAGACCCGGAGCCCGCCGGGATGTCCGCCGTTCCCGGCGAGGTCGGCCTTCGTCCAGACCGGGAGGATGCGCTCCCGCGGCACCCCCAGCTCCTCGAAGGTCTCCGCGGCGATCCGCTCCTCCTCGTCCGCGCGCGGGGAGGAGGAGTCGAGGACGTGGAGGACCAGATCGGCATCCCGGATCTCGGCGAGCGTCGACCGGAAGGACGCGACGAGCGAGGTCGGCAGCTTGCGCACGAAACCGACCGTGTCCACGAAGATCACGTTCGGCAGCTCGCGCGAGGAGGCCTTCGCCGCGCGCGCATCGAGGGTCGCGAAGAGCCGGTCGGCGGCGTAGGCCGAGTCCTGCGTGAGGCGGTTGAAGAGCGTCGTCTTGCCGGCGTTGGTGTATCCGGCGACGGCGACCTGGAAGGAGCGGCGGCGGCCGCGCCGGCGCACGAGACGGGCGACTTCGATCTTCTGGAGGTCGCGCCGCAGCCGCGCGATGCGGTCGCGGATCTTGCGGCGGTCGAGCTCGAGCTTCTGCTCTCCGGCGCCGCGGCCGCCGATGCCGCCGCCCAGCCGCGAGAGGTGTCCGTAGCGTCCGGCGAGGCGAGGCAGGAGGTACTGGAGCTGCGCAAGCTCGACCTGCGTTCGCGCCTCGCGCGAGCGCGCGTGCAGCGCGAAGACGTCGAGGATCAGGCCCGGGCGGTCGAGGACGCGCACGTTCTCGCCCCAGGCCTCCTCGAGGTTGCGCGCCTGGCCCGGCGAGAGCTCGTCGTCGAAGACGACGAGTCCCACCCTCTCGCGACGCGCGGCCTCTCCGATCTCCTCGACCGATCCCTTGCCGATGTAGGTCGCGGGGTCCGCGCCCGGCCGCGCCTGGATGAACCGGCCGACGACCTCGCCTCCGGCCGTGTCGACGAGCCGCTCGAGCTCGTCGAGATGGTCCTCGGCGACGGCTCGCGGGATTCCCTTGGGAGAGACGCCGACCACCAGGACCCGTTCTCGCCTCGGCGCAGCGCTCACGGGCACGATTCTAGTTCCGCTCCGGTTTCGCTGTGGTATTGCTTACACGAATGCTCTCGCCGCTCCTCGGACAGCGCCTCGAGGCCCTCTACCGCTTCTACGGTCCCGAGAGCGCGCGCACGGATCCCATCGTCTTCCCGCTGCGCTACGAGGCCGCGGAGGACCGCGAGGTCGCCGGCTGGATCGCGACCGCGTTCGCGTACGGACAGGTGCGGACGATCCAGGACAACGTCGGGTTCCTGCTCGACGCGCTCGGCCCGCGGCCCGCGCGCGGCCTCGACGCGATCGCCGACTTCCGCTCCTTCTCCCGGGAGGCGCTCCACGGCTTCCGGCACCGCTTCCACGGGGCCCGCGACGCCGCGGCGCTCCTCTACGCGATCGCCGCGGTGCGTCGGGAGGCCGGCTCCGTGCGCGCGTTCTTCGAGCGCGAGCAGCGCGAGGAGGACGCCGACGTCGGTGCCCTGCTCTCGCGCGTCGTCGCGCGTCTCATGGCGCTCGACTGGCGGCCCGCGCTCGGCATGCGCAGGCGGGCGCTTCCCGAAGGCTCGCCGGTCCGCTTCTTCTTCCCGGATCCGGCGGCGGGCTCGGCGTGCAAGCGCTGGAACCTGTACTTGCGCTGGATGGTCCGGCGGGACCGGCTGGACTTCGGCCTCTGGCAGGGCATTCCGACGCGGCGCCTCGTCGTCCCCACCGACACCCACGTGCACCGGATCGCCCGCCGGCTCGGCCTGACCCGGCGCGCCGCCGCCGACTGGAAGACCGCGCGGGAGATCACCGGCGCGCTGTCCCGGTTCGACGCGGACGATCCGGTCCGCTTCGACTACGCGCTCTGCCGGCTGGGGATCCTGGACGTGTGCACGCCGGAGATCTCGCGGTGCCGGTGCGGAATCTGTCCGGTGCGAGACGCCTGCCGCGTCGGGCGGCGGCGACGGACACCCCCTGTCATCCCGAGCGCAGCGAGGGATCCCTTTCCGCACCGCGGAGCGAATCGGGAGGCGTCCCTCGGGATGACGGTCGGCAACTCATGACCACGCGCTCCCTGCTGACGCTCATCTTCGCGGTCGCGCTCGCGGCGGTGGGCACGGTGTGGATCCACTCGCTCGTGCCGCCCGACTCGCCCACCGGCTCGCTGCAGTTCCTGTCGGCGGCCAAGGAGCTGCCGATCTACGACCGCTCCGGCAAGAAGGTCGACCTCTCGAAGCTCCAGGGCGACCTGTTCATCATCCACTTCTGGGCGACCTGGTGCCCGCCGTGCGTGGAGGAGCTTCCGGCGCTCTCGCGTTTCTGGGATGAGTACAAGTCGCGTCCCGACGTCCGGCTCTTCACCATCTCGGTCGACAAGGACTGGCCCACGATCGACGCCTTCCTGAAGAAGAACCCGAACGCGGCGACCTCCGCTCCGCTGTACCACGACCCGGGCGCGGCGACCGCCCATCGGTTCGGGAGCATGCAGTACCCGGAGACCTACATCGTGAACAAGAGCGGCCGGGTCCTCTTCCGGGTGCAGGGCCCGGTCAGCTGGTCCGACCCGGACATCAAGAGCCGCATCGACCAGCTCATCGCCTCCTAGTCCCGAGTCCCGAGTCCCGAGTCCCGAGCCTCGAGCCTCGAGAGCCGAAGGCTGAGATCGCGGCGGAGGCCCTAGAATAGTCCGATGTCGACGAGGCGGCTTCTTCCGGCGATCGCTCTCCTCTTCGCCACGGCCCTTCCCGCCGCGGATCCGCCGCCGAAGGCGCCGGCGGGCTTCGCCTGGAAGAACGTCGCCTCGATCAAGGCCGCCTTCCTGCTGCCCGACGGATGGTTCTTCAAGGAGGAGCTGCGGAAGGACGTGCGCGGCATCTTCCTCTCGAAGGAGAACATCGACCAGATGGGAAAGTTCGACACCGGCCTGACGATCAACGTGTTCAAGAACAAGAAGGACGCTCCGGCCCGGGCGCGGCAGTACATCGCCGAGCAGGCCCAAGGGGGCGACGTGGTGAACCTGTGGGAGGCCGAGAACGGAGTCCTCAAGCTCTACGGCGCCCGCATGCACGTCACGCACGACCCGCCCGCCTTCACCGAGCACGTGCTCGCGATCGGCAACAGCAAGACCGACACCCTCTACATCCTCATGTTCGAGAGCCCGGACACGACCTGGGACGAGGCGTGGAAGAAGGGCGAGGTGATCCTCGGGAACTTCCGGCTCGACGACGAGATCTGACGGCTGAGACCTAGCCGGGCGGCTTCGGTGTCGGCGGGCGATCCGGAGGCGGCGCGGTCCCCTTTTCGGCCGGCCGGCGCATCAGGACGAGGAAGACGACGACGGCCGCGAGGGCGAGGAGCAGGCTGGCCCAGAACAGGCCGACGTCCATCGTCTTTCCGGAGGCTTTAGCGGCCGCCCCCGGCGGGCCTGACGGGGGCCGGAGCCGGCGCCGCCCCGAACGCGCTTTCGGCCTGGACCGGCGTCTTGGGCTCGACCGGCGCCGTCCCGCCGTTCACCCCGATCGACCAGACGTAGTCACGCAGGGACCGCGTCACGGCTTCCGGGCTGCCCAGGAACTGCTTCGCGGCCTCCTCGGTTCCGAACAGCCGGATGAGCTCCTCGCGGTCCTTCGCGAAGTTGGGCGCGTCGAGCAGCCCCGCGAGCGGCGAGGTGCGGTGGCCGTCGTCGCCCTTGGGGAAGTTGGTGGGCATGCGCGTCCCGGGCATCCACTCGTCGGGCCGGCGGATCCAGTCGGCGATCCAGTCGTGGCGCAGCCGCGTCGCCGCCATCTGCAGGTTCGGCGCGAGCGACGCGCGGTCGACGCCGGGCCGGTTCATGTCTTCGATCGAGCGCGGGTGACACTGCGCGCACTTGAGCAGCTCGAAGACCTTCTTCCCCGCCGCCCAGCTCGTCGGGCTGGTCACGTAGTCCTGCACGAGGAACGGGTAGGCCGAGCGGTCGAGGGATGCGAAGTAGAGCGTCAGGTCATTCAGGTCCTGGTCGGTGAAACCGAACGTCGGCATGTGGACCTCGAGCCACGGCCGGATCTGGCCGGTCTTCGGCGCCTTCAGGAAGGCGAAGAGCCAGTCGCTCTGGACCTTGGCGCCCTCTCCCTGGATGATCGGCGGCGCGAGCGAGGCGTCGGCGACGAGGGAGCGGAACGAGCCGCCGAAACCCTCGATCACGTGGCATCCCTGGCAGTTGTGGTCCTTGACGATCCGGCGACCGTGCTCGATCGCGGCCTCGCGCGGGCTGAGCTCCTTGACGACGCTCGGGGCGGCGTTGAGCTGCTGGAATCCGAGCACGGCCGTGAGGACCTGGTCGAGCTCGCGGTTCGAGAAGCGGAAGTTCGGCATGCGGAGCTTCTCTTCCCAGCCGCGCGCGCGATCGCGGTCGAAGATGCGCGGGGCGTGGAGCTTGGTGCGGAACCAGTCCTGCCGCGTGTGGGGCAGGTGGATGAAGCCGAAGTCGAGGCGGTGAACCGCCTTCGAGCCCTCCTCGGTCAGCTCGGTGCCGATGGGCTTCGCGTCCTCGAAGCCGGGGATCGCGTGGCAGGCGTAGCAGCCGTAGTGCGCGATCAGGTTCTTGCCGACGTAGACCTCGCGGCCGTGGAGGTCCATCGCCGCGAGATCGGCCTTCGCGTCGAAGAGCGTCTTCGTCGACATCTCGAAGTAGAGCGCGATCTGCTCCAGGACCTTCTCGTCGGTCTTCGGCAGCGCGGTCGACTCGAATGCGGCCGGAGCCTTGAGCGTCGAGAGGTACTCCGCGATGTCGAGCGCGTCCTCCGGGGTGAGGCGCAGGTTCGGCATCTTGGTGTCCGGGTTCCATTCCTTCGGGTTCGAGATCCAGTGGTAGATCCAGTCGCGCGACGCCTTGGACCCGACGCCGGCGAGGTTGGGCCCGAACTGCCGATAGGTGCCGGTCAGGTCGCGCTGCGCGGCGGGGTCCACGAGGTGGCAGCCGTAGCAGCCGCGCTCGGAGAGCAGCTTCTGGCCGTGGACGGCGTCGCCCCTGCCCGACACCGGCGGCACCGCGGCGGGCCGCGCGTGATCGTAGAGGTATGCGACGACGGCGTTGACCATCGTGTCGTTCTCGACGTGACCCTGCTCGTTCATCTTCTTCTGGGCGTCGGTCGGCGGCTTCGGTCCGGAGACGTCGACGAAGTTCTCCTGGTAGAAGAACGTCGGCATCTTGGTGTTGCCGCGGAAAGCCGCCGGGTTCATGACCCAGCGCGTCGTCCAGTCACGCGTGACCTTCGACGCGACCTTCTCGAGCGACGGCCCGACCCTGGGGAGGTGCTGCTTCTCGAGCCCCTCGATGCGGTGGCAGCCCCAGCAGCCCAGGTTCTCGACGATGCGCATGCCGGAGTCGAGCGTGGGCGCCTCCGGGAAGTTGGTCTCGTTCGCGTGGCAGCGATAGCAGCCCGACTCGGCGTACTTCAGCGGGAGGATGGGGTTCTCGTTGAACTTGTCGAACTCCCAGTCGTATCTCTTGGTCCAGGCGCGCTCCTGCTGCTCCGTCTCCGGGGAGTGCCCCGCCGACCAGAACGACGTCGCCCGGTCGCGGCCGCCGTGGCACGGCGTGCAGCCGAACGTGTTCGCCGGATGCATCGACTCGCTCCCGACCATGCGGTGCATGCGCGGGTGGGTGCGGTAGACGGTCTTGATCCTGGGATCCTCGAAGCCCTTGCGGTCCGCCGCGATGTGGCACGTCGTGCAGCGGTCGACGCGGGGGATCCGCATGAAGTTGACGTTGATGAAGTGGTCGGGAAGCTGGACCTGCTGCACGCGCAGGGACGGGTTGATCATGTCCAGGATCGGCGAGTTGCGAAGCTGGAAGAGCGTGTCCTGCTTGAGCGTGCCGTACTTCTGACGCGCCAGCCGGAAGTCCGCCGTGCGCTTCTCGATCGTCGTCTCCAGCTCCTTCTTGCGCGCGTTGATCCGGTCGATCTGGGCCTGGGTGTCGCTCTGCTCCTTCTTGAGCTGGGCGAGGCGCAGCGTGCGCTCGTCGAGCTGCTTCGTCAGCTTGTCGAGCGAGCGTTTCTGGCCCGGCGCGGACTTCGGCTTGTTCGCGAGGGCGTCCTCGTAGAGGTAGCGCTCGGCGTCGAAGGAGGCCTTGGTGAACTTGTACTGCTGATCCGCCGCGTAGACCTGCGGATCGAGCGCCTTGAGCTTCCGGTCGAGCTCGGCGAGCTTCTTCTGGTGCGTCGCGATCTCGGCGCGAGCGCCCTTGAGCTCCCCGATCAGCTTCGCGTGCTCGTCGTCGAGCGCCTTCTGGCGCGCCGCCACCGCCTGCTCGCGCGTCAGCTTCGCGTCGAGGCGCATGAAGGTCCGCTGGATCGTCTTCCAGTCCCGCGAGTAGTCGTAGACGATCATCAGGACGAAGACGAAGGTCAGGATGCCGGCCGTCCAGAAGAAGGAACGGTTCAGCCGGGGGATGTTGTAGTGATGATCGATCGGCTCGGCGGGCGGCTTGCGGGGCATG
>Ga0268264_10004817_pt1 | contig 11445 bp, 11 predicted proteins | sample KBSSwiS32_FD_190357 | JGI IMG/M metagenome (GOLD analysis project Ga0268264, IMG submission 190357) | Switchgrass rhizosphere microbial communities from Kellogg Biological Station, Michigan, USA - KBS Switchgrass S3-2 (SPAdes) (version 2) | ecosystem: Host-associated > Plants > Roots >... | reverse complement strand
GGCGGTCTTCTTAGACCTATGTGACGGCGAATGCCGCGAGGCTCGGGTGGCGACCGCGCAGGATCTCGAACAGGTGCCTTATATCCTCTCGGCCGAGCTGGCAATTTGGAAGCGCTTGATGGAACGTGCGCTCGAACCGCTTGCGGGGATCATGAAGGGGCAGCTGAAGCTCGTGCGTGGCAGCGTCGCCTCGCTGATTCCCTACGCTTCGGCGGCCAAGGAACTGGTCGCGGCGGCGATTCGCGTCGAAACCAGCTTCCCCGAGGGAATCTAAACGCCCGGTAGGACGTTATTCTTGTGCGGCCAAGAAAACCGCAGCCCGGGGGCCTCCCCCCCAAGTTGCTTGAAATTGCTCGAACCGCTTCCGCCGTCGGCGGAAATTGGACAAAACGCCGTCAAGAGGGCCACGTTGACGATGAAAGCGCTGAAGACTCTCCCCCTCCTGCTCGCACTCGCCCTGGTTCTTCCGCTCACCGCAACGCCTGGTACTGCAAGTACCCTGCCCAGTCCGGCTCTGGTCGCCGGTCTCTCGCCTGCCCTGCTCACGCTGGCGTTCTCGGCGGCCGATCGCGCGCTCGCCGAAGTTACGGTCGCGAAGCCGAAGCTGCTCACCGTGATCGACTACTCGCGCCCTTCGACCGAGCCGCGCCTGTGGGTGCTCGACCGCGCGACGGGTAAGGTGCTCTGGCACGAGCTGGTGGCGCACGGCAAGGGAACCGGAGAGAACTTCGCGAGGGCGTTCTCGAACGACGAGGGGAGCCTGCAATCGAGCCTCGGACTGTTCCTGACCGAGAACACCTACGAGGGGAACAACGGCTACTCCCTTCGCCTGCGCGGCCTTGAGCCGGGGGTGAACGACCGGGCGGAGGAGCGGGCGATCGTGATGCACGGCGCGCCGTACGTCAGCGCCCAATTCGTCCGCGAGCACGGTCGCCTCGGCCGCAGTTGGGGCTGCCCCGCGCTCCGCCCCGAGGTGGCGCACCAGGTGATCGACAAGATCCAAGGCGGTTCGCTGGTCTTCGCCTACTATCCCGATTCCCGGTGGCTCGGCTCTTCCCGCTTTCTCGAAGCGGCCCACCAAGCGACGCAGGCGGTCTTGAATCCCGGGCGTTAGGTTCAACCGCCCCCCAACCGTTCGAACACCGCCAACGGAATCCGCAGCTTCCCCTCCGTAACCAACCCCAGCCTGCCCGCTCCGAGATCGACGAACCGCACCCGTTCGAACTTCGGGTGCAGGTCTGCCAAGTCGCGGGGCAGCGCGAGCCTTAAGTTCTCCGGGCCGAGCACGCGGGAAAGCGCCGCGGCGAGGCGGCCGCGGAGAAACTCGCCGAGGGCGCGGATGTCGAGCACACGTTCGAGCGCGCCGTCGGCCGCCACCCCCAGGACGTTGGTGTCGAGAATGATCCCCTCAGGCCCGATGCGCGGCACCAGCTCGAAGCGCGCCGCGCCGTCCTGGCGAAACATCAGGCGGGGAGGACCCGGATTGAATAGATCGCCCATCGGAGGGCGGCAGAAGTACCACTCGTAGCGGCCGGCGACGTAGAGCGAGGCGGCGATCTTGCTGCCCGCGGAGGGGGTCGGGCGAGCTGGCGGGGAGAGGGTCGCGGCGCGCAGATCGAGCCGGTCGCCGCACAGCTCGGCGCGGTTCGCCTGGGCTCGCACGACCTTCAAGATCTTCGCTTGGAGATCGGCGAGATCGACGGTCAGTGAAAGGTTGCCCACCGCGCCGTCCGGAATTTCGGTCAAGCGAAGCTGGCCGGAAATGGCGAGCGTTACGGGGACACCGCCGATCTGTTCGACCACCGGATCGGCGCGGATCTCCAAGGGGAGCGCAACCTGCGCCGAGGCGGCGCGCGCGATTCCGAGCCAGATCGACGCCGCGAGCGCCGCGCCCCCCATCGTTCGAGCGGTCAATCCCACCTCCGACTTGAAGACCGCCGCCGCGCCTCTTCTTACTTCTCGGCGGGCGCGGCGGCGGCGCACGTTCAAGCGGAGCTTACAACCGGGTCGTCAATCCCAGGCGCACGGCGCGCGGCGAGCCGGGAGAGAGATTCGTGTTGCTGTCGGCGTTGGCCCAGTACCTCTTGTCGAACAGGTTCTCGACGTTCACCTGCAGGCGAAAGCTCGGGGTCAAGGTGAAATAGAAGGCCGCGTCGACGCGCGTGTACCCCGGCAGAGTCACCGTGTCGTCGATCGTGGCGAACACCTCCGAGCGATAGACCAGCCCCACCGCCGCGCCCAGCTTCGGCCGGAACTGGTAGTTGTTCCAGAGCGACAGCGTGTGACGAGGCACCTGGCCCACCGTCGCGCCTTTTCTTGCCGCGACGGTGGCGCTCAAGATAGAAGCGTCCTGGTAGGCGTACCCGCCGGCGATGCTCCACGCCGACGTGACCTGCCCGTTGACTCCGATCTCCCCGCCGCTCGTGCGCTGCCTGCCGGTCTGTACGATTCGGGTCGGATCGTTCGGATCTGTCGAGCGGGTGTTGGAGCGATCCAGGCGGTAGACGGCCGTGGTCAAAGAGAGCCGATCCGTCGGATCCCACTTGGCGCCGATTTCATAGTTGTTCAGCTCCTCGGGCTTGACCTGCTCCGTGATCGCCGTCAACGACGAGAACTGGTCGCCGGAGCTGGGAAGGTACGACACGCTGTAGGTGCCATAGAGAGAGAGCGTGGGGATCGGCTTCGCGATCAGGCCGAGCCGCGGCGAGATCAGGTCGTCCGTCCGATCCAGGCGATCGCCGTTTCGGTGGTTCTCGTATTCGAGGTCGAAGCGATCGAACCGCAGCCCGGCGACCAACTGCAGGCGGGAGGAGAGCTCGATCTGATCCTGCGCGTAGAGAGCGCTAACCTGGGCGGTCAGATGGTTGTCCGCGTCGGTGGCGTTCTGGCGGAAGGTGACCGGCATGTCGATCGTCGGATCGGCGTATGGCACCAGGACCGACGTGGCGGCGTTGTTGAAGAACCCCGTATTGCGGAAGTTGTCCGTGACCTGCCGTCCGACCTCGGCGCCGACCAAGAGGATGTGGCGGATCGTCCCGGTTTCGAGAGCGTAGGTCAGGTCGGTCTGGTTGAACAGGTTGTCGCGTCGCGTGGCGTTGTTGTACGCCGTGAGCGTAACGAGGGCTTTGTTCGCCGAGACCGCTCCCGGCACGAAGTTCTGGTAGAACCGGTCATAGCTGCCGTAGAGCGTGCGGTTGCGGAGGTTGAGCCCGGGAAGCGCTTCGAATTGGTGGTCCAGGTTGGCGGAAAGCAGATCGACGGACGCCCTCACGTGGCTCTGCCGAGGATCGCCGTAAAAGGTATCGATGGCGACGTCGGCCGGCTTTCCGAGAAACGAGGTGATCCCGCGGTCGGCCACCCGAACGTCCCGTAGGTGCTCGAAACCGACGGTGATTTTCGTCGCGTCGCTTCGCTGGTAAGTCAGGCTGGGCGCCACGCCGGAGCGTTCGAGATCGACCTGGTTCCGGAAGCTGCCCGAGTCCTCGTAGAGCCCGTTGATCCGGAGCGCCAGCTTGTCGCCGATCGGCTGGTCGAAATCCGCGGTGACTCGCTTGTGAGCGTACGAGCCGCCCTGCACGTCGATCTCCCGCGCGGCGTCGAACCCGGCTTCCTTGGTCACCCGGTTGATCACCCCGCCGCTGCCGCCGCGGCCGAAGATCATGGCGTTCGGACCTTTGAGCGCCTCCACCCGATCGAGGTTGTACAGATCCCGGTAGTACTGGACGTCGTCTCGCACCCCGTCGACGAAGAAATCCGCCGAGGAGCTGTTGCCGCGGATGATCACCTGGTCGCGGTTGTTCTCCCCCTGGTGCAGGCTGATGCCCGGTACGTAGCGGACCACGTCGCCGAGGCTGGTCATAAGCTGATCCTGCATCAGCTGGCGGGTGACGACCGTGATCGACTGCGGCACGTCCAAGAGCGGCGTCAGGGTCTTGGTGCCGGTGCGGAGGGCCGGGATTTGGTAGCCGGTCGAGGAGCGAACGGTGATGGATTCCTGCAACGCGGCTTCAAACACCAGGTCGAGCGGCCCGGAGATTTCGGGCGTGACGGTCACCCGCTGCTTCTTCTCGACGACCCCTTCCACTTCGATCTCGAAGTCGTAACTCCCCGCGCGAAGGGCGAGCGTGAACCGGCCGTCGAGGTCCGAGACGGTCGCTGGGGAATCGTCTCCACGCCCTGGCGGGATAACGCTCACCCGTGCGCCTGCGATGGGAATTCCCGCCGGATCGATCACTCTGCCCAAGAACGAGATCGGAGCAGGTGCGGCGGCCGCGGTGCCTGGCTCCGCGGCGTTCGCGCGGGAGAAAGACCCTTGAGCAAGGCATGCGACGGTGAAGGCGAGGAGCCACGGTCGGAACGGGTTCGGCCGCTTCATGTAAGATTCCTCCGGCAGATGGCATTGTCTGTAGACAGAGATGTCTCCAGGCAAGCCGGGTTGCGGCGGAGGTTCCCGGTCCAGGCGCCAACCGAGTTCCGGGACCTCCGCTTGGTTATTGAGACTATGTCTCAATAGATCTGCGGTATACTGGACTGATCTGGTCCGATTTGTCAATCGGCAGGTGGATCGGATCTTCGCGCCCGGATGTAGGCGCAGCCCCTGCGCTCCCGGTCACTGCACTTCTAACGAAAAATCGACGTCCAGGCGCGTCCGGTCGGCGAGCAGTTTGACGCTCTTCACCTCGAAGTCGGTCAGCTTGAAGCCGATCCCGTTCGGTCCCCGGGCGCCGCTCGCCATGACCTCGAGCTTGCCGCGCAGATCGAGCCTCAGGCGATCGAGAATCCGTTCGAGCAGGAAGCGCAACACCCGGCCGCCCGACTGGCCTTCGATCGAGAGGTCGGTCGCGCGGAACGACAGGACGCCGTGCGAGAACACGGGGCTGGCCACCGCCCGAATCGGCAGGTCGCGCTGAAGCGTCGTGCAGAAGCCGAGCAGTTTGAACGCGCCGCGCACCCGGCCACGGAATTCAAGCCCCGCGGGCACCGTGGCGATCTTCGGGTCGATCACGTAGCCCCAGTTGCAGGCGTCGCCCGGCTTGCCCGCGATATAGCGCCGGCGATCGGGAAAGGTCTCGTCCGTCAACAGCCGGGCGAGGGTCGTATGCGGCACCTCGATCGTCGCCGCCCGCGCGGCGGGTGCGCCGAGAGAGAAGAATGAGAAGATCCAGAGGACAGAGGAAACTCGAAACCAGGAGCGGGGGAGTGGGCGGAGCATGCGGTTCCTCGGGGCAAGGGGGACCTGAATCTTAATCCGGTCTCGCCTCCAAGGGACTTCCAAATATGACGATGTCGCCCCCACCCGCCGTTTCGGCTCCCGCTTCGGCGCGCGCCGGCTGGCTCAATCGTTCGACCTTGGGCGTCGCGCTCGGGAGCCTGTTCTCGGACATTTCCCACGAGCTCGCGACGGCCGTCCTTCCCGCGGTGCTCCTCACGCTCGGCGCCGGTCCGGCGGCGCTCGGGCTGATCGAGGGGAGCGCCGACGGCATCGCCACCCTGGCCAAGCTCTGGGGCGGCGCGGCGGCGGACAAGGCGAAACGGCGCAAGCCGCTCGCTTCGATCGGCTACCTGGTGACCGCGGCCGGGATTACGGCGATCGCGTTCTGCACCACCTGGACGCAAGTTCTCGCCTGCCGGGTGGCCGCGTGGATCGGCCGCGGATCGAGAAGCGCGCCCCGCGACGTATTGATGGCCGAAGCGGCGGCGCCGGAATCGCTCGGCAAAGCGTTCGGCATGGAGCGCGCGGCCGATGCCTTCGGCGCCGTGCTTGGGCCCCTGCTGGCGGTGGCCCTGATCGCCCACGGCGAGGCGCCGCAGCACGTGCTGCTCTGGTCGCTGGTTCCGGGCATGATCGCGTTCCTCTCGATCGCCCTGATCGTGGTCGAAAAGCCGCGGGCGGAAAGCGACATCGCGAAAGCCACCTTTGCCGCCAACGTCCGTTCTACGGGTAAGCCGTTCCAGCGCCTGCTGATCGCGGTCTTTGCCTTCGGCTGCGGCGACTTTTCCCGCACGCTGCTGATTCTCTACGTGATCCAGCATTCGGTGGGCACCCTCTTCTCGCTCTCGGCCGGCGCGCTCGCAATCGGGCTCTACGTGCTCCACAACGCGGTCTCCGCGCTCGCCTCGTTCCCTCTCGGCGCGCTCACCGACCGGGTCGGCCGTCAGCCGGTGCTCGTCGGCGGCTACTTCCTCGCCGGGGCGACGACCTTGGGTTTCGCGCTGCTCCCCGCGTCGCCCGTGGTGCTGATGATTCTGTTCGTCGGCTCCGGCGTCTACATCGCCTGCGAAGAGGTGGCCGAGAAGGCCTCCGCCGCGCAGCTGCTGCCGGCCGCGGTCAAAGGGACCGGAATGGGCGTCCTCTCCGCGGCCAATGGCCTGGGAGACTTCGTTTCGAGCGCACTGGTCGGAGCCCTCTGGTCCGCGTTCCCCGCCACTCCGGCGATCGGCTTCGGAGTCGCCGCGGCGTTGCAGCTCGCGGGGGGCGGGATTCTCGCCGTTCAGCTTCGAAGGGTGTCCAAACCGTAGACCGCTCGGCGCGCGTAAACTCTCTACAATGGAAATCCCCCGCGTCAATCCGATCGGCATCCTCGAAAACCCCCTCGGCGGCTCGCCGCGACAGGTCTCGCGCGGAGTGCGAGCGCTCGCCTCGATCGTCTTGGTGATCTTCACGCTCGCTACGTTGATTACGACGGTGGTGAGCCTCGGCGCGTACTGCCTGACCACGGAGCCGGGCGACGTGCGGCACCTGCCGGTTCCGGCGAGTTCGACGCGCTGACGGCTGCTTCACCTCCCAGGAAACGACTTCCCGGCGCAGGAAGCGGCTTCCCGGCGCAGGAAGTGGCCCCTTTCTTCTCCCTTCCTCTACGTCCAGAAGGGGCGGGCCTTCCCGGCTCTACAATATCCGCACCCCTCATCCGTCTACAGCGGTAGATGAAGATCGCGGCGAGCCTGGAACCGATGCCACTCGAACAAGACCAGCGGATTTCCAACGTGGTCCAGCGGGAGCAGTTTCGGTTGCGCAACTTCATCCGCAAACGGGTTCCGGACCCGCTCGACGCCGAAGACATTCTGCAGGACGTCTTCTACGAGTTGGTCGAAGCGAACTGGTTCTTGATGCCGATCGAACACATCACCGGCTGGTTGTTTCGCGTGGCGCGCAACCGGATCACCGATCTCTTCCGCAAGAAGAGGCCGGAGAGTTTCGGTGAACCCGGCGCCTCTTGGGAGGACGCCGAGGATGGCGAGCGGTTGCGACTGGAAGACCTGCTGCCTTCGCCCGATGCCGGTCCGGAGGCGCTGTACGCCCGGAGCGTACTGCTCGACGAGTTGGAGCTGGCGCTCGAGGAGCTGCCGAAGGCGCAGCGCGAGGTGTTCATCGAGCACGAGTTGGAAGGGAAGAGCTTCAAGGAGATGGCCGCCGAAAGCGGCGTGAGCTTGAACACGCTGCTCTCCCGGAAGCGCTATGCGGTGCTCCATCTGCGCGAGAGATTGCAAGACATTTACGACGACTTCACGAAGGCATGAGGGGATACGACATGAGACCGAGATTGAAGCGAGTGGTTTTCATCGCGCCGTTTGCGATTCTGGGGATGGCGCTCTTCGCCTTCCTCGGCGGCGAGCTCGTCAAGTACCTGTGGAACTGGCTGGTGCCGTCGTTGTTCGGCTTGCGGGAGGTCACCTTCTGGCAAGCGCTTGGACTTCTGGCCCTCTGCCGAATCCTGTTCGGCGGCATGGGCGGGCGAGGTTCCGGTCGGAGTCGCTCCAAGGTCCGCGGTCGCCTGGCCGAGCGCTGGGAGCACATGACCCCCGAGGAGCGGGAACGACTCCGCCAGAGCTGGCGCGGACGCTGGGGCTTCTGCCCGTCCGACGCCGAGGGCGAGGAGAAGGAGCTGTAGACCGCAATCCGGGCACCGCCGGTCGATCCCGGCGTGCTCGCCGTCAGGTCGGGCGCCCTTCGCTCGGCTTGACGGTCGCCAGGATCTCCTGCACTTTGGCGAAATCGGCGGGTTTGACCAGGTGATGGTCGAACCCGGATTCCACCGAAAGGCGGCGATGGGTTTCATCTCCGTAACCGGTCATGGCGATCAACACGAGACCCTGGAGCGCGGGCTGTCGGCGGATTCGTTGGGCGACCTCGAAACCGCTCATGCCCGGCAATCCGAGGTCCAACAGAATGGCGTCGGGGTGCTGCTCGATCGCCTGCGCCAACGCGGTCGGTCCATCGTGAGCGATCCAGATCTCATGCCCCGATGCCTTCAACAACATCCCGAAGCTTTGCGCCGAGTCCGCATTGTCGTCGACGACCAGGATGCGCAACGAGGGGCCGGTCGGTTCGGCCCTTTCCGCGCGCGGTAATTCCGTCACGAGGAGGGGCGACACGATCGGCAGCCTGACGACGAATTCGCTGCCTTGGCCCAGAACGCTCACGACATCCACTCGTCCTCCATGGAGCGTCTCCACCAGCTGCTTGACCAAGCTCAGCCCGATGCCCAACCCGCCTTGGGACCGGTCGAGCGAGCGTTCCGCCTGGGTGAAGAGATCGAAGATTCGGGGCAGCAGCTCGGGGGCTATGCCGACTCCCGTATCTCGCACGCGGAGCACCGCTTCGTTTCCTTCCTGCTCTACGCAGACCGAGATCCGACCGCCGTCCGCCGTGTATTTGGCGGCATTGGTGAGCAGGTTGACCACCACCTGCTCCAGCCGGGAGGCATCGGCGTAGAGCCAGATCGGGCTCGGCGACAGGGACACCTCCAGCGTATGTCGGCGTTGCTCGATCAATCCGCGCACCGTCTCGATTCCGTTCTCGACGACTCCGTTGAGCAGTAGCCGTGCTCGGTGAAGGCGGATCCTGCCGGTGGTGATGCGGGATACTTCCAGCAGGTCGTCGACCAGGTGGGTCAGTTGCCCCAGCTGCCGCTCGATGATGGTTCGTGCTTGGTGCTGGAAGGGGTCTTCCGTCTCTTGGAGGCGAAGAATTTGTACCGCGTTGGCAATCGGTGCGAGGGGGTTGCGGAGCTCATGACTGAGCATCGCTAAGAACTCGTCCTTGCGGCGGTGCAGGTCGGCCAGCGCAGCCGTCTGTTCCTGCAGTTTCTTTTCCAACCGGCTGCGCTCGGTAATGTCCTCGATGGCGAGCAGGATCAGCTCGGAGTGATTGCCTGGCCTCTCGATCCGGCGGCCGTTGAGTAGCATGATTTTTCGCCCGATCGTGGGAAATTCATGTTCAACGGCGAAGTCTTGGAAAAGATGATCCTGGGGCAACACTTCCTCCAAGAGCTCGCGCAGGCGGGGGATATCCCACTGGCGATCCCCCAGATCGTAGATGTAGCGGCCTTGGGTCTCTTCCGGCGTGACCTGGAAACCTCGATAAAAAGATTGATTGGCGGTGACGACGTGCAGATCCTTGTCGAGGACGAGGAAAGGCTCCCGCAAGGTCGCGATGATGTTGTCGGCGTAGGTGAGGGCGTCCTGGATCGCCTGTTCCTGTCGCCTGCGCCCGCTCGAATCCCGAAACACCAGCACGACGCCGGAGATATTTCCAAGGGCATCGCGGATCGGGGCGGCGCTGTCCTCGATCGGCCGTTCGGAGTCGTCTTTGGCGATCAACAGGGTGTGGTTGGCCAGAGCCACCACCACGCCGTCTCGCAAAGCCCGAGCAGCGGGGTTCTCGACCGGGCGACGAGTCTCTTCGTTGACGATCTTGAAGACGGCATCGAGCGGCATCCCCGTGGCGGCCTCTTGCGTCCAGCCGGTCAACGACTGAGCGACCGGGTTGAGGAAGGTCACAGCGCCGAAGGTGTCCGTCGTGATGACTCCGTCGCCGATGCTCTCCAGCGTGACGCGCAGCCACTCTCGCTCCAAATGCAACGATTCGGCGACGTCCTGGACAGATTCGATCATTTCATCCTCTCAACCTGATTTTCGACCTCACTCTACTTGGCCGACAATATCTGCCGTCCTAGTCCGTCTACAACGGTAGAAACTACCCGGCGAGCCTTTTCGCCGTCGCAGGCCGAGACCGCCGAGCGCGGCCGATCCATCGAACGAAGTAACTCAGGCGGGGGTGATGACATGCTCAGCCGGATTCTTCCTCAACCCATCGACAACACCTATCTCGGCCACCGGCTCGCGGTGTGGCTGCTTGGCGCCGTGGTGTTCATGAAAACAGGCATCGCCCTCGGCACCCTCTTCAACGGTCGCGCCGCGGCGCAATCGGCCGACGGCATCCCGCTCGACAGCTTCGGCGCGGAGGGCGCGCAGGCGGTGGTGGCGCTGTTTGCGATCTGGGGCTTGGCGCAGCTGACGATCAGCGTGTTCGGCGTCCTGGCGCTCACCCGCTATCGCGCCCTGATTCCGTTCATGTTCCTTCTGCTGCTGGTCGAGCACCTCGCGAGAAAGGCTGTTCTGTGGTGGAAGCCGATCTCCCGGATCGGCACGCCCCCGGGCTCCTACATCAACCTCGCGCTCGTCGCGCTGGTGGTTATTGGCCTGGTGCTGTCGCTGCGGAATCGATCGGACGTGGCGTTGCCGCCTTGAGGCTTCTGGGAGGTTGACCGAGGCGTCCCTTTTTATCCGAGCTTCGCCTCACGCTCCGCGAGCAGCTCGCGGAGCAACGAGCGGTGGCAGCGGCTTTCGTCTTCGCAATAGCAGCCGACCGAGAAATCGGTCTGGTGCGAGAGCGCGGCGAGCAGGTCGAGCAGGCGGCTGCGCTCCGGTTCGGACATTTCGTTGCGGTAGGCCTTGGCGAAAGCGGTCCATTCTTTCTCGCCCTCGGCGGCGAGCGCGCGCTTGACCAGGTCGGCGCTGGGGGCGAGGTTCGGCAGCCAGACGTCGTACCAGTCGCCGGAGGCGAATTCGGTTTTCGGCACGCCGCGCGGCGGCCGGCGGACGGTGCCGATGCGCAGGCCTTCGCCTCTTGCGCGGGGCGTGCCGAGACGGACGATGCGGACGGTCATGGCATGAAATATACCGCGGGATGTAGAGACGTCCCCAGCACCCAACCACGAACCTTTCCGGGTGCTGGCTGTCGGGGCGTCTCTTAATACCGCGCGGTCAGCCCGGCGATCAGCTCCGGCTTCAGATTCTTCTCGCCCGCCACGGTGGCGAGGAAATCCTCGTCGTCCGCGACGGTGAGCGGATCGAGCACCAGCGGCTCGACGATCTGCGACAGCGGCGCGGCGACCAGTCCTTGGAGCGGCAGTGCGCCCACCCGCCCTCTGCCGTCCCGCGCGGGAAGGCGCGGGCGGAGGCCGATCTCCGTATGTTGGATCTCGTCGAGCGCCAGCTCCCACGTGGGAAGCTCGTCGAACAGCCCGAGCAACGGAGTGGGCGGCCTGGGCTTCTCCAGCTCCTTCGCGGTCTGCGGCAGGTTTTGAAGCGCCGCGGCGAGCGCTTCTTCGGCGTTTTTCAGCGACAGTTTGCCCACGAGCTCGTCCTGGGTCTCCTGCGCGA
>Ga0268264_10004812_pt1 | contig 11451 bp, 8 predicted proteins | sample KBSSwiS32_FD_190357 | JGI IMG/M metagenome (GOLD analysis project Ga0268264, IMG submission 190357) | Switchgrass rhizosphere microbial communities from Kellogg Biological Station, Michigan, USA - KBS Switchgrass S3-2 (SPAdes) (version 2) | ecosystem: Host-associated > Plants > Roots >... | reverse complement strand
GATCATCGGCACCGGGGCCACCGCGGTGCAGGCCATCCCGCATCTCGGCCGCTGGGCCAAGCAACTCTACGTCTTCCAGCGCACCCCCGCCCCGGTCCCGGTGCGCAACAACAGGCCGACCGACCCCGAGTGGTTCAACGCACTGCAGCCGGGCTGGCAAAAGCGGCGCATGGAGAACTTCAGCATCCTGCTGGCCGGCGGCAAGCAGGACGAGGACCTGGTCGCCGACGGCTGGACCGAACTGAAGCGGGTCGGGATCGAGACCGACCAGATGACCGACGAAGCCGCCGCCGCGCAGCGTCAGCTGGCCGACTTCGAGATCATGGACGCCATGCGCCGCCGCATCGACGAGATCGTCGAGGACAAGGCCACGGCCGAGGCGTTGAAGCCCTGGTACAACGCCGGCTGCAAGCGGCCCTGTTTCCACGACGAGTACCTGCCGACCTTCAACCGGCCGAACGTCACCCTGGTCGACACCGACGGCCGCGGGGTGGAGCGCGTCACCGGGACCGGCGTGGTGGCGGCGGGCCGCGAGTACGAGATCGACTGCCTGATCTACGCCACCGGCTTCGACTTCAACGCCGCCAACATGGCCAGCCGCAACGGCTTCGAGATCTTCGGCCGCGGCGGCGTCAGCCTCACCGACAAGTGGAAGGCCGGCGGCGTCGCCACCCTGCACGGCTTCACCAGCCGGGGCTTTCCGAACCTGGTGATGCAGACCGGCGCCCAGGGCGCGGTGACCTCCAACATCACCCATGGCCTGGGGGAGGGAGCGCAGCACTTCGCCTATCTCGTCCGGCACGCCCGCGACCACCAGGTGCGCACCTTCGAGCCGTCGCAGGAAGGCGAGGGCGACTGGGTGCGTTGGGTGACGTCGCGCCACTACCGCACCAAGCACGACATCGAATGCACGCCCGGCTACTACAACAACGACGGCAGGCCGATGGAGGGGGCCGGCATCAACGCCTTCTTCCCGGGCGCCCCACAGAGGTTCATCGAGATGATGGCCCGCTGGCGCGAAGACGGCGGCCTGACAGGGCTTGAGCTGGCGTTGGAGTAGTTGAGCGTCGAACGGACGCAATAAATCCCTTTCATCCGGCCGCCTTCGCCTTGGCTTCGTCCTTAAGGCCCTGGCGCAGCTCGTACTTCTTGATCTTGCCGGTCGGCGTCCGCGGGAAGTCGGGGACGATCTCGATGCGCTCCGGCGTCTTCGGCCGCGCGACGCCCTCCGCGGCGAAGTGCGCGCGCACCGCCGCCAGCGGGTCGGCCGGCGGGTCACGGGCTATGAGGAAGGCGCAGACTTTCTCTCCCATCTTCTCGTCCGGCATCGCCACGACGGCGGGCTCCACCACCCAGGGCAGGCGCGCCAGCGTGTCCTCCACCTCCTTGGCGGAGATGTTCTCGCCGCCGCGGATGATGATGTCCTTCTTGCGATCGGTGATGGTCAGGGCGCCGTCGGCGTCCAGAACCCCGATGTCGCCGGTCAGGAACCAGCCGCCGTCCATGAAGTTGTCGGCGTTCAGCGCCGGGTCGAAATAGCCGATGAACTGCTGCGGTCCCAAGAGGACCACCTCGCCGGGCTGGCCGGTGGGCGCGTCGCGGCCGTCGTTGTCGACGATGCGCACGATCGTGCCGCGCGAGGGATAGCCGTCGGTGTAGGCGCGGATGCGCGGGTTCTCGTGCGGCCACTTGCCGGTGGCCAGCGCATGCTCCGTGGAGCCGTAGCAGCGGAAGCCGACGATGCCGAGTTTCGACCAGTTCTCGATGTCGCTCGGCATGATGGCCGTCGAGCCCAGCATCACCTGCCAGATGCTGGAGACGTCCAGGCCCAACCGCTTGGCCGCGTCCAGCATGGTGTAGAGGAACACGGGCGCGCCGCCCATGCGGGTGGACTTGTACTTGGCGATGAGCTGGGCGGCGACCTCGGCCGACCACCGCTCCATCGTGGCCACCGTGTCGCCCAGGTACATGAGGGTCAGGAGCTGGATGATCTGGCCGATGTGACCGGTCTGCGGCGTGAGCAGGCCGCTCCTGGCCCGGTTGGGCGGGCCGTCGTCGTTCATGAAGGCGAGCAATGTCTGGTGGGAGTGCAGCACGCCCTTCGGGTCCGCCGTGGTGCCCGAGGTGTAGAGCAGGTGGCAGATCTCGGTGGGATCGCCCTCGTGCGGCTGGAAGTCGGGGTCGTCCATGGCGCGCAGGTCGCGCCAGTTCATGCCGCCGGGCGGCGTGGGATTGCCCAGCATGACGACGGTCTTGAGGTGCGGCAGGTCGCCCAGCTTGCCCAGCGTATCGAGGTAGTCGGTCTTGCCCCAGCGTTCCGGCACGAACAGGAACTTGGCCCGCGACTGGCGCAGGATGAAGGCGAGCTCCTTGGGGCCGTAGATCGGCACCACCGGCAGCACCACGCCGCCGGCGTAGAAGATTGCCAGGGTCAGGATGGTCGTCTCGACCCAGTTCGGCATCTGCATAGCGATGACGTCGCCGGGCTCGGCCCCCGCGCGGCGCAAGGCGCCGGCCATCCGGCGCGCCTCCTCGTGCAACTGCCTGGCGGTGATCTCGGCCAGGCCCGTGTCGGTGTGGACCGCCAGGACGCCCTTGTTAGTCTTCAGCCCCGCGGCGATCGCCTGCGGGATGGTCAGCGGCGACTGCAAGCCGGCTTTCGCCCATTCGCGCCGGCGTTCGGCACGCGCCTCGGCGACGCCGGGCCTGAACCCTGTAACCTCGATTGTCATGACGCAGACGCTCCCTCGAATTGGCGGCCCGGCGCGCAGTCCGAGACTCTTGTCACCGATCCTTATGGACGAAACAGCTGGTTCGCGTCAGCCGACTTCCGCCGGTTCAGCGCGCGCCGCAATCTCGACATCGTTAACGGATTGGGTCCGCGCGCATGATGCCCGCCCTGCGCCTGTTCGCCCTGGTCTTCGCGCTCGGTTGCGCCGCCACCGCAGCGCAGGCCCAGGGTTATTCCACCGCCGCACGCCAGGTGATCGAGCGCGCCCGTGCGGCCAGCGGCGGCGCCGGCTGGTACCAAATCCGCGGCTGGCATGAGACCGCCATCCAGGGCGGCGTGCGCTACGAGACGTGGATCGATCCAATTCGCTATGGCCTGCGCATCGAGAGCCGCGGCGCGGCCGGCCTGCATGTCCAGGGCTTCAACGGCGCCGGCGAGTGGCGGATCCTGCCCTCCGGCGCGGCGACTGGCGCGGCCGACGCCGCCACCCTGGCGCAGGTGCGCAACGCCGCCTTCTTCGGCGGCGCTTTCTATTTCTATCCGGGCCGCTATGACGCGCGCGGTCGTTATCTCAAGGTGGCGAAGATCGGGGATCGCGCCTTCGACGTGCTCGAGGTCACGCCGTTCGGCGGCAGTCCGCGGGAGCTCTGGTTCGACCGGCGCACGCGGCTGCTCGGTCGCATCGTCGACCGCACCGGACCTTGGCCGGTGGTGGTGGAGCTCTCGGATTACCGCCGCGTCGGGCCCGTGCTGGTCCCGTTCCGAAAGAGCATCGACGATGCGGAGCCGGCGGGCTCGCGCGACCGGGTGGTCGAGACCCTGGTCTTCACCACCGCCGATCGCAGCATCTTCAGCCTGCCGCGGCCGACGAACGCGGCGCAGGACGCGCAGCGGGAAGCGGTTTCGACGACGCCCGCGCCGCCCGCCAAGCCGGTGCGGCGGCTGGATTAGGTCTCGCCGGAGGAGGATCAGCCGCGGGGGCGCGGCACGCCGCCTTTGGGGAACAGCAGGTCCGACCAGCGCCACTGGCCGGAGCCCAGGACGATCCGGGCGGACCCGCCGTCGTTCAGCGACAGCAGGACGAGGCCGCGAACCGGTTGCTTGCGGCAGGCTTCCGGCGCGAAGGCGATCTCCCACATCATCGCCTCGCGAAGCTGCGCGAGGCCCTCGCCTTCCTGGCCGGGATGTTTCACCCAATCGCCGTTCCAGACCATGATCGCGCCTGTGGTGTTGGCGTCCGCGATAGCCGCCTGGACCGAGCGGTCCTTGCGCAGCTTGTTCTCCAGCCACCGGGGCATGTTGCATTCGCCGCCTGCAGAGCCGGTTCCGGAGGTCGCCGCCCCGGCGATCTCGGCGTCGCTGAGCGTGACGCCGGCCGACGGCTTCTCGGCGTCGCCGGCCGCCATGGTCCGCACTTCGGGCGGCGGCCGGGGCGTCTTGCGGAAGATGTTCTTCTGAACCTGCGGGGCGGCGGCCGCGTGGGTCGGCGCCTCGACCACCGGCGGCGGTGGCGGCGGGGGCGGGGGTTCGACGAAGGGCGCGACCAGGCTCACGACCATCGGCTCGGGGTCGGGCGTGCGGGGTGGATCGAAGTGCGTCGCCAGGACGCCCATCAGGACCAGGGCGTGCAGGCCGACGCTGACGGCGCCGGTGAACCACAGCCGGCGCTTGGCCAGGACCTGGGCTATCCGTCCGAGGAAGCCGCGGGGCTTTCGCCGCCGGCTGCGGCGGTAGACGACGCGTGGCGATCGATGTTCCTGCCCTCGCCCGTTCATCGAAATTCCAACAGCCGTCCCACGACCTGCCTTTAGATCATGCGCCCGAGTCAGGATCGTGGCGCCCGCCCGGAGTTTGCCGGGACGAGCGTAAACGACCCGCAAATCCTCGCCAGCCCGCTGGGGCCGAAACGTCGCCGGGCCCCGCAGCGTTTGCTCCGGGGCCCGGCTTCGGCTCGTTCAGGACGAGCGGGTTCGTTCGTCCGTCAGGACATCACGAGCAGAACGACGCGGCGGTTCTGCTGGCGACCGTCACGGTCGTTGTTCGGCGCGACAGGAGCGTCCGGGCCGTAGGAGATGGTCCCCATACGGTTAAGAGCCACGCCCTTTTGGTTGAGGTAACGACGAACCGCTTCAGCCCGCTCGGCGCCCAGGTGATAGTTGAAATCCTTGGAGCCGGTCGCGTCGGTGTGGCCTTGCACTTCGACATAGACGTTGCGGTTGTCGGCCTTCAGCTTTTCAGCGAAGGCGTCGAGGCGGGATTGCGCCTCGGGCGACAGCGTCGCCTTGGAAATCGGGAACTTCATGCTGTCGTCAGACAGCACCACCGAATAAAGGAACTTGCCTTCGGCCAGCTTGCCGGCGGCTTCCGCCCGCGCCATGGCTTCCTGGGTTTGCTTGTCGAGGGTCCCGAGGTGGGTCTCGTGCGTCTGCACTTGGCTGGCCACGGGGGCCACCGAGTTGCGGACGAACTTCTTGGTCGCGCAACCGCCAAGGCTCGCGACACCCATCAACAACACGCCCACATACAGCACTCTAGAAGTGCGCCGGATCATTTAGTGTCCTCCGTCCCGGTCCATCCATGAACCGTCGTTAACCTTTGAAGGCGCCCTCCATCCGTTCGGAAAACGGCGATTTCTGGGCACGCTCGAGCTTTGGGGCGATCCCAAGCTCCGCCTGATAACGACGAAAAGGGGGGAAGGATGCGACTCTGGATGGCGGATCGGGCGATTCGGCGAGGATTCCTTCGGGAAAGGCGAGAACGCTGACGCTCAGCGGCCGTTTTCGCAGCCGCAAACCGAATTTCCGGTTTTTCCCGCCGCGAAAAAAAAGACGTTCAAAACAGCGGAAAAAGTTTTTCGGTTCGCTGTGGCCGCCCGCGACGTCTCGCCGCAGGGAGGGCAGGCGCCCGATCCTCGAGCCGGGCCGAACAGCCGATTCTCGCGGACGTCTCAGTAGCCCTGCAGCCGCGCATAGCGGTCGCGGTGGAACGCGGGTCCGCCGAACGTAGCTTCCGCCGCCCGGGCGCGCTTCAGATAGAGGCCGGCGTCGTAGGCGTCAGTCATGCCCACCCCGCCATGCATCTGCACCATCTCGTTGGAGATCAGATGATAGGCCTCGCCGGTCTTGGCCTTGGCGAGGCTGGCGAGCAGCGCCGAGTCCGGATCGCTGGCGTCAAGGGCCCGGAGAGCGGCTTCCACCGTCGAGCGGGCGAGTTCCAGTTCGGTGAACATCTTGGCCGCCCGGTGCTGCAGGGCCTGGAACGTGCCGATCGGCCGTCCGAACTGGGTGCGGGTCTTAAGGTACTCCAGGGTGGTCTCGAACGCCTGGGCGGCCGAGCCCAGCATCTCGGCGGCGAGGCCCGCGCGGGCGCGGTCAAGGATGGCGTCCAGAAGGTTGAAGCCCTTGCCGGCCTCGCCCATCAGCGCGTCGGGACCGACCTCCACGTCGTCGAAGGTCACGATCGCCGCGCCCCGGCTGTCAGCCAGGCGCAGCGCCCGGCGCGACAGGCCCGCGTCATGCGCCGGCACCAGGAACAGGGAGACGCCGTCTCGATCGCCAGGCTGACCGGCGCTGCGGGCCGCCACGATGAACAGGTGCGCGGCCATGCCCTCCAGCACGAAGGTCTTGACGCCGGACAGCGTCCAGCCGGAGCCGTGGGGCACGGCCTTGAACGCGGTGTTTTCCGGGACGTGGTGCGGGCCCTCGTCCACGGCCAGGGTGGCCACGATCTCGCCGTCGGCGATCCTCGGCAGCCAGCAGGCCTGCTGGTCGCCGCTTCCGCCCAGCAGCAGGGCGCCGACCGCGACGAGGCCGGTGGCGAGCAGCGGCGAGGCGGTGAGGGTGCGCCCGGTCTCCTCCAGCAGGAGGCCCATCGTGAAGAGGTCGGCTTCGGAGCCGCCGTAGGCTTCCGGGACCATGACGCCGGCCCAACCCATCTCGCCCATCTCGCGCCAGACCGCCGGGTCGTACCCGAGGGGCGCGCCGGAATCCCGCATCCTGCGGAAGGCCCCGATCGGCGAGCGGTCTCGCGTCCAGCTTCGGGCGGCGTCGCGCAACAGGGTCTGTTCTTCGGTCAGGACGGCCATCGGCGTCTCGCGCTCCAGTCTCGTCGGCGGCTCAGGCCGGGTCCGGCAGGCCCAGCACCCGCTTGGCCACGACGTTCAGGTTGATTTCCGAGGTGCCGCCCTCGATGGAATTGGCCTTGGCCCGCAGCCAGCCGCGCACGGCGGCGATCTCCTGGGCCGAGAAGTCCTGACCTTCCCAGCCCAGGCCCTGGGCGCCCATGGCCTCCACCACCAGTTCCGACCGCTCCTGGGCGAAGGCTGCGGCGGCGTACTTGATGATGGACGTGGCCGCGCTGGGGCCGCCGGCCGCCGCGCTTTCGGCCTCGCTGCGCTCGATCGTCAGCGCCAGGGCGCGGAAGTCCATCTTGTTGCGCGTGATGCGCGCACGAAGGTCGGGGTCCGCCAGCCGGCCTTCGGCGTCGACGCCCACATAGTCCTTGGCGATCGCCGCGATGTCGCCCGACACGCCGCCCACGCTGCCGCCGCCGCCGAACGAGGCGGAGATGTTCATGCGCTCGTACTGCAGCAGCCGCTTGGCGATCTCCCAGCCGCCGTTGACCCGGCCCACCAGGTTCTCCTTGGGGACCTTCACGTCGGTGAAGAAGGTCTCGCAGAACGGCGACTCCCCCGAGATCAGCGGGATGGGCCGCGTCTCCACGCCCGGCGAGGCCATGTCGATCAGCACGAAGGAGATTCCGCCGTGCTTCGCCGTGGCGTCGGTGCGCACAAGGCAGAAGCACCAGTCGGCCTTGTCGGCGTAGCTGGTCCAGATCTTCGAGCCGTTGATCAGCCAGTGGTCGCCCTTGTCCTCGCAGCGCGTGGCGAGGCCGGCCAGGTCGGACCCGGCGCCCGGCTCGGAATAGCCCTGGCACCAGCGGATCTCGCCGCGGACGATGCGGGGCAGGTGCTCCTGCTTCTGCGCCTCCGAGGCGTACTCCAGCAGCGCCGGGCCCAGCATCAGGAGCCCGAAGGAATAGAGCGGCTTGCGATAGGCGCCCGCGGCCATCTCTTCCTCGAGCACCTGCGCCTCGGCGGTCGACAGTCCGCCGCCGCGGTAGGCCTTGGGCCAGGTGGGCGCGGTCCAGCCGCGTTCGGCCATGCGGCGCATCCACACGCACTGCGGATCGTCGCTGCCCACGAAGCGACGGCCGCCCCACTCGGCGTCCGGATCGCTCCGCGGCTCCGGGTCGCGCAGCTCGGGCGGATAGTTGGCCGCCAGCCAGGCGCGCGCCTCGCCGCGGAAGGCGTCGAGTTCAAGGTCGCCGAAATCCGCCATGGCGGGGTCTCCCCAGGGCCTTGCAAGGGTCGCGCCGCACCTTAGCGGCGGGTCGGGGCGCGACAAGGCGCCTTGTCTTCAGGTCTTGGCGCGTTTGGTCTATGAAGCCTGACCCGAGGATTTGGCGCGCACGCATGCGGTTCTTCCGTGACCTGAAACCCGCCGTTCTGGCGGTCGCGCCCACGGTCGCCGCTGTCCTCACCCTGGCCGCCGGGGTGATGCTGCTGGCCTCCGGCGCGACGCCCTCGGTGCCCGGCCGGTTCATGCGCCTGATGGCGGTGACCCCGGTCTTGCTGATCGAGGTCAGCCACTTCCTGTCCAGCGTCATGGGCCTGGTCCTGGTTCTGCTGGCCTTCGGCCTGCGCTCTCGCCTGGACGCCGCCTGGGGGGCGACGCTGGCGGCCCTGGCGGTCGCCGCGCCGCTCGCGCTGCTCAAGGCCTTCGCCCTGGAGGAGGCGCTGGTCCTGACGGCGCTCGCCGTGCTGCTGTTTCCTATCCGCTCGGCTTTTCCGCGCACCGCGCGCCTGAGCCGCATGGAGATCACGCCGGGGTGGCTGGTCTCGGCGCTGGCGGCCGTGGCCGGCGCAGGCGCCATCGGCTTCTGGTCCTTCCAGCACGCCGACTACGCCGACCAGCCCTGGTGGCGGGTGATGGTCGACGCCGACGTCGCCCGGGCGATCCGCGGCTGGGCAGGCGCGGCCCTGGCGCTGTTCGCGTTCGGGGTCTGGCGGCTGATCGCCAGCGCCGCGCCGCCGAAGGTGGTGGGCGATTCCGATCCGGACTTCGACCGGGTCCGGGCCATACTGGCTAGCGCGGAGTCCGCCGAGACGCTGTCCAACCTCGCCCTGCTGGGCGACAAGCGGTTCCTGTTCTCGGCCTCGGGCGAGAGCTTCCTGATGTTCGGGGTGCGCGGCCGCTCGTGGATCGCGATCGGCGCGCCGGTCGGCCGCCGCGACGAGCGGCTGGAGCTGCTCTGGCGATTCCGCGAGCTCGCCGACGCGCACGTCGCCCGACCGGGCGTCTACAACATCGGCGCTGAGGACCTGCCCGACATCGTCGAGCTCGGCTTCTCCATCCAGAAGGTGGGAGAATCCGCCGCCGTGTCGCTGGACTCCTTCAGTATGGCCGGGGCGCGCCGCGGCAACCTGCGTCGCGCCTGGCGCAAGGCCGGCGAGACCGGCTGCACCTTCGAGGTGCTGCGCGGGGCGCAGGTCCAGGCGGTCATCGACGAGCTCGCCGCCGTCTCCGACGACTGGCTGTCGCGCCAGTCCGGCGGCGAGAAGGGATTCTCCATGGGCGGGTTCATTCCGCCCTACCTGGCCGAATTCCCCGTGGCGGTGGCGCGGTTCGAAGGACGCATCGTGGCCTTCGCCAACCTTTGGACGACGCCGGACCGCTCCGCCTATTCGGTGGACCTGATGCGCCACCTCGACGATGCGCCCAAGGGGATCATGGACTACCTGTTCGTCGAGATCATCGAGTGGGGACGCGTGGAGGGCTACCAGGCGTTCGAGTTCGGCATGGCCCCGCTCGCCGGCCTGGAGGACCGGCCGCTGGCGCCGATCATGTCGAGGGTGGGCCGCCTGCTCTTCGAGCGCGGCGAGGAGATCTACAATTTCCGCGGCCTGTGGCGGTACAAGGACAAGTATGACCCGGTCTGGCAGCCGCGCTATATCGCCGCGCACCACAAGTGGGCGATCCCCCTCCTGATGGCCGACGTGGGTCTGCTGTCGTCGGGCGGCGTCGCCAATCTGGCGCGGCGTCCCAAGCGCGCCGACGAGCCGGCCGGCCTGCCCGCTGCGGCCTGACGCCGCGGACTCTAGAACCGCGGTCCGGTGACCACGCCCATCAGGTTGATGGCGTGGACGGCCATGAGCATGACGCCGGCGGCGGCGAGCAGCATGAGAAAACGCCACGGGACCAGTCGTGGTCCCCTGTGCGGATTGGGCGGGCGCGCCCCCAGCCAGCCGAATACGACTACCGAAAGCAGCGCCGCGGCGGCGAGCGCCAGAGTGAGGGGCAAGTCCATGATCGGCGTCGCAGTCTGCCTTGGTATTGCGAAATCAGTCTGGGCGCCCAGACGTCTTAACGGCTAATTAACCATAACGACGTTTGGTCGGAGGTGCGATTGTTGGGGCGTCGCCGTCATCCACAGCTGATGGTCACCGGCACTACATCTAGCGGTGTCGGTGCGTTTACACCCTAGGGATCGACCGGTAGCTTCCGTCAAGGGACTGGAGGGCGATTCGATGACGTCGGTGACGCCCTGGAGCGTCAAGGGGATCAATCCCCGCGCCCGTGAGGTGGCGAAGGATCTTGCCCGCAGGTCGGGTATGACCCTCGGCGAATGGCTCACCCGAGTGATCCTCGATGACGAGGGCCCTGAAGACCTCACCTCTCAAGATGAATTCGCGCAGCGTCCGGCGCGGACCTACCGCTCAGCGGCCGGTGCTGGCGGTTCCCCAGAGGATGTCGCCCGGGTGCTGTCGGCGGTCGACAACCTGTCGGAACGCCTCGAGGCGGCGGAAACCCGCACCGGTATGGCCATCATCGGCGTCGAGCGCTCGGTGCGCGACGCGGTGGCCCGCATCGAGGCCGGCGAGCGCGAGCAGGTCGCGGTGGCGGCCCGCTTCGAAGGCGCCGTCAACGAACTCAACGCAGGTCAGACCACGCTCGCGGAGCGGCTGCGCAAATATGAGACTGACGGCTCCGGCCCGCGGTCGGCGGAGGCGCTGCGCTCCCTGGAGCAGGCGCTGGGCAAGGTCGCCGGTCAGCTTTATGACGGCGAAAGCCGGACCCGCGAAATTCTGGGGGGCGTCGAGGCGAGGGTCGCGCGTCTGGAGGCGGGCGGCGGCGATCCGGCCCTCGCGGACCATGTCACGGGGCGGCTGAACGAACGTCTGGCCGAGGCGGAAGCCAAGACCAGCGGCGCGCTGGAGGGCCTGCGGGCGTCCTTCGCGGCGCTGGACAGCCGGCTGCAATCGGTGGAAGGCGGCGATACGGGGCCTGCGGAACTGCGGTTCTCCGACCTGGCCGCCAGCCTGACCAGCCGGGTCGAGGCCGCCCGCGCGGAGATCGCCGAGAAACTGCGCACCTCGGCGGACGAACGCTTTGACGAGATGGAACGCCGGATTGCGGACTTGACGCAGCAGGTCGCCGACGCTGAGGAGCGCTCCGCCCGCGCCATCGAAGACATGGGGAAAGAGGTGCTGTCCATCGCCGACACGCTCAACCGCCGGGTCGAGGCCAGCGAGACCCGCGGCGCCGAGGCCATCGAGCAGGCGGGCGGGGAAATGGCCCGCATCGCCACGGCCATGGAGGCCCGCCTGGGCCGCACCGAGACCCTGCACGCCGAAGCGCTGCAGCGGCTGGGGGACCAGA
>Ga0268264_10004807_pt1 | contig 11457 bp, 8 predicted proteins | sample KBSSwiS32_FD_190357 | JGI IMG/M metagenome (GOLD analysis project Ga0268264, IMG submission 190357) | Switchgrass rhizosphere microbial communities from Kellogg Biological Station, Michigan, USA - KBS Switchgrass S3-2 (SPAdes) (version 2) | ecosystem: Host-associated > Plants > Roots >... | reverse complement strand
ACTTGAAAACCGGCTTACTTTCTGGGTGCTTTGGGCAACCAGTTCTTCTATGGGTGAGAACATAAATGAACTGCCCAGGGCAATTCCACCCAGGGTTGATTTCTTAAAAAAATCACGACGGCTGTTGATATGCCCAGCCTGCCTATTATTTTTATTTATCTCTTCCTGCGGTATTGGATCGGTAAGACCGATTTTAGCCAGAAACTTTTGTGACGGGGTCATGGAATTGATTTTTTAGTATTGAAAAAAAATGATCCATTGAAAATAATCAACAATAAGTAAGCACCGTTTTGCGGGCAGTTTTTATGGGAGTTTTAATTAAAGATTAATATGGTGCAACCGGTTTTTAGCCGGGACCGGTTGCACCAGCAAGTTCTTTATCAATAAGGTTAATAAGTGGTTATTTGTCCCACCAAATCTTTGTACTCAGTTTGTCCGCCCCCTGCCGGGCTACAGCGGCATTGTAGTTTGCAGAGTTAACTGATTGCTCGGAAGTCGGGTACCCGATTCTTCTGATAAAGGTACCGTTTGGTACATCCGGGTTGGTCGGTTGTCCGTAAGGGTTAGGTGTTAATGCGGGAAACCCGGTTCTTCTGAAATTGGCAAACGCTTCGGGCCCGTTTAAAAAAGAAGCAATCCAGTATTGTGTATTTATCTGCTGCATTTCTGTGCCGGCGGTCAGCGGGTTTGCCGTTACATAGGTATCTCTGGCAGCACCCGGAACGGCCGAAGCCGCATCATAACTTGCCATTTGATCCATATGCGCCCTGATGCCATCGGAGAAATATTGATCTGCAGTGCCTGTGGTAATCCATCCGCGAAATCTTGCTTCTGCCAGTAATAATTGTGTTTGGGCGGCAGTAACAAAGAAAACCGGTGCGGATACTTTTACCATTCGCCTCCTGTCTACCTGGCTGTAATCATAAAAGCTCGCCAGGCCATCGGCAGTGGCGCGGGCAACGATGCTGCCATTGTCGTATCCCATAGGCATTCCTATCTGCACCGCAGGTGCGGTAGAACCGGAAGCTACTGTTTGCCCGTTACCAGAGCTGGCCCCCACATAGCGAATGGCGATGGAAGACAAACGGGGATCATTGGTGCTTTTTAACTGGTCTACAAAGGGTTTTGCCAGGTAGAAATTAGCCGCTTCTGATCCATTCAGCATATTGCCGATGGGCTGTGTGTAGTTGGCGTCGTGTCTCATCAGCGCATTGTCTGCATTGGTAAGTATAACGCCACCGGCAAATGCCGCCTGTACTGCCGCCTGGGCCTTTGCGGCATCCACTTTACAAAGCCTCATTCCTGCCCTTAATAACAATGAATAGGCAAATTTTTTCCATTGTGCAATATTGCCTGCGTATAATACATCCGATGACTCAATTGTGCCGGAAGCGTTAAGTGCGGCGGCAGCAGCTGTAAGCTCCTGGATAATTTTTGGGTATATATCCTGCTGTGCATCGTATTTTGGAAAGAATGTCTGGCTGCTGTACCCTGCACCCGCTTCTGAATACGGCACATCGCCATGGGTGTCCGTTAATATCATAAAAGCATAAGCCTGGAATATGCGCGCCATATTGTATAAATTACTCCTGGCAGAAAGACTTTTTGTATTTACTACTACATCATTTGTATATTTTATTACGTTCTGGTAATAATTAGCCCATACAGAGGCGGTTGATGCATCACGGGTGTCCTGGTTGAAATTGCCGCCCGCCAGTACACCACCATTGGGCGTTACCATTTGCTGAACAATTGTTACATCATAGATTACCGTCCTGGTAGGAAAGGATGCCCCGATAACTGCATTGTTTAGCAGCAATGCAGGATCAACAGCAGTTGGGCTGGTTCTGTTTATGTTGAGATCCTGCAGTCCTTTATCGCAGGAAACAACCGACGTGAACAATATAACAAGCAAACTATAGCTGAATATTTTTTTCATGGTAAGTGGTATTAAAATTTAACGTTTAAATTAAGGCCCAGTCCTCTTGTTGTTGGCAAACCAGGAGATTCAAGTCCAACCTGGTTGTCCGAACCAAAGCCAAAAGTTTCAGGGTCTATATTATCAACCCACTTTTTTATGATCAGCACATTGTTGGCAACAAAATCAAGTTTCAGGCCTTTGATGGGCCATTTTGCGGGTACAAAGCGGGTAAAATCATATCCAACCGTTATCTGGCGGAGTTTCCAGTAACCGGCATTGTAAATAACGGGTTCAATGATTTGTTGCGAGCGAAGGTGTTCCCAGTAGGTTTGTACCGGAGCAACGGCCGTATTGGCAGCACCGGAAGCGTTTACACCAACACCTGTTACGCCGCCAACCCTGCCCGTTAATGTCATCTTGTGCAATCCTTCACGAATAGCATTAAAGTTGGTACCGGAAAGCATTTTACCACCCAATTTATAATCAATAAAAACGGTCAGTGAAATGCCCTTGTAATTAAATGAGTTCAGGAAACCGCCGGTCCATTTGGGCAAAGCGCTGCCAAACAAAATAAGGTCGGGGGTGCGCTGCGGCAGCCCATTGCTCTGGAAAATCATTTCTCCTTTGGCGCTGCGTGCATAGCCATAACCCGCAATCTGCCCCATTTCTTCACCTACCACCAATCTTGTTTCTCCATTGAAAACATGGGTGCCTGTGGTAATGCGTTCTCCTGGCTTGTTGGTTATGATACTAAGCACTTTGGTTTTATTATAGCCGGTATTGGCGGTAAATTCCCAGGTAAATGTTTTGCTTCTGAAAGGCACAATGTTTAATAATGCTTCCCATCCGTTGTTGACACTTTTACCACTGTTGATGCGGGTACTGGTAAAACCGGATCCATCAGATATCTGCACACCTACAATCTGGTCTTTGGTTGTTTTTTTATAGGCAGCCACATCTATGTTTATCCTGTTGTTAAATAATCTTAATTCAAGCCCCACTTCTGTTTCTGCAGTTCTGCTTGGCTTCAGTTTTGGATTGGGTACTACCAATCCGTTGTTTCCAACGGCCACTGCAACACCTGCGGGATTGTTTATTAAATTAGCATTGATCCCGTAGAACAACTGATCAGAGGCGGGCGCTACATCGCCATCACTGCCTACTTCGGCATAACCCAGCCTCAGTTTACCAAAAGACAACCAGGGCAGGGTGGGAAGTGATTCAGAAAAAACATAGGCGCCAGATACAGAAGGATATAAAATACTCCGGTTAGCAGGTGAAAGTGTAGAGAACCAGTCGTTTCTTGCAGTACCGTTTAAATACAGGGTCTTATTCCAGCCAATTTCGGCTGATCCATACAGTGAGTTTATCCCTTTCTGCGTAAGCGTATACTGGGGATCTTTTGCCCTTCCGTTCTGAACGGTATACAGGCCTCTTATAACAAAGTCGGTTACCTGCACGTTATTGATATTCGTTTCCTGACGCAGTTGGTTTCCACCTCCTGTAACGTTAACGTCAAATTTGCCAAAGCTTTTTGTGGCGCCTATCAAAAAGTCGAGATTGGTTTCCCTGAAACGGCGCGATTCCTGGGTGTATATGCCATTTACAAAGCCAGCCTGCGCAGCAGGTCTTGAAGCCTGGCCGGTGGGGAAATTGTTCATGTCCTCATCGCGGCTCCAGTAGTCCTGGCCAAAGCGGCCTTGTACAAAAAGCCAGGGCAGTATATTGTATTTGGCAGATATATTGCCGAATATCCTGTCGCGCTTGATATTGTGAAATTGCTCCGCCAATACCCAATAGGGATTGGTACGGTTCATAAAACGTGAATAGATATATTCATTGCCTGCGGCATTGTATTTATTGGCATTCAGTACACTCAATGGCATTGAATTGGCCAGGGCCATTATAGTTGTTGGAATGGAATTATCCTGGTTGGCGATATTGGGTGGATTGGTGTTTACTTCTCTTGAATAATTGATATTGCCACCAAAACTCAGCTTTTCAGACAAATTATAACTAAAGCCAAGGTTCATGCTTTTCCTGTTAAAAGTATTATTGGGCATGATACCATTGTTGTCTGTATTATTCAACGACATATACAATCCACCTTTGTCGCCTCCTGTTGAAAGAGTTACCGTGTTGGCAACGTTCTGCCCATGCCTGTAAAACTCTTTAATGCGGCTGCCCTGGGGAGTATAGGGCACGGTAAGGTTATTAAATAAAATCTGCGTCATGCCCTGCGCAAATTTTTCACCAAAAGACCATTCTCCTGAAGTAGGGTTGGGGGCGGTGGGCCGCACACCGTTTTCCCCCTGGCCATATTCCTTCTGATAATCGGTATAGTCGAGCGGTTTTTCATTCGTATAGTTCAGGTTATAGGATACACCTATACCCTTTCCTTTGTTTCTTGTTTTAGTGGTAATCATTATTACCCCGTTCTGTGCGCGCGAACCATACAATGCTGCCGCCGGGGCCCCTTTCAGGATACTCATACTCTCAATGTCATCAGGGTTAATACTTGACAAGCCGTCGCCGCCATCGGCCGTAACACCACCGCCTTTCACACCGGATGAAGCGTTATCATTAAAGTTCGTGTTATCGATTGGTACACCATTAATTACAATCAGAGGATTGTTCTGACCACCTATGGTCGACTGGCCGCGGATGCGGATTTTTGAACTTCCGCCCGGCCCCGTACCCAATGAAGAAATATTAACACCCGCCACTTTACCCTGCAGGGCATTTATGACATTTGGGGTGCGGTTTACTGTTAGTTCATCCGGCTTTACATTGGTGGTAGAATAGCCCAGGCCCCTTGCCTGTTTTTTAATACCCAGGGCTGTTACCACTACTTCGTCCAGGTTGCGCAAATCGCGCACCATCGAAACTACAAGGGAGGAGCGCCCCGACACAGCTATTTCCTGGGTGGCATAACCAACAGAACTGATTACCAGTACCGATTTGGATGAAGCGTTAATACTGAATTTACCCTCTGCGTCGGTAGTGGTGCCGTTGTTCGTTCCCTTTATCTTAATAGTAACACCCGAAAGCTTATCGCCTTCTTTGTTTGAAATAGTACCACTAACAGTCTGGGCTTTGAGAACGAAGGAAGAAAACGCAAACATCAAACATAAGAGCAGACGCATGCAAGAAGCTGGCTTACGCAGAAGCCGGAGTTCTTTTGTCATAATGGCAAGTCGTTTTGGTTTAATAATAATTCAGGCAATTTTGCAAGAGTCGTCACCAGGTGACAAACTATCACGCTACAAAATAGCTGTAATAAAACAGGAATAACTTCCATTTATGCACGGCGGTGTATTTTGCACTTTTCGACGAAATTCAAAAGTGAAAATTCAAAAGTCAAAAGTCAAAAAATGCGGGACATACTTGCTGCACCATTAAAATAAGAAAGTCCGATGCCCGCCAAACGCTGCCAACGCGGCTATAACAATATCTTACGATTAACCGGCCCTGGCATTTGAATTTTGAATTTTTACTTTTCACTTCTCTCATCAGCCTTTTATCATGCACGTAACCTTATTCACCAAACTTGTTTTATATTGTTGCTCTTTTCGGTCAAACGGTTATCACAAATTGCCAAGATTCAGTTTCAATGAGCCAGTTTTTTCTGCAACAGCCTGCATCGGGGGAACTTCATCCTTTTCCTCATATCATTGAACTGGCATGCCAGAAAATACAGCATATACAACTCAATTCCTTTGTACGCAGGCAGTCTGCGGAGCTGCGTTTTTTTTATATCACCGAAGGAAAATTCGAATGGGTTATAAACGGTCAGCCATTTACGCTTTATGCCGGAGACTCGGCCGTGGTGTTGCCGCAGCAGGAGTTTGGCAGCGATAAGGGTTTTCTCGATCCCGGCACCATTTCATGGATAGCCATCCAGCCCCTGCAGTTTTCCAAAAACGGGCAACTGGTACTGGGTTCCTGGAGCAGCATCCCGGAAAATGAATGCAAGTCTATAGCCCGGCTGCTTTCTGTCAATCATCTTCCTGTATTGTCAAAACTGGGCATTGCAGGTTCTATTTTTAATAACCTGCAGAAAGAAATCAGGGGCCAGGAGATAGGCTATAGCGTTCGGGTAAACCAGTTAATTGATGAACTGCTGATTACCGTTGTACGGCACCTGACCCGGCAGAATAATTTACAGCGCGATTTCCCTCAGATATTCATGAAGCTGGAGCAAGCACTGCGCAATAACCTGGATCACCAGTGGCTGGTGGATGAAATGGCAGTAATGGTGGGTCTGGGCACCACAGCTTTTACGGAGAAGGTAAAGAATTACACCGGTTTTTCTCCTTTGCATTACCTTATCAATATCCGGATAGCAGAAGCCATTAAACTATTAAAGAACACAAACAGATCGGTCACGGATATTGCGCTGGGCACAGGTTTTTATTCATCACAGCATTTTTCAACCACTTTCAAAAAACTAACCGGCTATACACCGCGTCAGTTCAGGGCGAACCATATAAAGAAAACATAACCGCATTATAAAATCTAGCATTATGGATTGTATCATTACTATCGACATAGGTACCAGTGCCGTAAGGATTTTCGCCTTTGAAATGAACGGCAAAGCCATTGGGTTTATGAAAGGTTCTTACCCAACTTTTCATACAGAACCCATATACAGTGAACAGGACCCCGAGCAGGTTTTTATAACGGTATTGTATGTACTCAAAAATTTCCTGACGGAGAAAATAAACACAAAAAAATACAAGGTGGCGGCCATCTGCTTTAGCGCAGCCATGCACAGCGTGCTGCCGGTAAACAAAAACGGCGTACCACTGGGCAATGCCATTACCTGGGCAGATAACCGTGGTAAAAAAGAAGCGGATGACCTGAAGAAACTGCCCCTGGCCAAAACAATTTATGATGCTACGGGTACGCCCATACATCCTATGAGCCCGCTGATAAAAATTGCCTGGATTAAACGGCACGACAAGGAAAGATTCAGCAAAACAGACAAATTTATCGCCATCAAAAATTACATCATTCAGCAACTGACAGGCGAATGTGTGATTGATTACAGCCTGGCATCTGCCACAGGGTTGTTTAATATTCATAAGCTGCATTGGGATAATAACGCGCTTGCCTATGCGGGAATAAATGCAGACAGACTGCCTGCACCGGTGCCGGTGTTTTATTCATTGCATTTGCGCAGGGAATACCAGGTATCGCTGGGTCTGCCTGCTAAAACAAAAATCATCATTGGTGCCAGCGATGGCTGTATGGCAACACTGGGCGCGGGCGTCTGGGGCGAAGGGAAAGCCACTATTACTATTGAACAAAGCGGGGCCGTGCGCGTGGCCGGTAACAAAATGATTCGCGACAGCAAGCAACGTTTTTTTAATTACCTGCTTACAGATGGCTATTATGTGTCCGGCGGACCTACCAATAACGGCGGCGTTATATTTGAATGGTTTGCCAAACAGTTTGGTGTTTTCAATGAAGCCTATGGTATAGACGACAGCATTCATACACTTATAAAAGAGGCCATGCAGGTGCCCGCGGGTGCTGATGGATTATTGTTTCTTCCTTACCTGCTGGGCGAAAGGGCGCCATTGTGGAATGCCAATGCACGGGGGGCTTATTTTGGGCTTAATATAAAACATGAACAAAAACATTTTATCCGGGCCACGCTGGAAGGCATTTTATACGAATTATACAGCATTGGTAAAATACTGGAAGAACACCGTGCATTCAGCACGCTTTCTATTAACGGCAGTTTTGCTTCATACCCTTTGTGGGCGCAGATTATCGCCGATATGTTTGGCAAACCGGTAAGTGTTAACAACAGCTATGACAGCATTGGCACGGGCGCTTTATTATTAAGCCAGACAGAAATGGGTGTATACCGCAGTCTTGAAGATGCGGCGAAAACGGTGTCGCTGCAGGCCGCCTATCACCCCAATAAAAAAGACCACCAGGTATACATGAAATATTTTTCTGTGTTTGAAAAACTGAGCCATAAATTAAAAGATGAATTTGAAGAGATAGCATTGCTCCAGAATTTGTAGCCATCGTGCGCTGCAGTGTGCTGAAGCATCAGGAATCAACTGCCCATGAGGAAGCCACCTGGATCTTCAACGCAATACCCGGGTGATGGTATTGTGATTATTTTAACCCATCGCAATTGAAAAAACCGGGGAATGATTTTATACTTGTATGGGCGATTGAGCAGCGACAATGATTCCGGTGTTATAAAACTTCATTATGGTCATCAGCAGGCTGTCATTTTTCTTCCTGGTTTTGCTGATCGTATTATTGCCGTTTACCAGCTATACACTTTGGTGGCTGGCCCATTCAGTAAAAACAAAGGGTGTAATGTGGTACCGGGGAAAAAGCTATACCGGCCAGATAGCCCATGAATACTCAGCCATAAAATTTATTACCGGCAGGGATACGACCTGGTTTAACACCAGCGATGATATCATCTTTAAACCGGGCGAAATAGTGCCGGTGCGTTACCAGGCCGGTAATCACAACGATGCAAAAGTGGACATCTTTATAGAGATTTGGGGCAATTCGGTGATCTATGGGGGCGTGCTGGTGCTCATCGTTGTTATTACTTTTTTGCATCCCTCCATTATACCGCGCAAATCAAAATTGCGGATTAGTTTTAAAAAACCATATTTGACAATCATTTGATTGCCGGTGAAATTTTATTTTCAATGGACTTTTCTGCTGGAAACCATCTTATTTTTAGCATTAATTTATTTGTACTGATGAACATACAATTCCTATCTGTTGTCTTTTGTTGTGTTCTATGTTGTTCCTGCAAAAACAATGAAAAACAAAAGGACGATGATGCTGCAACGGCAACCAGCGCGCCTGCTGCCATTAATTATTCTGTTGTCGCCCGGCATCCGCACGACACCACTTCTTTTACCGAAGGCCTGCTGCTGCACAAGGGTCAATTGTTTGAAAGTACGGGTCATGCAGATTCTTATGCCAGTTCAAGATCCTTATTTGGCATAACAGATACCGTCAGTGGAAAAATTGCTGCAAAAGTGGAAATTGACAAAGAAAAATATTTTGGAGAGGGCATTGTTTTTTTGAATGATAGAATTTACCAGCTAACCCTTGATACAAAAATTGGGTTTATATATGATGCGGCTACGTATAAAAAACTGGGCGAATTTCATGTTGAAGGCGAGGGCTGGGGGTTAACCACCAATGGCGCACAGCTTATCATGTCCAATGGTTCCAGCAATATCATTTACCTGGATCCTGTAAGTTTTAAAACGGTAAAAACGCTGAATGTTACCGACAATAACGGGCCTGTGTCCGATATCAATGAACTGGAAATTATCAATGGGTTTATATATGCCAATAAATGGCTCACAGATTATGTGCTGAAAATTGATACAGCGAGTGGCAGGGTAGTGGGGCGGCTGGATTTGTCTGCACTTAAAGCTGCCGCCAAAGCCGTTTATCCCGGTTCTATAGAAACCAATGGCATTGCATTTGACACGGCTTCCAATAAGATATATGTAACCGGCAAACTATGGCCCTATTTGTATGAAATAAAATTCAGCCATTAACAGCATTAGCTCTTTGCCAATGCCAAATGGAAACGATTAATGACTATTTTCAGGTATTAATAATTCCTGTCATGAAGAAATTACAATGGGGCATTATCGGCTGTGGCGATGTTACAGAGGTAAAAAGCGGCCCTGCGTTTAATAAAGTAAACAATTCATCGCTGCTGGCAGTCATGCGCCGCAATGCCGGCAAAGCGGCTGATTATGCACGCCGGCACCAGGTGCCCAAATGGTACGATGATGCCGGTCAGTTAATAAACGACCCGGATGTTAATGCAATTTATATAGCTACGCCACCGCAAAGCCACGAAGCGTATACGATACGTGCATTAAAAGCTGGCAAGCCCGTATATGTAGAAAAGCCTATGTCGATGAATGCTGCCTCAGCAAAAAGAATGCTGCAGGCATCGCTCGACACCGGTGTTAAACTGTGCGTAGCACATTACCGGAGGGAACAGCCACGGTTTAAAAAAGTAAAAGCGCTGATTGATGCCGGTGAAATTGGAAAGGTGCGCTTGATAAACCTGGTGCTGGTACAACCGCCACCACCTTCGCAGGTTGAAAAAAAGGATGAATCCAGGGATGAAGCCTGGCGGACAGACCCGGCGGTATCGGGCGGCGGATTGTTTCATGATCTTTCTCCGCACCAATTGGATTTGATGCAATATTTTTTTGGCGATTATGAAAGGGCAACCGGTTTTGCCATGAACCAGGCGGGATTATATGCTGCGGCTGATCTTGTTATGGGGAATATTGTTTTTAAAAACGGGGCCGTGTTCAACGGCTGCTGGTGTTTTACCGGTGCGCCAAAAGAAGAAAAAGATTTGGTAGAAATAACCGGCGCCGCAGGCAAAATAAGCTTTAGCACATTTACCACCCACCATATTGTGGTGAGCAGGAAAGGAGAGGAGCAGGTAATCAGGTTTGATGAACTGCCACATGTACAGCAGCCTATGATAGAAGCGGTGGTAAATTATTTTTTGGGTGAGGGCCCCAATCCCTCATCTGCAGAAAATGCGGTGCAAACCATGCACCTGATTGATTCGTTTACAAAGGAAACCCAGTTAGCACCATGAAAATGCCCAGCCTTGATACCCCGCATAGCGCCCGATAAATGGAAACATTTTTTTGTGGGTATAGCGATGGGGCTGCTGTTCCAATTTTCAGCCGGCCTGTTATTGCCAATGCATTTGTATTGGGCGGCCATCATTTCACTGGCAATAGTAACTGCCATCAGCTACGGCTGGGAACTGCTCTCAAAAATTACCGGCAAAGGACACTACGAGATCATGGATGCTGTTTTTTCAATCATTGGCGGCCTGGTGGGTATGGGAATAATGGCACTGGCCTGGCACCAATTGTATTGATTGGGTAAAAAGCAATAAAACTTTTTTCTGCAGCACAAGTGGATGCTTGCGCGAGGCGCGAACTGGCGCAAGAATGAGGCGTTGGACAGTGCGCTGGATTCTTGTGCCAGGCAAAGCGAAGGTTTTTTAGAATAAGATCAGTCGATGAAAGGCACAAGTTGTCCCGCAGACAATAAATTCAGGTTATCAGATAGAAAATACGTAAATGTCTGCGGGAACACTTGCGCAAGGTTCCGCAGGTCCTGTTATTTTAAGTTGCCGCGAACTGGCGCGAGAATGAGGCGTGGAATTGTGCGCTGGATTCTTGTGCCAGGCAAAGCGGAGGTTTTTTAAAATAAGATCAGTCGATGAAAGGCACAAGTTGTCCCGCAGACAATAAGTGCAGGTTGTCAGATAAAAAACATCTGAATGTCTGCGGGAACACTTGCGCCAGCTTCCTGGTATTTAAAGTTGCCGCGAACTGGCGCAAGAATGAGGCGTTGGATAGTGCGCTGGATTCTTGTGCCAGGCAAAGCGGAGGTTTTTTAAAATAAGATCAGTCTATGAAAGGCACAAGTTGTCCCGCAGACAACAAGTGCAGGTTATCAAATAAAAAAATATG